>Ga0207933_1002324_pt1 | contig 12521 bp, 13 predicted proteins | sample NGESurdeep092012_4_FD_184488 | JGI IMG/M metagenome (GOLD analysis project Ga0207933, IMG submission 184488) | Arctic peat soil microbial communities from Barrow, Alaska - NGEE Surface sample F53-3 deep-092012 (SPAdes) | ecosystem: Environmental > Terrestrial > Soil > Wetlands > Peat ... | reverse complement strand
GCCACCGTAGGTCCATTGAATGATTTGGGTGCCGTTGGCGGTTCCAGCGCCGTAGGCATCCAGCGCCTTGCCGCTGTTCCGGTTAATGAGTTTATACGTGCCGTTGGCCACGCCGCCGCCACCACCGCTGCCGGTCTGAACGAAGGTGGTGATGCTTTGAGCTACCAGCGTCGGCGTGAAGCTGCCGCCCGAGACGCCGAAACTGCCAATATCAGCCATGCTTTGGCTGCTGGATGTGCGGTAGCCTTCGAGCGTCGCGGCGTTGCCGTTCTGGATGTTGAATTGCTGGTTCACTGAACTGGTGCCCATGTTGAGGGCCACGATCACCGTGCCACCGTTGACTCGGTAAGCTGTGACATACACGTTCGACTGCGGATTATAAGTGGCGCTGACCCGGGTTGAGCCGGGCCGGATCCATTTCGCAAACTGGCCCTCCGTATAGCCGTTCTTGTTGATGCTGCCGTTGCTCAAGACCATCACCGTATTGGTGTCGTTGTCGTTGTCCCACCACCAAAAATAGGCGCTGAACTGGTCGTTCATGCAATCGCTGATTTGTTTGGCGAATTGCATGCACACGCCCATGTTATTTGGGCCATCGAAATAATACTCCGTCATCCAGACATGTTTGCCATGGTTGAGAGCGTTTTGATGCACATACAATCCGCCGCCGTAAAGGTGGCCCGCCACGATGGTGTCATGGCTGGCGGCCGTGGAGTTGTTCAAGACGGGGTCGGAATACTGGTCTTGAAAATTGATCGCTTCCGGCATGGCAATCGGCCGCCCGACAGCCGGCGCGTTGTTTAGCATGAAGTTATACATGTCGGTCGCCGTCCAGTTGGCGCCGTCAAGCTCATTTTGGGGGGAAACCCAATCCAGATTGTGAGCGGTTGCGGCCTGACCCAGCCAAGTGGCGTAAGCTCCGGCGTCGGCGGCTATCAACTCCCCGTTGCCGGTATTCCATTGGGAAGGAACGGTCCAGCAGGTTCCGAGCACCTTGGCCCCGGCGGCGTGCGCGGCACTGGCATTGGCAATTTCGGGACCCCAGTAGCTGGAACCACCTTGGTCAATGCGGATGCGCAACAGGGACATGCCCAGCGTGCCATAGAGCGCGTTGTTTTTGGCGCTGGACAGCGTTCCGCACCACGCGCTGGAGAACCCGTAGCCGTCAATGACCTGTTGGTCAGCGCCGCTCATGGTTATGGTGCATTGCGCATGAGCACTGGTTGCAATCGCGCCTGCCGCCGCGAGAACGGCAAAAAGGCGCACTAATTTGGTTGGATGCATTTTGGTTTTCCTTTGATGTGTTTTTTGGTTGTATTGGATATTCCGAATTAGTCATGAAAACTTTCGCCCATGGATGCCTCAAAACAGGCTTAAACTCCTGTCGCAAGGAAATCACGGCTCAAATTTCAAGGCTTTCGGTGCTACACCTTATATCTGCGTCAAAAGGGCCGTGATTTGCGCCAAATATTTTCCAGGACGATCAAAAAGTTGAAGAGGTGATTGCTTTCGGAACGACCGGGGGCGCAAAGCGGCGGGAAGATCCGTTCGCGCATTGAGTTTGGGGACGAACCTCGCGTTCAGCTTCTTGATAAAGCAGCAGGGCCGTAATCCAATCGTTCCAGAATCCCGATGTGTCGTCGGGGATTCCGGCACCGATGGTGTGATTGGGAAATCGTGTGTCAATGATGTCCCGGGCGGCATCCATATCCGCGCCGCCATCGGCGGAATTCAGACGGTGCTCCGCCATCGCCAGGATGGCATGGGCCATGGCAATCCGGTTGGTCGTGTTATCAGGGTAGTCGAGGCCGCGCCGCGCCCATTGGCTTGCCGACGACCAATTGCCGCGCCGGTAGTAAAACATCGCGACTGCTTGTGCCCGCCATGCGAGCATACACTGGCTTTCCCTGCTTGCGGCCTGCTGGTCAACGAGAGAATTCTCCGCGATGCGTTCCAGCGGCAGGAGCAGGACAAGCGTATTCGTTTCGGCGAGCAAAAAGGTGTTGATTTTCAGAATTTGCTCGGCCGCAACCGGATCTTCGGTCTTCGCAAAATGAATGGCCGTTTCGCGCATCAGCCGGCGGTAGTCGGAAAGATCGCCGGCAACGATGAGGGCCATCGTAATCGCGGGCAGGTCGCGCGTGGCTGCATCAGTCATGTCCGACGGATCAATCTCGTTGGCTGAATACAATTTCAGGTAGCGATCAGCCGCTTGCTTCCAGCGGCCTTGAGCAACGTTCCAACGGCCGAGATTCCGGAAAACGCTGGCGGCTCCGAGCGAAGGACCAATCTCGGGCGCTTGAATTTCCTCGATCAAACGGTCGGCTTCGGAGAATTTGCCGCGATTGATCAAAGCGGCTGCCTGGGTAAAAGTGGCGGCGGCTTCAGCTTCAAGGCGCAGGCGACGTTCGTTGAACTCGGCACGTTCTGCTTCCTCGCGGAGCAAAACTTGTTCCTTTCGAGCTTCGTGTTCCCTGACAAACAACCAGCTCGATGTGCCGAATCCCAAAATCAACGCCAGACTGACGGCACCAACCATGATGAACAGAGCTTTGTTTCGATGAACGAGTTTCCGAAAGCGATAAAAGCGATTCGGCGGTCGCGCGATCACCGGCTCGTCGTTGAGATAGTGTTGCACATCCATCGCCAGACCGGTTGCCGTTTGGTAACGCAGGGATCGGTCCTTCTCCAGCGCTTTCATGACAATCCAATCGAGATCGCCCTTCAAAAGCAACTTCAGTTTCCGCGGTTCCACGCTCCGTTGAAAGGCTGTTTCGGTGAGTTCATCCAAACGCAAACCTCCCAGTTTGATGGAAGGCCGGTGCGGTTCGCGCTCGCGCAGCGTGCGGCGCATTTCGTCCGGGCCGGATTTAAGCAACTCATTTTGATCAAACGGAGTTTTTCCGGTCAACAGTTCGTAAAGCAAAACGCCCAGGCTGTATATATCGCTCCGGGTATCCACATCCAGATTGCTCATCCCCGCCTGTTCCGGGCTCATATATTCCGGCGTGCCCACGAATTGTTCGTAAGCCGTGAAGAGCGTCTTGTCGGTCAACAATTGGCCGGAGATGGCTTTGGCGATGCCGAAATCAATCGTCTTTGTCACCGGCACGCCATCATGGTTCGTGATCAGGATGTTCGATGGTTTGACGTCACGATGGATTATGCCTTTTTGGTGAGCGTGTTGGATGGCATGGCAGACCTGAATAAACAGTTCCAGCCGCTGGCATGGATTGAGGCAATGTTCATCGCAATATCTCGTGATCCTCACGCCGAGAACCAGCTCCATGACGAAATACGGGCGGCCAGTCTGCGTGGCCCCGGCGTCGAGGATGCGCGCGATGTTGGGATGATCCATCAAGGCCAATGCCTGACGCTCCGCCTCGAACCGGGCGATGACTCTTTTCGTGTCCATCCCCAGTTTGATGACCTTCAACGCCACGCACCGCCGGACCGGTGATTGTTGTTCGGCCATATAAACAACCCCGCATCCGCCTTCGCCGATTTTCTGCAGCAGTTTGTAGGCGCCGATCTGCTCTCCTTCAAATTCGGCGTCTTCGCCGGACACGACGGCGTTATCCGGGACGCAACACGCGGCGGTGACGACTTGGGAAATATTGGGAAGGAGGACCGGTGTGCTCTGCTGAAAAAAAATCTCGACCGCCGGCTGCGACGACAACATTCCCTCCACGGCTGCCCGCAGTTCTGCGTCGTGCCCGCAACTTGACTCCACATAGGCGGCGCGCTCCTGCGATGACGCGATTTCCAACGCGGCGCAAAAAATTTCCTCAGCCTGCTCTAAAATGCCGTTAGTCGGCCACGGATCGGTTCGCACATGCTTTAAAGTTCCGGTTCACCTGTTTCTGCGATTTTGCCGTTCAGCGCTCAAAAAATTCATGGTGCGTGGCTTTCAATCCGCTTGAAGAGCCATGTCCTGGCGCAAATCCAATGCCGGTTGACGCTGCGCTCGCTGATGCCGGTGGTTTCGGCGGTTTCTTTGTTGGTCATGCCGCCAAAAAATTTGAGCAGCACGACCCGTGCGCGCTCGGGATGCACGCGTTCGAGTTCTTCCAGAGCCCCGTTGATCAAAAGAGTCCTCTCATCCGCAGGAGCGACGGAGAGATCGAAATTGTCAATGTTGAAGCGTTGCTGATCGCCTCCATGCTTCAAGCGCGACTTGCGCCGCGCGTGATCAATTAAAATCCGGCGCATCGCCTCGGCTGCGGCGTTATAAAAATAGGCCCGGTCTTTCCAATTTCGTTCAATGCCGCCCGCAACCAACCGAAGCCAGACTTCATGGACGAGAGCCGTGGGTTGCAGAGTGTGGCCGGACGATTCGTTCGCCATTCTGGCTGCCGCAAGATGGCGGAGTTCATCATACATAAGCGTCATCAACTGATCCGCAGCAGCGACATCGTTTGCCGTGTCGGGATTCAGGAGCATCGCGGTTTCGCTCATCGGGTTTCCACTGGTTCAGTTGCGTTCAAGAGTGCAACAGCGAGATCGGCTCGCTGCCGCACCTAAGTTGACGAAGTGGTGATAGCTCAAGGTAATCGATAACTAAAGTGCTTGGGCGACCATTGCTGGTTGTTGCCGCCAAGCCACTGCCATAGTTGGACTATTGCGCCGTCCCCCGTCGAGCCGCCGCGAGGACGGTAAAAAGGCGCATTAGTTTGGTTGGATACAATATATTTTTCATTTGTTTGTGGTTGCTTGTTTCTTGTTTCTTGTCTTTAGGGTGAACTTCAAAGTTGGTGTCTGCGGGGTTTTTAATCCGCCGGTTGGGTTCCAGATGTGATCGCAGTGACATTTTTCACTTCCTTGATGGCGCGGTCGCGAAAATCTCCGGCGGGGAAAGTCTGCGCCCAAGCCAGCGCGGCCGCTGCGTCCTGCTGGGACCATTGATACAGCACGCTTATGGCCGCTTCGTTCTGAATTTCGCCCGGTGACAGCTGTTCGACGACCGATTTCGCCGCTTGGTATGGATTGGTTTTCGCCTGGACGATGGCAACACGCTCCAGCAAGCGGTCCCGGACATCGCTTGGTGGCGTGGCAGATGCCCAGGCGTAGGCGTCCTGCTGGTCTTGCTCGGCCCACGTTTGCGCGAGGTTTTCCAACAGATTATTCACCACGTCGTTGGTGGCACTGTCGAGGCAATTCTCGGCCAGAACCACCGCTGCCACTGGGTTCGTTTGCGCCAGTTGCGGGCACACAATATCCGCAATGGTGTCCCGTTGCGGGCCGTTCGGCGCGTATTGCGCCCATGCCAATGCTGCGGCAGGGAAGTTTCTGGCCCAGTCTCGATTCTGATCCAAGTCCAGCGAGTTGATCGGGCTATTCGAGCTTGTAAGCGCCAGTTCCGCGCCGGCTTGCTGGGTTTCGGGTCTTGGTTTGGGCGGTTCGGTTTGAAACTTGGGCGACGATTCGCGCGGCAACCCGTTCAGCGACGACGGATAAAAAGCAGATTCCTGAACGGACGGTTCCCCAATGTGCGCCTGAATTGGAGCCGCTTGACCCGGTGAATTCGCGCCATGTGAACCAGAGGAAGGACGAGGTATCAACCAACCCGCTAACGGCGGCATTAACAGGCAGGCCGCCAGCACGAACCACGCAAGATTCTTTTTCATAATTATACGCTTATGCTGCATCCACCCTTGTGCTAAAACATCCCTATAAACGCCTGAAGTTCCCATGCAAACACACAAACAAGGTTTTGTATGAAGACAAAGCTAATGATGGATTCGTCCAAGTTATAATAATTATAAGAACGTTTGTAAAGGAGAATTTTCATAAATATTATGAATGTGGTTTTTTCATTCGTCCGCAATAATTTGTGGGAATAAGTCTTCAAGATGGTTCCTGAACCATCATCTGGAGGAATCAACTATCGAATGGCAAATAGCAATTGTGCTTAAGGCCGGTGTTGCTTCCACTCCGTCGTGACTTCATCCGCCGCGCCAGTAATACACGATCACCGTTTCGCCGCGCGGCATGATGCCGGTTGGCAAAATGACGTTGAACACGAATCCTAGCCGCTTGAAACATTTTTCACTCCTGCTTTGTGACAAACACTCCTCTGCGCGCAAATCCATAGAAGCAGAATTTAGAAGCTGGGCGGTTTGTAAAAATTTAAACGGTGTCAGTAGTCGCCATCGCCAATGATTCGCTCAAGGTTCATTGCGCCGATGGTTCGGAAGATGTTTTCGCATTGGGTGCTGGCCACGCCTGCTTTGATGTGGGGGAGAAACGGAAATTGAAAGTGGCTGCCGATGACAAGCTGTTACTGCAATCAAACTGCCAGAAGAAATTTGTGAATGGCGAACTTGTCGAAGTGCGGGCAATTCAAGGTGATTCCGTTTGATGGCCGATGGCCGGGTGATTCCTGCCGATTATCGCACATTCACGCCGTCAAGTCACACGCCCCCCAAGGCAAGACTGTGGATGCAGTGCTGTCGTTGCCCGCCGTCCATAAGGAACAATTTTACGTCAGTATTTCGCACGGGCGCGAGCGTTGCCAGTTTTTCACCGATGACAGTGACTTGCTTCGGTCGCACATCACTCTAAATGCGGTCTGGAATGTCGCATCTGGCGTTCACTAAAAGATTGCGCGGCAGGCGGACAATCCGCTCGTCCGGGCTGCAGCCATCGCCATTCTCGCCGCGCTGTTCCTGCCTGTGTTGTCCAGGGCGAAGGACAAAGCCAGAAGAACTGATTGCTTGAACAACATGCGTCAGATTGTAATCGCGATCAACGTCTATGCCAGTGGCGACAAGCTGCCGGTGATCGAGAACGGGCCGGCTTGGGCGTGGGATTTTCCTGATTCGCAGCGGGGGTCATGTTGGCCAGCGGCATGACCAAGAAATCTTTCTATTGCCCCGGGACAGCCTGGAAAGGATTTGATGACAATGTGAATTTCATGGCTCCCGGCAATGCTGACAACGGAGCGCCGGCGTGTCTTTGGAATTATGGGTTTCTCAATCCGCCTCCGCCTCCCGGCAAGTCATTCCACGTTGTTGGATACGTCTTCGCGTTTGCTGGAAGCGGTTCGGTGCTGTCCCCGGCGAATCAAAACACGACTCTTATGAACGAAACGGTTTTAGGCACCCACACACCGGCTTCAGACCGGGTTTTAATGGCCGATGCGACAATGGATGATTCACAGGAATTTGATGACTTGAACAAATATGATGCCAGCATACGCGGCTACACCGATGTTATCGGCGGCTTTTATTTGCACCATGCCAGCGCACACTTGAAAGGCGCTGTTCCGCGTGGAGGCAATGTTGGATTCAAGGTCGGCCATGTTCAATGGCGCAATTTTTTTGATATGCAGGTGGTGACTGCAAGTGGCTTGGTTTTTTGGTGGTGATCAGGCAATTCAATTTTTCAATTCCAAACCCGTGTGCGAAGCGTTGACGATTAAATCTGCAAAATAAATTGGCACTTTTCTCCGCCAGCGGACATTTATTTGTAAATGCAGGAAGCCCGAGACACAGAATTGCTGCGGCAATACGTCCGTGAAAATTCCGAGGAGGCATTCGCGGCGCTCGTCACGCGGTATGTGAACATGGTCTATTCCGCCGCGCTGCGAAAGACCGGCAATCCCGCCGCCGCCGAGGAAATCACGCAGGCGGTGTTCATCATTCTCGCAAAGAAGGCGGATGAATTGTCCCGGCACGACGCGCTGACCGGATGGTTGTATCAAACCACGCGACTGACGGCGGGCAATTTCCTGCGAGCCGAAATCCGCCGCGCCCGCCGCGAACAGGAGGCTTATATGCAATCTCTTTCAAACCAAACCGAACCCGAAATCTGGCCGCAAATCATGCCGTTGCTCGAAGACGCGATGGGGCGGCTCGGCGAAAAAGACCGCAACGCCCTCGCGCTCCGGTTTTTTGAAGGAAAAAGTTTTCAAGAAATCGGAACCGTCTTTGGCACGAGCGAAAATGCCGCCAAAAAACGCGTCGCCTATGCTTTGGAAAAATTGCGAGTCTATTTTTCCAAACACGGCGTGAGTTCGACCACGGCAACTCTTGCCGGGGCGATTTCTGCGAACTCCGTTCAAGCCGCGCCGATTGGTTTGGCAAAAACAATTTCTGCCGTTGCGATTGCGAAGGGCGCGGCGGCGACAACCTCAACCTTAACCCTCGTAAAAGGAGCATTGAAAATTATGGCATGGACAAAAATGAAAACGGCGGTTGTAACAAGTGTGGTAATTATTCTGGCGACGATTGCAACTGTTCCTCTGATGAGTCATTTGCGAAACGCGCCTCCGGCACAAACCGGCAGACTGAAATTGCCGACTGGCAATGTCACTCCAATGATTGCCTGCGGTTATAGCCGCTATGCAATTTTTTTGGCTTCCGATGGAAGCCTTTGGAGTTGGGGTGAAGAAAGTTTGGGCTGGCCGGTTTTAGGTCTGGCAAACACCAAAATCCAAAACATCGTCTCGCTCCATCGGATTGGAAATGAAACTGATTGGACGAGCATTGCTGCGGGAGATTCTGGTTGTCTGGCAATTAAATCTGACGGCACGCTTTGGGCATGGGGTGAAAATTTGCATTGCCAATTGGGTGATGGCACAAAAATTACGCGACCGACGCCCGTGCCATCCATTCCGGGAAATGACTGGAAACAGGTGGCTGCCGCTGGCGCAAACAGCTTGGCATTAAAAAATGACGGCACATTGTGGGCTTGGGGCAATAATTGGGCAGGGCAATTAGGAATTGGCGGCACGAAAGACAGCACGAATGCAGTCCAAGTCGGCACTTCAACCAATTGGACAAAAATTTGGGCTGGAGGCGTTCAAACGGTCGGATTGCAATCCGATGGCAGCCTTTGGTTTTGGGGATCGCTCACGGCTGACTCCAACGACAAAAACAAGTTTGTCGTTCCAACTCGCATTTCGTCGGATACAAATTGGACGAATGTCTGTTTTGGTTATGATACAATTTTCGCCATCAAGTTGGACGGAACACTTTGGTGTTGGGGACGAGACGCATATCTCTACACGCAAGCAAATGATAAAAATTTGAACGCCACGCCAATGCAAGTCGGAAACGAGAACGACTGGCAATCCTGCCGTTCGACATCGGGAGGTTTTTACCATGTCCTGATGAAAAAGGATGGTGCACTCTGGGCGTTCGATGCTTCTGAACATCGTGTGGTCAAACCGGATTCAGAATACAAGCCGGTAAAACTGCTGAAAATTAATCTCCATAAGGACATTGCAGCTTTCGGTGCCGCAAGCGATAGCATTGGTGTAGTAATGACACGCGATGGTGAAGTGTGGACGTGGGGAAAAGTGATTGGCGAACATACGCCGGAACTTTTTTCAAATGCGCGAATTATTGACAAACCTTGGCAGCTTTCAAATGTTGATTCTACAAAATGAGCCCATCGAAATGCTCATCGTCGAAAAGGCAAAATGATTGGAACTGTGGCAGCCGACGTAAGGAGGCTCTGACTGTTTCCCCTCCGCTTTTCAATTTGAGCCTCGTTACCTCGGCTGCTACGGAGTTTTGAAAGTGCTCAGAAAGATTTGTTTCCGGTTTCCCGGCGCGGCGGCAATATACCGGTTGAAACCATGCCAGAACCGGACAATTCATTGATTGCCGAATTCAACGCCCGCCGCAGCGAGGATAATTTGATCCGGCAATAATTTATTTTGCCATTCGTTCAAACCATTTTACACGCCGCCAGCGCATTGTATGATATCCCAACAGCCCGAATGGAAGATGATCTGGGGCGAAATATACTCAAGGCGGCAAAACGCATTTATCATGTTTAACTTGAATTTTTTCACGATCTGTTGGTGGTTGTTCATTATCATTTGGACAATTTCAGCCTTTTCAGTCAAGCCGAGCAAGGAACGCCAGGATTGGGGAGGGCGACTGTTCACATTTGCATTCCTAACCGTCACGTTCTTGCTGTTAGCCGGGAAAGTTTCATGGTGGGGAATGAATGAACGCATCTGCCCGTATAATCAGTCCATGTTGCTTCTAGCCTACGCACTTACCTTGGCTGGGTTGGCGACTTTAACCTGGGCACGATGGTCGTTGGGAAGGAATTGGAGTGCCATAGTCACTTTCCGCGAGCAACACGAACTTGTTCAGCATGGTCCATATCGGTTTGTGCGACACCCAATTTATACAGGCATATTGTTGATGGTCGCTGGCACGGCCACAGTGTTGGGCAACTTTGCCGGCCTGCTGTCGCTGGTCATCTGTTTTCTGGGACACTGGTGGAAACTGAGGCGGGAAGAAGCATTGCTCACGAAGCATTTCCCGGAGACATACCCGGATTATATGTCGCGCACAAAAGCGCTCATCCCATTTATTTTTTAGCACAATTGAACCGCGCCAACAATGTTGACCCGCAATTAGCTTCCTGGCCAGCGTCGCGGTTGAACACGCTGCAAAAATAGTTTCAAATGATTTGTCTGATTTCCGGCGGCGGCGGCGGACATTGCTCTTTGGAAACGGAAATAGTTTGCAACGAAATCCAGTTCGTGGTGTCTTAACCAACATGCAACGGTGCCGCGCTTTCACGCTCATCGAGCTGCTCGTGGTCATCGCCATCATTGCCATACTCGCGGCGATGCTGCTGCCAGCGCTGTCCAAGGCCAAACAAAAGGCGCAAGGCTCCGCCTGTCTGAACCAGGGCAAACAGATGATGTTGGCGATGATTCTTTACGGCGACGAGAACCGCGATTTTTTCCCGCCCAATCCCGACGATGGCAACACCAACGCCGGCTACAACTGGTGTTCCGGCAACGCGGGCATCGGCGGGCCGCAGGAATTTGATCCCGATGTGCTCAAGGACCCGAAGCTTTCGCTGCTGATCACCTATCTGGGCGGCAATGTGAAATTGTTCCACTGTCCGGCGGACACGCGGCAGGGATTGTATCGAGGGGACGATCCGGCGCTGCTGGGCAAGACGATTCCCGCCGCACGGACTTTTTCGATGAACCAGGCGGTCGGCACCATTGATCCCGGTTTTGACGAGGGCACCGGTCCGGGCGGCGGAGGCGCTTCTCACACGGGCGTGCCGGATTTGTCGGTCAACGGCCCGTGGCTGAACAGCCAGGGCAATCACCGCCGGAATTCGCCGTGGGCGACTTATGCCAAGCAGTCATTCGCCAGCCCGCCAGGTCCTTCCATGCTCTGGGTGCTGGTGGACGAGAACGCGAGCGGCCTCAACGACGCTGCGTTTGCCTTTGGCATGGAAAATCCCGCCTGGATTGACCCGCCCGGTTCCTATCACAACGGCGGGTGCGGTTTTGCCTTTGCCGACGGCCATTCCGAAATTCACCAATGGCTCGGCAAACCTGAACCGCATTCCGGTGCCAATGAAACTGACTGGGGATGGATGCAGCAGCGGACTTCCGCCAAGGTGGGGCAGTGACCCGGCAACCATTTCAAAAAATCTGCCTGCCATCTTTTTGTTTTCAATAGCCCTGCCGCACCAGCCACCAGACGGCGAACATGATTGCGATGCTGATCACCGACAGCCACAACGCGCTGAAAACAAGAAAAGTTGCGGCGGTCATCGCCACTCCGCCGACAAGCGGGATTGAAGCTTTTTGCTTCCAGCCGTAAAGCAGATAGCCGCCCGCAATTGTTCCCCACAGAAGCGATGCCCAGATGTAATTCTCGTTCAGCGCGCCGGATTGGACCAGCTTGTTAATGAGTGTGTCGTCCATTTGAGCAAATATGCACGCGCCGCGCGGCGCAGGCAACTCTTGGCTTTTGACATGCGCCGTGGTAGGTTTTTCGCGTGAGCCGGTTTTTCAAACCCAACCTTGACCGCCACGGACGCTTCGCGCGCGGCGTCATCGGCGCGCTGTGCCTCATTGCGGGCATTATCGTCGTGGATTATGTGCGGTGGCTTGGCTTGATTTTTGTGGCGGCGGGATTGTTCGCCATTTTTGAATCCCTTCGCGGCTGGTGCCTCATGCGCGCGTGCGGAATTAGAACGAAATTGTAAAATTCCGCGAAGGATTTTGCGCTGGCCGTCGTGTTTCTGTATAAAGACGGAAACAACAACGCTTATGAAAATCTCAAAATATCTCGCGCTCGGATTCCTCGTCATCAGCCTCACGCCGGTTTTCGGCCAACAACCTCCTCCAACATTCCAAGAGAGGCTCGCACCGCCGGCGGCAAAACTCGCGAGGTCGGTCCAAAGCCAACAACCTCCTCCAACATTCCAAGAGAGGCTCGCTGCGATTCAAGGTGCAAACAAGGAGGCCGCTGACCACGCACCGCCATTGACCAAATTCAATCTTGATTTTCCCGGCGGCACGCCTGCGGAACTGGTCAAGGCCATTGAGAAAGCAACGGGCAAACCGTTGAACGCAATCATCTCTACTGAAGAGGCTGACGCGCAATTGCCGCCGTTGAAAATGAATGATGTGGATGCTCCTCAATTATTCCAGGCGTTGTTGATGGCCAGTGTTAAAAAAGAATACCTCGGCAACGGAAACAGCTATTCGACATACGATACATATTATAGCTTCAAAA
>Ga0207933_1002323_pt1 | contig 12522 bp, 7 predicted proteins | sample NGESurdeep092012_4_FD_184488 | JGI IMG/M metagenome (GOLD analysis project Ga0207933, IMG submission 184488) | Arctic peat soil microbial communities from Barrow, Alaska - NGEE Surface sample F53-3 deep-092012 (SPAdes) | ecosystem: Environmental > Terrestrial > Soil > Wetlands > Peat ... | reverse complement strand
TGTTCCGGGCGATCTGCAGGGACCCCGACAGCTCAAGCCAGGTCCCCAGCGCGGCGACGAACGCGACGAGCAGTCCGGTCGCCACGAGCAGCAGGGCGTCTCGCGTGCGCGAGCGATCCGGCGCGGTCTCCGACGGTGCGATCGCCCCTCGAGCGCGATCCCCGCCGGCAGCGTCTCGCTCGGCGACGTCCCCGCGGGCAACTTCTCGGATCAAGATTGCCGCGAGCACCACCACCGCCGTGAGCACCCACGCGCCGAACGCGACCCCGAGCGCCGAGACCCCGGCGGCGGCCACGAGCGCGAACGGGATCGCCCCGCGGGGAGTACCCCGCAGCCAGCGCGGGTGCAGCACAACGAGCGCGCCGAGCGCGAGGATCAGCGGCAGCGAGGAGATCTCCTTGACGGAGGCGATCAGCTCGTAGCCGTAGACGAGCGCCGGCAGCGTGACCGTCAACGTCGCCAAAGCGGCCAGCCAGCCGTCGAGGCCGAGCCGCCGCACGAGCACCCAGGCCGGGCCGGAGCAGAGCGCGAGCATGAACGCGTTGAACGGCTGGAAGGCCCAGATCAGGGGCACGCGCACGAGCGACGCGCTGCCGCCGAACAGCGTGTCCGCGCCCGACGGGTAGTAGGTGTTGTAGTAGTCGTTCAGGTACTGGCCGGGGGAGTTGCGCAGGTCGAGGTGCGCGTAGTCTTGGCCGTGGTGGATCAGGAAGTCGGCCCCGAGCATGTGGAAGGCCGAGTCGGTGAGGACGCCGTAGGAGGAGAACGAGGGGCGCCCCGCGAACAGGACCGGTGCCAGCGCGGCGACGTAGGCGAGCACCGGCACGGCGAGCTGCCAGCCAAATCGCCGCCGGCCCCCCGCCGGTGTTCTCGTCGGCCCCTGCTCGACCGTCTCCACCGGCGCTCGTCCGAACGCCACCGCCAACCGCCGCCGCCCGAGCGCGAAGCCGGCGAGCGCGAACAGCGCCAGCAGGTAGGGCGTCGCCGGTGCGGCGAAGACGGCGTAGGTCGTGAGCTGCGAGAGGCCGATCAGCGCCGCCGCGCCGAGCACCGGCAGCAGCACGCCCGGCAGGAACGAGCCGCTGGCGCGGTCGACGAGCAGCCCGGCGCCGATACAGAGCAGCGCGAGCACGCATGGGTAGAGCAGTGTCGCGAGCACGAACATCGACGTGGCCTCTCGGTCGATCGATCGACGTGGTTCAGCGGTGACCGGGCAGTGTGGTCCGCACGCCGACCGCGCCTAGGACTCCCGCGGGATGTGCGGCGCGAGCTCGCGGCGGGCGATCGAGAGCTTGTGCACCTCGTCTGGCCCGTCGGCCAGGCGCAGGGTGCGCAGGTGCGCATAGGCGCTGGCGAGCCCGAAGTCGTCGGACACGCCGCCGCCGCCGTGGAGCTGGATCGCGCGGTCGAGCACCTTCAACGCGACGTTCGGCGCGGCGACCTTGATCGCGGCGATCTCGGTGCGGGCGTGGCGGTTGCCGACGGTGTCCATCAGCCAGGCGGCCTTCAATGTCAAGAGGCGCGCCATCTCGATTTCGATGCGCGACTCGGCGATCCAGTCCAGCACGTTGCCGCGGGTGGCAATCGGCGCTCCGAAAGTGACGCGTGAGACGGCGCGCGCGCACATCGCCTCCAGCGCCCGCTCGGCGGCGCCGATCGCGCGCATGCAGTGGTGGATGCGCCCGGGGCCGAGGCGCGCTTGGGCGATCATGAAGCCGTCGCCCTCGCCGGCGATCAGGTTGCTCGCGGGCACGCGCACGTCGGTGAACTCGACTTCGGCGTGGCCCTCCTGGTCTTGGTAGCCGAACACCGGCAGGCCGCGGACGATCCTCACGCCGGGGGTGTCGATCGGGACGAGGATCTGGCTCTGCTGTTTGTATGGATTCCCGCCCGCCCCGTCGGTCTGAGTCTTGCCCATCACGATCATGATCCGGCAGTGGGGGTGCAGCGCGTTCGAGGTCCACCACTTCAAACCGTTGAGCACGTAGTCATCGCCGTCACGCTCGATCCGCAGCTGGATGTTGGTGGCGTCCGAGCTTGCGACCTCGGGCTCGGTCATCGCAAACGCCGAGCGGATCTCGCCGTCCAGCAGCGGCCGCAGCCAGCGGTCCTTCTGCTCGTCGCTGCCGAACTGGTGGAGCACCTCCATGTTCCCGGTGTCCGGGGCGGAACAGTTGCACGCCTCCGAGGCGATCGGGGAGTGGCCGAGCATCTCCGCCAGCGGCGCGTAGTCGGCGTTGGACAGGCCTGCGCCGTCGTTGGGATCGGGCAGGAACATGTTCCACAGGCCGGCCGCGCGCGCGCGCGTCTTGAGCTCCTCCATGATCTGCGGCTGGTGGTGCGGGTCGCCGGACTCGCGCAACTGGCGCTCGTAGACCGCCTCCGCCGGGTGGATCTGCTCGTCCATGAACGCGGAGAGGCGCTCCTTGAACTCGACACAGCGCTCACTTGGCTGGAAATCCATCTGTTCTCCTTTTGATGGGGTGGGGAGGGGTATATCGAGTCTGAGGCACGCGTGAACAGCGGCGCGGCGGCCATCCGCGCGATCCTTGACATGTTCTTGACTTTAATGAGCCGGACCGTGGTGGCGCGGTCTGCTCGCGCGAGCACTAGACTCGGTGTAGCAAGATGTTGTCGAGTCGCGGAGCGCCATGACTGGATCGAGACGACCCCGTCTACCGAGTGAGGGAGAGAGAGTTGATGCGCAAAGCATGTAGGTACATGGTTCTGGTCGCGCTGACCGTCGTTGGCCTGCCCGCCGTCGCCTCGGCGGCGACCGTCACCGGCGTGAAAGCGGAGGTCAAGCCGATCCCGGGCTTTCCCGAAACCGGCGACTTCCTCGGCGCCGGCGCCGAGGTCGAAATCGAAGGCAAACTCGAAGGCAACGAACTTCCCGGCGGCCTGCCGTTGCAGACGCGGAGGCTGGTCGTGTACTTCCCGGCGGGCACGAAGATCGACCCCACCGGCTTTCCCACCTGCACGGCGGCGAAGCTCGAAATCGCCGGGCCGGAAGGCTGCCCGAAGAAGTCGCGGATCGCCGACGGGACGGTCGGCGTGGCCGACCAGATCGGCCAGGGCGAAGCGACGCGCGAGACCGGGGCGCTGGAAGTCTATGCGGCTCCGGGCGACGGGGTGGTGGCGTACGCCAACGCGGCCGCGCCGATCTCCGCGCAGATCGTGATCCCGGCGCACTGGGAAACCGCGCCTGCGCCATACGGTCCGAAGCTGACGTTCGAAATCCCGCTCGTCGATTCGGTCCCTGGCGCGCTGCCGGTGTCCGGCACCGAACTGCACATCGTGGCCGGCGCCGCGATCCGCAAGGGCGGCAAGACCTACTACTACGGCCGCATCCCGGCGAAGTGCCCGAAGGGCGGTTTCCCCGGGAAGGGCGAAGTGACGCTCGAAGGCGGCCAGAACATCATCACCGAAATCAAGGTCCCCTGCCCGAAGAGGTCGCTCGCCAAGCATCACAAATAGTCTCCGGGGTATGACCGACCCAGAGCCGCCGGACGGCGCCACCGGCTACCGCGCGGCGGGCGTCGACTACGAGACCCTGGACGCGGGGAAGCGGCTGGCGATCGCCGCGGCGCTGTCGACCTCAGCGCTGCTCGAGGGCCGGGGTGGGCACGCGCTCGACGCCTCCAGGGGGGAGCCCGCGTTTGTGTTCGAGCTCGACGGGCGCACGCTCGCGTTTGTCGTCGAGGGGCTGGGCACGAAGTCGGTGATCGCGCGTCAGGTGCTCGAAGCGCAGGGGATCAACCGCTTCGGCGAGGTTGCCTACGACACGGTCGCGGCGATCCTGAACGACCTCTGCTGCGTCGGCGCGCTGCCGCTGGTCGTGAACGCGTACTTCGCGACCGGCGCCTCGGAGTGGTACCGCGAGGGCGAGCGCGGCGCGGCGTTGATCGAGGGCTGGCGCAGCGCGTGCGTGGACGCGGGCTGCGCCTGGGGGGGCGGGGAGTCGCCGTCGCTGCCGGGGCTGCTGGACGAGCGCGAGATCGAGCTGGCGGGCGCGGCCTTCGGCGCCGTGCCGGTGGGCCGGCGGGCGCTCCTCGGCGAGGAGCTCGAGCCGGGCGACGAGATCGTGCTGGTCGCCTCGAGCGGGCTGCACGCCAACGGCGCCTCGCTGGCGCGACTGCTGGCGGGGCGGCTGCCGGATGGCTACGCGACCGAGCTGGCAGCCGGCACCACCACGTTGGGCGAGGCACTGCTCGAGCCCTCGGTGATGTACGTCGGGCTCGTCGCGGCGCTCCTGGCGGAGGGGCTGCCGCTGCGCTACATCAGCCACATCACCGGGCATGGCCTGCTGAAGCTGATGCGTCCACCGCGGGCGCTCACCTACCGGATCGAGCGTCTGCCGCCGGTGCCCGCGGTGCTGAGCTTCCTCGTCGAGCAGGCGCGACTGGACGCGCACGCGGCGTACTCAACGTTCAACATGGGCTCCGGCTATGCGCTCTACTGCGCGCCCGGCGCGGGGGAGGCGATCGTGGCGATCGCCGGGCGGCTCGGCCTGGGCGCGCTCGTGGCGGGGCGCGTGGAGGAGGGGCCGCGGCAGGTGATCCTCGAGCCGGTCGGCGTACGCTTCGCCGGCGAGGAGCTGGAGTTGGCCTGATCTGCCGGTTCGGCCAAGTTTGAGCGGGTCGCCGCGCTGCAAGCGGCGGCCCGCCCAACGGTTCGGGCTTGAAGCCGTTGGCCAGGCCGGATAAGCTTCTCTTAGAGATCGCCACTGTTCTCCGGTCGCAGTAGGCCGGAGATCTCGAAACGCCGGACCGAGATGGCTCGGAGCTACCCGGATCGAGGCGGATCTGTCCATCGAATACGAGGAGAGAGATGATGCGCAGAATTTCCACCTGTCTGGCCGTGCTCGGCTCGGCTGTACTTGGCCTCTCGGCCACCGCGTCGGCCGCGCCGACGATCACGCTGAAAGCGGTGGCGGTGCCAATCCCAGGCTTCCCGCACACCGGCAACATCCTGGGCGCGGGGGCCGCGCTCAAAACCGAATTCAAGATCTCCGGGACCGAATACGGTGGCTTTCCGCCGCCGCTCACCGGGATCAAATTCTACGGTCCGGCGGGCGCGAAGCTGCACCCGCAGGGGTTCGGCACCTGCGCGCCGACCGTGATCCAGGAAAAAGGGCCCTCGGCCTGTCCGAAGGGATCGAGCGCGGGCCCGAAGGGCTCCGCCAGCGGCGTCGTCAGCTTCGGCACCGAACGCGTGGCTGAGACGGTGTCGGTACAGCCGTTCTTCGCCCCCGGCGGCAACCTTGCGTTCTTCGTCGACGGCACGTCGCCGGTTTCGATCGAAATCCTGTCGACGGGCAAAGTCCTCACCGCCTCCCCGCCGTTCGGCCCGACGGTCGAAGCCGAAGTGCCGCTGATCGAATCGGTGCCCGGAGCGCTGGACGCCTCGGCCAAAGAAATCAACGTCACGGTCGGCGCCGCACACAAGAAGGGCAAGAAGACGAGCTACTACATCGTGGTGCCGAAGAAGTGCCCGAAGGGCGGCTTCCCGCTGAAGGCGACGATGTCGTTCCTCGGCGGATCGACCGCGGAAGCCGTCTACAAGGCACCGTGCCCGAAGAAGTAGCCGAGAGGACAGCGGCGAGCTGATGTCGAAGGGGACATGAGCTTGACCGGAGCGTAAGCGAGACGGGCGGCTCATCGATACGATGGGCCGCCCTTTCGTGTAGTTGAACCGCAAGGAAGAGGATCGGGTTGACGCAGACCGCAGGTTGGAGAAGAGGCGCGGCCGGTTTCGCCGGTGCGCTCGGCGTGGCCGCGCTGGTCGCGGTCGTGCTGCTAGCCACCTCCGCCGGGGGCTCGAGTGGCTCGTACACGGTACGTGCGATCTTCGACGACGCCGGCAACGTGATCTCCGGCGAGAACGTCAAGATCGAGGGCGTGAAGGTGGGGGCGGTGGGCTCGGTCACGCCGACCCCGCAGGCGCAGGCGGCGGTCGTGCTGACGATCGAAGATCCCGGCTTCCAGAGCTTTCGCTCGGACGCCAGCTGCACGATCGAACCGGAGGCGCTGCTCGGCGAGAAGTTCGTCAACTGCCTGCCGACCCAGCCCCGCGCCGCGGGCACGCCGCTGCCGCCGCCGCTGAAGCGGATTCCGAGCGGACAGGAAGGCGCGGGCCAGTACCTGCTGCCGGTGCAGAACACCTCCAGCCCGGTCGACGTCGACCTGCTCAACGACATCACGCGCCGCCCCGAGGCCGAACGCTTCACGATCATCATCAACGAGCTCGGCGCCGGGCTCGCGGGCCGCGGCAGCGACCTCAACGTGGTCGTCAAACGCGCCGACCCGGCGCTGCGCGAACTCGACAAGGTGCTCGCGATCTTCGCGCGCGACAACAAGACGCTCGCGAAACTCGCGGATGACTCCGCCACGGCGCTGAAGCCGTTCGCCGCGGTGCGCGCACGCGTGGCCAACTTCATCGTGCAGGCCAACACGGTTTCCCGCGCGACCGCCGCGCACCGCGGCGCGCTCGCCAAGAACCTCGCCGACTTCCCGGCGTTCCTGCGCCAGCTCGGGCCGGCGGCCGAACGCTTCGGCAAGTTCGCCGACCAGACGACCCCGGTGTTCACCGACCTCGCGGTCGCGGCCCCCGGGCTCAACAAGGCCTTCACGAACCTGCCGGCATTCGCGAACAGCTCGACCGCGTTCTTCACGAGCCTCGGCCGCACCGCCCGGACCTCCGGCCCGGCGATCGCCGCCACACAGCCTTTGCTCGGCAAGGTGCAGGCGCTCGGCAGTTCGGTGAAGCCGTTCGCCGGCAACCTCTCCGAACTGCTCACGAGCCTGCGCGATACCGGCGGGCTCGAGCGCTTCCTCGACTTCGTCTTCCTTGGCGGCGGCAGCCTCAACGGGTATGACTCGCTTGGCCACTTCCTGCGCGCCGAGATCATCGGGAAGAACTGCGTCGGCTACCAGGTGAAACCCCAGCAGGGCTGCAGCGCGAACTTCGTGAAGGAAGAAGGCTCGGCCGCCTCCGCGAGCGCCGCCGGCGCCACCGCCGGCTCGACCAGCCTCGTGATGGACCGCACGCTCGCCGTCCTCAATGGCGCGACCCCGGCCGCGGCGATCGCGAAATACCCGGGCTCGGTCCCGTCGCTCGGGTCGGACAACAGCGCGCTCGCGGCGCTCAGCTCCGAAGCCGGAGTCACACCGGCCGTCCAGCCGGTCGGCGGCGCCAGCGCGGGCACGACCTACTACTCGCCCTCGACCGAAAGCTCGAGCGCGAGCGGGATGCTGCTCAACTACCTGCTCGGCAACTGATCTGATCGATCCGTAGACGATGACCACACGACCGACCTCCCCCATCCGCAACCCCGAGACCGCCGATCTGAATGCCGGCCGGAACGACGACGTCCCGAGCGCCGCGTCCCGTCTGCGTCCGGTGATCGGGACGCTGCTCGCGGCGCTGGCCGCGCTCGTGCTCGTGCCCGCGGCTGCGGGCGCCAGCGAACCGACGAGCACCTCGCCGTCCACGACCGGCACGACGACCGCGGCCGAAACGACGCCGCCGAGCGAAACGACCGCGACCACCCCCGCTCCCGAAACGCCGGCAACGACGCCGGCAACGACCCCAGCGACGACCCCAGCGACGACCACGGAAGCCGCCCCAGCTCCCGCGCCCGCGGCGCCGTCGGGGTCGAGTGCGCCGAGCGAAGCTGCGGCGCCGCAGGTGCGGACCCAGCACGCGCAGGGCAGCACGCCCGGCGGTTCCGCGTCCACCACCACCCACTCGCACTCGAAATCGCAGGGTGCGACCGGTGGCAGCGGCGCGAACAAGCAGACCGAAGCAAGCGGCGGTTCCTCCGCGACGGCGGCGCCGGGGAGGCACCGCGCGCCCGCGCCGTCGGCGCTGACGCCGCCGCTGCCGCTGACGCTCGGATCGCCGATCTCGGGCGTGTCGAGCTTCTTCATCGAAAGCTTCCAGGTGCCGCCGTTCCTGCTGCCGATCTACCAGGCCGCCGGCACCGCCTACGGGATCCCCTGGCAGGTGCTCGCGGCGATCAACCAGGTCGAGACCGACTACGGCCGCGACCTGAGCGTCTCCAGCGCCGGCGCCGAGGGCTGGATGCAGTTCCTGCCCGCGGAGTGGGCGCAGTACGGGATCGACGCCAACGGCGATGGCTTCAAAGACCCGTACAACCCGGCCGACGCGATCTTCACGGCCGCCAGGTACCTGAAGGCGGCGGGGGGGGATACGGACATCCGCGGCGCGGTCTTCTCCTACAACCACTCGCAGGCGTACGTCGAATCGGTGATGCTGCGCGCGCAGCTGCTCGGGGGCACGCCGGCGCAGCTGCTCGGCGCGGTCACCGGGCTGACCGAAGCACGCTTCCCGGTGCACGCGCCGTCGCACTACAGCGATGGCTTCGCGACCGTGCCCGCGAGCGGAGCATCGTCTGCCGGCGCGCCGAAGACGCTCGTCGGCACGACGATCTACTCCCAGCAGGGCGCGCCCGTGATCGCGGTGCAGGACGGCGAAATCGCGGGACTCGGCGAAACCCCCTCGCTGGGGCGCTACGTGACCCTGCGCGACGCCTACGGCAACACCTACACCTATGCCGAGCTCGGCAGCGTGGCGGCGCTCTACCCGGTGCTCGAGCCGCACGAGCACACCGCGGTCAGCGCGCGGATCGCCGCGTCGGGCGCCTCCTCGCGCGAACCGGCCCCGAGCGGTCCCGCCAGCGCGGGCGCGCAGCCCCGCTCGCCGCTGTCCGAAGGCGCCACCGTCTCCGCCCTGGCGCTGGGCGCGGCGGCCACGCTGGAAGCGCCGGTGGTCGCGCCGGTCACCCCGCCGGCGGCCTCGGCCCCGGCTGCCCCCGCCACGTCGGCGAAGACCCCGCGGCAGTTCCGCGCAGGCGCCGACGAGGTCTATCTGCACCCGCTGAGCGTCGGCGTGCAGGTGCTCGCCGGGACCGTCCTCGGGCACGTCGGGTCCGGCACAAGCGCCGTCGGGTCGACCGGAACCTCGACCGGAACCGGTAGCGGCGCGGCAGGCGCAGGCGAACCCCACGTGTTCTTCCAGATCCGGCCCGCCGGCGTGGGCGCGCCGCTGATCGACCCGAAGCCGGTCCTCGACGGCTGGGTGCAGCTCGAGAACACCTCGGTCTTCCGCGCCAAGGGCGAGAATCCGTTCCTCGGCAACTCGCCGACGGTCGGACAGGTGCTGCTGGAGACCAAGGGGCAGCTCGAGCAGCGGGTGCTGGGCGACCCCGGGATCCACCTCCCCGCATGCGGGCGCCAGGACGTCCAGACCGGGCTCCTCGACCGGCGCGTGCTCGCGACGCTCGAGTTCCTGTCGGTCTCGGGCCTGCACCCGACCGTGTCCTCGCTGCGCTGCAGCCACACGGCTCCCGCCGACGTCGCCAACGCCGCCGAGACGTCGGCCGGCGACACGGTCGAGATCACGGCCATCAACGGGATCCAGATCGCCGGTGGTCAGGGACCCGGTTCGATCGCCGCGATCGCGATCCACAAGCTGTCGATGCTGCAGGGCACGATCAAGCCGAGTGAGATCGTCAGCTTGAACAGCTATCGGGGCATCGAGAACACGGTCGCGGCACCCGGTCAGGGCAAGGCGATTCGCGTCGAGTTCGCGCCGCTGCAGGGCTCCGGAGCGGCGGCCAAGGCCCGCGCGGCGGATGCCTTCGGCGCGGCGATCACGCCGGGACAGTGGGTCCAGTTGATCGCGCGCCTGGGCGAGATTCCCGATCCGAAAGTCGCCAGCGGTCCCTCCGCGGCGGCGATCCCCGACAACCCCGGCGCGGCGGCCGGCGCTCCTTCCTCCAGCGGCGCCCCCGCGACGCCCTCCACAGGCTCGAGCGGCGCTTCGACAGGCGGGGAAGGCTGATGGCGACCGCCACTCCTCCGCGGCCGCCCGCCGCCTCGCCGCCGCCCCCGCCGCAGGATCCAGCGCCGGGTTCCCGGCCTCCGCGCGTCTCCTCGCCGAGTCGCGCGCGGCCGCTGGCCGCGGGCGCGCTCGTGCTCGTCATCCTGGTCGTCCTCTACCTGCTCCTCGCCGGTGGGGGCGGAGCCGAATACAAGCTGCTGTTCGCCGAAGCCAACCAGCTCGTGCGCGGCGACCAGGTGCAGATCGGCGGCGTGCCCGTCGGCAGCATCAAGGACATCGTCCTGACGAAGGAAAACAAGGCGCTGGTCACGATCGAGGTCGAATCGTCGCTGACGCCGCTGCACGAAGGCACGACGGCGCAGGTGCGGGTGCCGTCGCTGACGAGCGTCGCCAACCGCTACATCGCGCTCAGCCCCGGCCCCAATAACAAGCCGGCGCTCCCAGCGGGGGCGACGTTGCCGACGAGCGCCACGCAGGGCGTCGTCGACCTCGACCAGCTCTTCAACACCTTCAACCCGAAGACGCGCAGGGCGTTACAGGAGGTGCTCCAGGGCTCGGCCGAACAGTACGCCGGGACGAACCCCGACTTCAGGTTGTCGGTCAAGTACTTTGCCCCGGCGCTGGCGTCGGGCTCGCACCTCTTCGCCGAGCTCACCAAGGATCAGAAGACGTTCACCGACTTCGTCGTCGAATCGGCGAAGGCGCTGACGACGATCGGCGACCACGGCGAACAGCTGAGCGAATGGGTCGAGCACGCGAACAAGACCTTCCAGGCGGTCGGCTCGCGGCAGGCGGACCTCACCGCCGCGCTGCATCAGTTGCCTGTGGCGTTTCATGAGGGCAACAAGACGTTTGCGGAGGTGCCGTCCACGCTGTCCGCCCTCACGCGGCTGGTGGAAGTGTCCAAGCCCGACACGAAAGAGCTCCCGCTGCTCTTCTCGCGGCTGAACTCGCTGCTGAAGACGACGACGCCGGTCGTCGGCAACTTCAGCCAGGCGATCGACAAGCCGGGGCCGAACAACGACCTGACCGACGCGATCCGCGCCCTGCCGGAGCTCGCGACGGTGCTCTCGACCAGCTCCCCGGCGAACGTCACCGCGCTGAAGGAATCGGTGCCGATCACCGCCCCGTTCGGCCCCTACAGCCCCGATCTGGTCGGCTTCGTCCGCGACTTCGGCGCCGGCAGCGGCTACTACGACGCCAACGGCCACTACGCGCGCGTCGCGCCGCTGTTCAACGACTTCTCGCTCGGCGCCAACAACACGCTCACCCCGGTCACGCCGCAGCAGGGTTTGCAGGGCTTGACAGCCCGCCAGCTGCGCCGCTGTCCGGGCGCGGCGACGCAGCCGGCGGCCGACGGCTCCTCGCCGTTCATCGACAGCGCGCTCCTCGGCTGCGACCCATCGGAGACGCCGTGAACTTCCGTCGCAGCAACTCCCTGGCTGGCAGCCCGCTCTTGATCGGCGCGATCACGACGCTGATCGTGGTGGTCGCGGTGTTCCTCTCCTACAACGCCAACAACGGGCTGCCGTTCGTGCCGACCTACAACATCAAAATCGTGCTCCCCGAAACCTCGGAGCTGCAGGCGACCAACCAGGTGCGGATCGCGGGCACGCGCGTGGGGATCGTCAGCTCGCTCAGCCCCCACGAGGACCCGGTCACCGGGCGCCTGACCGCGATCGCCGACCTGAAGCTGGAAAAGCAAGTGCAGCCGCTGCCCGCCGACACGAAGGCGATCGTGCAGTCGGTCTCGGCGGTCGGGCTGAAGTATCTGGAACTGGAAAAGGGCACCTCCTCGCAGACGCTGAAGGCAGGGGAAACGATCCCGGTCACGCGGGTGCGCGAACCGGTCGACATCGACCAGCTCTTCAACATGTTCGACCAGAAGACGCGGACCGCGATCCAGCAGAACACGATCAACTTCGGCGACGGTGTCGCGGAGCGCGGGCTGGGGCTGAACAACACGATCTCGACGTTGCGCCCGCTCGTCATCAACTCGATCCCGGTGCTGCACAACCTCGCCGCGCCGAAGACCGGCCTGCAGGAGCTGTGGATCGCGCTCGACCGGGTGGCCTCGCAGACCGCGCCGGTGGCGCAGGCCAACGCGAACGTGTTCAGCTACCTCGATACGTTCTTCACCGCCTTCGCGGGCGCCGCACCGTCGCTCGAACGGACGATCGAAGGTGGGCCGGCCGCCCTGCGGCAGGCGACCTACTCGCTGCCCCACGAGGCGCACTGGGTGAAATTGAGCACCGAGTTCATGCGCCTGCTGCGCCCGACCGCGAGCGCGCTGCGCACCTCCGCGCAGCCGCTCGGCCACGCGTTCGAAGTGGGCGCGGTCAACCTGCGCGCCGCCACCGCGCTGAACGCGGCGCTCGCCGAAGCAGCGAAGGCTTTCCAGGAATTCGCGCAGAACCCCGTCGTCACGCTCGGGATCGAAGACGTGACGCAGACGACGACGCTCGGCAACCCGATCCTCGCCGGGCTCGCCCCCGAGCAGGTCACCTGCAACTACCTGACGCTGGCGTTCCGCAACGTGGCGAGCCTGTTCTCCGAGAACATCGGTATCGGCACGCTGGCGCGCGTGATGCCGGTGCTCTCGCCCGGTGGGCCGAACGCCGAGGGCTTCCCCGCCTCCGCGCCTGCCAACGGCCC
>Ga0207933_1002322_pt1 | contig 12534 bp, 15 predicted proteins | sample NGESurdeep092012_4_FD_184488 | JGI IMG/M metagenome (GOLD analysis project Ga0207933, IMG submission 184488) | Arctic peat soil microbial communities from Barrow, Alaska - NGEE Surface sample F53-3 deep-092012 (SPAdes) | ecosystem: Environmental > Terrestrial > Soil > Wetlands > Peat ... | reverse complement strand
TCCAACGAGCGCGAACCGTTCTGGGACTTCCCGTCGGTGCGCTCCGGGTCGAAAGGGCCGGCGCTCACTGTATGGGATTCGGGCATACCTGCCGCGCCACTGACTGACACACCTCCAAGCAAGGGGTCAGATCCCCACGACACGGTGCCACGCACAGTGCCGGCATTCTGGCACCAGATGAATACGTTCTTCACGACCGGCAAGGTCATCGACCCCTGCGGGAACTCCCCCTGTAAGGCCCCGTACCCGCCTAGTTCGAGCTGATTGGTCCAATGCAAAGTGATCGTCAAGGACACTTCTGGGACTTCTGAGGGCCTTGGCAGATGCCGGCTTCGATGAAATTTACATCAGTCGTGCGGCGCAGGCATCCACAGCCGCTCGATTCCCGAGCGGTAAGCCTCGAAAGTCTGTGGTGCCAGCCGATTGGGGGCGGGCGGGTCGAAACTGGCAGCTACGAGATCGGCAAAACCGTAGATGGCCACCCGGGTCGCGGCGAAGAACGCTGAGGCAATGATGCGGGGCTCGAGGGCGTTTGCGGCATAGCCGAGTCGCCGGCGAAAGAGATCCGTCAGTTGGTGCTCGGCTCTGGTCCAGGGCCTGGATTACCTTGCCTGCCACCTCAGCGGCAGTCTCGGCGAACAGTATCCCCATCACTACCGACGGCACTGGCTCTCCGGAGAGACTGCGCAACTGCTGGCCGCTTGTGTACCCCTTGGAGTCGAGGACCTCCGCCATGCCCGGTGGCCGATCTTCATATGGGTCTCTGGTTCTACTTCGGAACTCGCGGGCAATGGGCAGAAGGTGCAGGGAACCAATGAGCGTGCGGCCGTCAATCGCGAAGCAGTCGAGGACGGCTTGGGTCGTCGTTATCGATCACGATCGAGGCTCGCGCTTTCGGGCTCTGCTCGGCTACATAGATCCGACAGGCCGCCATGTACCGTGCGTCGTACACAGCGACGGCGCGCTCAACCCCGCCAAGAGCTGCCGCGTCGCGCTCGATCCCGCGCGCCTGGGCCCGCTCCATCGTGGCGTCTAGATAGATGACCTCGTCCCAGTGGTCACGGAGGTCGTCGCGCTGCAGGAACGTGGCGTCGAAGAGTACGACGGCGTCAGCCGGCGCTATCGCCCACTCCCTAACAATCTCGTCAGTGGCCAGATCGTGCACGCGGGACGCAAACCTGTGTGGTCCGTTCGCTCCTAGTGGAAGCAGTACGAGGTCGCGAACTGAGTCGAAATCGTAGGCATCCTCATAGTAGCCACGGGCGGACTCGCTGCCCTGTCGGTACCGGATCGCTCGAACGTGATGGAAGCCGTCGGAGTCCAGCCGAATTACTGGACGTCGGAGCGTCTCTATGCATTCAGCCAACCGATCGGCGAACGTGCTCTTTCCTGCGCCACAGACACCATCAACCCCGACCCGAAGTGGATGACCGGGGTCACGATCACACAGTTGGCCGGCGACGTCGAGAAGCACGGTCCTCATCCCCATCCGGAGATAGTGACAGATCGCACCCCATTGGGGCTGCGTCTTCAAAGCGATCATCCGCGAAGACCCTTCGTTAGGCCATCCTCGGCGACCAGTTGGCCGGCGTCCGCCAGCAACCGCTGGGCGATCCCCATCCGGACAAGTGGCGCCTACTCCTTTACTACATCCAAGTCATCCGTTGCCTCATCAGAGAATGGCGGTTCGAATCGTGCTACTGGAAACTCGAGCGGAGGCATCACCACGCGCACCGCGGTTCCCGCATGCGTCACGACCCGACGACGAGGCCCCCAGCGCCACATCCCTTCGGGCTCGGCGATGTCCTGCATCGCCCAGTGCGGACCGACCCACTCCGATTTGGCAACGCATCCTCGAAGGTCGAATGCCTCGTTGAAGTCGCGGGCAATCGATAGGTGCGCCTCCGGGTAGTCAGCACCCACGATGAGCGCTGCCACGCACTCTGTGATGTCCACCTCGATCGACGATCGAGAGCCCACCGGATCCACATAGATAAGCCGGTAGTCGACTTCCGCCCCCCAGTCACTGTGCTTCTGGAACCAGATGCCGGGTCCGATCCGGCCGAAGTGTCTCTGTACCGCCATCTCTGGGCCGAGCTGTCGTATCGATTGTACGTCGATTGGCCGAAGACTTCCGTCGCCCTCGAAGGGGCTCGTGTAGGCAGCCATACGCGATCGGTCCGTGCTGGAGGTTCGACGGAGAGCCAAACAGGTGCTTCGACTCCTCGAGGACGCGACGGAGAAGGTGCTGTTTGTCGAACACAATGCAGCAACCCGTGTGATTGCCTGCGTAGTGCGCCCACATTGTCGGCCGAGCAAACCCCGCTCCGCGGAAGGCCGGCTCGCTATCGTCGTGGGCAACATCTTGAGTGAATGCTGCGACCTTGACCCGTGACTTGTACTGCGCAATCGCGCCGCTGACCTCGGCCATATCGATGTCGGAGAGGTCAGGGGGGCCGTTATGGCCAGTCGTGCCGATGTACCACGCCTTGGACTCCCGAGGGCCGTTCATGACCAAGCTGCTCACCATCTTCACCGACCACTCCCCCGCCACCCATCTCGGCTACCTCCGGGCCGTCTGGGATAGGGCTGGGGTCGCGCTGGTACCGTTCCTCCGTGGCTCGCTAACCCGAGTTCGTCCTGGCGACAGAGAACTGCAAGAGGGCACCAGCATCTATTCCCCGATGCCCCCATCGATGCGTTCACGCAGCAGATCAGCGTGACCAATGTGACGAGCGTATTCGGCGATCATGTGGTTGAAGACCCAACGTAAGGACATCGCTCCGAAGTTTTCATGTACAAACCGGTCATCGAGCGATGCCCCGGCCACGGCTCTGCGGCATTCCACCCATTCGGCCATAAGCCGCTCCATGTCGGACTCCGCCTCACCGGCTGCGGCCTCATCGAATGCAGCGTTCGGTGCGTCCTGCCGTGCGTGCACTTCGGGGATCTGCTCCCCGCGGGAGTAGCGACGGAACCAGGCCCGCTCCGCGTCCGCCAGATGCCGTATCAACCCGAGCAGGGACAGCGTCGACGGAGGTACCGAGCGCAGCGTTAGCTGGTCGGCGGTGAGCCCACTGCACTTCCACAGCAGGGTGGCTCGGTGCCATTCAAGGAGACCGCTCAGTGTTGCTGCCTCGTCGCCCGTCGTCGGCTCGTCCATTCGGGCAAATTCAGGTACCGTCCACGTCATGCTCTATCGTGACATACGCCTAAGCTCGGCGGGTGACCTTGGGTATCCCACTCGTTCGAGAGTGTGACACCCACCCGGCGTTATCGGGGTCGGTGAGGCACTCCACGTTCGGTCGATCCAACGGTCCAGAAGATCCACCAGCCTGGCCAGGTTCTGACATGACTCGGCCTCGGCCCGGTATGCCTGATCCCGCGTCTGGGTCATTCTCTGGAAGAACTGACGCAGCAACCCGGTGAGCCGATCGGGCTGTGGAACGGTGCTCGGATCGGCCTCGTACTGAACGTCGAACCCGTCAACGACCGGGCAGGATCCGACCGTAGGAGTCGAATAGCTCCGTCGCATCGGCGTCGTACGATTCGACGCCGTGAGAGGGAGGCGATCGAATGCCCCACCCCCACATGTCGCCCTGGTCGTTCCTGATGAACGAAGGCACCGGGACATGGCTGCCTACCATAGCGACCAGCCTACGACCGTCCCATCCATCCGGTGTTCAGAGGCACCCCTACCCCGGCCCTGGCTTGTCCCTCCCCGGATTGGGACTTTCGGCCCTAGCGTGCATCGGGGCCATGACGACACAGTATCGGGGTCATGCCCGGAAACCACGATGAACTCAAGGTCATGGACCGCGCCGAGTGCCTCAACCGCCTTGGGATGGTGCATGTCGGCAGGGTAGGCATCACGGTTGATGCCCTGCCGATCATCTTGCCGGTGAACATCGTCCTCGTTGCCGAACGGATCTTTTTCCGGACGTCAGAGGGGACCAAGCTGGACGCGGCTACATCTCAGTCAATCGTGGCGTTCCAGGCTGATGCCTACAGTCCGGACGGTGCGGCAGGCTGGAGCGTCCTTGTCGTCGGTCGCTCCCGGCACGTGGAGGCCGATGGACAAGTCGCCGCACTTGCCGAGCAGCACCTTTTGGCGAGATGGACGGCAGATCGACGGGCCGACCACCTCGTTGAGATTGAGCCTGTGAATGTGACGGGGCGGCGGTTCGGCCACATCAACAACCCCTGGCTCCTGCTGCACTGATTACAGTCTGTTTGATCCGGAACCAAATGCCCGAACGGTAGTGGCCCCACTCGTGCCGGTCGATGGCAGTTCGCGCATGGAAAGCAGGGGGTCGCTGACGGATCCCACCCTCGGCGTGGCGTCAACTCCTGACGGAAAGGGCTACTGGTTGGTGGCGGCGGACGGCGGGGTCTTCTCGTTCGGGGATGCCCAGTTCTAGGGCTCCATGGGCGGTCATCGGCTCGATGCTGTTGTGGTCTCCATCGGCGTTCCGTCAGATGGAGGTGGTTACTGGGAGTTCGCCGCGGACGGCGGTGTCTTCTCCTTCGGGTCGGCTACCTATGCCGGCTCGACCAGCCAGATGCCGGTCAACTCCCCGGTGGTGGCCGGTGCCGCGCGTGAGCGGACACTGACGCCCCCGCCCCAGTCGGCGAGTTCCACGAACCGGGCGCCGGAGAAGGTCCCGCCGCGGGTGGTCATGCACCGGTCGTGACCTCCGGTCGCCACCGTCAGTCGGGCACAGGAGGGGCCGCAGCCGGTTTGGCCAGGGGCCGACCCAGCCACATGGCCACAACCGCCACGGCGACGGCGAGGGCCGCCAGTATCAGTGCGGCGATGGCGAGCCCGTTGTCGAGGGCCGAACTCTGGCCGGCCGACGTGCCGGTCGCCGCGGTCGTGGGGTTCGCTCCTCCGGTCGGGACAGCACCCACCCCGGACCGGCCGGGTGCCGTGAGGACCAGGACCGGTGCCGGGTGCCCCGGATTCGGTGCGGCCTTGGTGGGTACCTGTATCCAGTTCACGGTGGTGCCGTCGCTGTAGAGCTGGACGGCCTTGAAGGTCAGCAGGTCGGTTCCCTTGGGGAGTCCCTGGGCCAACACGTTGAACTCGCCGAACTGGCCGACGGGGATCGACCCCCCGCTCCAGTCGATCTCGGAGACCGTCGAGGTGAACGTCCCGTCGTCGGTCGTGATGGGCGTGGGCAGGACCGTCGAATGGACGTCCACGACCCATCCCGATCCCGCTTCGGGGTTGAGCACCACGATCGGATGGGCCAGGGGGAACTGGATGCGCAGGCCGACCACGCTGGCCGTAGCCGACTCGTTGGGCACCCGGAAGGTCAGGATGGCATCACTGGCCCCCTGTGGGAGGGAGGAGGGACTGACCGTGACGTGTGCGGCGGCCACGCCGGCCCACAGGCAGATGGCGGCCACCACCCCGATCATGAATACGGTGAGCTTGGAGCGCATGGGCATGGGCATGGCCGGGCGGATTCTCCTCGTGGGGGGCGAGCCGGGGCGGACGGTCACTGCACCTTGTCCACGAAGCTCACGTCGGGTTGGCTGAATTCAGATACCTGGATCTGCAGGGTGATGTCCCAGGTCCCCACGATGGGCGGATTGGGGGTGTTGACGAGCACGAAGCGTCCCACCCCGACCTTCTTCATGTCGGTCTCGATCGGACCCACGTTCTGGGACGGCAGATTGAGGTAGAGGGACACGCTCTCCGCCAGCTCGCCAGGGGAACCGTCCGCCGCGGTGAACTGGACCGAGATGTTGTTGACCAGTGCCTGGTTCGGGGTGATGTGGAAGCTCAGGTGGCCGCCCTCGAAGGGCACGGTGCGGGCGAAAGGCACGGGCGCCGGAGGCGTGGCACCGTTGGACGGCACCCCGTTGGCCAGCACGGCAGTGGCGGCCAGGATCACGACGGCGATGACCGCCTCCAGGCGGATCGTGGCCAACAGTCGGCGCCATCCGGCGGACCGTCCCTCCGACCGACCGTCCGCGTCCTTCGCCGACAGCCAGGGCACCAGCAGGTACCGGTTGTAGCCGGCCACCACGATCAGGAGGCCGACCAGGGCGATCTTCACCAACAGGGTCTGGCCGTACCCGGTCTCGAACAGGTTGGCCACCGAGCCGACTTCGGCGATGGCCAGGAGCGTGCCGGCCAGCAGGACCGTGGCAATCGACAGTCCGGCCATCGTGGAGAACCGGTCGACCAGCTCGATGGTGCCGGCCAGGACGCTGGAGCAACCGTCTCCACCCGTACCGCCCGTGCTACCCGCGCCGCCAGGGGGCCGGTGCACTGGTGGCGCCGTACGCTCGAGCACGGCGGTCGACGTCCCCCCCGTCGACCGGCCCGTCGCCGCAGGGACCGCCGGCACGGCATCGTGGACCGGAACGGCCATCTCCCCCAGGTGGCGTGCGGCACCGACCCGATGGTGGAGCACCTGCACCAGGCCGACCAGGCCGCCCAACCAGAGGGCGGCGAAGACCACGTGCACCACGTCGGCCGGAGTGGAGAGCCACCGCTCCGGCGAGACCAGGGCGTGACCGAAGGCCACGAATGCCCCGGCCGAGACCAGCATTCCGTAGAACGCGGCGGCCTGGCGGGCCGTGGCCCTACCCAGGCGCAACGACACCAGGCAACCAGCCAGACCGATCAGCTGCAGCACACACTGGGCACCGAGCTTGCCCCCGGTGGCCTGGGCGAGGACGGTCCAGTGGGCCAGAGCTCCTAGGCTCCCTCCGGCCAGCACGCCCTGGGCGGCCGCGGTCACCACCATGCCCAGCACGCCGAGTCCGGCCGCCCCCGCACACCAGCGGCCGAGACGACGCCGCTCCCTCCCCTCAGGGAGGAGGAAGGCCAGGAAGAAGGCGATGCCCCCAGCCGTCAGGACCCCGAGATAGGAGAGGATCTGGCCGCCACGGTCGTACCAGGTGGCGGCCGAGGTGGGTGGCCGCGTCAGGGAGGCGATCGACCCGGGTCGGGCATTGCCGACCAGGAAGACGATCCCCCCACTCACCACGTGGCCGTCGACCGAGGTCACGGTGTAATTGGCCACGTAGGCACCGCCGGGCAGTGATCGCGGGAGCGCCACCCGGAGCGTGTCGGGCGCCGGATGGGTCGTGCCACCCTCCCCCACCCCCTGGCCGTTGGAGTTCAGCACGGTGACGCCACCATTGTCCGGCTTGACCGGCTGATCCCAGACGATGGTCACCGAGCGGGGTGCGTGGACCACCCGCTGGCCCTGGGCCGGCGAGCTCGACACCACCGCGGCGTGGGCCCCCGCCGGACCGGCCCACAGCAGGATGAACCCGGCCGTCACCAGGGCGGCCAGCAGACCCCGTCGTCGGGTGCCGCGGGCCCCTGGCCCACGACGGCGCGCCCCTGTCACCGGGTCACTGCTGACGGGTGCAGAAACCTATGGCATCAACCAGGTCGGTGTTGCCCGGGCAGTACACGTGGAGGTTGTCGTGGGAGAACACACCCTGTGGGCTCTCCCAGCCCGGCACCACCCAGGCGTGCACCATCCACACCGTCTTCTTCATGAAGATGCCGTGTACATCCGAGCACTCCTGCGGGGTCACGCTCTGGTCGGCCGCGAAGGGCACGGCGATCTCGCCGGCATCGAACTTCACGCACACATTGGCATGACGATGCCAGTGGTCGTTGGGTCCGACGAACCCGGCCGGGGGCTGGTCGGTCAGCGACTCGTACATGACCCCCACTACCGGGGCGTTGTCGGCCGTGCTGGCGTAGATCCACGAGGCTGGCGCCAACGGGTTGGACTGCCCGTTGAGCGAGGTCAGGTCGCTGGCCCCGATCACCTGGTAGTGGGCACCGACCCCGGGGGCCATACCCCCGGCCAGGATCATGCCCGCCGCCTTGGCCGAGGCCACCGTCGGGAACTTCTCGGCAGCGGTGAGGGCCTGGCCGAGCTGCTGGGTCATGACCGCCTGGTCAGCGGCGTCGAGAGGAACGAAGGGCTTCAGCTCGGTCTGCTCTGAAGCGTTGCCCGCCAGGACCAGCTTGAACAACCGTGAGTTCTGGCCCGGTACGGGAACAGTCGTCTTGAGGGCCAACTCGGCCGACGCCGAGGCGAACGTCTGGGGGGCGGCGGTCGAGGACCGGACCACGGGAGTGGTCGGAGCGACGAAGAGGGCGGTGGTGGTGGTCACGACGACGGCCACCGGCAGTACCGAGGCCAGCACGCACACCGACGCGGACCACTTGCGGCCGAGCTTCGGGGCCACGCTCAGCACGAGCGCGATGAGCGACGCTCCGGCCGCCAGCCCGACACCCATCCAGAGCACCGACCTGGGCACGGCGGCCACGTCGTGCATGGTCGACCAGGCCGCCACGCCGACCAGCGACGCCACCACTACCGACACCAGCACCGGGAGTGCGGGACGCACGGCGCAGGCGACGGCCAGGGCGATCTGGATCCATGCCACCGCCATGGCCAGCCCCGCCCGCCAACCGGAGAGGTGGCTGACGTTGGCCAACAACAGGATGCCCGAGCACGCCAAGAGGATGGCTAGGAAGACCGGCACCGGCCCGACCCGCGTCCTGGCCGGTGCAGCGGTTCGGGGTTCCAAGGCCGGAGGTGACGTGAATTCCGGAACTCCGTCTACGGACCCGCCGTGGACGCGGTCGATGACATCGGTCATGAATCGCCCTCCCCCGGATTCGATCTGAACCCGGTGGGAGCGTAAGTCGCCACCGGTCGGAGGTCAACCATGCCGGCTGGTCGTCAGTGCACCCAAGGCAGCATCTCGAGGGCGGCGTGGCACCCATCCCGAACTCCCACGGGACGAACCTCCAGCTCACCACGGACTTCGAGCCGGATTGGCCAGGGTCGGGCCCTCGTCGGATGACTAAGGCGCCCGGTGAACCTACGATGCAGTCGGGCAACCGTGGAGGCGAACGTGGGCATGGTGAAGGCGGTAATCGGCTACGGCATCGGTCTGGCGGTCCTCGGGATCGTCCTCAGTTACGCCCTCCGCGGCTATCTGAGGGTCCGCCGGGACAAGGTGCTGAAGCTGGCCCGGAGAGATTCGGGACGGGTGGAACTCTCCGTCGCCTCCCACTACGAGCACACGTTTCTGGGTAGCCCCGTGCAACCGGCCCGGCCCGCAGGCTCCGCTCGAACAGCACGCCTCCCGGGTCCCTACGACCAGGCGTCCGAACGCGTCGACGCCTGAGGCGGACTCAGCCGGTCAGAGCCGTGCCGTCGCCCCCGCCCCTCCCGCCGTCCGCCACGTCGTGCGCGGACCGCCGCGGCCAACCGACGGGGGACCCCGACTGGCCCGGACGGAAACCGCACACCCAACATTGGGATACCCATCGGACGCCGGCCGTCGAACCCGCACCTCGGCCCCGGATGGGCACCTCCTCCACGCTGCCGATGGATCGGCAATTCTGGCAGCGGTGCCGGTCCCCGTCCCGACTACTCAGTTGCCGCACGTTCAACACGGCCTAGTCGACCGGATCGGGAGGTCGACCGGGAACGCCCGGGTCGAGGGGCTGCGGAGCAGGATCGGCAGGTACGGGCTCACTGGGGGCGGGAACGGTCATGCGGCTGGCCATACCCGACAGTGGCTCGTCGAAACACCCGCTGCCGTCACCTTCCGCTCCTCGTAGGTACCTCGACCGGGCGGAATGCATTCCTTCGCACCTCGCCCCGGGACCCGAGCGGACAGCGGCGGTACCCGAGTAGACATCGCTAGGTCGTGCAGTGATCATCGTCACCGGCAGCATCCACGGCCGCCCGGAAACCATCGACGAGCTCGAGACACTCACGCCTGGCGCACGTGCGCGGCTCGTGCCACCTGGTCTTCCCCGAGTGGTGGCTCGATGCCGCCGCCTTGCGGACCCACTTCCCGGTTCCGGCCTCGCGAGCCTCCTTCGTCGGTGATGCCAGCGCATTGGCGGCGACGCCCCCACAGATGGAGCTGTTGGCCGCGGATCCGTCCACCCTCTGATCCACCGGTGGCCGGCTCCGACCGACCGACCCCGTACGATGGGCGTGGCCGAGACGGGTTCGGCGGCGCCGGACCTCGCCGACCGCGGCGTTGTCGAAAGGAGTGGCTCGATGAGCGAAACGAACGAGACGGCCATCTTGGCCGGAGGGTGCTTCTGGGGGATGCAGGACCTCATCAGGAAACGTCCAGGGGTGCTGTCCACCCGCGTGGGCTACTCCGGAGGTGACGTGGCCAACGCCACCTACCGCAATCACGGCAACCACGCCGAGGCCATCGAGATCGTCTTCGATCCAGAGCAGACCTCCTATCGAGAACTGCTCGAGTTCTTCTTTCAGGTCCACGATCCGACCACGCTCAACCGCCAGGGAAACGACCTCGGCGCCAGCTACCGATCGGCCATCTTCACGCTCGACGACGAACAGCACCGCGTGGCCGAGGACACCATCGCCGATGTCGACGCTTCGGGACTGTGGCCGGGCCGGGTGGTGACCGAGGTCACGCAGGCCGGGCCGTTCTGGGAGGCGGAACCCGAGCATCAGGACTATCTCGAGCACTACCCGAACGGCTACACCTGCCACTTCCCCCGTCCGGGGTGGGTGTTGCCCCACCGGAGCGATGCCATCGCCGGCTGACCGGAGCCGCCAGGGCCGCCTGGCCTACCGCTCGGTGTGGGCACCACCGCTCAGATCCCGGGTTCCGCTGGGCGCCGCCCGCCCTGCCCCACCAGGATGGAGACGCCGAGCACCACCACGATCACGCCGAGAGTGACCCCCGTGGGGAGGTGGACCACGTCGGCAAGCAGGAGCTTGGCGCCGATGAACATGAGGAGCACGGCCAGGCCGAACTTGAGATACGGAAAGCGGTCCATGGCCGCGGCGAAGACGAAGTAGAGGGCGCGCAGGCCGAGGACGGCGAAAGCGTTCGACGTGAAGATCACGAACACGTTGGTGGTGATCCCGAAGATGGCCGGTATCGAGTCCGTGGCGAAGACCAGGTCGGTGACCTCGATGGCCACCAGGGCCACCAGCAGCGGCGTGGCGAACCCGCGCCCGTCCACCCGGGTCAGGAAGTGGTTCCCCACGTAGTCCGGGGTCACCGGCACCACCCGCCGCACGGCCCGCACCACCAGATTCCGTTCCGGGTCGGCATGGCCGGTGTTGCGGACCATGCGCACGCCGGCGACGACCAGGACCACGCCGAACAGGTAGAGCACCCAGCTGAACCGCTCGAGAACGGCGGCGCCGCCGGCGATGAAAGCCCCACGCATGACCAGGGCACCGACCACGCCGAAGTAGAGCACCCGGCGTTGGAGGTTGGCGGGCACGGCAAAGGAGGCGAAGAGCAGGGCGAAGACGAAGATGTTGTCGATGCTGAGCGACTTCTCGACCAGGTAGCCGGCGAAGTACTCCTGGGCGATGGTGGACCCGTAGATGAGGCCCAGCACGACACCGAAGGCCACGCTGACCCCGATCCACGCCAGGCTGGCGACCACGGAGCGGTGGAAGGTCGGCTCCTGGTCGCCCCGGTTGCTCAGGAAGTCGAGAGCCAACAGCGCGGCGATGAGCGCGAAGACGGCGAGCCAACCCCACAGCGGCGGGTTCATCGGGGGGGCCGGCCCGCGGCCGACATCACACGAGTCCCTTCAGCAGCCGGAAGAGTGCCGCTCCCACGGTCACGATCAGCGCCACTCCGCCGGCCCCGATGGCGGCGCCGATAGCGACGACCATGATGTCCTCCAGGATGATGCCCAGGGCGAGGGTCACGGCACCCATGGCCGGAAGGGTGTCCAGCCCCGAGAACGGAGGGGCGAAGGCCGCGGCCGCGGCCAGACCGATGAAGGCGAGTCCGGTGAGCCGGATGAACCACCGGTTGGCCACCAGTCCGGCCCATCTCGGACGGGAGATGCGCTCGAACCAGCGGATGCGCTTCACCATGAACGGGAGGGCCTTGTCCGTCATCCTCGCCCCGAGCTCCCGGTTCCGCCACCGGGAGGGAAGCCACAGGGTGCGGATGCCGAGGACCATCTGAGCGGCGAGGATCACCGTAATGATCTCGAACACGTGGGTCACCCCTCCGGTGGGAAGGGGCAACGCCGGGATGAACATCAAGAAGAGGATGGTGACGGCGAAGCTCTTTTCGGCAAACACCTCGGACAGGTCTCCGATGGACTTTGGGCCATCGGACCGAAGCCACTCTTCGAGCTGGTCGCTAAACGGCTGATCGGTTACCACTCGCACCATTCATCAATGGAGAAATCTACCGTGCCGCATGACGTTTCTAGCCGCAGACGTGGCCATGCGTCAGTTGTGTTACGACCCCGTGACGAGGGGTCGTAACAGGCCGTCGCCCCCAATCACCGACCTCACCATTCGCCGAGTCGATTGTCGATGTCCCGGACCAGCCGCTCGGCGTCCACGGTCTTGACGTCATCGGGCCCATGGGTCCTGATCGTCGCGGCCAGGACGTTCCGCGCCACGATGCTGGCTTCGGCGTACTCCTTCGACCAGACCAGAGCCGAGGCCAGGTTCCGGAGGGCGGCCAACGTCTCGGGGTCGTCGGGCCCGAGCC
>Ga0207933_1002321_pt1 | contig 12535 bp, 14 predicted proteins | sample NGESurdeep092012_4_FD_184488 | JGI IMG/M metagenome (GOLD analysis project Ga0207933, IMG submission 184488) | Arctic peat soil microbial communities from Barrow, Alaska - NGEE Surface sample F53-3 deep-092012 (SPAdes) | ecosystem: Environmental > Terrestrial > Soil > Wetlands > Peat ... | reverse complement strand
CGTGATGTCGGTGCGACACGTGGTGAAGGAACTCGCGCGCCAGGCCGACGTCTCGGCGAGCTTCATGCCCAAGCCCCTCGCCCACGTGCAGGGTTCGGGGATGCACACACACCTCTCGCTCTGGCGCGACGACCAGAACGCCTTCATCGGCGACGGGCCGTACGGGCTTAGTGACGTCGCCACCAAGTTCATCGCCGGATTGGTCCGTCACGCCCCCGAGATCACCGCGGTGACGAACCAGTGGGTCAACTCGTACAAACGCCTGGTCCCGGGGGCCGAGGCCCCGGTCGAGGCGAAGTGGGCTCGCTACGACGCCGCCGCCCTCGTACGCATCCCGTCGGTCAAGCCCGGTCGCGTCGATTCGACACGCGTCGAGTACCGCTCGCCGGACCCGGCGGCCAACCCGTATCTCGCCTTCGCCGTGATCCTCGCCGCGGGACTTCGCGGCGTGCGCGGCGACTACGAGTTGCCCGAGGAGGGTGAGCGCACGGCACCGTTGCCGCAGTCCCTCGCCGAAGCGCTGGATCTCATGGAATGCTCCGCGTTGCTACACGAGACCTTGGGCGCACACCAGGTGGAGTGGTTTCTTCGCAATAAGCGTTCCGAGTGGGACGCCTACCGTGGGCAAGTCACGCCCTTCGAACTCGAGCGCTACCTCCCGTTGCTGTGAACATCGACGTCGTACTCTGCGTACCCTCGTGCGAGGGGCCGGTGCGCAAGGCCTTCGACGTCACGGGGGTGACCCCGGCGGTGGCCGTGACCGGACGGCTCAACGAGGTCACGGCGCTCGAGCCGACCGACGGATTCGCGGGCGCCGTCATCAACGCCGCGGCCTTCCCCTTCACCGAAGCGATGAACCTCTGTCGTCAGTTGCGCTCACGCAGCCGCGGCGTCGGACCGATCATCTTGTTACTCGACCACTACCAACTGGACGAGCTCACGTTCCGCGAGGACCTGTTCGACGATTTCGTCGTCGGGCCTTTCGACGTGAGCGAGTTGGCGACTCGGTTGCGTCATCGGCTCCGCCGTGCCGGCAATGAGAGCGTCGCCCCGCGCGTCGAACACGGCGGACTCTCGATGAACTTAGAGACCTACCAAGCTTCGATCGCCGGACGCGTCATGGACCTCACGTACATGGAGTACGAGTTACTACGCTTCCTCGCGACCAATCCGAACCGCGTCTTCACGCGCGAGACGTTGCTCAGTCGAGTGTGGGGATACGAGTACTACGGGGGGGCGCGAACGGTCGACGTGCACGTGCGTCGACTGCGCGCGAAGTTGGGTGAGGAGTACGCACATCTGATCCAGACGGTGCGCTCGGTCGGCTACAAGTTCGGCACCTCGCCGAACGAATACTCGGTCTAGTCGAGCGGCGCGTAGGCCCAGAGCTCGACTTCGGCGAGTGCGCCGAGGGGAAGTTGGTGTACGGCGACCGCCGAACGCGTCGGACGCGGCGGTTCGAACGCCTCAATCCACACCTCGTTACAGGCGGCGAACACATCCATGTCGGTGATGAACAACGTCGCCTTCACGACCTGATCGAACGTTGCGCCGGCCTCGGCCAACACCGAGCGCGCGTTGACGAGCGCCTGGCGAAGTTGTTCGGGCGCGCCGCCTTCAATCATTGTCGGCTTGTCCGGACCCGGGACGACACCGAGCTGACCGGAGATCACGACGAGGTCGCCGGCGCGACGCCAGTGGGAGTAAGGGCCGAACGTAACCGCCATGACTTGCTCTTAGCTGAAGGAGTTGCCGCAGCCGCAGGTGCGCGTCGCGTTGGGATTCGTAATGTGAAATCCGGCACCTTGTAGTGAGTCGGAGTACTCGAGCGTCGAACCGTTCAGCAGTTCCGCGCTCGACGCGTCGACGACGACTTTGACGCTGCCGAAATCACGAACGATGTCGTCATCAGCGAACTCCGAGTCGAAGAACATGTCGTAGTTAAATCCCGAGCAGCCGCCCGGCTTTACCGACACGCGAAGCGCCAGCACCTCATCGACGCCTTCGGCGGCAATGAGTTCGGCGACCTTCTCAGCGGCGCCATCGGTCAAGTTGATGGGGTTGGGATCCTTCTTGGTCAAGTTCACGGTGGTGGTGGTCATGTTCGACATGGCGCTCCTTCGAGAGTTCTTCGTTCCATGATAGTGAGGGATTCCCACCTTGAACACCTCACTTCAATGACCGGTAGCGTTTCAACGTGCAAACATCCGAACTATTGCGAGAGCGCCTTGGTCAGGTGCTGGATCCTGAGCTCGGGGCGTCCATCGTCGAACTCGGAATGGTCGGCGAGATTGCGGTCACCGATGGTCACGCCGTGGTTCACGTCTCTTTGACCACTGTCGGCTGTCCGCTCCGGAGTCAGATCGAGCGCGACGTCAAAGAGGCGGCCCTGACGCTCGAGGGGGTTGACACGGTCGAACTCGTCATGGGTGTTCTGGACGCGCCGGCGAAGGCGGCACTGATGATGCGTGCGCGGACCATCGCCCAGGCGAGCGCACCCTCGACGTCGATCCCCACTCATACGCCGGTACTCATGATCGCGTCGGGCAAGGGCGGCGTCGGCAAATCGTCGATCACCGCGAACCTGGCGGTCGCCCTGGCCGCTACGGGTCGTTGCGTCGGCGTGTTGGACGCCGACATCTGGGGATTCTCGCTCAGTCGACTGCTTGGAATTCAAGGCGATGTCGAAGCGAGCGCGGGCAAGATGCAGCCACTCGTTCGACCGGTCGGTGCCGGATCCATCAAGTTGCTGTCGATGGGTCTGCTCGCCGACGAGGATCAGGCGCTCATGTGGCGCGGATTGATGGTGCAAAAGGCCGTCGCGCAGTTCATCGAGGACGCCGATTGGTCGGGTATCGACTACTTGTTGATTGACACGCCGCCGGGTACTGGCGACATCGCGATGACCCTCGCGCGACTCCTACCCCAGATGGGCCAGTTGGTCGTGACGACGCCGACGATCGCCGCACAGCGCGTCGCCGCGCGCGCCGCGGATTTCGCGCGAAAGTCCAACATCCGCGTCCTGGGCGTCATCGAGAACATGAGTGGCTTCACGTGTACGTGTGGTGAGCGCCACAACGTCTTTGGTGAAGGCGGTGGGCGCTCACTCAGTGAAGAACTGAACGTGCCACTCCTCGCCGAGATCGAACTCAACGCGGCCATCGGCGAAGGCGGCGATCACGGTGAACCCGTGGTCTTGGCCGAACACAACAACGGAGTTTTTCACCTACTCGCTCGACGAATCCTCGATGACGTGGCACCACCTTTTGGCGCCGTCGGTTGTTCGGCCCGAATGCTCGACTCCATCGAGAAGGCCGTCGCGGGCATTACTCAGTCGTCGTAGCCGTCGTCGCCCGGGAGCAGGATCCGAACCTCACCGTTTCGCGCCACGATCCTCGGCTCCACGCGCACGACGTCGACGAGCGATTTGGCGTAGTCGAGGACTTCGAGCGAAGAACCGAGGTGAGCGATTGCCTCCAAGTTTCGGATCGTCGGAAGGATCATCTCCAGTTCGCCGCGAACGTGCGCGTCGAGCGCGTCGGCCGGGCGTATCCACTGGTCGGCCACGGTTTCGCCGGCGTCGTGCGTGGCCACCTGATCCGGCGGAGTGAGCGCCACGAAAAAGCGAGTGTCGAATCGGCGAGGAGGTCCCACCGGCGTCACCCAGTGCGCGACGTACTCCAGCCCGCGTGCGTCGAGACGTAATCCCTCTCGTTCCATCATCTCGATGAAACCGACATCACCGGCATTCACCTCGCGCCGACTCGCGGCCAAACGGCGAACCGAGTCGTCACCGCTGAGGTCAACGGGTTCACCGTGCGCGTCACACGCGATGAGGAGACCGGCCTCTTCGAAGAGTTCGCGCAGGCACGCGACGTAGTACGGGAGTCCTCCGCTCTCGAGTCCGAGACGTCGCGATGCCTCGGCGTCATTGATCCCGAAGACCAACCGCTGGGCGGCGGGGCTGGCGTCTAACTCGTCGACGCCGCCGCCCGGGAAGACGTACGCGCCGCCGACGAAATCGCTCTGGAGGTTTCGACGGAGCATAAGAATTTCGTAACCCTTGGCCCCGTCACGAACCGTGATGACGGTCGCGGCCGGACGGGGACTCAAAATTTCAGCCATAGTGAAAACTACTCAGCGCCGACGCTGCAGTCGACGTCGATGTCCCGTCCACTAAGTTTGTTGTCCTAAGCGCAACAAGGAGCATTGTGGCCAAGTCCCCCGCATCAAGGAAGAACACCGCGTCGAGCCGCCCCGCCACACAGGCGGCCAAGCGAACGCCCGCCCGACCACCGGCGAAGTCCTCGAGTGGCCGTCCGGCCGGACTGTTCACCTGGCTCGCGATTGGACTCGTCGTCGTCATTGTGGCCACCCTGGTCATCATCAAAGTCGCCAGCGGCGGTCCAGCGTCAACTGGGGGCAAGGGCACGTTCACCAAGACCGACCCCACGACGTTCGCCCAGCTGACCGGCGTACCGATGTCGGTGTTCAATGCCGTCGGAATCACCTCCAAGGTCGAAGGAGTGTCCCCGCCAATTGTGGTCAAGGGTCAGCCTCCCCTGACGGCGCACAACAGCTCGGGCGCGACCGTGCCGCAGATCGTGTACGTCGGTGCCGAGTTCTGCCCCTACTGCGCGGCGCAACGCTGGACGACGATCATCGCCCTCAGTCGCTTTGGCACCTGGTCGAACCTCGGCAATATGACGAGTTACGCGCACGACATATACCCGAGCACACCGACCTTTACCTTCGCGAAATCGACCTACAAATCCAAGTACCTCGTCTTTACCAGTGTTGAGGAGGAAACCAATTACTTGAACGCCGCGGGCACGAACTACCAACCCCTCCAGTCGCCCACGAAAGCCGAAACGGCTCTTGTGAAAAAGTACGACACGCCTAAGTACATCCCAGGTCTGACTGCAGCGAACCCCTTTCCGATTCCCTTCATGACCTTTGGCAACAAGTTCCTCGTCTCGGGTGCCAGCTACTCCCCGGACACGTTGACGAACCTGTCGCGCACGGCCATCGCCACGGGCCTCAGTGACCCCTCCAGTCCCGTCACCGACGCGATCATCGCGTCCGCGAACTATCAGACCGCGGCGATCTGTTCGTTGACGAACAATCAACCGTCCAACGTGTGCACGAGCTCTGGAGTGATGGCTGCGAAATCGGCCATGAAGATTAAGTGAACCGAACGTTCGGGCGGGTCCCTTCGTGGGCCGTCGCTACGACATTCGTCTTGAGTTTGATCGGTCTGGCACTTTCGACGTACCTCACCATCACGCATTTCGAACCACAGGACCTCTTCTGCTCCGGTGGCAAAGGGTTCATCAACTGTGGGGCCGTGACCACTTCGGGAGAGAGCCGTTTCCTCGGAATACCGGTGGCATTTCTGGGTCTCGGAACCTACGTGGTGATGACTATCCTCAACTCGCCGTGGATGTGGCGAGCGAAGAGCTACTGGATTCACGTGGCGCGTTTCGTGATCGCCATCATTTCGATGAGCTTCGTCTTGTGGCTCATTGCCGCCGAATTCCTCATCATCGACAACATCTGTCTGTACTGCACCGGTGTTCACATCGTGACCTTCGCATTGCTCATCATCCTCACCCGAGTGAGTCCGGCCCAACTCGGATGGGTCAAGTCACGTACGGAGTAAACCTCTTCGTTCGACTTCGTTGAGGCCACCCCAGATCCCGTAGGACTCGTGTCGCGCCAGTGCCGCTTCCAAACACTCGTCACGAACACCACAACTCGCGCAGATGCGCTTGGCCACCAACTCACGTTCCAGCCGATCCTCTTTGCGCTCTGCGCTATCGGCCGGATAAAAAAGCGCGCCCTCACTATTGCGACATGCGGCGGCGTCAGTCCAGTCCAAAGGCGTAATCGCCATAAGTCACTCCCCCCCGGTTTGACCCAGAACCGCAGGTTAACCACTCACCGGCGAACGGGCAAGAGTGATTTTCGCGCGTCGCTTCGCACCCACTACGAGGCAATTTCACGCTCCGCTACGCTGAACCAATGGCCATTGTCCTTCTGGCGAGCGACCTCGCCTCCCTGCGCAAAGAACTTCGCGCCACACTCGCAGGGCCGGACCTCTTCATTGAAGAGGTGGCCAGTGGGCCCGAAGTCATCACCCGTGTCGAACAAGGCGGCGTCGACCTCGTGGTGCTTGACCTGCAAATCGGCACCATGGGCGGCATGGCAATCTGCATGGAATTGCGTCACGAGGAGTCCTACGGGGCGGCCGAACCGGTCGCCGTACTGATGTTGCTCGATCGTCGCCCAGACGTGTTCCTCGCTCGTCGCAGCGGCGCCGAGGGATTCCTCGTGAAGCCCCTCGACCCCCAGCGACTGCGCGGCGCGGTGCGAGCGCTGTTGCGCGGCGAAGAGTACGAAGACGACTCACTGCGCCCCGCGACCGTTCGTGTCGGGAGCACCGACATTCAATGAACGCCCAGCAGCCCCCGCCGTCGGGACTGTCTCGGCTGCGAAAACGTATCGTCGGGCGTGAGGAGTCGCGGCCGAAGTCACCCGAAGCCGTCGCCATCCACGAACGAGTCGACCAGCTCAGCGAACTCGAACTTCGCGACGTCATGACGCCGCGCACCGACGTCGATTTTCTCACCACGCCGGTGACGCCGGAGTTGATCGCCGAAGCGATTCGCGATACCGGGCACTCGTGTTTCCCCGTCGTCAACGGTGACCTCGACGAGGTCGAGGGCGTCCTCTTCGTCAACGACCTGTTTCGTAGCACCACCGCCAAACGCGCCATCGGCGTCTCACTGCCTTCGGCAACCGAGATCGCGCGCAAGATCCGGCGACCGTTCATGTTGCCAGAGACGATGGACCTGTTGGAGAGCCTCAGCGAGATGCGCGAGAAGCGGCGGACTTTCGCACTCGTCCTCGACGAACACGGCGGAGTCGCCGGCGTTGTGTCGATTCGCGACATCCTCGAACAACTCGTTGGCGACTTGAACGACGAGTTCGACGAGGACGAAGAACCGACCATCGTGCGCATTCGTCAAGACCGCTGGCTCGTTGACGGGCAGACCCACGTCGACGAAGTGGAAGAGGTTCTCGGCATCTCGATACCCGAAGGCGAGTACGTCACGATCGCCGGATTCATCCTTGACCTGGCGGGCGAGATTCCTCAAGCTGGAACGACCTACACGTATGAAGACTGGACCTTCCGAGTGCAGTCGGTCGAACGTCGACGTATCAGCGAGATCGTGGTGGAGTACCACAAGCCCCGCGTACCAGAGGTGCCATCCGTCATCTGAGCAATGTTTGATTCGCCAGCCACCGGGAAACGAAGGCGTCTGCGCATCGACGCATCACCGCACGCGGGTACGGTCCACCACATGGATCAGCTGTGGCGAGACGAAAGCCAAGCTCGCTCTCAAGGATCGCGTCTTCGAGTGCAGTAACTGCGGCATCAGTCTCGACCGAGACGTGAGCGCTGCTCGCAACATCCGTGATGAAGGTATTCGTCATGTCACGAATGAAGCATCAATCGTCGCGCGGCACCAACCCGAGGCGCTAAACGCCGACTCGAGGGACCGTGAGACTAAACCACTGAGGCGGGGACCGTTACCAGAGCAGAACCACGCAGCCAACAGAACCACGCAGCCAACACGAGAGATGTCGCCGCTGGAGTAGGTAGCGGAAGGGGTTGTGGTAACGCCGCCCGGGATTGGTCATCGGAACCGTTGCTGACGGGTCTTGTGTAGGATTGTCAGGCTGCGAGGCAACTCGCTGCGGGCTGTAGCGCAGCTTGGTAGCGCGCTGCGTTCGGGACGCAGAGGTCCCGGGTTCAAATCCCGGCAGCCCGACCACCAATGCAGTATCAGGTGACAAGTAGTACAGGCCCCCATCGTCTAGCGGCCTAGGACACCACCCTTTCAAGGTGGCGGCACGGGTTCGAATCCCGTTGGGGGTGCTTCGTAATTCCTGGTGTAGGCCAATTTCTGCCCAGCTCGTTCACACGTCGAAAGTGCCATTTTTTCGCAGAAATAGCGCCGTAAACGCCCGTTCAATGCCCAAAACCAACTCAAAATCGATGCAAGAGGCCGCGAAACGCTTATGGGGCAACGGTTTAAGCCACAATTCTCCCACCACCGATCTCGGGAGGTGTCCACTATGTCCCGAAACATGCTGACACCCGACGTAGATGGAACGAAAGTTTCCAATTTAGAAGGATTTTGGGGCGAGTAAAAGCGACTGAATTGAAGCACGATTCCGCTTGCAACGCGTCCGGACACCCTGCAATCAGTATCCAAGTGCCTTCTCGAAGGTTGCCGGTGGGCATTCCGGTGATTGGTCAACGAGGATTCGACGCAGAGCTTTTGCGAGTCGCGCGCGCACTTGAGAATGAGTTCGGAACTCATTTGGAAGACAGAAAGGCCACAGGGCCGTGGGCAACGTCGATTCCATCGACATGCGGACATTAGAACAGCCATGCGCCTTTTGTTTGAGCGAGTGAAGATCGTGGCCGAGCCAAGCGGAGCCACCGCTGTGGCTGCGCTTCTCACAGGCAAGATCGACGTAAGGGGACAAAGAGTCGGCGTCATTATCTCTGGAGGAAACATTGACGTTCAGCGTTTCACTGAAATCACATCCGAAGTATCGATGTAGTGAGGCCCTCAAGCTTCGACGTCATCACCCCAATCGCGCTACCAAACGGAGTCGGGTGTCGACCCGCTCCACCTCCATCGCGAAATCGAATCTGTCAACATCGACTGAATATGCGATGTCATCTTGATGAACGTCATTCACGTCCATCTCGCCTATCTTTTGCGCCCACCCTGAACTAGCGACTGCGTCTCTCGTTGCTGCGGTCTCAAACGGGTCTCCCAGTCGAGCCCGCTCAATCAACTGTGCAGTGACGAGGTCATCCTCTCCGCCATCGGGCGAATCTGGAAAACGGCCAGTAATTACGTAGGTGGGTACTCCAAGACCAGTGTCTCTGACAGCCATGGCCGTCGCCGTGGCGCAAACGAGACTCGAGGCAAACAATCTCTCAGCATTCTTCGCTGCGATTGCGCCTTGGGTACCAGCTGATGTGCGTTGCACGAGCACCCGCCCTTCGAGGTCGGCGTTGGCAACCCCGACGGGTGAGTTCGAAAAGTCAAATCCGTCAGGTCGACGACCGTTCTCCTCACCCATGGTGAGGGCGTCTGGTATCTCGCGAGACAGATCAAGGGCTTCCTCCACGGTTCCAACAAGCCAAATCGCTGAAGCTCCCGATGCGAACGCGTACGCGGCGGTTGTGAAGGCCCTAAGAACGTCAACTACAACGACGACTCCTCGCACATCTTCCAATTCCCATCTCGCGAGGTACCTGGCTGGAGTCATCGTAGTGCCGCGGTCTGTTCCCGTCTTGAATTCGAATGAATTGAATGACTTTCCAAGCTCAGTCAACTAGCGCTGCGTACACGATGATGAAGGCGCGAAGAATCGCCAACGTCCCATCACGACGCTTTCCAGTCGATGAGACGCCGTTCGGATTGGCAAATTCGGCTCTCCGACACCAACTTGTCTTCAACGTGGTTGATCAACGTGATCGGAGCGGAATCTGATGGCGTTGTTCTTTGCATTATCAAATAGATCAAGAAGACCCTCAAACGTCACGTTCTCGGCTCCCTCCTTCCAGAGCTCCACCACCATCTCACCGTGGTACAACATGGGCCAACGAACGTATCGTCGGCGATCCTTTGGATCATTAATCGCTGAGGAACGCTCGACAGTACGTCGCGCGACTTCGCACATCAAATCGGTCCCGCAGCCAAAGCCGTAGGGATAGTTCTTTCGATCAGGTTCAATCGTTTCCACCACTGCGTCGTCCGCGGACGCCACGCCAATATGAGCGTGAATCCCAGATCTGATGATGGGCACCTCGATCTGGCCCTTGGGGTCGAGTCGCCAACCGTTCGTACCATCGGGGGATAACCGGATGCGTGGGACGGCGTCAAGAAGTGACAACACTTCAAGCGCCTCTACGGAAGGCCCCTTGGGCCGAACGTCGAAGGGAGCTTGTACTTGCACTCGCCCCTCAACGATTCCCGAAAGCGCGGTGACTTCATCGCGATGTAACGCCCGTTTGTCGACGTCCCAACTACCCGAAGCCGTCACCATCGTGGTCCCCGTGAGGGGATCCACGGCGAACAGCATGCCCTCACTAAAACCCTTGAGACCCAAGTACCGCTCGTACACTCGAGCCATTCGTGGAGACACGTAGTCCGAAATCTTTTGGGGCTGCGGCAGCAATCCCAACTGATTCATACGATGCCCCGCACGCACTATTTCATCAGGAATCTTGGTTTCGTTCCACGCTGCCTGCGTGATGGCGTTGTTATTGACATCGAAGTGTCCGCCAACTTCTCGGGCGCTTGCGCTCGCCACCAGCCGGTCACGTAGCCCGTCGACCCTCGCGTACGTTTCCGTGGGATGGCCGCCCTCGAGAGTACAGTAAGTGACCTCATCCGCCTCAGAGCCGGACACGAAGACAATCTTAAAAGAACCTATTTTGCCCATGGCGACCCGTGCCGTTGAGACGACGTCAACGTGAGACCAGGAGCCCAACGACTCTTCCACACCGACGAGAACGACCAAATTGTGTGGTCGGCGTTTGAGTTGATAGTCCTTCATAACGGTCAACATCAGTGGCTGAGACCGCTCCTGAATGCGTTGCACCAATGGTTTAGGTCCGTCAGGAATCATGGCGATATCGATCAAAAGATCGATTTCTGCCTCGTTCGTGGTCACAATGGTGTGACCCTGGTCACGAAACGAATCCAACAATTCAGATTGAAACTCAGCCATGCGAGCGGACCCGCGCTTCTCGCCCACGAACGCGACATTTAGCGGACGCCACCAAGGGCATGCCCGTACATCGATAACCTGTACCTCCAAGCGACACCGTCCTGACTAACTTCAATCTTAGGTCACGCTCGAGAGCAACCTCGCCCGTCGCTTACAGCACACAGGGAGATAGTCATGGAAAACGCCTTCGGACAGCCCCAGACCGTCGTCGTGCTGGGCGGCAGCTCGGACATCGCCCGGGCGGTGACTTGCAAGCTCTGCGCCGCGAGCGCTCGCACCGTAGTGCTCGCCGGGCGCAACCAGAATCTCCTCGACGCCGCGGCGCAAGAGACTCACAAGTACGGGGTCACCACCGACACCGTGCTCTTCGACGCTAGGGACGTCGCCAACGCTAGGGCCACGGTCTCTGAGGCCTTCGAGAAGGTGTGCGGTCGGGTCGACCTGGTGATCGTGGCCGTCGGGATACTCGGCGACCAGTTCGCCATGGACGACGACGCCGCGGCCGCGGGTCTGATGGCCACGGTCAACTTCGCCTGGCCCGTCGCGGCCCTCGCCGAGGTGCGCCGGCGCCTCGTGAACCAGGGCAGCGGGCGGATCCTCGTGATGTCCTCGGTCGCCGCGGTGCGCGTACGCCGGGTCGCCTACCTCTACGACGGGGCCAAGGCCGGCCTCGACCGGCTCTGCGACGGCCTTGCCGACTCGCTCGAGGGGACCGGGGTCACCCTGCAGTTGCTGCGCCCGGGCTTCGTGCGCTCGAAAATGACGACAGGCACCCCCGAGCGACCCTTCACGACCGGGGTCGACGAGGTGGCTGAGAACGTGATGAAGGGGCTGGCGAGCGGCGAGCGCGTCATCTGGAGCCCGGCAATCCTGCGCTACGTCTTCTTCGCGCTGCGCCACCTGCCCGCACCGCTGTGGCGCAAGGTCATGTCCAACTAGCTCGCGTCGGAATAGCCGACGGTCGCGATGACCGCAGCGGCTTTAGAAGCCAGCGGGCGTTAATGCCCATTCAATGCCCAAAATCACCCCGAATTCGATGTCCCAGGTCGCTGAGCGTTTGTGGAATCACGACTTTGGCGACAACCTTGCCACCACCGATTTCGGGAGGTGTCGAGAATATCTTGACACAGGCTGTCCGTTGTCCATCTCGGCAGTACTCCATTGGCGTGCCACTGTAGTCACTCACGGTCACCACAGGTTTCATTCAGACCGTTGCAAACAATGGGATTGAGTCCAAGAACGTTGGAGCGGGCGACGAGAATCGAATTCGCAAACGGAGGAACGGCGAGGTTAAGGCTCGTCGGTGTCCGCAACAATTTTCACGAGGGCGATCGTCAAAGCATTCACCTCGCGAGGAGTGAGAACCTGCGTGATCCGTTGATCGGCAATGTTCTCGATGACTTCACGTCCTATGGGCACCAATAACCGTCCTGCAGGTGTGATCGCAGCGAGAACCAGGCGCCGATCTTCTCGACTGGTTACTCGAACCACGAGATCCAACTCCTCCAAGTGATCGACCGATTGCGTGACTCCGTCAACTTCAACTTGGGAAGAGCTCGGGAGCGTGAGGGTCATCTCTGCAAACTTCGCCGTCAGACTAGAACGGCTTGTCCGTACGCAAGTCGAGTTTCGTTCGTTGGAAACAACTCGCGCTCTTGCATCCACTCTTGAGAGCGCTCGTACATTTCTTCTGTGTAAGGCAAGAAAA
>Ga0207933_1002320_pt1 | contig 12535 bp, 14 predicted proteins | sample NGESurdeep092012_4_FD_184488 | JGI IMG/M metagenome (GOLD analysis project Ga0207933, IMG submission 184488) | Arctic peat soil microbial communities from Barrow, Alaska - NGEE Surface sample F53-3 deep-092012 (SPAdes) | ecosystem: Environmental > Terrestrial > Soil > Wetlands > Peat ... | reverse complement strand
GAGAGCCACTAACCTGCCCTGAACTTGAGGAAGGGCGATGGGCCTTCGTCGCGAGGGTTTAAATCCATGAACTTGCTTAGAGGGCCCGAAATTTCCTAAGATGGAGAGTCCCTTCGGACCCCGTCGGGGTTACTCCGAAGATTTCGCTGAAGGAAGAACTGTGAAGACGTATTCACCAAAAACGAGTGAGTTGACGCGCGAGTGGCTGACCATTGACGCCGAGGGTCTCATCCTTGGACGCGTGGCGACCGTGGCCGCTTCGTTGCTGCGCGGCAAGCACCGCACCTTTTTCGCTCCTCACGTCGACACCGGCGACTACGTCATCATCGTCAACGCCGACAAGATCGTCGTGACCGCCAACAAGTTGGCTCAGAACTTTCACTACCACCACTCCGGTTACCCGGGCGGACTTCGCTCGACCTCGTGGCAGACATTGATGGACACCGACCCCGCGAAGCTGGTTGCTGACGCCGTTCGCGGCATGGTGCCAAAGAATCGTTTGGGTCGCCAACAGATGGACAAGTTGTTCGTCTACGCCGGCGCCGAGCACCCGCACATCGCTCAAGCACCAAAGCCCTACGACACTGCAGCGATTCGTCGCGGTTAAGGAACGTCATGCCGATACCTCTCACTCAGACCACCGGACGTCGCAAAGAAGCAGTAGCGCGCGTGCGCTTTCGTCCCGGCACTGGGACCATCACCATCAACTCGCGTGCCTTTGACAACTACTTCACCTCAGCGACGCACCGTCAGATGGTGATGGAGCCCCTCCGCCTTATCGACGCGCAGCAGACCTACGACATCGACGCCACTATTGAAGGCGGCGGCGTGGCCGGTCAGGCCGGGGCGCTGCGTCTTGGCATCTCGCGTTCACTCTTGAAGATTGACGAAGGAGTGCGTCCCGCCTTGAAGAAGGCCGGCTTGCTCACTCGTGACTCACGCAAGAAAGAGTCCAAGAAATACGGCCTCAAGAAGGCTCGCAAGGCTCCTCAGTACTCCAAGCGTTAATCGTTGTGCCTGTGCGATTTGGCACGGATGGCATTCGAGGACGAACTGGCGACGAGATAACACCCGAACTCGCCTATCGCCTCGGTCGCGGCGTCGCGGCGGTCTTTTCGGTTCCCGTCTTCGTTGGCTACGACACCAGAGAGAGCTCGCCCTCGCTCGCCATGGCCGTTCTCGCCGGTCTTCGTGACGGCGGCGCCACTGGCGTCAACCTCGGGTACTTCACGACACCTGGTGTCGCGGTCATTGCCAAACAACGTGGTGGCGCGGGCGTTGTTGTGTCGGCTTCGCACAACCCTTATTACGACAACGGCCTTAAGGTCCTCGGGGTCGGCGGCGCGAAGCTCGACCACGCCAGCGAAGCGGCCCTCGAGAGTGCGCTCAACGTCGCCGAAGGTCCCGCCTCGTTGACCTTCGACGAGGTGGTCATTGACGAATCGGCCGAGCGCGACTACATCGATCAGTTACGCCAACTCGCGCCCGCGGATCTCTCGTCGCTTTCGATCGTGGTGGACTGCGCGAACGGCGCAGCGTCGCACGTCGCCCACGAACTCTTTGTGTCCACGGGTGCGAAACTGCTGATGATTCACGACAGTCCCGATGGCCGCAACATCAACGAAGCGTCGGGATCGACGCACGTGGAGAGTCTCATTGAGACGGTGCGAAACACCGGTGCGGACCTCGGACTGGCCCTCGACGGTGACGCCGATCGACTGATCGCCGTCGACGCCGAAGGCACCGTTCGCGACGGTGACGATCTCATGGTGCTCTTCGCGCTCGACCGCCTCGAGCGAGGTGTGCTTGGTGGGGGACTCGTCATTACCTCAATGAGCAATCTCGGGTTGCGCCGAGCACTCGACGCTGCTGGCATTGAGATCGAAGAGACCGACGTGGGCGATCGCAACGTGCTGCTCGCCCTCGAGCAGAAGTCGTGGCTCTTGGGTGGCGAACAGTCGGGCCACATCATCTTTCGAGACGTCGCGCCGACCGGGGATGGACTGCTGAGCGGGCTGATCTTGGCGGAGTTAGTCGTTCGTCGCGGTTCTCTGGCCGAGATCGCTGGAAGCGCGTGGCGCCGCGTGCCCCAAGAGCTCTTCAGTGTTGGCCGTGAACACTTCAGCGACGACGTGGTCCAGGAACTCTTTAACGAGCTTCTCGAGATCTACGAGGTCGATCGCGACGACGTTCGACTGCTCATTCGTCCCTCGGGCACTGAGCCGCTGGTTCGAATAATGATCGAAGCGCTGAACGCTGAGTTCGTGGACGTCTTTAGCGAGCGCTTGAAGGCCCTCTACGCTTCGTAGCCCGCGCTCGAAAGCCGGTTAAAAAGCCGCGAGTAGGCTGAGGGATATGTGCGGCATCATTGGGGTCGTTGGAACCTCCGACACTCTGGCAACACTGCTCGAGGGCCTCGCGCGCCTAGAGTACCGCGGGTACGACTCCGCCGGCGTTGCCTTAGTGCGCCCCGGTGAGACCTGGCGAGCACGAACGGCCGTTGGCACGGAGTCGGTAAAGGCCCTTAAGGAAGAGTGCGAGCACGCCCCCTCGGGCTTTCTTTCTGGCATCGGCCACACTCGCTGGGCCACGCACGGCGCCCCTGAAGCAATGAACGCCCACCCTCACCTCGACTGCTCGGGCAACGTTGCCATCATTCACAACGGCATCATTGAGAACCACACCGAACTCCAGGGCGACCTCGAAGCTCGTGGTCACTTCTTTAGCTCTCGCACCGACTCTGAGGTACTGGCCCACCTCATTGAAGAGTCGCGCGCGAATGGTTTCGACCTTATCGAGTCGGTGCGGCGAAGTCTTCTCGTCGTTCGCGGCGCCTTCGCCGTGGCCGCGATGGACGCCACTGAACCCGACGTCATTGTCGCGGCGCGGCGCATCTCGCCACTCATCGTCGGCACGGCGCCGGGCGTGACGTATTTGGCGAGTGACATTCCCGCCATTCTCGATCGAGCGACGGCTTTTTACGCGGTGAACGACGACGAGATCGTTCGACTAGCGCCCGAGGGTTTTCGAGCCGTCGATCTCGACGGCGTGCCCGTGCACCTTCGCCCGCTCAGCATTGATTGGGATTTAGAGACTGCCGAAAAAGGCGGTCACGAAGACTTCATGACCAAGGAGATCAACGAACAGCCCGACGCCATTCGCGCCACGTTGCTCGATCGGCGCCGCAGCGACGGCACGATCACCTTTGACGAACTGCGCATCTCTGACGAAGAACTGCACGGCATCAAACGCGTCGTTATCGTGGCGGCGGGCACGTCGCACCACGCCGGCCAAGTCGCCAAGTACGCCATAGAGCGTTGGGCCAGAATTAGCGTCGAGGTCGATATCGCGAGCGAGTATCGCTACCGCGATCCCATCGTCGAGATCGGCACGCTCGTCATTGGAATCTCCCAAAGTGGCGAGACGATCGACACCATTCAGGCGATCCGCGAGGCGAAGCGGCGCGGTGCACGAGTCGTCGCGGTCACCAACATCGTGGACTCGTCGCTCGCGCGCGAATCCGACGCCGTCATCTACACGCGAGCGGGCCTCGAAGTTTCCGTCGCGTCGACGAAAGTCTTCGTCGCCCAAGTCGCGGCGTTGGAACTATTGGCACTGCGCCTCGCGCAACTGCGCGAAACGCTTCCCGCACTTGACGTCGACGCTCTCTTCCTCGGTCTGAACGTCGTGGCCGCACAGGTGGCGAGTGCCCTTGATCGAAGAGAGAGTGTGAAGGACGTCGCCAAGCAGCTCAGTGGCGCGCGCGACTTCTTCTTTCTCGGTCGACACGTGGGTTTTCCAACTGCCCTCGAAGGTGCCTTGAAACTAAAAGAGCTCAGTTACTTGCACGCTGAGGGGTACCCGGCCGGTGAGTTAAAGCACGGACCGCTCGCGCTCATCGAACCCGGCGTCGTGGTCGTTGCCGTCGTGACCGACCCCGCGCTGCACGAAAAAATGCTCTCGAATCTCGCAGAAGTGAAAGCCCGCGGCGCGAGCGTGGTAGCAGTGGCGACTGACGACGATGAGTCGATTGACGCAATCGCGGACTACGTGCTGCGCGTACCGGCGACCGAGCCAATGTTCTCACCCATGGTGGACATCATTCCGCTGCAGCTTTTTGCGTACTCGGTGGCGCAGGGCCTTGGTCGAAATATTGACCGCCCGCGCAACCTCGCCAAAACCGTGACGGTGGAGTAGTGAGCACGAAGGGCGTGGGTGTCGACCTCGTTGACGTCGCGCGGTTTCGCTTGGCGCTCGAGCGCCACCCTCGTCTCATGGAGAGACTTTTCACCGAGGGGGAGCGACGTGACGCAAAGGCTCGCCCCGAACGACTCGCGGCTCGCTTCGCCGCAAAAGAAGCCGTTCTGAAGACCTTCAACGTGGGCGTTGGCGCAACGACGTGGCGTTCAATCGAGGTGCTCACCAATGAGGCTGGCGCGCCGAGTGTTCTCCTGCACGGCAGCGCCAACGAGTTGGCTCGCGCGGCGGGAGTGACGTCACTGCACCTCTCGATGACGCACACGGAACTGACGGCCTGCGCGTTTGTCGTTGGCTCGTCGGCGAGTGGTGAATCCAGTGCCCGTTGAGGGCGTGCGTCGTCCCGCCTGGGCTGAAATCTCAGTTTCGGCACTGGCCCACAACGTTCGTGTTCTAAAAGACGTTGTCGGTGACGCAAAGATCTGCGCCGTTGTCAAGGCCAATGGGTACGGCCACGGTGCGCTCTTTGCAGCGAACGCCGCCCTCGGCGCTGGGGCTGACTGGTTGGCGGTGGCGATTTTGGACGAGGGGATTGAACTGAGGAACGCCGGCATCGCGGCGCCTATTTTGTTGCTCGCGGAAATTCCCCCCGCGAGCGTCGCCGAGGCCTTCACGTACACGCTGACCTTGAGCGTCGGCTCGCTCAGTGGCGCCAACGCAGCGGTTGCAGCAGCCGCTGAACTCGCCGGCACGCACCGCGTCCACGTCAAGGTCGACACGGGCATGCACCGCGGAGGTGCCGCGCCCGCTGAGGTGGACGACGTCGTTGATGTTCTTGTTGCATGTTCGGCCATTGACATTGAAGGTCTCTACACGCACTTCAGCGTGGCCGATGGTTCGAGCGCTGATGATCGGGCCTTTACCCGCGAGCAGATTCGATGCTTTGACGAGGTCGTGGCGAACTTAGGGCGTCGCGGGGTCACGCCGCGCGTGCTGCACTGCGCGAACTCCGCCGGAGCGCTCGGCTACCCCAAAGCGCGCAAATCAATGGTGCGCGTGGGTCTTTCGATGTACGGCTACTTGCCCGAGGCGTGGCTCGGCGGCGTTCTAGAAGAAGGCAACCAGAAACTCCTGCCGGCGCTCACCCTTCGCGCCCAGGTCGCCTCGGTGCGCAGACTCAGCGCGGGTGAGCGGCCGAGTTATGGGCGACGGCGCGCGCTCGAACGAGACGCCACGATCGTCACCGTGCCCTTTGGCTACGCCGACGGCTACCCGCGACGCCTCTTCGAGGCGAGGGCCGAGGTGCTCATTCACGGCAACCGCTATCCGCTGGCTGGGGTCGTCACGATGGATCAACTGTTGATTGACGTGGGTGACGACAATGTGGCCCTCGGCGACGACGTGGTGCTACTCGGCGCTCAGGGCGAGGACGAGATAACCGGCGATGAGTGGGCGACGCGCGCGGGCACGATTACCTGGGAGATTCTCTGTGACGTGAGTACTCGTGTCGCTCGAGTACTCGTGGACTAAGTCGTGCCCGACCTCGCTGAACTGCCTACTTGTACGCGCTGTGACCTCGCACGCACGCGACAACGCGTCGTCGTAGGATCTGGACCGCTCGCTCCTCAACTCTTTGTCATTGGCGAAGCGCCCGGACGCCTGGAGGACGAGACGGGCCAGCCCTTTGTTGGGCGCAGTGGGCAACTGCTCTTTCGACTCCTCGACGAAGAGGTTGGCGTCACTCGCGAGCAGTGCTTCGTCACCAGCGTCGTGAAGTGTCGCCCCCCGGCCAATCGCACGCCGACGCGCCACGAACTCAACACGTGTCGTCCCTGGCTTGAGGAGCAGTTGCAGTTGATAACGCCTCGGGTTGTCCTCACGCTCGGCAACACCGCGAGCGCGGCGGTGTTGGGCGTTCTCGAGCCGATGCGTGACCTTCACGGTCGGGTGCTGCGTCTTGGAGCCATTCCGGCGTTAGCGACCTATCACCCGGCGGCGGCGCTGCGTGGGGGCGCGAGCGTCGTGGAACTCATGCGTCAGGACTTTCGAGTGGTGCGTCAACTACTGGAGGCGCCGTGAACGGGCGGCGTTACAGTGCCACGCGTGAAGAGACCCAGCGCGCCGGCGAGGAGTTTGCGCTCGTGCTTCGCCCAGGCGATATCGTCCTTTTGTCGGGGCAACTTGGTGCGGGTAAGACCACCTTCGTCCAAGGGGTCGCGCGAGGACTTGGCGTGAGCGATCGAGTGACGAGTCCGACGTTCACCATGGTGCGCCAACACGAGTGCGTGAATGACTACGCAATTGTGACCTTGCATCACGCCGACGTCTATCGAGTCGAGAGCATTGGCGAAGTCATGGATTTGGACTTAGGTGAGTTGGTCGAAGAGTCGGCCGTGGCGCTCGTTGAGTGGGGTGAGATCGCCTCATCGGTCTTTGGTCGCGACGTGCTCACGATCGACTTTGTCGTTGACGACGATGACGGGCGTACGCTGAGTGTTGACGGTGCGCTCGCCGACGAGCGCCGTGACGAGCTGATCGCGTGGGCCTCGTCATGAATATTCTCGCCATTGAGACCGCGACGCCCGCGTGCGCGATGGGGCTCGCCTCGAGCGCAGGGGAGGAGCTTTCGTTAGTCGTCGACGACGAACGCCACCACACCGAAGCATTGACGCCAGGCATTCGAGAACTCCTCCGACGTGTTGCTCTGTCGCCAAAGTCGATTGATCGGGTTGTTGTTGACCGAGGCCCAGGGCTTTTTACGGGACTGCGCGTCGGACTAGCGACCGCGATTGGTTTTGCCATGGGCGCGAGCGCTGACCTCGTGGGCGTGACGTCCCTTGAACTCCTCGCTCACGGTGCCCATTCGGCCGGGGTGCGCGGGACACTTCTGAGCTGCGTTGACGGACGTCGCGGGGAGATATTTACTCAGACCTTCTCTCTCGAGCGTGACGTCGCGGCGATAAGCGAACCGAGTGTCGCACTACCCGCTGACGTCGTTGCCTCGTGGGCCAAGACCGCGGCGTCCTTGACCGTTACCGGCGACGGGGTCGCGCGCTACGAGCGTGCGTTCCATTCGCTGGAGCATGCCAACGTCTTCGAGCAGCTCGTCCCCTCGCCCATAGAAGCGCTGCGACTAGGCGTCACACGACCAGCTGAGTCGGACATTGTTCCGCTGTACCTGCGCGAGTCGGACGCGGTGGCGAACTTCTCCACGCGCCAACGACGTCCATGAGTAGTTCCTGGACGCTGCGCGCGGCCGAGCGACGCGACATTCCGGACCTGATGGCCATCGAGACCGCCCAGTTTCCTGAACCTTGGACGAAGGCCATGCTGCTCGACGAGATCACGAATACCACGACGCGTCGCTACACAGTGGCTATTGAGAGCAAAAAACTCATTGGCTACCTTGGTGTGATGTACGTAGTGGACGAACTGCACGTCAACACGATTGGCACCCTGCCCGGCCACGAAGGAAAGGGCGTTGCTACGTCGCTGATGGACGACGCGTGGGCCGACGCGAAAGAGCGCGGTCTTAAGCGCGCCACGCTCGAAGTCGCGGTGTCGAATACACGGGCACAAGAGCTCTATCACCGCTACGGCTTTTCACCAGTCGGTATTCGCAAGAACTACTACGAGAAGACGCGAGAAGACGCGCTCATTCTATGGGCCGATCTTGTCTAAGTACGGATAGTCGGCGCCAACGTGTGCAGGAATAGAGGTGAAGAGCACGATTTTGGGCGTCGTGGTTGAAGAATCCGTCATTAGTCGACTATTTGTGTAGGAATGCGGTGAGCGCACCGTCGATTTGATGACGATCTCATGACAACTGGCTATTAGAGGGTCAAAACGTCGTTACTGAGGTCACGGATTCTAAGAGTGTTCTTACGATTTTTTATGGAGACCGGTTTGCATCCTCCCCGATGTAATAAAAATTCGGCCCTGAGAGTCGTGTGTCCTATGTCATTCAAGACCGAAGTAGAAAGTTCGTATTTCTTCCATCGATTTGTGCGCATTTCGCGCAGGCACCGTGGGCAGCCCGAAAGAATGTCGAAAAGACGTGCACGTGTCGGTGGGCTTGGCGTGGGGTTACTCAGTTTCGTCACGCTTATTGCCTTTACGGGCCAGAGCGCGCAGGCCGCGACCTCGATCGACTTAGGCGCTGCGACAAGCTACGCGGTGATAGCCGGTTCGGCAATTACCAACACGGGTTCGTCCGTCCTCACCGGCGACGTGGGTCTTTCACCCGGCTCCTCCATCGGTGGTTTTCCGCCCGGTCACATAACTGGGAACAGTGATGCTGCGGACGCGCAGTCACTCTTAGCCCAGGGAGCAGCCACGTCGGCCTTTGGCATCGCCCAGAGTGCTCCTTCCACGTCATCGCTAGCGCTCGGCGTTCTCGCGGGCACGTTGTCGCCGGGTGTCTACACGGCGTCGAGCGACATGTCGCTGACGGGAACCTTGACGCTGGACGGTGGCGGCAACCTTAATTCCGTCTTTATCTTCCAAGCCGGCACGAGCCTCACGACCGCGTCGGGCAGTTCGGTGGTTCTTCAAAATGGGGCGCAGGCTTGCCACGTCTTCTGGCAAGTTGGTTCTACAGCGACGCTTGGAACGACGACGGCCTTCGTTGGGACCATTTTGGCGCTGACGTCGGCGGTGCTGGATACGGGGGCGACCGTTGATGGTCGCGTGTTCGCACAAACTGCCGCGGTAACGCTCGATGACAACACGATCAGCGTTCCAACGTGCGCGACGGCACGTCGCTATCCAATTGTCATACCGACGACGACAGTGCCCGCGCCAACCACCACGACGACGGTCGCGCCCACGACCACCACGACGTTGCCAGCGCCAACACCAGCGGTCTTAGTTACCAAGAAGAAGGTGCCTCCAGCTAGGCCAGCGAAGTCGTTGGCGACGACGGCGACCGTCATTCCCGTGGGTGCGCCCGCGACGGGCGAAGGCGGGACTGCCGGTTCTGGATCATCCACTCTCGGCCTCATTGCTCTAGCGGCCCTGTCCGTTGGACTCGGCGCGGCAACGGTAGCGGTGCGTTTTGGCCGCCAGAGTGGACGAGGACCAGCGAAGAAGCGCTATTAGGTCGTGACAGGCGTTCACGACGTCCTAGAAGTTGTCGTCGTTGAACGTCACGTTGCCTTTTAAATGGCGCCGGTGCTCTTGTGAACCTTGACGACAAGAGCACCGGCGCCAGTAGGTCGTTCCTTTCGCGTCGCCGTTCGCGTCTCGAAGGGCTGCGTCGCACTTTTGTCGGCCTACGCTGAGTAGGTGACGTTGGTGCTCGGCATTGAAACAAGTTGCGACGAGACGGCCGCGGCCGTCGTCGACGAACACTTTCACGTGCTTTCTTCGGTCGTAGAGTCCTCCATCGATGAACATCGAGCGTTTGGAGGCGTCGTACCGGAGCTTGCGGGACGAGCGCACGTCGCCACCATTGGTCCCGTCGTACGTCGCGCCTTAGAAGAGGCTGGTCTCGACCCGAGTGACCCTGCGCTCGATGGGATTGCGGTGACGAGCGGCCCAGGTCTTATTGGCTCTCTCCTGGTGGGACTCTCTACGGCAAAGGCCTTGTCGCTTACGTGGGACGTTCCCTTTGTGGGCGTTAATCACCTCGAAGGTCATCTCTTTGCGCCTCTGCTCGAATCGAGTGATCTGGCGTGGCCTCTCATGACGTTGCTGGTTTCTGGAGGGCATAGTTTAATCGTCTTTCAAACCGGTCCCGGTGAGCACGAGGTGCTGGGTGAAACAATTGACGACGCCGCGGGGGAGGCCTACGACAAAGTCGCGCGCTGGTTGGGCCTGGGTTATCCCGGTGGACCAGAGATTGACGCACTGGCGAAAGAGGGTGACGCGACGGCGCTGAAGTTGCCCATTTCAATGATTGGCGACGACTTCGACCTTTCGTTCTCTGGCCTTAAAACGGCCGTCGTTCGTGCGACCGAGAAGCACCACGAGATTGGACTGGCCGACGTGGCGGCGTCATTTCAGGCAGCGCTCTGCGAACAGCTCCTGCGAAAGTTTCGCCGAGCCCTCGAACGTTACGAGGTAAAGGGCGTTGCCTTAGCCGGGGGTGTGGCCGCGAACTCAGCGCTTCGTGCGGGCGTGACGAAGCTCGCTAAGGAGTTTGGTCTCGTGGCTCACTTACCAACGATGGCGATGTGCACTGATAATGCGGCCATGATTGGCGCCGCGGGTCTGTACCGACTGCGCGAAAGTGGACCCAGTGGTCTCAATCTGTCGGCGCGGCCGAACTGGCAGTTGGCGGACGTCTCGTGAGTGAGCGTTGGGTGCCGCTCGACGTGGCGAACGTGGATCCGAACCCGTTTGTTCAGTTCGAGCGTTGGTTCGGCGAGGCCGAGGGCGAGATGGCCGACCGAGAAGCGGTCGCGCTCGCGAGCACGACACTTGATGGCTATCCAAGCGTACGTATGGTGCTGCTTCGTCACCACGACGGCGCGTCGTTTGGCTGGTACAGCAACTACGAGTCGCGCAAAGGCCAAGAGCTGGCCGAGAACCCTTACGCCGCACTTCTTTGGTACTGCGAGCCGCTCGGCCGTCAGATCCGCATTGAAGGAGCCGTGAAGAAAATGAGCGCGCGCCAGTCAGACGAGTATTTCGCGACACGCGCTCGCGGCAGTCAACTGGGCGCGCACGCGAGTCACCAAAGTCAGACGCTCGTTGACCGCGCGACGCTGGAGCGACGCGTCGAGGAGTTTCGCCAAGAGTATGAAGGCAGAGACGTGCCACGACCTGACTTTTGGGGTGGATTTCTTCTGACGCCGCAGCGCTTTGAGTATTGGCAACACCGCGATGATCGCCTGCACGACCGAGTGATCTATTCCTTAGAAGGCTCAACGTGGCGCGTCGAACGTCAGTCGCCCTAGGTCGTCACTTAAGAGCGTGCGCGCGGTGGCTCGTGCGCAGTTCGAGCGATCCAGCAATGAACACCGAGAGAATCGAAAAGACGCCCGCCATTTGAAAGATGGTCCTGGGGGCCACCAATGTCAGTAATAATCCACCCAGCACCATCGAGCTGATCTCGGCACTGGTGAAGAGTGCACCGGTCGCTGCGTACACACGTCCGCGAAGTGCTTCGGGGGTTTGGACTGCGGACAGCGTTGAGAACGCGACGTTCACGATGCCGACCGCGACACCCGTGACGACCATGAGGGGAAAGACCAGCACCACGTGTTCCATGAGTCCGATGCCGCCCAACAAGACACTGATGAGCGCGATACTGATCAGAGAAATCCTCACCAGAGCCAGGGGATCTTGCTTGAGTGAGCGCGCACCGAGTGATCCGACAATGGAACCCGCACCAAAACTCGTGCCGACGAGTCCGTACATGAGGTCACTGGCGTGCAGCGTCTGTGTAATAAAAAAGACCTCGGCGACGTTGACGGCTCCTAAGGAGAGCATGAAGACCGTGACCGTGACGACGACTGGGCGCAAGTATGGGTCAGAAAAGATGAGACGAACGCCCGCGCTCATTTGTTTTTTCGTTTTTTCGTTCGAGGCCTGCGCGCTCGGGCGTCGATCGGTGCGCAGCAATATCGTGCCAAGCCCAGCCAGGGCGAAGCTCATCGCGTCAAGGTAGAGCGGCCAACTTTGGCCGAGGGCACCGACTAACACTCCGCCTACGGCCGGACCGGCGGTGAGCGCGACGCCCTGGACTGATTGAATTGTCGACTGGGCCAGGGCGACATTTTCTTCGCCACTCAGTGTCGGCACGAGCGCTGAGTAGCCCGGCAGCGAAAAAGCGACGCCACAGGTCAGGAGCGCCATGAGCAGTATTGTCGCCACGTTTCCGTGCCACAGGCCAATCCCGACGCAGACGAGGCCCTCAACAACGCACAGCAGAGCAAGAAACGTCTTCGCCGGCAGGTGGTCCACGACGAAACCAGCAAAGGGGGCGAGGAGCACGAGCGGCAGTGCCGCGGCAATAGAGAGGGCCGCGATCATCCAGCCGTGCCCGTGATGGGCGACCCGTAAGTACAGTGTGATCAGGGCAATTGAGTCGCCAAGAAAGGAGAAGCCCCGAAAAAGCGCCAAAAGTCGAAGATCGCGCTTCTGCACGCGGGTGAGGGCCATTGGTGAAGGTTAGAAGACGGTCCCGCTCCGTTGGCACGTGGGCGCCGTGGCTGCTAAATTGGCAGTCGCAAGTATCGAGTGCTAATTGCTCAGGAGGCAAGAAGAATGAAGTTGCACCCACTAGAAGACCGCATCGTCGTTCGTCCCAACAGTGCTGAGGCCACTACGGCTTCAGGCCTGGTGATTCCCGACACGGCCAAAGAGAAGCCCCAACAGGGTGAGGTTCTCG
>Ga0207933_1002319_pt1 | contig 12536 bp, 18 predicted proteins | sample NGESurdeep092012_4_FD_184488 | JGI IMG/M metagenome (GOLD analysis project Ga0207933, IMG submission 184488) | Arctic peat soil microbial communities from Barrow, Alaska - NGEE Surface sample F53-3 deep-092012 (SPAdes) | ecosystem: Environmental > Terrestrial > Soil > Wetlands > Peat ... | reverse complement strand
GAGCATCAGCAGCTGGCTCAGATGCACGCCGCTAGGCGCTCCCAATCAGCCGTCGAGATGACCGCTTAAAATGCTTTCACTCCGCGGAGAAACGTCTTCACTTTTACAGCAGCCCTGGTCCGCGACCTCGGCAAGCGATTGCTCCCCCACCACGATGTGACAACGGTCGCCGCAAAGGAGGTGATTAAGCCCGGCCGCCAGGTGTCGGGCCCGCTGCTATAGTCCTGTCCGCCACGCCGACCCCCTGGTCACATTTCGTGATTAGAACTGGTCACAATTCGCGAGCGCCCGCATGCCTCAGCGGTGTCGGCTTCAATGCGCTGCGGCCTCGATCTCGCCAGGCTGCCTGATTCGCCACCGCTTGTGCCGCGGTATTATCGGGCTCCGACTGTGCGAGAGGCGACGGAAGCTACTTCAGCGGAGGCCCTACCTTCAATGCACTCGGCGGACCGTGCTCGTAGCCGAACAATGATGCCGAGATCGGCCCAACGTAATTAAGAACGCTCTCCGCGCCGGCTCCCATCGATGAGAGCGGCTCCCGACCTCCTGGCCAAATGAATGAAAGGCGTTCAGCACTGATGATGACAGCGCGCTCATCGTGCGCCCAGATTCCCTGAACCCTCACAAGCCCCGGCTCGACTACTTCGAGGTCCAGAAGTGCCAGCCTCCCGTCGCTCGCATATCCGGGGTCCAGTCGGCGAAATTGATTGAGGGCCCAATCAGGGAGGTATGTCGCACCGATTGGAGCGGTAATCGAAATACGACCGGGCCGCTGGTCGAATTCAACATCTTGGCGAGAACGCGGACATGCCCGCCTGTAAGACGGACAATCGGCTTCCCACTGTGGTCATGAAGCTCAAGGTCAATGAGCATAATGTCGCCGTCCACTATCCGAAAACCAAGGCGATGATTAGGCGACAAGTCGAACACGCGAACCCCGGTCGGGCCGGTTACCGCGATTGTGCCGAGTAACAACTTCGTTTGACCTCCGGGCTCGACGTAGATGTGACCGCGGTGTTCGTCGCTTCTTCGGAGTTGCTTCCAGGCGTAAAGCATCTCGTCAGTGATTTCTAGCGAGCCGTAGTGAACGGCATCGTGGCATGTAGGGCATATGGCAATCAGGGTCTTCTTATCGTTTGTGGCGTAAACGCGAAATTCGACGTGATGTATGTGCGTCCGCTGCGTCGAACAGCCGGGATTCGCGCACTTGCCGCCCGCCTCACGTATCAGTGCTCGCCTTACCTGGCGGGACACTTTCTCTACAGGGCGCGCCATGACGGTTCGATCGTACCCGGCAGTGCCGGAAGAGGGCCGCCACGAAAAAGGCGGCCCTTGACCCGTCGCCGGGCCTGAGGCCCTAGGAGCTCAAGGCCGGCTGGACGATCCAGGTGGAATCGTTCAAGCGCTACGCGGACGCCGCGGGGTCGGCTGAACAGCCGGTACGCGCCGCAGCAACACGATGTCGCACGCAGGTGGACCAACAAGCGGGGACCGGTCAGACTTGGGTCCCCTACCGGTTTTTGACAGCCGGATAGCACCAAAGACATGGCGAGGAAGCACATGAGCCACCGCATGCGCAGGAAACGATACTTGCGGTTTGCCGTGACGGCCATATGGAAAACATCTGCCGGATCCCAAATGGACCCTTCGAATGGGCGCACCCCCTGCTCTCCGAAGGGCCTATGGCTTCCTTTCGCCCGAAGCTGCCAATTGAGGCTTCAAAGATCCGATGGGATTTCGGTTGATCAATGGGTGCCTAAGCCGCATCCGGCACCGGTGCCCCCACCCGGGGACGGCGTCCTGTTTTACCGTCCGATGGCGCTCCCTGGCACGGACCGGCCTGCCCGATTGGTATCGGTTTGAAGTTAGTGGCATTCATGCCCGGAGGGTAGTAGCTGACGAAAACACTCCAGACCGGGGCCGCGGTCCCGAGCGGGGCCGCCGGCGGATGGGCATCGGCATGGCCGCTGGCGTCAGTCTCAAAGTGTCCTACGTAGGCGGCGCCCCCGCCATACGGGTTACCCCATCCGAGCTCAATGTCGGAATTGGGTGGCAGCCCGTTGGCCACGACGTGCATGAGCGGCGGGATCCCGCCCGAGAACTGGACCCGAAGTGAACCACTGCCTTGAAGGAGGCAAAAACTGCCTGCCGAATCTCCGCTGATGGAAGTGGAGGGCGTGGACGTAAGGCTGCCGGAAGATATCGCATTGAAGCGAACCCACGAGGGTGGGGTCGGCTGAATTGGCAGGATGTCGAGGGTGCCACCCAGGCAGACGTCAGGTAGCGCGCCCCAGCCGGCGCCACATCCACAGTCATCGATGCACGCTGACCAGGGGGCGTTATTCGCAGTGAGGCCGGGCGCTCGCACGGCCCCGGAGCAACGTCATTCTCCCAACCGACGCCGAAGTAGGCGTGTCCCCCGGGGGCGAGCGCGACCACGACGGGGGTTTCCTGGGTACCCGGAACATAAGTCGCGCTCGCGTCTTTGGCTCGGGTGGGCAACGCCATGTCGCCCCGATCCAACATCTGGACCGTGGGCCACCCATACATTTGGCACGCCCTGCTACCCCGGTTTGTAAACTCGAGTTCTGCCCTGGGCTGGTTCATGGCTTGGGCCTCCCCGTAAAGGCTCAGGCTCAACTCTTGGCTCTGGCACCACGCAGTTGACGAGGGCCGCGGGGATGCGATCGGAGGGTTGTCAGCGAGTTTGCCTGGCTGGCGACGCCAGCGCAGCGAGTGGTGTCGTGCCCTCGCGACCTGGATGAGCCGCCGCGAAAACTGCGACACCCACTCCTGCCAGCCCAAGCGCGACCGAACCGATGAGCATCCAAACCCGTGGACTTAGGTTGCGGTGCACGTCGCTCAGATCCTACGCGGCCGACGGCCGGATGGGAGTCCGATCGATGGATCGGGGCATAAGACGCATCACGACTCGATCGCCCAGGAAGAGGTAGGTGGCTGCGTATGTCAGATCCTCCGATTCAAGCGCGCGGGAATTATCTCCTCGCCTACGTAGCGTGACCTGGGACAATATGGGCACGATGTTCGAGTTTCGAAAAGCGTTTCCCTGACGATGCCGGATGTCTCGACTTATCGGGCCAGCTGCTTCCTGGTCAGTCGCCCTCCATCCTAACTTCCATTGCCTCCCTTCGCTTACCGTTCACTTGCAAGTGCCAATCTCAAGCGCGGGCGAGCGCGTAAACACCTCGACCACTTGAAACGCAGGATCATCCGCCTGGAGCGTTCGTATTCCTGGTCCCATCAAATCGAACCTCAGCCCGAAGGCAATGACATAGTCTTTCATGTGCACATCAGTCCCCCGCCTGAGCCCGAGTTGGCACTCGTGATTGGTGAGATTCTGCACAACCTTCACTCGTCCCTTGACTCGGTCGTCTGGCAACTCACTGTCCCGCCTCAGCCACTTCGTCCCAATCGAATTCAGTTTCCGATCTTCAAGGACGTCACGGACGTACCCGGGTCGCCAGGAGTCCGAGGCTATTACAACTCGGGGACCCGTCTCCTTAAGGAGATTGATCCAGTTACCCATTCGGTGGTCAGAGACTTGCAGCCATGCTTCGCTCCTGATCCCGACGCGCATCCGCTGTGGCTTCTGAACCAATTGCATAACATTGACAAGCATCGAACGCTGCTGCTCGTCACCACCGCAGTGGGCTCCGCAGGATTCGCGGTAAGGAGCGGCAATCCACAAGAAGTCTCCATCATCCGTGACGTGGAGTTGGGCCCTCTTGAAGATGGCATGGAAATCTACCGGCTCCGCGTCCGGAAGGGCGCGGACGTGACACTCCAGCCATTCTTTTCCTTCAAGATTGCGCTGGGCGAGACTGGATTGAAGGTCGATCCATGGCCCGTCACCTTCGTGCTGTCCCAGCTGTACAAGTTTGTCAGCGTCGAAGTGTTCAACGCTTTTATTCCGTTCTTTCCGCGTCCCTTCGAGAATTGAGCACTGCGGTGTTGGAGGGTCGGACCCCGAGCGAGCTAGCCAGGCAGCACGGCATCTCTCGGAGCTGGATTGATATGGCCCCCCATTCCTGGACCTGAAATGTGAGAGTCAGGCCAGGGGCACCAGTAATCCCATTCCGGACGCGGCCAGCTCCGCCGGTTCCCATGGTCCCCCAATGGCAGACTCGAAGCGCATCAAGAGCGGCCGCATCCAGCCAGCCCGGCAACATGGTCATGGCAGCCAAGGTGCCTTCCGCGGTTGGCGGGATGCGGTTCGTCGGGAGGCATGGTGTGGCCAGCCGCGGATCGGCCCCTGCCGGTGCGGTCGGTGGGTTTACGAGCGACATGCAGAGCATTGGGGCCCCTGCCGGGCGCATCCTGACCTCCAGGCATGAACTCGGCCGAGTCTAATTCTGTCGGGTATCGGCGCCTGCCGGTGATCGACAGGTAAGACTGTCGATGCGCTTGACGATTGAGACCCCCGATCACCAGTCCGGCGCCGGCGGGAACCGATCTTTCGATCTGTCGAGGTCGAGCCGGGTCCACCGAACGAGAAAGTCGATGGACTTCGGGTGGTCGATACGGGAAGCCGCTGAGTCACTCGGGGCCGATCCTGCTTCTCAAAGCCATCACCGGCCATTTCGGAGGCGATGACGACATCATCGCCGGGTTCCGCAGACGCGAAAGGGAGCTGGCGCCTCCACTCTGCTGGATGCGCGCATGAACTCAATCGAACTCTTCAGGACCTTCGTCGCCGAAAGCATCACAGTCGGGGAGGGCGTCCCCGCCGGCCCGCTTACGCTGTTTCCGCTCAGCCACCAGTCCCCGCCTGGCGACTCACTGCTCTAACAAGACGCGCACGCGCGGGGCCTGGTCAAGATCGAAGAGAGCAGTGAGTCGGGCACGGTCGGCGAGCTGGGGGTCACCAACCATGCCGGCCAGCCGGTGCTCCCACTGGAAGGCGAGGTCGTCCTAGGTGGAAGGCTGGTGGCAGATTGGGCGGGTGGCCATCGGCCCACCCTACCGCCGAGCACCCCACGACTTCGCAGACTCACTGTCGCGGCTGGAGATTTGCCGCTCACGATAACTTACCCTCGCAGGGTGTCTGAATCTCACGTCACCAAACCACTCTTGACGCCGAGGTTCGCCCGCGCCGTCACGTTCGCGGGAGCGGTTCATGCCAACCAAGTGCGGAAGGGCACCGACATCCCCTATCTCGCCCACCTAATGGCCGTTGCCGCATTGGTGCTCGAGGCTGGAGGCGACGAGGACTGCGCCATCGCCGCCATTTTGCACGATGCCGTCGAGGATTCGGTTGACGGCAAGGCGATGACTGGTCGAATACGGAAGCGCTTCGGCGAGCGGGTGTCGGTGATCGTCACCGGTTGCTCGGACGCGGTGGCCGTGCCTGGACTGCCGATATGCTGGGTCTGGGCGGTCGCCCGGGCGCGGCGGAAGAATGCCCACGCCGATGCCAGGTCTCGCCGTTCACGAAGAACTGCTCCGCCGGTTCCCACGGTCCCCCAAGGGGAGATTCGAAGCGCATCAAGAGGGGCTCGCGTCCAGCGAGTCCGGCAACCTGGTCATGGCAGCCAAGGTGCCTTCCGCAGTTGGCGTGTCGGAGAGGCTAGTCAGGAGGGGAGCAATGGGGTCTCTTAGCGCACGGGGAGCGAGGGCTCCGCATTGGTGACCACATCTTTCGTCCTTCAGTTTGACCAACGGCAGATTCCTCGGCTGGCGGATCGGTACTTGGACCCGCGTGAAGATCGGGTCGTTGATGAGATAAGCCCGGCGGTCAGGGAGCGGGGCTACTACACGCGATCGGAATTCGTCGAGGTCTGCCGCTGGAAGACCCCGCGATCCAAGCCGCTCGTTGCCCGTAATTCGGAGACAGACGTTGTCGAGACGACCCGCCAGGCGCTTAGCGCTGAGAGCGAAGAGGTGCGGATCGGAGCTCTGAGGGCCCTGTCGGGGGTTGACTACCCGACAGCTTCCGTTCTGCTGCACTTCGGGCATCAGGATCGCTACCCGATCCTCGATTACCGAGCGCTGCAGGCATTGGGCATCGACCGGCGAACGGGCTATACATTCCGATTCTGGACTGCCTACGTCGACGCCTGCCGGAGGATCGACGACGAGACCGGGTTCGGCATGCGAACAGTTGATCGCGCGCTCTGGCAGTGGTCGAAGGAGCAAGAGGGAACCAGTTCCTCTGCCAGGTAGGGACGCCACGACTCTGCAGTCTATAGAGTACGTTCTCGACGATGAGCGAAACAGCCGCCCCAGCCGAGCCTGGGCATTTGTCGACCCCGGTGCCCGCGACGATGCCAAGCGCACCGACCGGCAGGGTCCCGGGAAGTCTAGTAGCCGCGGTAATTTCGTACTTAATACTGTTGCTTGCTTTCGGAGCGCTCTACTTCTCGTGGCCGGCACTCCAAACCCGACTCCCTTCCTCGTTCGGGCCGATTCCACTTGCAGTACCGTGGTGGGGTGCCTTAGGCGCCGTAATCGGAAGCCTGTACGGAATCTTCTTTCACAACCAGAATTGGAAATGCAGCTACGACATTTGGCACTACACGCGGCCGCTGGTCGGAGCTGCAATGGGCATGGTGGCGTTTTTTGCGTACCTGCTCTTGGTGGCAGTCTCCGGGTCTAAGGCGAGCCCCGGCGGCAGCATCGCTTACTATCTTGCGGCATTCGTAGTAGGCAACAGCGATGCCCTTTTTCATCAGCTCATCCAAAAGATCAGCGGCACCCTCTTCAGCTCCAAGGATTCGGCTCCAGCGCCGACTTCGTAACTGACGAAGTGGGCCTGCCCCGGTGAATGCGGCGACACTGAGAAGAGTGGTGCAGCAGGTGCTCGTACAAATCGCACTTACCTTCGGCGCTCACGAGATCAGACTGATCCCGTCGTACGAACATGAACCACGGAGCGCCGACGCTTGCATCGCATTGTGTTGCGTCAAACCTACCGCCACATCGGTGACTAAGTAAGTGCGCCTGATCGATCTGACCCTAGACGATGTTCGCGGCTTCGAGCACCTGGAGCTCGACCCGAGGATCCCGGACTGACCGTGATCGTCGGTCCCAATGGCGTAGGGAAGTCCGCTTTGGTTCAGGCCCTAACTGATTATCAACCTAGCGCTCAGCTGGGCTGGACTGGACGTCGCAGACGCATGCGGCAATCTGCAGCTTGTATGCCGCTGCCCTCCGTCACAGGGCGCCGTCGAAGCGATTCACAGTTCGTTTGGGTATCCAGATCTCTCAGATCTGGGAGACGAACCTAATCCTCTCACGGTTTGCTCCCTCTACGGCGAGGCGAAGTACTTCCTAGAAATCCCCTTGGGAACCCTCTCCCGACGGCCGCCATTGACGGACCCCCTTGTTCGCGCAGATCTGCACCGTGTCCTGCGGCCGCTCACTCGCGGAAACACGGGCAAGCCGGAGTCGGAACAGTACCTGTATGCGAGTTCCTCTACCCTGGCCGGGCTCGAGCAGGTGAGAGAGCTTCTCGGAATTGCAGATGGCTACATTGAATCCATCAAGGCGGCGGCGATGCCGACCATCTGAGGCGGTCAGTATCTTCCATGCGAAAGACTCGCTGACGGCTACGACGTCAGGTGCCTGCGTTCGAAGGCGTCTCAGCGCGCCCGACGAATCGACCCAAGCGAACTCGTGTGTGCCTCGGCGAGCTACTGCGAGCGGGCGTTCTGTAGAAGGCCCACACCGCTTCACCTTGCCCCGCCTGATCCCTGCCAACTGGAGTTCGGCCATCAGACGGCCGATACGGTCACGGCCGACCATGAAGCCCTCCCGGTTCAGCTGCCGCCAGACCTTGTGGGCTCCGTAGCTGGGTATGCTCACACCAGTCGAGCTCGAGGCTCGACGTCGGAAGCCAACGACAGCAGCATGAATTCTGGTAATCCGACTCCACGGAACCCAGGACACCCCTGAGCTTCCAGAATTCCCGGGGCGGTTCAGTTTCTCGAACTCGAGTACGCGGGCGGCGACAAGATCTTCGTTGCGAAAGGCGCGTTCGTACTGATTGGCCTTTTGGGTGGGAGCTGGGTCCATGGCGGTTTCGGACGACTCTACTCCGCAATGGAGCGTTGAAAGAAGCTCGGACTGTTCAAAGCCCGCCGGCGAGGCCCGAATATATCCCGTCCCGGCGACCTCGGCGAGGCCGGTTATCCTTTGGGGGCATGGGCGACCCCGACTCCCTCCCCAAGTATCACGGCCTCATGTGGCCGACCTTGCAGGCGCTCAAGGCGATTGGGGGCTCAGGCATGGTCCAAGAGATCGCGGCGAAAGCGATCGAGCTGGGTGGCTTCTCCGAGGAGCAGCAGGCGGTCCTCCACAAGGACGGTCCGCACTCCGAACTCGAGTACCGCCTAGCTTGGGCCCGAAGTTACCTTGGAACGGTTGGCGCGCTCGAGAACAGCGCGCATGGCGTCTGGTCGATCACGAACAAGGGCCGAGGGCTTACGCAAGCCGACATGGCTGGGATTCCAAAGCAAGCCCGCGCGCTCTCGTACTCCCAACAGAAAGCCAAGAAGGCTGCCGCGGTGGACGAGGAGCCGGAAGGCGAGGTGGGAGGCAACTGGAAGGAGAAGCTGCTCGAGGTCATGCTCAACATGCAGCCTGATCGTTTTGAACACCTGTCGCAGCGCTTGCTGCGAGAGGCTGGGTTCATCTCCGTCACGGTCACCGGTAAGGCGGGGGATGGCGGGATCGACGGTGTAGGCCAGTACCGGATGGCGCTAGTCAGCTTCCCGGTGGTCTTCCAATCGAAGAAATACAAGGGCAGCGTGGGGCCGGACCGAGTGCAGGCGTTGCGGGGAGCAATGGCCGGGAAGGCGGAGAAGGGTCTGCTCATCACCACCGGCTCATTCACGCCAGCAGCGGTCAAAGAGGCCACCCGGGTCTTGCCACCAATCGACCTGATCGATGGTGACCGCCTGTGCGACCTGCTGAAGCAGTATTCGCTTGGTGTCACGACCATCTCGCGGGTCGTTGAAGAGGTCGAGATAATCCCGGAGTTCTTCGCCGAGATCTGACCACCTGACGGAATTAGCTAGAGCTCAAATCGCCGCCCGGCGAACTCCTCGTGGCGGTTCGAGTTCACCCAGGCCCATTGGCTACAGTCTGGGATCGTCTACGCCAGCTGCCTCCATTGCCGCCTGGAAACTGCCGAACCGTCTCCGAAGGTTCGCTCGCTCGGGCTGAGTCCGGCGTCGGCCCAGGACTCCTGGGTAGGAGTTCGACCCGTATCCGCGACGAAGCGTCGGACCTGTGGGGTTCGAAAATCACGTCGAGCTCCGCTCCGCAGCTTGTGGCGCGGGTGAGCGACCGATGACATCGGCCGGGTAGGATTTCGCACTGGGGTGGTGGGCTCGCTGCTGTATTCGCCAGTGCGTGTAGGGGGGCAAAACTCAATCCAGCGAGATCGGCGACCCTGTTCCGATGCTCGAGCTACGCAGCCTCCTCCTCCAAACGCTGACCCGCCTCTTCCGTCGCCGCCGCGAACTGGTCCTGGAGAACCTCCTCCTTCGTCACCAACTCCAGATCGCCCTCCGTTCCCGGCCTCGCCTTCGGCTAAATACCAGGGATCGTCTGTTCTGGCTGGTGGCCCGACGCCTCGACCGCGATTGGAAGCAACATCTGATCCTGGCCCGCCCAGAGACCGTCGTCGGCTGGCAGCACCGCGGCTGGCGCCTCTACTGGCGCTGGCGCTCGGGTCATCACCTGGGTAGGCCCCGCTTGCGTCCAGAGGTTCGGGAGCTGATCGCCACCATGGCGGGCGAGAAGCCGCTCTGGGGCACCCAGCGCATCCGCGGTGAGCTCCTCAAGCTCGGCATTATCGTCAGCGCTCGCTCGATCCGGCGCTAAGGGCGACCCCGCCATTCGCCCTCCGCCCAGCCAGAGTTGGCGCACCTTTCTCACCAATCACGCAGAGGTGATCTGGGCCGCCGACCTGCTGGTCGTCCAGACCCTGACTTTCAAGACGCTGTACGTCCTCTTCTTCATCAGCCATGGGAGGCGCCAGGTTGTCCACTTCGAGGTCACCGCCCATCCCACCGCCGCCTGGGTTTGGAGGCAGCTGATCGAAGCCACCCCCTGGGACCGCAAACCTCGGCACCTGATCCAAGACCTTCCGCGGGAGACTACGTCGTTTTACTTTTACAGCGCCGATGGTCCGCGACCCTCGGGGAGTTGCTTAACTAGCTGCATGGACGATGAGGGCCTTCTTGAGAATTTTTCCCACCTGAGCCCATCGGCGCCGACGGTACTCACTCACTTGGAGCACGACGGGGGACAGGTGAGGGTCGTACTCGATGGCCGCGCTGGGCGGATCTTGTGGGTACGTCCCCTGGACGCCGATGAGCCTGAGTCATCGGAGCCGATCACCGTCCAGCCAGGTGACGGCGTCGTACCGTTCACGCCTCTTCACTCCATGAGCATCAATACCAGCCCGACCGTCGGCGATACGACCGGCTTCATGCTTGCCATCCCACTTGTCGAAGTCCGGCGGGACGATGCCCAGCGACAGATATGGATTCGCACTCGACGGATCGGCGAACCGGAGCCAACAAGCCGCGTGAGAGCACCGTGGGGCTACACGGTGAAGCTAGATGCCGGCGCACTTGTGGTCGAGATCGAATGGATTGATCGCATGTTTCCGCCTGATGAGGATGGTTACGCGCCTCTGACGAACACGATCTGGACCTGGATGAATATTGGCCCAGCCCCAGACTCAGACACGCTGACCCGGTACCTCCTTGCTGCCGCAAGGCGACTCGACGCCGCCCATCGCCAGTTCCAACGTGTTCGCGAGCGTCTAGACGACTTCGACCCATCGGCGCCGGGGCCACATGCCCGGCTGGCTGTCTTCGAAATCGTGGGTGACATCGAGACCGCCGTCGTGGCGCTGAGTAGAGCGATCGACATGGCCGCGAAACTTGGCACACTCGTGCCGATCTCTACGTCGCTGCCGGCGAGTGTCGCCACCGAGGCTGTACTGCTTACCGAGCTCCGGAATGCCTACGAACACATCGAGGATCGTGCACAAGGCCAGGTCCGGAGCAAGCCCGACCCTCAAGCGCTGACCATTTTCGATTGGTCATCGCTGTTCCAAGATGGCGCCATTACCTACGCTGGCTACAGCCTGAGGTTGAGCGACGTGCCAGGCCTTATTTTGGACACCCGGACGTTCCTAAAGAATGCTGCCGCCGCCGCAAAGGAGGCGGTTGCGCTCGGGGCTACACCTTCACCCACGTGGGCCACGCTGGACTAGGCCAACGGCGACGATGAGATCCACTGCATCATCTGCTCGGCGTGGTTGGCGAGTTCACGGTAAAAGCGACTGGCCGCGGAACCTATCGGGAGTTCGTTCACGATTCGCCGTGCGTTGGACAACAATTCGCCCGCATCGGCCGCCTGTCCGCCCACCGTCTCTCCAAGGCCCGAGTTGAATATCGGCACCTTGGACAAGTTGGAGCCGACTGTTTTCCGGCACTCCTCTCCGAACGTCTCGGCAACCTGAAGAAGTTCGACTACGAAAGGCTGTTGTGTCCAGACGCCCGACCGTTGAGCCTCCCTGAGGGCCATGCTCACAGCTTCGAGGTTTGCTTGATCGGACTTCGGGCACCACGAGCGCCCCTCGAATCGGCACAGGCTACGAGTCACTGCTGCTCCGGAAGAATCGTTCCGCGGTCTGGGCGGGAGTCATCACGGTGAGGCCGAATGGTATCAGCCGATCCCGATAACGCCAGATCGTCTTGTAATCGAGCGTCATCAACCACTCACACCCGAAGCTGATGGAATCATCAACCAACGCTCGATCATTCGCATCGGGGAGGAAGTCGAGGAGCGTTGGGACCGGGTCGATAGGGAGCCAGGGACTTCGATCTCCGGGCGCCCTTCTGAATCGGAATGCCCCCAGCGTTCCCTCTCCCCATGTGGGGAGAGGGCTAATGCTCCACCTCGTTGCAAACTCGGGTTAGCGCGCTCTCGTCCTGGCCGGCGTGGCGCGCCCCGTCATCCCCTGGAAGTAGTGGCCACCTTCAAAGCCCTTGATGAGGCCTGGATGCACGGGCTTCCATCCCAGTAGGTCTCGGGTCAGCGCGCTGGAGGCCGGGCTGTCGATCGCGAGGAAGCCTGCCAGCCACGCGAAGTCCCCGGCTACGTCCTCGGGAGATACGGCGACCACGGGGATTTGGAGGTGCCGCCCGATCACCTCTGCGATGGCACGGACCGGCCCGCCCTCGTCGGCGACCCGTGCCGCGTCGACCCCGCTGGAGGACCGTCAAAAGCCAGCCGGACGAGGTGCGCTGCATCCAGCCGGTGCACGGCGGGCCACCGGTTCGACCCGTCTCGGATCATGCGTGACCCAGCAGCAGGCGCCGACTACCCGTTGGCCTGCGCCACCTGTTGTTGGCGGCGGCGCTGTTTGGTGACGTTTCGGCAGGTTTGCGTGGTGAGGTCGCGGCGGTGCTGTTTGGTGAGGCCTGTCCGCGTAGGCGGAGGTGCCCGACGCCGGTCCGAGGGCGGACCCTCCGCCCTCAGGTTAGAGGCGT
>Ga0207933_1002316_pt1 | contig 12561 bp, 5 predicted proteins | sample NGESurdeep092012_4_FD_184488 | JGI IMG/M metagenome (GOLD analysis project Ga0207933, IMG submission 184488) | Arctic peat soil microbial communities from Barrow, Alaska - NGEE Surface sample F53-3 deep-092012 (SPAdes) | ecosystem: Environmental > Terrestrial > Soil > Wetlands > Peat ... | reverse complement strand
TTTTAGCTTCGCCAATTCTTCCGCAATTTTTCCAATCTCCAAAACGCGGATCGTTCCCGGCGCGTCCACCAGTTCACCGCCCGCACCGGAAATCCCGCCGCCCGGTGACACGATGATCAACACCAGTAACGGCACGCCGAGCGCCTTAAGTTTCTCGACAAATTTGTGGCGCGGTTCGTCCCAGCATTGCAAAACACAAATGCAGCCGCTGACCCGCGAAACATGGTTCAACACGAGTTGCTCCAGTATTGCAAATTTTTTGTCTGCGCAATTTTTCACCGACGCCAGAATCTCCAGCATCTGGTCAGCGTGCGCGAGGCCGCGACCGACGGTGAAGCAATACGACTGGTTGCCGACGAAAAGCAAATCGAGCAGCGATTCCTGTGTCAGCACCGTGCAGGCAAAGGATGCCGCGACGGACACCGCCTCTTCTAAAACTTCGCTGTTTGGCTCGCTGTCAAACGTGTCGAGCACGAGCGCGTGGCGCACGAAAAATTCATCCTCGAACTCCTTCACGATGGGCTTGCCGGTTTTCGCCCAGCTCCGCCAGTGAATGTTTCGCAACGGGTCGCCGTGCCGGTAATCGCGCAGCGCGACAAACTCCTCGCTGCGCCCGACGTTCGCCGCCAGCGCCACGCCGCCCTCCTGATAACGCAACGCGCCCGGCAGCGCAATCGGCGGCAGCGGATAACGCTTCGGCAAAATCAAAACGGTCTGCAACGCGGCTACTTTTCTAATGGCGCGGCACAAGCCGAGCGGATCCGGCTGCGCGAGCGAAACGCCGGTGAGGTGCAAAATGCCACGGCGCAGCGGCAGCAATTCCACGTTCGTCTCGACTTCGCCACGCGGCGGCAGCGGCGGGACTTCCGTATTTTTTACGTTCGCCAGACGGAACGGATTTTTCCGGCGATGCTGGGAAACGCGAAACGGGCGGACGCGTTTGCTTTCGGCCAGTTGAAACGCGAGCCAGTCGTCGAAAGCCGGGCGCGGGTCGGCGAGTTCTTCCAGCAGCGTCAGGCCGACCTGCGGTTTTGCCGTCAGATTTTTTACGATGATGCGGTAACGCAGCGGCTGGCCGGCGGTGCCGAAACGCGGCAACAAACGCGTCACGGAAAATTTTGCGCGGAAGAAAAAACTGCCGGTAAACGCAAGCAGCAACAGCGCGAGTAACAGCGCGAACGACTGGTAAACCACGGTATTTTCGATGTCGAGACCTGTCACGCCTGCGAGCACAAAGCCGCCCGCCACGCACAAGCCCGCGAGCGTGAAACGCCGTCGCGCCCAATACCACACGCCGGACGTGGCGTGGTAATTCCAGTAAATCAGCTTGTAAATCAGTTTCACGCCGGCACAGGCAGTTTTTTAAGGATGTCTTCCACCACGCCGCGCGCGGTCACGCCGGAAAAGCGCGACTGCGGATCCAGCACGAGCCGGTGCGCAATGACGGCCACGGCGAGTTTTTGGATGTGCTCCGGCGTGACAAATTCCAGATTGTCGAACAGCGCCTCGGCCTGCGCGATTTTCATGAGCGCGATGGACGCGCGCGGACTCGCGCCCAGTTGCACACCGCTGGCGGTGCGCGTCGCCGCGACGAGATCAACAGCGTAGCGTTTCAATTCGTCGCTGATGCGGATGTTTTCCACCGCGTGTTTCAGCGCGACAACATCGGCGAGCGACACGACCGGTTTTAATTCGTCCAGCGGATGATTGTGTTCTTGCGCGGTGAGGATGGTGACTTCCTCCGCCGGCGAAACGTAGCCGAGCGTGAATTGCATCGCGAACCGATCCATCTGCGCCTCGGGCAGCGGATAGGTGCCGCGAAATTCCACCGGATTTTGCGTGGCGATGACGAAGAAAAGTTCCGGCAAATTGCGCTGTTCGCCTTCGATACTGACTTGCGCCTCGCCCATCGCTTCGAGCAGCGCGGATTGTGTGCGCGGCGACGCGCGGTTGATTTCGTCGGCGAGCAGAATGTTGGTGAACACTGGGCCTTCGTGAAAATGAAACTGCTGGTCGCGCTGGCTGAAAACAGAAACGCCTAGAATGTCCGACGGCAGCAAATCCGGCGTGAACTGCAGCCGTTTGAATTGCGCATCAATGGATTTGGCGAGCACCTTGGCGAGCGTGGTCTTACCGGTTCCGGGAAAATCCTCCAGCAGCACATGGCCGCCGGCGGCCATCGTGGCGAGCAGATGTCGCGTGGCGGATTTCTGGCCGCGCATGATCAGGGCGATGTTATCGGCAATCTTGTGGTAAGTTCCTCTGGCCGCTTCCAAATGGGTGATTGTCATGGTAAAAATTTAATGGTTAAACAACCAAATCGCAAAACGGTTTCGCATTAATCAATCGGCTGGTTTGAGATTTTTTAGGGTCATGTGTTTGCGATTACGCGATGGTGGGGCAACAAAGTAAATAGAACAACGATGACATTATAGAACTTGGCCGCCTGCGATCGGCATCAAATTTCGGTGCTCCATTAACTTGATTTTATTTCTATCATCCCATGTTCAGCGCAGATATGTTTGGGAAACTTCTCGCCATGTTAAATCAATGCCGAAGATTAGTTATGGGCGCACTACTCACCGCTGGAACATTATTTGCGTTGGTCGGTAAAAGCGCGCCCCAGCAGAATGCAACCAACGGGCTAACAATTGCGACTGTATGGGGTGACGCTCTAACAGTCCGGCCAAATCTAATCGGCATCGTTCATGCCAAAAATGGCGACGCCGTGGCGGCGACGGTCTTCATCGCAACGGCCGGACCGAAAGTGGGGACGAGTCCGTTCTGCCCGTCGTGCTATGCCGATTGCCAGAAGAGCGCGAAAACGGATGCTGCTGGAAACTTTGAAATCTCCTCATTGGACCCGCAGCTGCGGTTTCAAGTCCTGGCGGTGGCGAAAGGTTTCAAGCCGAAATATGTCAACAAGGTTGACCCGGCCAAAGACCCGATTAAGGTGACCTTGGATCCGATTGAACTCGCCGACGCCGCGCCGGGAAATTGTCTGCACGGTCGTATCAAGAATGCCAAAGGCAAACCGGTGGTGGGTGCGGTGGTTGAAGCCCACGGCATCCGAACGCGTAACGGCGGCGGTCGCTGGGGCAGTTTGCCCGGGGTGGATCCACTCGCAGTCACGGATGAAAGCGGGGATTTTCTGATCACGTCCCAAAAGCCATTTGATCAGATGGATGTTCGCGTGAGCGCCCGCGGATTTGCCAACAAAAATTTCACTGAACTGGCCAGCGGAGCCAGCATGCATGAATTGACCCTGACGGAGGGCGCTGCGATTCGCGGCCGTGTGCTGTTCAATGGGCAGCCGGTGACAAACGTCACCGTGGGCGTCGTGTCTGTGAACCGCGACATGGAACACTTCACCGGCAATTTCGATATTGGGACGGATTCCGACGGAAGGTTTCTGTTCGTCAGCCTGCCGCCGGACGTGGAATATTATATTTACGGCGGCATGGACTCATTCAAGAAGCTGGGCGCAATTCCGCTCAAAACAATTCATGCCGGAAAAGATGGTGAGGTGACGGACATTGGCGATCTGGTGGTGGCGTCGGCTCACCGGCTGACGGGCCGGGTCGTGCTGGCGGATGGGGCGATGATCCCGGCTAAAACGCGGCTGCTAGTGAGTCGTGAGAATGCCTGGGACAATGTGCAGGTCATGCTGCCGCCGGATGGGAAATTTGATGTTGCTGGTGTGCCGGCGGAAACCATCGGTTTGAGCCTGCGGCTGCCCGGCTACCGGGTTTCCGGGAAGAATGCGAGTCTGGACCGGTTGAACCCGTTTCAGCTGATCGGCCGGGTCACTGGCGATGTGACCAACTTAGTTTTCCTGATGGAGAAAGGTGCCAATCTAACACCGGACTACACGAGCGACTCGTCCGAATCCGACTGGCCGAGAAACAAACCCCTGCGCGGGGCGGAGGCAGGCGTGGATCATTCGTATCAACTGTCCGTGACTGGGCGTGTCACGGACAAGCAGACGGGCGAGCCGCTGGCGCACTTCAAAGTCATACCGGGCCGGTCAGACCTGACATGGAATCGCAACACGTGGGATGCGCAGAACCAGACGGAAGGAACCAACGGGGTCTTTTCCGTCTTGGTGGACAAGAAATGGCCGCAGCCGATTTTGAAAGTGGAGGCCGACGGGTATCTGCCCGCCTCCGTGTTGCTGCGACCATTGGAACAGACGAACTCAGACTTCATCCTGCAGCCGGGAACTGGCCCGCAGGGCCAAGTGGTCAGCACCAATGGCCAGCCCATCGCGAAGGCTGACGTGCTGCTGATTTGCGACGACTCGGAACAGGCCGGATTTGATTTTGAAGGGCATTTGAATTCCTGGCGCAACAAGGAATTAATCACGCAGACGGACACCAACGGAGTCTTTCACTTCAAACCCCAGCTGGGCATGAAAAGCATCGCGGTGGCCGCGCCGAATGGTTTTACCCGGGTTGCCGTGGAGCAGTTGCAGTCCGATCCGCACATCATGCTGCAACCGTTTGGAACGATCACGGGCGTGCTGCACCGTCCCGCTGGCCTTGGCACCAACGAGGACTTGGATCTGTCGTTTGTGGAATCCGACAACCCGACCCGTCAGACGATCAACCTCAATCGCGAATGGACATTTCAACTTGGTGACGTGGCGGGCGCGGCGGCGGCGTTCGACGACGCGAAATGGGATGACGTGAACTTGCCACATTCGTTCTCCATACCGTATTTCGCGGCGGAGAAGTTTTATGTCGGTTACGGCTGGTATCGGAAACATTTTGACGTGCCGGCGGCATGGACGGGCAAGCGAATCAATCTCGAATTTGACGGTGTGTTTCAAGTCGCGGAAGTGTTCGTCAACGGCCAACGCATAGGTGAACACAAAGGCGGTTACACGGGTTTCACCTTTGACATCACGGATGCAGTCAAAGTCGGCGACAACATCGTGGCTGTGCGCGTGAACAATCTTTGGAACGCCCGGCTCGCGCCTCGCGCCGGCGAGCACGTTTTCTCCGGCGGCATTTATCGTGACGTGCGGCTGGTTGTCACCGCGCCATTACACGTGGCGTGGTATGGCACGTTCGTCACCACGCCGCAGGTGTCGAAGGAATCCGGCAAGGTGAACGTGAAGACCGAGGTAGTGAATAATTCCGGCGCGGCCAAATCTGTCACCGTGAAAACCTCTGTTTTGAATGCGAAGGGAAAAATCGTCGCCCAAATGGAATCCACGCAAGCCATCGTGGCGGGTGCGACGAATGTCTTCGATCAAACCAGCGCTCCGATTGCGAATCCTCAATTGTGGTCGCCGGAACATCCCAATCTCTATTCCGTGCAAACGACCGTGTTCGACGACGGGAAGGCGGTGGACGATTACACGTCGCCGCTGGGTTTCCGCTGGTTCAAATTCACCGCCGACCAAGGCTTCTTCCTCAACGGCGAGCATTTATATTTCAAAGGCGCGAACGTGCATCAGGATCACGCTGGCTGGGGCGACGCAGTCGTTGACAGTGGGTTTTTTCGCGACGTGAAGCTGGTGAAGGATGCTGGATTTGATTTCATTCGCGGTTCGCACTATCCGCACGCGCCTGCATTTGCGACCGCGTGCGACGAGTTGGGAATGTTGTTTTGGTCGGAGAATTGTTTCTGGGGCACGGGCGGTTTCAAAGGCGACGGCTATTGGAATTGCAGCGCGTATCCGACGAACGCGGCGGACGACGCGGGTTTTGAAGCCAGCGTGAAAGCCAGCCTGCGCGACATGATCCGCATCAATCGCAATCATCCGAGCATTGTCGTCTGGAGCATGAGCAACGAGCCGTTCTTCAGCCAAAAATCCGTGATGTCAAAGGTGCAGAAATTTTTGACAGAACTTGTGGCCTACTCGCACGAACTCGATCCGACGCGACCGGCGGCTGTCGGCGGCTGCCAGCGCGGTGACATTGACAAGCTCGGCGACGTGGCGGGCTACAACGGCGACGGCGCGCGGCTTTTTGTGAATCCCGGTGTCGCAAGTGTCGTGAGCGAATACGGCTCGGTCTCTGCGGATCGGCCCGGCAAATACGAGCCGGGCTGGGGTGATTTGGTAAATACGCCGGGCGCGGACAAAAACCAGATTGGTTCGTGGCGTTTGCCGTGGCGCAGCGGTGAATCCATCTGGTGTGCGTTTGACCACGGCAGCATTGCCGGCAGGAAATTTGGCGCGATGGGCTTGGTGGATTATTTCCGGCTGCCGAAGCGTTCGTGGTATTGGTATCGCAACGAGTATCTGCACATCGCGCCGACGGCGTGGCCCAGCAATGGCATTCCCGCCGCGCTGAAACTGACGGCGGACAAGACCACGCTGAATTCCGTAGACGGCACGGACGACGCACAAATCATCGTGACCGTCGTGGACAAGGACGGCAAGGCGATTAATAACTGCCCACCCGTAACGCTCGCGGTGGAATCCGGCCCCGGCGAATTTCCTACCGGCCCAAGCATTGCGTTTGCGTCAAACTCGGACATCACCATTCGCGACGGCATGGCGGCGATAGAGTTCCGGTCCTACTACGCCGGCGAAACGATGATCCGCGCGACGTCGCCCGGCTTGAAGGACGCGACGATTGGAATCGTTTCGCGCGGCGAACCAAAATTTATTGCGGGCAAGACGCCGAGCGTGCCGCCGCGTCCGTATGTGCGCTTCATGGGAACAGCGGCAAGTTCACCGGTGACTTTGGGTTTGGAGAATCCGACGCGCGCCAGCAGCGAAGCGCTTGGACACGGCGGACGGCTCGCCAACGACGGTAATGCGGCCACGTTCTGGCAGGCCGCCGCAGGCAACACGAACGCGTGGCTGCACGTGGATCTCGAACGCATCGTGACCGTTAGCAAAACGAAGCTGACGTTTCCGACGCTCGGCAACTGGCGTTACCAGATTGAAATTTCCGACGATGGTGAGCACGGCTGGAAAATGATTTCCGACCAAACCCAAAACACGAACAGCGCGGCAGTTCAAACCTTATCCGCAGTCACCGGCGCACGCGGACGGTTTCTGCGCGTGACGTTCGTCGGAACACCAGATGCAAAACCCGCCGAGCTGGCCGAAGTGGAAGTGACCGGAACATTGAATACACAATGATCAAATGCTTTCAGCCATAAAACCAAAACTCATCCTCGGTCTCGCGCTCGCATCATTGTCTGTATCCGCCGCCGAAATTACGGTTCAAGTGGACAAGCCGGGTGCAACCGTCAGCCCAACGCTTTACGGCGTATTTTTTGAGGACATCAATCGCGCTGGCGACGGCGGGCTTTACGCCGAGCTGGTGCAGAACCGTTCATTTGAAGACAACGCCAGCCTGATTGCCTGGACGCCGCTGACCAACTCAAATGCCGTGGCGACCTTTGAATTGGACAAATCTTCGCCACTGAACGCGAACAATCCGACGAGCCTCAAAATCCACATGGAGAAATCCGGCGGCGACCGCGTTGGTATTTTTAATCAAGGCTTCAAGGGCATTGTCGCCACAGGAAAATTCCCGGAGACATCGGAGAAATGGCGGCAGGCATTTGAGGAGGCCCAGTGCAAGCCCATCAACGGCCTTGCAGTCGTTGCCGGGGAAAAATATCGGTTCAGCGTTTATGCACGGGCGCAGGATTTTTCCGGCAAGCTCGCCGTTTCGCTCGAAACGCAATCGGGCGAACTCCTTACGCAGGAACGCGTCAAGGAGGTTAGCAAGGATTGGAAAAAATTCGAGTTGACCCTAGCGCCAAAAAAATCCGACGTGGATGCGCGGCTGGTTCTCTCGACTGACAAGTCCGGCACGTTGTGGCTCGACATGATTTCGCTGTTTCCGAGCGACACTTGGAAAAATCATGGCTTGCGTCCTGACCTCGCGCAAATGATGGCCGACATGCAACCGGGGTTGCTGCGGTTTCCGGGCGGTTCGTTTTCCGAAGGTCATATTCTGGCGGAAGCGTGGCACTGGAAGGAAACCATCGGCGATGTTGCAGAACGCCGTGGCACTTGGAACATCTGGGGCTATCGCTCGACGAGCGGACTTGGTTTTCACGAATATCTCCAATTGGCGGAAGACCTCGGCGCGCAGCCGCTTTACGTCGCGCACGTCGGCATGGCAGAAAATGATTTCGTGCCGATGGATCAGCTTGAACCGTGGATTCAGGATGGACTCGACGCCATCGAATACGCCAACGGATCGGTGACTTCCAAGTGGGGCGCGGTGCGCGCGAAGAACGGACATCCTGCGCCGTTCCATTTGAAGTATATCGAGATCGGCAATGAAAACGGCATGGGCTATTCGTGGGGTGGCGGCAATCGCGCCGATTACCTGCCGCGCTACCAGGCGTTCTACGAGCGCATCAAGGCGGCTTACCCGGACATCGTTTGCATCGCCAACATTCACACCGAGCCGGACGCGCCCGCTGACATGGTGGATGAGCATTATTACGAAACTTCGGATTGGTTTTTTAAAGCGGCGACGAAATACGATCACTACGACCGCGCCAAACCGAAACTTTATATTGGTGAATATGCAGTTAAGAAGGACGCCGGTAACGGCAATATGCGCGCGGCGCTGGGCGAAGCGGCGTTTCTGACGGGCTTGGAACGCAACGCCGACGTGGTGGTGATGAGTTCCTACGCGCCGCTGTTCACCAATCCGCATTGGGAAAAGTGGAAGCCGGACGCCATCGTCTTCGACCACACGCGCTGCTACGGCACGCCGAGTTATTATGTGCAAGCCATGTTCGCGGCCAACCGTCCCGACGTGGTGTTGCCAGTGAATTTGCCGGAAATAACCAATGCCGTTCCGATGCTGTTCGCCGCCGCCGGTCTGAAGAAAGATTCCGGCGACCTGATTTTGAAAATAGTCAACCGGGGCAGCCGGTCGGAAGGTTTGAACATCAACTTGCCGGGACTAGCGGAGAAATATTCCAAGGGCGCTTGCACGGAGTTGTCCGCCGAATCGCCAACCGACGAAAATTCCTTCGCGCAGCCGAAAAAGATTTCGCCCAAGGTCAGCACGCTGCCCGCTTTCAGCCAGGGCTGCAATCATATTTTTCCACCGTATTCCGTCACTGTTTTGCGCTGGTCAAAAAATTAACGAATACTGAAATGATAAATCCATCCATGTTTCTGCATAGAATCGTCCTTGGAGTTGCAGTCGCTTTGCTTCAATAAAAACCATCGCTCAACCTGCCACAGACAATCCCAATCTGCTTTGGTATGACAAGCCGGCGGTGAAGTGGGTGCAGGCGTTGCCGGTCGGCAATGGCCGCCTCGGCGCGATGGTGTTCGGCGGCATGACGAATGAACATCTTCAACTCAATGACATCACCGTCTGGTCCGGCGGCCCGCAAACGAACGCAAACCGGCCCGAAGCCTGGACGCATCTTGCCGAGATACGCCAAGTGATTCGCGAAGGCCGTTATGCAGAGGCCGAAAAGCTCTGCAACCAGTTCTTCACCTGCCAGGCGGACTACGACCTGAATAAATACCAGACGCTCGGCGACTTGAATTTTGAATTTCAATTGCCACCCGGCGTAGTCACGAATTACACCCGCTGGTTGGACATTGATTGGTGGCTTCCGAAATTAATCGTTCCTCTGCACTGGTTCGCTTTTTCAAATAGTCCCTCTGGCGATGCGCCAGCCAAAGGCGAAACCTTTTTTCAATCAGTTTTTTGTCGCGCAGAAAATAAATTTTGAACACGGAATACTTTCGGTCCATGTAATGCGATTGATTCAATGAGTTATCACCTCTGGCAATTTCATTGGCGAAGTCAAAAGTGTCTATCGCCAAAAGGGCGTCCGGTTCAAAAGGGTCGCCAACTTGGTCGCCATTTTTATTGCGTAGGCCGCGTTGAGCCGCTGAAAGTTTTAACCATGGTTGCTTTGGGAAGTCTGGATAATTGTTGCCAGATAGATGGCATGGCGCGGAAATCCTGTCGGCGTCGGCAAGCTTCCCGCCTCCCGTCCGGGAATCTTTCGGTTTCGGTTGCGTAATTCGTTAACGGCTTTGACAATCGGGTGGCAAGAGCGAGCATACTCATAGTTCAGCCAGTCATTCCATTGCCATAGCGGTGGCTTGGAAATCGTTGGGTTAAAAAAGTCCCATTCGTCCCGGTGGAGCGGTTCAGCTTCTACTAAGTTTAGGTTTCTGCTGATGTCCATTATCCTAGGTAATCGGTGTGTCCATAGGTGCCAACGCGAGCTTTTGCGCCTGACGCTGGGTATGCTCGTCCGTGAGATGGCAGTAAACTTTGCCGATGAGCACGCCGCCGTCGCGGTGTCCCACCCATCTCGCAATGGTCATGTTGTCGATGCCTGCCATCACCGACATTGAGATAAAGTAATGACGGCAATCATGGAAGCCGAATTTATCCAGCTTGGCTTCCGTTCGGGCTAGTTTGAGCGTCTCCCGGAACGTGCGGAGATGGATGTCTTTGATGCCGCGCTGCGGTGAGGGGAACAGCCAGCGCGAATCTGGCGCCTGACGGACAGTCATCTCTTTGAGGAGGTCGGCCAATGCCGGGTTTAGATCAACGCGGCGGGCCGAACGGTTTTTCGTATCACCGCCAGCGCCGATGGTCAGGATATTGTTTTTCCAGTCGATGTCCTCCAGTTGGGTTTTTAGGGCTTCCTGCTCGCGTGCGCCCGTATAGGTGAGAAAATGTAGGTAGTCGGCGAACTGCTGGCCGTTCTTGGAAACCCGATGAGCGGCGGCGATGACGGCTTCAATCTCCGCCTGGGTGTAAAGCCGACGAGACTTGGTTTCGGTGCGCTGCCATTCAATGTCCTCGACGGGCAGCACTTTGATCAAGTGGTCCCGCTTCGCGGCTTTGAGGACGTGGCGCAGACAGACCAGAGCGATGTTGGTGGTGCGCGCCGAGCGAATCTTACGCAGTTTACCCAAGGCTGCTTCCACATGACCGGAGCGGATTTTGTCGATGCGGAGGTGACCCAGAGCGGCGTCCCAGCGTTTGTAGTGGGTTTTTTCGGTGACGATGGTTCCGGGTTTTTTGCCGGAGGTGGCCAGCAGCGGCAAATATGTTTTGTTCAGGTAATCGGTGAACAACGGAGATCGCCCGAGCTGGCGCAGGGTGTTGGTCTTGCGTTCGACAAGGAGGGTGCGGAACTCGGACTGGGCTTCCGCCGCCGTGGTTGCGGTCAGTGGTGTCCATTGTTTTTTCTTGCTCCCGTCATCGGCTTCGATGGTGAGGCGCGCGTAATACTTGCTGTTCCGACGCCAGAGGCCGCGAATCGCGTGCTTGCGGTTATCCACCACCTTCTGGTAGGAATAGCGGTGTGAAGAATGCGATTGCTTATTTTTACTGTGCCACGGCGGTGCAAGGCGTTTCATACCGTCACAGTGTAGCAAAAAGTGTAGCAATCATCAAACCGAACTCAAATAATACCGTAAGTGATTGTAAATAAAGGTTGCGCGCGTGGTGGAATTGGCAGACACGCCAGACTTAGGATCTGGTGCCGAAAGGCGTGAAGGTTCAAGTCCTTTCGTGCGCACCATTTTTTCAATGAAATTTCCGCACCCGTTTTCGGTGGCTGTCTTGGCCGGTCTTTGCGTGTGCTTCCCCTTGTATTCGTTGGCGGCGCGCATCACGAAAGACTTTGACGCCAACTGGCTGTTCAGCAAAGGCGAGTTTGCGTCGGCGATGCTACCGGCGTTCGATGACGGCGGCTGGCGACCGTTGAATGTGCCGCACGACTGGAGCAGTGAAGGCCCGTTCAGTGCGGAATATGCCAGCGGCACGGGATTCGCGCCCGGCGGGATTGGTTGGTATCGCAAACATTTTCAGCTCGACCAAAATCAAAAAGGCCAGTCCGTCAGCATCGAGTTCGACGGCGTTTACGATTACTCGGAAGTCTGGGTGAATGGCCAGTTCGTCGTCGGACGGCCATTTGGTTTCATCGGTTTTCAATTTAACCTGACGCCGTATTTGAAATGGAACGGCGACAATGTCGTGGCTGTGCGCGTGGATCATTCGCGTTTTGCGGATTCGCGTTTTTACACCGGTTCGGGAATTTACCGCAACATCCACTTGGTCATCACGGACAAACTCCGCGTCGCGCATTGGGGCGTTTCCGTGACGACGCCCGAAATCAAAAATGATTCCGCGCTCGTCCGCATTGAAACGACGGTGGAAAATCATTCAGCCGACCAGGGAAATTTTTTGTTGCAATCGGAAATTGTCGCGCCGGGCGGCGAAATTGTAGCGAGCCTGACGACGGCAAAATTGGCGGCCAGCAATTCGGTTCAGACGCTGGTGCAGGAAATGAAAGTGTTGCGACCGGAATTGTGGTCGCTCGCCACACCGCAGATTTATATGTTGAAAAGCCGCGTCAAATCCGGCGATACGGTTGTTGACGAAACGGAGACGCCATTTGGCATTCGCACCGCGACCTTTGACGCGGACAAAGGATTTTTTCTCAACGGCGTTTCGACCAAATTCAAGGGCGTTTGCATTCATCACGATGCCGGTTCGCTGGGTGCAGCCGTGCCGGACAAAGTGCTCGAACGGCGTTTGAAATTGCTGAAAGAAATTGGCGTGAACGCGATTC
>Ga0207933_1002315_pt1 | contig 12563 bp, 33 predicted proteins | sample NGESurdeep092012_4_FD_184488 | JGI IMG/M metagenome (GOLD analysis project Ga0207933, IMG submission 184488) | Arctic peat soil microbial communities from Barrow, Alaska - NGEE Surface sample F53-3 deep-092012 (SPAdes) | ecosystem: Environmental > Terrestrial > Soil > Wetlands > Peat ... | reverse complement strand
TGCTGGTGAATGGCATGATGAGCCGGACAGAGAAGAGTGGATTGACCCTGTTACCGGTTATCATTGTCTTGCCAGTCGTAACATGTTAATGGGCTTTTGGTGTGGATATGTTGGCGTGCCACGTGGTCACCCTTTCTTTGGGAAAGAATATGATGATATTGAATTGGATTTTGTCCAGGGTTTAACATATTCAGACAAGATAGATGATGATATTTATTTTGATGATGTAGTTCACCTCAATGATATTTGGATAGTGGGTTTTGATTGCTGCAATTATTTAGATATGTGGCCTAATAATTCTCCTGAGATGTTTATTTGGTGGCGCAAGCGGACAGAATGCACTTACAAGAATCTTGCGCATGTAAGAGATGTATGTGCGAAGCTCGCAAACGCATTGAAGGAAAAAGCATAATGGGCGAAATAAGCGATAACTTTTGGGGTGGATACACAATTCATTTCAGAATACCTGATGTGTTATATATATTTGATTGCGGTTCTGATTATTACTCAAAACTATTAAAAAGATTTCCAGGAAAGGTAGACGCTATATGAGTGAATTTATAGAATATCCAGCATACAAATTAGAACAAGAGCGTTTGTATAATACGCTAAAAGCTGGCTATGGCGATCGTATGCTTGAGCGTGAACATTTTAACGATATCTGCACTAATGTTGCAAATCTTGTTACGCCATTTATTAAGCTAGCTCGTTTTAAAGAGATTGCAGATAGCCATAGATTAGCCCTGATTGATGAGCTGATGCACAGAGGTTTTTGGTCAAAGCTGAAGCTTTGTTTTTGTTTACTTGTATCAAGTGCGTTTATTTTAGAGGATAACTAGGTGCCAGAATATTTTTACACATGCCTGGCCATATCGATTGCTATAAGTTTTGCGGTTTATCGATTTATGTCAGGCAAAAAGAATATATACGCTCAGGGTTATCCCGTGATAGATCTGACCTTAAACAATGAATGCACATTTAGCTGCATTTATATGAATGAAGATACAATGTATCGATTGCCAGGATGCGCAAATCCTGGTGATTATTTTTCGATCATAAGGCCGGCAGGCGTTTTATTGACTATATTCGTATCAGAAGGACAGCGTCTTGATGATAAAATAGGTAAAGAGTGGCCTCTTTATGTGACGATAACATGTACTGAAAAAGATAAAGTTTTTAAAATTGAAGCAGGTAATAAAGATGAGCATTAAATATCGTGTAGTAATCCCGGTAGATAACGATCTGAGGCCAGCATTGGCGGAGAAAGCGTCAGAGCTACGTAAACAGACATTAGCCAGCGTGCAAAGGATAAATGAACTCGCAAAACGCATTGCTGATCTTGAGCAGTATATAAGAACATTACACGGGAATTTGTACCAAAAATTGGGGCAATGGGAAATATGAGCATTAAAGATTCGTGGGATTCGGAAGACGGTGCTACCGGATGTGACATGGCAGCTGAAATGACAGCTAAAAATGATCGATATCGTATTGAGAATATGGAGACTGTCATTATCATTATGCCTAAAAATCCAGGTATTGGTGATTCTATCCAAATAAGTATCGAGGGTTGCCCGTGGGTAATATTCGATCCCTATTCGCAGAATGATAAACACTCATATCGTATAACTGAGTTATGGTATGAAATATTGAAGGAATTGGATTTGAGAAATGAGCAATAAAGAACCGCCGCATTTAGTCAATTGGCAATATTCCAGGCGGGTGCTAGGCGGGATGATTTTTTCTAGGCGGGTGCTAGATGGGCTCTAGGTGGGATAATACATTTTAAGGGGTTGAAATAGATGACTGAATCAAGAAGACATGAAGCGGATGCAGTCGGAATTTCACAAGCAAAAAAAGGTGCATTCGAGCCATTAAAAATCGAATGGACACAGGAAATTATTGATAGTGAGCAAATAATTGAAATCACAATTTCTAAGGATAGAGAAAATTGGAAGGCAAAGGTAATAAAATGACTGAACTTGATAAAAAAGAAGGTGGGACGTCCCAAACTTACATAGAATCACCACTGAGTTGTAATAATGGTGGCACAGGACAAAATCCCCTTAGCCAGGAAATAAGAGCATTGCGGCTTGATATACTAGATTTGAGAAATCAATTGCCTCTTATTTTCATTTTGTCTATGGGCGCATATCATATTGTATGGACTGTAGTTGATAAACTCTTTGATTATTGGTGGCCGTGATGACTGACCTAACCAAATATACGGATGATGAGATCACTTGGGACATAGCTGCTTATGTAAGAGAATACTGGGATGATCTATCTTGCGTTGAATTAAAAGAACTGTTGCTTCCGCTTTATGAGGAATACGAAAGACGACACCCTGTCCGTAAATTATACGACGAAAACGGCAATTGGAGAGGTAACTAATGGCAATAACTAGATTTAATACTGAAGAAGAATCAAATCTTGCAATGATGCCTCTATCGCTGCTCGCAAAATGGATAAGGAATAACCATAAAGTCGATGGTGTGATCATTCTGACTTACCAGGAAGAAAATAGCAACATGGTGCAAATGAACACTATAGGTATGGATGATCATAGAATACAAAGTGTACTTTCGACTGGTATTTATTTAAACCGCAAAGGTGCGTTAGAAGATGGATTAATAGGATGATTAATATACAGAAAAATTGGAAACGCATATTATTAGGCTTATCAGCAATAGGGATAATTTATGTTTTATGCAATCACGAGTTAATGCAATTTATACTGGTATGTATTGCGTGTGGTCTGTCCGGAGAGTGTTAATAATTTATAATAACGGGAAATAAAGATGGCTAAAATAGAATTACGAACAAGAAATATTGATTCAGATCTGCCGGGAATAGATCAAGAAACTTATCCGCAACATTCATATTTTATTATTACATATGATAATGGCGTTCAAAATATCATTCGTGCGGGTGCTAGTGATAACGATCCGTTTTTTGGTGATTTGCAAGTGATGAAGGGATTGTACAACGATCAACTATGTGGACCCGCAAAAAGCGATTACATCACTGACGCAAGCAAGTATCGTAGCGCAACAATTTTTGAAGGCAGCGAATTTGAAGTAAGAGGCTATGTGACCAAGCTTTGGCAATATGGCGTTAAAATCAATATGCATGATTTTGATTATAAAATGCCAGGCTGGGATATTACAAATAATTGCAATAACTTTATCTACAAGGCTCTTGAATACGCAGGATTGCCATTTGTGCACCCAACATACCCGGATGGCACGAAAGTCAACATGCCAGGTCTATTAGGCAAAATGGGTCATACAACACTTGATAAGCTGCTGATGGATAGGGATACAAGAAATAATATTGAACTACTCGCTCAATTAGAGAAATTCAATGCGCAAGAGCTAGTTAGAATTAAGGCGCATGATGATACAATGCATAATATTAATCTGGGTTTAGCGATGCAAGCGCAGCAAAATCAAATCAACGATTTTCAAGCGAGAATGAATGAGATAGCTCAAAAAACCAATGAGCGATATGATAATTTTCTAAAACCAATTGAACCAAGTAAAAGCACAGGTCAGGAAATGGAAAGATATGCGACACAATACCAAAAGACTATTTGGATTGAACCTATGCATATAAATAGTTATAGAGAAGCGGGTTATTATAACAATGGTATCAATGGCGGCGTGAAACATGATAGCGGCTCGCAGCAAATGTCTGGATGCGTTAGTGTAAGATTTCATACTGATCCGCTTTATAATGATTATAGTTCGTATGGATGTCACTGATGACAATGTATACAGACGAACAAAAGCGTGAAGCACGCGAGAGAATAGAAAACCGAGAGAACGTTACTACTGGTCTTAAAGAGCTATCGTTATTATCTGATGATGAGCTAAAACAGTGTCTTGATTTGGCAGCGAATCAGATTTCCAGAAATGCTACCGGTATAGAAAAAATCAATAAATCATATGCTAAAGAGCTGATTATACTTTATCTGGATTTTCTCAATGAACACGAGCGCAGATTTGGTGATTTATTGACAAAGCATTGGTCGAAAGATAACCAATTTATAGATTTAGAAGAATGTTAATGCTGGGCTAACGCCTGGCAGAACATCGTTATGGTATATTCTTGTTTAGTACCCTCGGTATACCATAACGTTTTTTCGCAGTTTGTTAATTGTTCGTTAACTTCTGTGCTTTATATAAATATAAATACAATCCAAAAAGAGAAATCACATGACAGAATTTGAGCATAAAATATTAGAACAATTTATTGTGTTGAACATACATTTGGCGGAAATATCCAATTCTTTGGATAATATTCAATTTTCTGTGGAAACGATCGACAATGCAGAATGACATCTTAGCTGAGGCTGACAAGATCATCAATGGTGAGCGTCAAGAGCAGTATGGTAAGCCAGAAGACGCATTTGAATCTATTGCTAGTCTATGGAACGCATATTTTATTAGTATTCTAAAAGATTTGCAATCAGCAAATAATTGTTTTCATGCGGAATCTTGGGAAGGTGAATTTATAATTAAAGCTCACGATGTGGCGATGATGATGGTCTTACTCAAAGTGGCTCGCACTAACGGTCAAAAAAAAATTGATAATTATATAGACATTGCTGGATATGCGGCATTGGCAGCGAGGCTGTAAATGGAGTGTGGTGTTTGCGGTAATGATGATTGGATTACTACTGACAGCAGAAAGGCTCAAGCCCACGTTAAAAGACGAAAGAAATGTAAGAAATGCGGTATTAAGATTACGACATTTGAATATCCGCATAAAGAGAAAGCTTCGATAACAGAACATCAATTGTTTATCATTCAGACAATCAAGGGATTGGTGGAGAAATTATAAATGATTACAACCAAGTCAGAACGAATCGCACTAGAAAATATTGGTTACGCTGTGATGCGCATATGCAAAGAGAATGAAATATCACAAGCAAGACTTGCGGAATTATGGAAGCTGCCACTTTTGCAAATACAGCGAATCGAAACAGGCAATATGGATTTAAAGGAAAAGTTATAATATCTATGAACTGGGACGCACAAATCGATGAGAACTCAAACGTAGTACGCTTGCGCACGCTAGGGGCACGTGGGGCTATATATACAGAAGATAACCTGCTTAACAGTGCTACTGGTCTTTTTTGCATTGTATGGACGGTTACAACCATGATGCGTGATATGTCCGCTGCCGCAATATCTGGTGAAGATACAACGGAATTTATGAAAACATTCTACTTTTTAAGTCCTATAGAAAAAGAACGGTACGAAATGAACATCGCTCGGATTATGCAAGAAAAAATCTGGGATTCACTTAACCAAATTATGGAACTACCTAACGCCTCTATGGATGCGCTAGTAACTACGAACGCTAGCCGCTTTAGGTCTAGTGATATTTAACAAACGATCTATGGAGAAATGCATGACAATTGATACTACAAATATGAATGATGAGCAAAGACAAGCTTATGAAGCATTCGCTAAGACCATGGTAAAACCTACTACAGATTTGGCAGTCGTACTGAATAGAATTGATAAAATAGAAAAAGACATGGTGGATTTTGTCATGAGAAACTTAAAAATATTGAACGATGATATCAATAATGTAAAAGCTGTGTTTAATACATTATCGGAAAAAATAGTAAATCTATCGGACAAACCAGAGGAACCTCTTGTCTCTACAAAAACCTTTTCCAAAACAGTCAGATTATCCGCTGATAAAAAGCGTGCTTATTTAAAGGATACAAAAAGTTTGCGAGCCGAGATCAGAACACTAAGACTTGCTGCTAATATGACTTTAGAAGAACTTGGTAAACAACTGGGCTTTCCGTTCCATCGTTCAGCGAAAGCCAGTAATCTGGAAAATGGTATATCATCAGACAAGACGCAACTAATAAAAGCATTGGAAATCTTGAAGCTGTTACCATCAACGGATAATGTCAAAAATGCTCGCAAAAGTCTGGGACTGGTATTTGAAAAGGTCAGTAACGGATAAGTTATCCACAAAAATGATATCATAATGATATCATTATAATATGAAACTAATATGAGAATGATATGGCAGAAGGCGATTGCGTAAAGATAGGATTACCAGGCATAAACGCTTTTTCTAAGGCGAGTATCGTGCCTGAGGCCAAGAGCAAGCCAAATAGAATTGATACAGAACGAAGCTTTATTGAGCATGTCATGAAACGCACTTTGTTTTCTGTATTCCAAAGATTGGCTGCAATGTCTACCCGGAATCCGCAAGGGTTAATTGAAGATCTAAAGGCACTCCGGCCAGAAGCAAACGTGCATGAATTAATAGACTATTGCAATATGTGGACATCTTATGTATCAGATGAGATGAAGAAGGAGGGCATTTATGAACAAGATATTATTATTATGCATAAAGTTTGTGAGAAATGAGTAACTGGTTTACCAGGTGGATATGCTGCAAATCAGAAGAGAAAGTAGCGCCCATTTTACCAACGCTTCATCAACGACACCAAACACGCTTAAGCTTATCACACAGCGAACCACCAGATACCGAGATGGATAATGTACGAAGAGTATCATTTGCGGATCAACAGCCTATTGGAACGCCAAGAGAAGAAAAGAAGTGGCAAGAGAAAGTTAAAGAAATGCGAGCGATTAGAAATGAAAGAAGAGATATGAACCATGACTGATTACGAAAAATATTCAGATGATGAGCTATGGGCAATTTTCAATGCACTAGCACATTCATTAGCACATTACTTTAGAATATCTGAAGATGAGAACGAACCACCATGTGATCAAGCATACAAAGTATTACTTGATTATAATAAATGCGAGCATGAAATGGCCAGACGTTTTCCGAGTAAAGCAAACGGAAGTGTACTTGATGATTTATGATTACAGAAAAACAACATATTTACATGTTTTTAATTAAATCTTATTATAATAGCCCTCAAGACTAACCAATAAAACCGGAGATTATTATGACAATGTTTATTACTGCTGATTCTGTACAAAACGGTGAATTACCACCAACTGATGTTACTTATTTTAATCCTAGCCAAGTATCGTTTATTCTATGCGAAGGCGTGAATCTGGTTTTTGTAACTTCTCAAGGCTTCAATCTATACGCTACATATGCTGACGCAACCACTTGTCAGTCTGCAGCGGCCGCTCTTGTAGCATCCATAGGCTAATTTACAATGACTGACTACGATAAACAAAAATTAGAATTTATTGCTCAATTTAATAAAGTAGTCAGTCATATGGATAAATACCCGCAAGGATGGGGGCAATTTGATTTTGCTATCATTACTTCTTCTACTACTTCTGATAACATATATATAGAAACTGATTGTACTGGCAGTGACCCTTTCATTCATATGATTGACGCTATATTGGTGCACTGCACAAAATCTAATCCTAGAATAGCAGCGGAAATCTTAAAGACAGTCGTAGAAATCTACAAAGCTCGCATAGAATACTCACAAATGAAAAAATCGGAAATGCACTAATGGCAAAACTAAACCCAGATGAAATCAAAGGCATGAAAGCAGGAATTGCAATGGTCTTTCCGTATCTTTTGATCAAACGCTCTAAGGGCGAAAATATTGACGCATTTTTAGATGATATGAAGTTAGAGACATTGGACGAGACAGAAGCGTTTATCAATACCATTTTGAAAATGTACAATATAGAGTTTTAATTCTGGACTAGTGAATGATTATTTACTATATTTGGTAGATATGATTCATAATTTACTAGGAATAAAGATGGATACTACAATGGACTTCAAAACAAAACATTATAAGATAGATACTTACATCAAAGAAACAATCATAGAAAAATATAATCTTGATGACAATATGGCAGAGGCTATTACTTATGCTATGGACATGAAAGATCATGATATGACTAGTTATGCTACTAAATTAGATCTAAAAGATTTGGAAATCAAAATATATGCCCTCCATGCTGGCACTGTAATGCTTATGTTGGGGGTTATGGGTAGATGGTTAGGCAAGTGGTAATAAAATTATGACAACTATTGATTATGTTACAAAACAAGAATTCTATTCAGGTCTTAAAGATCTTGAATATCATATTACAAATGAAATGAAAATCAGTGAATTACGTTTGTCTGAGAAGCTTACCAATCGTATCAATGATACATATTGGAAATTAATACCAATTGTTCTAGGTCTTATGACGGTAGTTAATGGTGTATTTTTCTTGGCTTACAAAATGAGCTAACAATAAATTATTTACAAATTAACATATAGCTATTATCATTGTATTTGCTAGCACAAACCTAAACGGGGAGATGCGATATGAAAATAGAAATAGATATAGACGAACAAGAACAACACGTAAATCATCACAGAGAACCAGAGCACCATAGAAATCATGAGTATGATCATGAGGATAGTAGTGGTGCTTGCTTTGGTTTTATGGGGTGTTTAGCTCATTCTCTAATTGAAATAATCAGTCATATGTTTCATTAGGATTGATGCAAGCGTCATGCCAAAAATCAGTATGTGCATTATTTGCACATACTGTATAATCCTCTACCTGATGCAATATAGGATTCCTACAAACCTTACATTTGTCTACGTAATCACCCTTTTTGTCTTTATAATGAATCTTCAGCTTTTTAAAGCCCCTCATAACCATATTATATGCGGCATCTCTTGAATAGCCTTCGTTATGCAGTCTTTGAAACCTAACTAAGATTCTTTCGTGGACTTCATCCAGGGTATTTGGAAGTTTTGTCATGATTTAATATGATCACGACACGAATGCCGTGATCATCCTCTAATTAACTTGCAACTACAGGAGCTACAACCGGAGTAGCGGCTTGTGATGGAGCTTTAGCGGCAATAGCGGCTTGAGCTATAGCAACAGCCGAATTGACAGCAAGTGATATCAGAGCGGCATCAGGACCAGCTATAGCAGGTATAAGACCCACAACATCTTCAGCGGTAGTAGCTGCATCAGAAATATCATTGCCTACGCTTGCATGAGTGATAAGATCGTGCATTGTTTTAATTAAGGACTCGATTAAGCTAGCTAGCATATTTTATACTCCAGAAATGATTAAAGAAATTCTAGTATAAGATAATATGACAAATGTGTAAAGAGACAGTTAATGAATTATGTTATCTCCCGAATTAAAAGAATAAATTTCCTATTAACATGTAAATATATATTACATTTGTGTTTACATGGTATTTTATCTATGATATTTTTGATGAATGCTTGTCATGCAACACTGGCATAATAGATCGTTTTTCTGCATACCGGGTCTTTATTCATCTTTATTCCCGGTATGTAGATAGACGATTTTATAAAATATAGACGGATAAGCAAAATGAAAAAGAAAACCATTAAGAAAGAAAGCGTTATCAAAAAAATGGAACGCGAGCACGAGAAAGAAGGTAAGACAATGAAAAAGCTTGAAAAGAAAGCTGTGTCTAAAACAAAGAAGGATTGCTATTAATGGCTGAAAGAGATGTAGTAGTAAAATACAAACTTTCCCCTCATGTCGCGCAGCAACAAAGAGAATTGCGCCGTGATATTGACGAAGGCATCAAGCATTTCGATAGCAATACACAGCCAAGAGCTGAAAATTTTAACCCCTCAACAGGGGCAGTGCATAACGTAATTAGTTCGCCACCTGCTGGAAAAGGAAAATAATCATGAAAATGTCTTCTAAAATGGGTTGTAAAACCAATGTAGCATCTGCCAAAAAAATTATTTCTGGCGGGAAGGTAATGGACGAGTCAGTAATGAAAAAGTCCGGCGAAGGTAAAGCCAAAAGCAAGCCTGTAGTCAAAGACGCACCTGCAAAGTTTCCTAAAGTCAGGAGCGACTCATTTGGCAAAAGGTAAAACACCAAATTTTCTAGGTAATCTCAAAAAAGGCGCTCTACATCAAGAAATGGGAATTGCTGCTGATAAAAAGATTCCTAAAAAAATGATCAAGAAGGCCGAAAAGTCGGATGATAAATTATTAGCAAAAAGAGCTCAATTTGCTGACAACGCTTCCAAGTGGAACAAAAAGTAACACAAATCACCCAGGTTAAACTCCAGCCGGCATAGCAATGTGCCGGTTTTTTTGTAACCGTTACGTAAAACATAATTCTTTACACTTTTCTAATTACTTAGTTTAATATAATATATTACGTATAACGTAATGAATTACAAAAAATAAAAGTGATAAAGATATGGACGAAATAGCAACAATTCCTAAAGAAGATAAATACAATATCACCCGTGAGCTGGTGATAGATATGATGTATGAGGACAGAGCTCTGGCAAAAGCCGAGGGCAAAGCATCTGTATCCCTGGCCGTAACTAAAATGTTCGGTGATTGCATAGGCATGTTCAAACAATCTGAAGATAAAAGCGTTATTCACTTTGTCCAACCATTTTGCGAAGCGGATCGCACATCTATTGAAATGTTATATGGCAAACAATTTAAAACGCAAATAGCAGACGAATGAAGCAAGATGACGAAGCACGAAGATATATTGCCAAATATCAGGAGTGCCTAAGGGAGAACTTTAAGCTTTTTCTGGTTAGATCTTTTTTGCATTTACGTCCAGGTGAGCAATATTTTGATGGATGGCATGTCGATGCAATTTGTCATCACTTGCAAGCGGTTAAAGATGGCCAAATTAAAAGACTGATAATTAATATGCCCCCTAGGTCTTTAAAATCAATCACTACATCTATTGCATTTCCCGCATGGCTTATAGGTAATGTTCCCAGTACTAATATCATTTGCGCATCTTATGCTCAAAGCTTATCGAATCAACATTCGCTGGATTGTAGGGCTATAATGGAAAGTGATTGGTTTAGGGCTGCTTTTCCCACATGTCGTATGGCCAAAGATCAAAACGAAAAGTCGAAATATAAAACTACTCTGAATGGTATGAGGTTTGCAACCAGCGTTGGAGGAACTTTAACAGGTTTAGGCGGATCATGTTTTCCTGCTGGTACGATGGTTTCTACTGATCGTGGCGAAATACCTATTGAAGAATTGTTTACTAATTATAAAGACATTAAAGTAAAATCTTTTAATCATTTGCTTGAAAAAGTAGAATATAAGCCTATAATAGCTTCAAAAAAAAGCATAGTAAAAGGTTTATATGAAATACTTACGGCTCAAGGAATATCCCTTAAATGTACTGGAGATCATCCAATCTACATCGAGGGAAGAGGTTATACCCAAGCTAATAGAATTGAGCCTGGTCAACAAGTTTATTACAGCGAACGATTATGTATTTTTAACGTCGAAAAAACATCTGCGCAAGAAAATTCAAATCCTATTAGGGTTAGAATGTATGATATGTGGAGTAGAATACAAAATTCAACTTGGGAAACTTCGAGTAAATCTGAAGCATCGAGGCGTAACGAAGAATTATTGCTCAAAAGGTTGCGCAGATATGGGGAAGGTGAAGAAAGATATAAGTCAATGCCCGATTTGCAAGAAAGAGTTTATCAAGAAAAGAAAAAATCAAGTTTATTGCAACGATTTGTGCGCAAGGCAATACCATCGTTCGACTATGCTTGGAGAAAAACATCGAATGTATATTTTTGGTCAGTATTATCCGAAATTTTTCAGGAGATTGCGGCCACTTATAAGGGAGAGAGACAATTTTGTTTGTCAGGCTTGCAAATCGAAGAAAAGATTAATTGTGCATCATATAGACAACAATATCCACAACAATACATTAGCAAATCTAATAGCGATGTGCGCTTCGTGCCATATAACGCATCACAGACGAGAAATAACTCCATTTCCTCAGTTACAAGAATTAGCGATAGCGAACACGAAGTCTATGACATCCAAATTGAAGACAATCATAACTTCTTTGCAAATGGCATATTAGTACATAATTGCATCATTATTGATGATCCTATAAACCCACAACAAAGTAATTCAGATGTCGAAAGAGAAACAGCAAACAACTGGATCTCTAGCACCGTTCCTTCAAGACTAAATAATCAAGAGAATGATGCAATCATATTGAACATGCAAAGATTGCATGAAAATGATCCGACCGGCTTTCTATTAGATAAAAAAGGATGGGAGCATTTATGCCTCCCAGCTAAAAACGACAGAAGAACAATCATTCAGATTAATGGCTTCAAGAAGATCTTTGAAGATCAGGAATTATTACATCCAGACAGATTATCTCAACAAGTTCTCACATCTCTAGAGAAAGATATGGGTTCATTCGATTATGCCGGTCAGTACCTTCAAGCGCCGGTTCCAAAAGCTGGTGGTATTTTGAAATCCACATGGTGGAAAGAATGGGAATCTAAAGCGTTACCTGCATGTGAATACATTCTGCAAGTTTATGATACTGCATATAAGCTAGAAGAAATGAACGATTATTCCGCAAGAACTACCTGGGGAATCTTCAGGCATAATAACGGTCAGCCAAATATCATACTATTAGAAGCCATGAATAAGCGCTTGTCACTACCTGACTTGAAAGCTGAGGCGATCGAAAGCTACCAGGACTTTGATCCAGATCTTGTGCTCATAGAAGATAAATCCAGCGGGATATCGCTC
>Ga0207933_1002314_pt1 | contig 12566 bp, 8 predicted proteins | sample NGESurdeep092012_4_FD_184488 | JGI IMG/M metagenome (GOLD analysis project Ga0207933, IMG submission 184488) | Arctic peat soil microbial communities from Barrow, Alaska - NGEE Surface sample F53-3 deep-092012 (SPAdes) | ecosystem: Environmental > Terrestrial > Soil > Wetlands > Peat ... | reverse complement strand
GGACGTATCGCTTACGATCTCGATCCGGGATCCGGCATCCCAGCTTCCAAAGCGGAATCGCCCCGAACCCACAGGCTTCCGCGCAAATTCTGACGAAGCGAGCGTCTTGACTGGTATGTCACGAAGCAGATGCTCGGGCAGGATCGCGACGTTGTAGACAAAATCGAAGAACTGTTCTGGCGTGCGCTTGTGGTACCAGACGACTGCAGTGAGCGAATCCCGCACGGTCACTGAATCGATATTGCCGAGTGTTGCAGCGACTGGCGAGCCGAGCGCCGAGTCTGTCAACAGCCGGAAGGTGAATCGGACATCGCTCGCGCGAACTGGCTTTCCGTCGTGCCACCGTGCTCGCGGGTTCAGGTGAAACGCGATCCACGACGAATCAGGCCCCCAGGCCCATGAATCAGCGAGCCGCGGCGTAAAGCCGGCGTCGCCGATTGTGTTCATCCGTGGACCGATGTCGGCGAGGTAGTCGAATATCTGATCAACGACCTGCCGCCCCTGATCGCTCATTACAAGCGGCGGAAAGAGATTGTCCGCGTCGCCAGGCGTGGCAATGACGAGGGTACCACCGGCATTAGCGCTGTCGCCACCTCGCGCGCACCCGAAGCACGCGACAAGTGCGGCCGCAATGGCGACGCACTGTAGCCGGCGCTTACGAGGCATTCACGCACACTAGTGGCTCGAGTTCGGCCGCCCACTCCAGAAACAGGTCGAAAACTTCCGGATCAAAGTGCCCGGTCGCGTTGTTCTCCGTCATCACCTCGATGGCGCGCTCATGATCGAAGCCCTTGCGATAGGACCTGTTCGTAGTGAGCGCGTCGTACACATCGGCGACGCACAGAATGCGCGCTGACATTGGGATCGCGTGGCCGGTCAGGCTGTCAGGGTACCCGCATCCGTCCCATCGCTCGTGATGATTCCGTACCATCGGCCTGATGTCCCAGGGGAACTCGATGTCGGCGAGCAATTCAACACCAGCTTCCGGATGCCGTTTCATGATACGCCACTCGTCCTCGTCAAGGCGGCCCGGTTTGTTCAGAATTTCCTGCGGAACGATCAACTTGCCCACGTCATGCAGCAATGCGCCAATGCGGAACCAGAAGAGGGTCTTCGAGTCGAATCCTGCACGCTCGGCGAGTGCACACGAAACGTTCGCGACGCGCACGCAGTGACCCTGCGTGTAGTAGTCCTTGCTCTCAATAGACTCGCCCCACTTTCGAACGACATCAAGAAACCGGTCTTCAAGTCGTGCATTGCGGCGTGCCACTGCGTCCAGATCGCGCTCGGCGCGCAATTGCGAGAACCAGCGATGAGCTGCATTCAACGCCTGTAGAGTATCGGTATTGCGGGATTGCGCCCAGTACAACTCTGCCTGCTCCCGCGCTGTTTCAGCCGCCAGAAGGAGGTCGTGACTGGTTTCAGCCACGCGCGCCGCCCTGACGAACCACTCGTCGGCGCTATCGAGTTCCTGTTGTTCCCTGCACACCACTCCGTAGTGCTTGTAAACCTCGCCCAGCCACGGCGCAGCGCTGTTCGTCTCGTTGCGTGCGTCTTTCAGAAGGCTTTCGCAACGCTCACGTGCACGCTGTATCTGCTTACGCGCGATCCAGAGCTCCGCCTGATTGACTTCGATCGTGCGCAACAGCCCGATGTCGTCCGAATGCGCACAGGCGTCACACGCAGACGTATACGCTGTTTCGGCGTCGTCCCAGTTACCCAGATCCGTCGATACCATCCCGACATTGTTGAGAACGTGTGCTTCGTACGACGACAATCCAAGCGCCTTGAAACGCTTGCGACTCGATTCGTAGGAGCCGAGTGCGAGAGTGAGATTGCCTCGAATGTTGGCGATCGTTCCCAGATTCTGGTCCAGCATGGCAAGCAACATCTCGTCGCCGGCGTCCGCGGCACATGTCCTGGCTCGCGCGTACAGTTCTTCAGAGCGATCCAGGTTGCCGAGCGTCTGCTCGACTATGGCCAGCCAGTTTAGCGCGTGCGCCAGCGCTCCTGTGTCGACCGCGTTCTCAGCGTCGCTAACCGCTTGCTCCAGTTCAGGCCGCGCGAGGTCCGGGCTCCCCTCCTGGATGTGTGCGCGTCCGATCCAGCGATGCAACGACGATCGCGCGCTCAAGCTGAGCGACGGCTTCGTCAACAAGCAACCGTACATCGCGCGCGCGTCGGACCACTGACCGTTGCGCTCGAGAGACCGCGCTTCTTCGACGACCTCGTCGAACGAGCGCGAAACGAGCGCTGGTCCGGCGCTTGTGCCCGTCATTGCGTCGAAAGCACCATCCGCCGTTCAAGTCCGGCGGATCGCAGCTTACGGCCAAGTGTAGGTCTCGAAATACCGAGAATACGTGCCGTTGCGCTCAGGTTGCCCTGGGTTATCAGGAGCGTAGCCTGAATCGCTTCACACTCTATTTCATCGAGTGTCTTGCCACCAGGCGGAATGCGGATCACCGTACCTGATTCTAGGTCCACTCCAGGCTGGACACTCCGGCGACGCTGAAACAGCAGGTGCTGTCGCTGAATCGTCTTGGCGCCGGCAACGATAACAGCACGTTCGATCACGTTCTTGAGCTCGCGAACGTTGCCAGGCCACGAATGCGCAGATAACGCTGCGATCGCGTCAACAGACAGTGTCGCCGGCACCCCATCGGTTTCGCGTGCGAGATCCCTGAGAAAGTGTCGCGCCAGTAGTTCGATGTCACCAAAGCGATCGCGCAGCGGCGGGAGATCCAGACGAACTACGCTCAGGCGATAAAAGAGATCTTCTCTGAATGCTCCCGCGTCGACGGCGTCGGCCAGAGAGACGTTGGTGCCAGCAATCACGCGCGCCTCGATTGGCAATTCCGCGGAACCGCCGACGCGTCTGAACGTTCGCTGTTCCAGAACCCGGAGCAACTTAGGCTGCAGTTTGAGCGGAAGCTCGCCTATCTCGTCCAGAAAGATGGTTCCGCGTGCAGCAACCTCGAGCAGTCCACGCTTGAGCGTACGCGCATCTGTGAACGCACCGCGCTCATGACCAAACAGCTCGCTTTCGAGAAGCGTCTCCGGAATGGCCGCGCAGTTTATGGCTACGAAAGGATCGCTGGAGTGGGGCGAGCAGGAGTGGATTCCCCGCGCGAACAGTTCCTTGCCAGTTCCAGTCTCGCCGCATACGAGAACTGTCGAGGCTCGGCTGGCGCCAACCTGACTGGCGAGAGTAAGGGCGGCGTTTATCGCATCGCTCCGGCCGACAACCATGCCGCCAGACCATCCCAGCGCTTCGGGATGCGGGCTTTCCCGGGCGGCAGGCTCCGGCAGGCGGGGAGGGGCCCAGCCAGTCCTAACGGAAGTGGGTTCGGTGTAGGTGCTCAAAGCCGGCGCATGGTTGTGGACACTCTCAGAGTGTCGGCCAGCCGGCCGGCTAGCTGAACCGATTTGACTCCCGAAAAAAACGGAGGTTTACAGGGCGGCTAGACCCTCCGCAACCGCCTCGGCACGTCGGGTTGCTCCAATGTCAGCAAACCCTGCCAGAGCCTCCCGAAGCACCTCACGAGTGCGGTCGTCGTCGCCCCGCTCGCGGTACAACTCTCCGAGCTCTGTCAAAAGCTCCAAGCGCAGCAGTGCGTCCTCACCTTCCCTGGCCTGAAATCGAGCTTGACGCAAAGTCTCAACAGCGGTGTCGAGGTGGCCGCGCAGGCGCTCTATCCGCGCCTGGAGTCGAAGCCCCTCAGCCATCCGCAACCGATCGCGGCGAATCTCCGCAATCTTGAGGGCCCGGGCGACGGACCTGGTCGCCGGATCGAGGTCGCCCTGAGTGATGCGCACATCCGCGAGGTTTAACTCGACGGTCGCCTCCACGACCATGTCCTCGCGATCGTACGCAATCGACAGGGCAAGCTCGAACAACTCGACAGCCTGCCCGAAGCGCTTTCGAGCAGCGTACTGCATTCCAAGGTTGTTGTACGCCCACGACGCGCCTTCCCGATCGCCAACACTCTCGAACGCCTTGAGGCCGAGGCGGAACCAAACGACTGACGTGTCCCAATCGCCGAGCGAGCCGGCAATTACTCCCTGATTCAGTTCGACCATTCCGAGTAGTCGCTTGTCCGCGCTCGCCTCAGCGTGGTGCGCCGCCTGATTGTACAAACGCTCAGCGTTCTTCAGCTCGCCGCGACGCTGCGCGATAGTGCCCAGACAGTTGAGGGCGTGCGCAACGCCGTTCACATACTCGAGACGCTCCGCCATCGCAAGACTGCGATTGAAGAACCGGAACGCTACCGTTGTGTCGCCGCGCTCACGCAGGACGAACCCCTTCCAGCGAAGCACGTCTGCCGCCATCGGAGAATCCCCCTCATCCTCCATGAGCGAGAGTGCGTCATCGTAATGTGCGAGCGCGCCGTCCGGGTCACCGCGACGTTGCTGGTTCTTTGCCTTTTCTATGAACAGTGCCGCACGTGCGCGTAATTCATCGAACGGGCGCGACACTGTTCGGAGCGTCTCCGGGGCCATTGGCGTCAGGCCCCGATGAGGATGTAGCCCGAGAAGTGCTTCACTATGAAGCTGGACGTTCCGAGGTGCTGCTCGCCATCCGGTCCAATGACGATCGTGGTTGTCGCCTTCAACAGTTCAGCGACGCGGGCCAGGAGCCCGTTTACAATATCTCCGAGCCCGTTTGGTGTGTAGCCGCCCTGGATGCTGGACGCGGAAGACGGATCATCGGCAAGTGTTGTAAGGCTCATGTCCTGCGCGATGGTCACGGGTGCATGGAACTGGGTGCCATGCGGACCAAACTCATACGAAACGGCTTTTCCAGAGTCAGCGGTGACAGTTATCGAGGTTGCCATCAGGAGCGCACCGGGCGCAAACGTGATGCTCATGCCAGCCTGCGGGATGCTGATCGCTCCGCCCCCGACGCCAATCATACGAGTAACTGTGATCGGTTTCGGTAGCGCGACCTGCCGCTGGACGACCGGATAGAGGATGCTGGACACCACCTGATTGATGGTCTGAACGAGCGCGGTCGGCGCCTGGAGAACGGCGCCCAGGAGACCCACACTGCCGCTCGCTCCCGGTGCGACGTCGGACGTCGTGGCCGCCGGGGCGGCGGCTATTGTAGCAGAAGCTTGCGGACCTGCGAGGTTGTCTGGCGCGCACGCCGTGGCGGCAATCGCGAGACCCAATCCGGTAATAAGCGAACGAAGAACGGTGACACGAGACATGTGCTTGGCTCCAGTAGTGTTCGACATGAGTTGCGGACACCCCTAAAGCAACTGGCGGGCCATCACGTATCCCGTTGTGAATCAACGAGTTACACCATGGCCCGCCTGAAGGTGGAACGAAATGTCTGTAACAGTACGTTACAGGTGCAATGCTTTATCGATTGGCAAACAGCTGACTACCGAGCAATAGCCAATGGTGCCTGCTGAGTGACTCCGAGGGGTCCCGACCAGGCAGAGAGGCGTGCATCACCGGCTGCGGTCAGCTGCCTGAAGTGTCCGCTCTGTGTATCGAGAACCCAGATCGCCTTGGCACCACCACGGTTGGAAGTGAGCGCGAGGTGCCTGGCGTCAGGCGCCCAGGATGGATCCTCGTTCTCGCCCACGGTAGTGAGCTTGCGAACTTTATGGTCGCTTCTGTCGACGACCCAGACCTGGAAATCGCCGTTCTGCTGCTGGTATGCGATCATCCGACCGTCGGGGCTCCAGTCCGGGCTCGTGTGGTACACGCGTCCTTTTGGTGGCGCCGGTGCTTCTACCCTCTCGTCGGTGCCGTCCAGATTGGCGGAGTATATCTGAGGGGTCTTGGGGCGCGATGACACATAGGCGATTCGTGTACCGTCCGGACTGAGGACCGGCTCGTCGGCGTCGAAAAGCCGGCTCAGCGGCAAGTGCGTCACTGACGCGGGGTTGTCCAGCCGAACCGAGACAATGCTCGTACGATAGTCGGTTCCGTTGGCGTAGATCACGGACTTGCCGTCGGGCGTGAAGATCGGAGTAATGTTGAGTCCGCGGGGCGTCGCTCCGAGAACGCGAGTCTTGCCGGAGACGAGATCGACAAGCGCTATCTGGGTCCCCGCGTCGCTCATCTCGCTGAACACGAGTGCGGTACCGTCGCGATTCCACGCAGGCGACATCGCCCTGTCGCCGTCCTTGTCAATCTGTGTGACTGCATGATCGTTGGCGCCGTCGAAATCGACGACGTGAATCAAACCCTTGCTGACATACGCGACGCGCGACTGGGCGATTCCGCGATGCCCGGTCATCCACTCCTCAACTGCATCTGAGATGCCGTGTAGCGCCCAGCGGCGCGCTCTCATCGCAGAATCGCGGCCGACGGTAGCCTGGGCGATCGCGTCGTGTTGTTCCGCTGCACGTCCGGCTTCATCGCGCTGCCCTTCGTTCTGAATGGATGCGATGTCGGTCAGCGTGGCGTGCAGCATGAGGTCACGCTGCGCTACCAGCGCAGCGTACTCCTCCTTGGATTTCCTGCTACGAAGGCGCGGGGCCTTTTTCGCCATCTCGAATTGGAGCGAATCGCGAACGCCCTCCGCGCGCACGAGCCGCGTGTTGCGCATCAACTGGCGCGCAGCGAACGCTTGATTGAGAGCATCAGCAATCGCCTGGTCATTGCGAGCCGCGACGACCGGGAGAGGAAACTCCTGCTGCTGGCGGACGCTGCCGCTCAACGGATCTATGAGTGATACTGTAACTCCGGAGGCGGTAGCTACCGCCTTGACTTCAGCCGTCGCCGGGTGTGTGTCGCCGGCTCCCACTATCTGTACGCGATCGCCATAACTGAGATCACGCGTGATGATCGTCTGCGCAGAGTCGCTATCGAATCCATCGACAGGAAGCACAATAGCGCGCACCTGAGGACCAGTCGCCGGTGCAGACGACTTCGACGAGTGAGCCTGCACCGGACGATGCAACGCGACGGCTTTCTGACCGAACGCAGGTAGCGCGGGCAACAACAAAAACCCAAACCAGAGGGAGCGGCGGGACAGCATGTGGAGCCTCCAAAAGGTGCGCCAGGGGAGCGTGCTGGATCCGTCCAATCCGCCCCGATTTCTAAACACGCGGTCGCGTGCGTCCATCTAGGACGAGCGTCGCGATCCGAGGTAATGCGGCAATCTCGGGTCGCGCAAGAACGAGACAAACAGGCAGCAACGAGTTTGGTCTATAGCGAACATAGGCAGCCCGACGCTAGTTCAAACCGGACGAAAGGAACGAAAGGAAGTCGTTGGGGCTTCGGGTTAGACCAGCAAACGTGGTGACCGTTTTACCATCCGGATCCACGATGGCATAGAGCGGCAGGGCGATGGTGCCAAAGCGCTGCTGCTGCATCGCCTGCTGGCGCTCGTACATATCACCATCGCCGTCTGTGTAGAGCCGCGCAAGTACGAACCGGTTCATCGCGACTTTGACTTCAGGTCGCGTGAACATGTTCGCTTCCATCCAGCGGCAATTTGTGCATGTATAGCCGCTAAAGTCTATGAAAACCCTGCGATTTTCCGTTCGGGCTACGGCAAGGGCCGCTGGCAAATCGTTCAACCGCCAGTGCAACTCGGCGGGGACATCGGCCGCATTCACAGGCGGGGGAGCGCCTCCAACGGGCGGGAGAAATGATTCGAGCGTACCCAGCGTCCCACCAGTGAGCCCGGTCGCAAGCCACATCCCCATGGCGAGGAAAGCGAGCGCTGGAATGGCCTGACCGGCGCTGATCCGCGGCAGTCCACGCTGCGTCGCTGACGCGCTGCGCGGTAACGGAGGGTCGTTGGGAAGACGAAACGCGCCGAGTAGATAGAATGTGGTGATAAGAGCGAGTGCGACCCAGATCGCGAGTACGACGTCGTGTGTGAACACGTTCCAGTGCCAGACCAGGTCTGCGTTCGATATGAATTTCGCGACCGCCGCCAGCTCGACGAATCCGAGTACGACCTTGATGCGGTTCATCCACGCACCAGAACGCGGAAGCCTGCCGATCCAGCGTGGCGCAGCCGCGAGAACCATGAATGGAAGCGCGAACACAATCGCGTAAACGAGCATGCCGACAATCGGGCGCTGCCACTCGCCCTGAGACGCAGCGACGAGCAATGTTCCGATGAATGGCGCTGTGCAGGTAAATGTCGTGAGCGTGAACAGAACGCCCATGAGCAACGCGCTTGCAGCGTGCGATGACCCGGTAGAACGCGTAGCGGCATCAACGTCGCCAAGTACTCGGCTGGGCGCGCTAATCTCGTAGAAGCCGAGGAGATTGAGTGCGAGGGCGGCGAATATCGCGGCGATGACCAGATTGACCCAAGCGTTGGCCGCGAACCTAATCAGTCCAGCGGCACCGACAAGTGTCGCGACGCTGACACCGAGTACCGTGAAGGTAACGACAATGCCCAATCCAAATACTGCGATGGCTCCCAGCGCTCTGCGCCGTGTCGTGGTCGCGTGTTGCAGGAAATACGACACGGTAATCGGAACCATCGGGAACACGCACGGAGTTAGCAGCGAAAGCGCTCCTGCGGTCGCAGCGAGCCAGAGAAAGGCCGCGGAGACGCCGGCCGAGCCGTTCATGAGTTCATCCGATGGATTGACTGCATGATGCCGCTGCTAGCGGACTAGACCCGGGATCGGCGCGGCGAGCTTGGCGGTCTGCGGCGGATAGCAGAGCGTTGCATTGCAGACCTGGTAGCGCACGTTCACGTGTATGGAATCCGGGTGAGTTGCTCCTGACGGCGTAGACCGAACCGGGACTGCAAACCCTACAGCCTTCTCGTGGAGTTCGACATTCATATGGAATGCACTGTCGAAGGCGACTCGCGGCGCCGGCGAAGGAGTAATTCTCCCAGCAATTTCGAACGGTTGTTCTGCCGGGACAGTTATTCTGGTCGGAATGGGTCCACCGGCCGGCTGAGTGATCGAGTAGATGTGCCACCCAGGCTGCAGTTCGGCCTGGACGTGCACGACACCGATGGTACCTGCCTTTAACGGGCCTGCAAGCGGAGAGATGCTCCATCGGGCGGGCGTCTGTGCCTTGGCAGTATTGCTGGCGCAGGCCGTAATTCCGGTGGCGACAATCGCGCCCGCGACTGCATAGTCGAAGATGGCTTTCATGGCAGTGAATTCGAAATATAGGATAAACGCGCGGGAAGTCGCAGCTTCAGCAAGCCGAATCGACTAGCGACACTGTCCGTGATGTGTAAAATCCAGCCGGTACGCCGAGGAGCGTCCGATCGTGGCGTTTCTCGTGAACCCCCGAAGAAAGGGCAAACGATAATGATTAGAGCGGTCCTTCTAACCGCGGCAATCGTGGTTCCCGCGACTGCGTTCGCTCAACGCGGCGCCCGGCGCGATGCTCCTGCCCCGGATACCGCCCGGGACGCGATGACTCAAGGTCGGGCAGACACCACCATCGAGACGACTGTCATGCGCGGCGGTCGACCGCAGATGCGACCGCCACGCGAAGTCCATGTGGTTACGCATCATAGTGCAATGATTGGAGGCAAGAAGATCGATTACGATGCGACGGTCGGTAGCATCATTCTGCGCGACAGCACAGACGAACCGACTGGCGAAGTTTACTACGTGGCGTACAGCGAGCGCGGTGTGACCGACAAAACGCGCAGGCCGCTGATTTTCGCGTACAACGGTGGTCCAGGGTCGTCGTCGGTGTGGGTGCACATGGGGCTGCTGGGGCCACGACGTGTGGAGATTCCTGATACGGTTCACACTCCTCCGCCGCCGTATCACCTGGTGGACAACCAGTACAGCATGCTCGACAAGGCGGATCTCGTATTCATCGATCCGATAGGAACGGGCTACAGCAAACCACTTGGCAAGGCAAAAGGCAAGAACTTCTGGGGCGTGGATCAGGATGCCAATTCGCTTGCCGAGTTTGTGAGCCGATATCTCAGCGAGTCCGATCGCTGGAACTCGCCGCGCTACCTGATGGGTGAGAGTTATGGTACCACTCGTTCAGCTGTTCTGTCAGCGGTCCTGCAGGGTCGCTACAACATCGATTTGAACGGAGTGATCCTGCTGTCGTCGGTGCTGGACTTCCAGACGATCACGTTCGATCCGGGGAACGACGAGCCGTACATCATGTATCTGCCCTCATACGCATCGGTTGCGTGGTACCACAATGCGCTCCCGAACAGGCCTGCGGATCTACGTCCGTTCCTCAGGGAAGTGGAGCACTTCGCGACTACTGATTACGCGCAGGCGTTGATGGCGGGCGACAACCTCTCGAGCGCGGACCGTGCAAGGATCATTGCGAAACTTCAGCAGTACACGGGTCTCAGTGCCGCGTACATCGACAAGGCCAACCTTCGCGTGGACGCCGGCCAGTTTGAAAAGGAACTGCTACGCGAGCACGGCCAGACACTGGGGCGCCTCGATGCAAGGTTCACGGGCGAAACCGGCGATCCGTTGGCCCAAAGCGCGGATTACGACCCTCAGTCAGCGGACATCAGCTCGGCGTACGTCTCACTCTTCAACCAGTACATGCACGAGGATCTCAATTACGGGAGAGACAAGATGTACGTGATGGCGGGCAACGTAAATCCGTGGGACTGGACGCACGGCAATCGCCGCGGGTGGCCCGGTCACACGAATGTCGCGACCGACCTCGCCAACACGCTCAGCAGGAATCCAAAACTTCACGTGCTGCTCAACAGCGGCCTGTTCGATCTCGCGACACCGTACTTCGCCGCGGAGTGGACGATGGACCATCTCGGTGTACCCAAGCAGGTCCGGAGCCAGATCACCGAAGAGGAGTACATGTCGGGGCACATGATTTACGTACACGAGCCGTCACTCGCAAAGTTCAAGAGCAACGTCGCGGAATTCATTGACAAGACTTCCGGTGTAAACTGAAGTCGGTAGAGCACGAAATAAAATGGAGCGCCCTGCGACGGACGCGCCATCTTATTTTTTCCTGTAGCTTCAAATCAACAAACTCAGTGACTCAGGTCCGTTGCGGCACGATCGACGAGTGCGGCCTCGGCATTGAGCGCACTGGACACAAGGGCGATCTCGGTCGTGGCCAGCGGCCATTCCTTCTGCTCGATTGCCTCGCGCACTCCGGGTATCGTCTTCACACCGTACCCCGTATAGTAGCCCGGTGCGTAAAGGAGATGCTTATACCACGGCCTGTTGGGCAGGCCCGCGTTCGACAACAGCAGGCGCTCGCTAGTAAGGAGGTCAGTGTTCAGCTTCACGAAACTCTCGGTAGCAGGTCCGTCCATTGCCTGTGTGAACGCAGACTCATAACGTTGTGCCGCCTGAGCCAGTGCGCTTGTGGCGCTATCGAGCGGAGCGAAATCGAGAGAAGGAACCAGCGGCTCTTCAGTCGGGAGTGTCAGCGGATGGCGTGGATCGTTGGTCAGGACGAAACCACTATCCGTGACCTCCCGATTGTGCTCTACAGCATCAGCAGCCATGGTATTGTGAAGGGTCTTGAGTTCTTTCACGTAAGTTCCGACTGTCTCCGCGAGGTCGGTGAAGTCATACGGAATCACATCGGCATCCGCGAGGCGCATTGCCGCAGTACCGACTGTCTGGGCGAGCGCGCGACCGTAGACAAATGACGAATCTGAAAAATGAGTGTACCAGTAAAAATCGTCATACACCGAGTGGTACACGCCGCCCTGATCCTCGCCTCCGAAACCGAAATTCATCGACGGAACGCCGTCGTGCTGCAGAAATGCGGTATAGTCTGATCCGGATCCGAGTGCTCCGATGCGGAGGTCGGGACGAGTGAGAATGTCCTTGCGCCGGGCCGCTGATGCGTTGGCCAACTCGCGGGCGCGAACACGCGCCGCGACGCTGGCGCCGGTTTCGGGATCAGTAATGTCACGCATCACGCCATTTACGAACTTCTCGAGCACGTGGGAGCCGCTCACGCCGAGGTAGCCTCGGCCATTTGTATCGCTGTTCAGATACGCTACAGCGTGCGCTCCGAGTTCGTCGGCGTGCTGTTCGGCCCATTCGGTGGAACCAAGAAGACCCGGCTCTTCGCCGTCCCAGGCGGCGTAGATGAGGGTTCGCTTTGGGTGCCAGCCCTGCTTGACCAGAGCGCCCAGCGCGCGCACTTCCTCAAGGAGTGCTACCTGCCCTGCGATTGGGTCGTCGGCGCCGTTCACCCATGCATCGTGATGGTTGCCCCGAACGACCCACTCATCCGGCGATGTGGACCCCTTGAGCGTACCGATCACGTCGTAGATGGGTTTGATGTCCCAGTTTGAGCGAACAATGAGATGCACGCGTGCAGGCCCAGGTCCAATCTTGTAGGTAAGCGGTAGACCTCCTCGCCAGTCGCGCGGTGCGACGTCACCACCGATAGCGGAGAGAAGCGGCTTCGCATCGCCGTACGATATCGGGAGCACCGGAATTTTCGTGAGCGTCGTCACATCCTTGAGAGCGAGGCGCTTGGCATTCTTGGTTGCACCGATTCCCGGCGTGAGCGGATCGCCGGGGTAGGTCGGCATGTCCATGACGCTCCCGCGCTGTACTCCGTCCGCGGGGCGCATCGGCCCTTTCGGGAAGACGTCACCCTGACTGTAACCGTCGTTGGCCGGATCGGAG
>Ga0207933_1002313_pt1 | contig 12566 bp, 6 predicted proteins | sample NGESurdeep092012_4_FD_184488 | JGI IMG/M metagenome (GOLD analysis project Ga0207933, IMG submission 184488) | Arctic peat soil microbial communities from Barrow, Alaska - NGEE Surface sample F53-3 deep-092012 (SPAdes) | ecosystem: Environmental > Terrestrial > Soil > Wetlands > Peat ... | reverse complement strand
TTGAAGTTGCAAGAGTCCGTAACAAGGAACAGGTTAAAATGTCGGAAGGCATTGTAAAGCCATTTTCTTTTGTTGCAATGTCAATGTCAATATAAGATTCGGGTACTGATTGATTTATTTCGTCTGTCATTTTTATTTTGTCAACTGGTCTGATAATTTGAATACTGTCGTCTCTTGCGGTTGCCACCAACTGCATCATTACTACTTCACGACTTAAACGCCTTATTCTGTAAATTCATTTCCTTTCGCGATTTCATAAATTAAGTTTGAAGAGAATAAGTTGGTTTACTGTTGTATACCGTTGCATCCGCTTTTTTTGCACTTCTCTTCAGGTCAATATATTTTGCAACAGGACCTACCAGGAATAGCGCGTAAAAAGGTGCGTAAATAAAACTATTAAGTCGTAACACAAATTCCACCAGGGCTACGAGAATGACCACAATGATTCTGCCCTTCCTGGTGGACACGGAGGTGCCCGGATCTGTAATCATAAAAAATATAAACAACTGGTACATGGGTCCTGTTAAAGGTGACACCTCGGCCAGGAACGTATCTCCAACAATCAAGCTTCGCACGTAAGCGAGAATCACGAAGCTGATTACATAAACGACGGTCACATGAAGCCTCTTTGCCCGGTAAACAATTACAAAACCTAATATCCAAATTACTGCCAATCCTAAAAAATTACTTCCCCATTGAATGCTCAATCCCGCCACATCTAAAGGAGCCATAAACAACATCCAGGATACGCCGAAATTGGAGGGATTCCATAAATGCCGTCCTTTATACTTTAAAACATATTTAGACATGATGGAAAGAACGGCCGTAATAATATAAGGCCAAATAGAAACAGACCTTATTAGAATGCCAACACTTATTCCACTGATGTACGCACTGGAAAGGCTTTTCCATTTCCCAAAATATATTTTTGATAAGATTATTTCTGTAAGTATCGCGGCAACAATAGAAACCACCACATATAAATAACTATCGAGGACATGAAAACTCAATTGCCCAATCAACAGCAATAGCGTAATAAATGCGGGTGGTACATATTGAAAATAACCTTTTGTACTTTTAGTTATCCAGGGCATATTTTGAGATTTTGAATATTTTAATTTATTATAGAATTAGGCGTTTAAATCGTCAGAGCTTATAATCTCTAATTAGAATTCAATTCCAGTTTTGTTTCTTTTCTTTTTTGCTTGAACAAAAAAGAAACAAAAAATTCAAGGACAACCCGATCGCTCCGCGCGTTTGTCCGGCCATCCCACCGCTTTACCACAATGTCTCTAACAAACCTTTAGCCTTTTTAATTATTTAAATCTTATTAGTTATTCAATAAAAATGCTTGTTATCTCACAATTTGCCCAAAACCAAAAACAAAAACGCATTTTGCGCTGATTGTTTTGCGAATTCATACCAATACGATCAAACCGCTTAATTTTAATTTATTATTTAACCGCTTATTTTTCTTTTATAACAAGCAACTTATCAATTTCTGGATTATTGATCACCGTGTTCTTCCCGGAAGGCCAATAGATACTGATCTGATCTATCCGGCTGCTACTGCCAATACCAAAATGAAGCCTGTGTTCGTTTTGCGAAGCAAATCCCAAACCGCCGGTAACTACCTGGATTTGCTTTTTACCATTCCATGATAACATTACTTTAGCGCCTATCGCATCGGCGTTACTTACTTTGCTTTGTAACTCAAGCTCTATCCAATGGTTGGAATTCTTTTGGTCATTTTTATAAACCAGCGGGATGTCATTTTGATTAGCCACTATCACATCCAGCGCACCAGTATTCCATAAATCGGCGAGCGCAACAGCACGACTGTCATAGGTAGCTAAAGGGCATACTTCGTCAGAGACGTCTTCAAATTCCCTGTTGCCCTTGTTAAGCCAAATTTTGTTTTGCTCGTAACCGGACTGACTTTTACCCCTCATATCAGGCCAGTTCTTTGCATCCTCAATGATGGTACTATTTCCCCCGGTAACTTTTGAAAAATCATACCAGTACGAAGTGTTCTTTGCAGCAGAAATAAAACCATTAGCGACGTAAAGATCCATGTAGCCATCATTATTAAGATCTCCAAACTGGGAACCATAGCTCCACCCGGCATTATTAATCCCTGCCAACTGGGCTAAATTTACAAATTTTGGATAGGCACTCTTTCGCGGATCTCCTTCGGGCTGCCAATAATTATTATCCTGGATTAAAATCCCATCTTCAGTTATGGTGGTATTATATACGCCGAGCAAACCGCTATTATCTATATCTCCAAAAGACACGCTCATTCCGCTTTTAGGAATATTTCCGATCCCTGATTGACTTCCGACTTCTGTGAATTTTTGGCCTTTTTTGTTGATATACAATTCATTTACATTATAATCATTTGCAACAAACAAATCCGGGTAACCATCCCCGTTAAAATCAGATGCCGCGGCGGCAAGCGTCCACTTGGTGGAAGTCATTCCGTATTGTTCCGTTACATCTTTAAATTTGCCATTCCCCATATTTTCCAGCAAATAATTTCTGCCGCCATTATTGGCATACCTAAAACTTTCGGGCATTATTTTGGTGGTCGAGAGATTTTCCAAATCAAACTTTTCGCTGTAATAGCCTCCAATAAAAAGATCAAGTTTCCCATCGTTATTAAAATCGAACCAGATCGCGCAATTGGAATTGACCCATGCAGGTAGTCCGCTTCCGGCTGTTACGTTTACAAACTTTTTTCCATCAATATTGTGAAATAACTCCGGCTTACCCCATTTATACAAAAGCAAATCCTTGTAGCCATCATTATCATAATCTCCCCAAACAGCGCCCATAGAAGCACCGGTTCCTTTTTGGTTTAAATCTGCTAAACCCATTTCACTGGCAACATTTTCAAATTTTCCATTATGCATGTTACGATAAAGCGCATTCAGGCTTCCTGTTTTGCTATCAGTAAAATAAATATCATTCCATCCGTCGTTATCAAAATCAACAATAGATACAGAAGCGCCCATGGAGGCAATCTGTGGCGCGATGTTATTCAATTTAGGATCTAAATCGGGAGTGGAATGTTTGAAATCAATGCCCGCTGCTTTATTATCAGGCTCCAGGTAAAAGCCATATTTTTTTAATGACAACTCTTTTTGCCGGGCTTCATCCCTGTTTTGAAATAATTTCTTCCGGGAGGGTAATGCAGTTCCTATCAACAATCCAACAAATATGATGATGACGATAAATTGGGCTAATTTTTTTTGCCAGCTCATGAATACAATCTCCTATTTCTTTTACCAGGTTTTAAAATAATCGCAATTACGGAATTAAATTGTCACAAGATAAAAAATTAGTCGGGCTTTTTACCTTTGGCGGACAGATTATTGTTATTTTTATCGTTTGAACAAATTTTAACCCACGCCAGCCTCCCAATGTATTTATTTTCCAAATTAAAGAAGCGCTATTTAAGAATCCTGTTTATTTGTTTGTTTACTGTTGGGATGATGACCGGTTGTAATCAAAAATCAGGATCTAATAGTGAAAAAAACACCGGCGATCCTAAGGAACTGGCATTGCAATACATGTCTCAAAACAAGCTTGACGAAGCCGTTGCGGCATTTCAACAAGCCATAAAAATAAACCCGCAAGACACTTCCAGCTATATCGGCCTCACCCGGCTATATCTACTTCAAAAAAATTATGATGCTGCAGAAAAACTCTGTAATGAAGCATTAAAACTTCAACCAAAAAATTTAGATATAAAATTATTGTTAGCCGAAACATATTATCGAAAAAATGATAAAGAAAATGCTATAAAAGAATTAAATGATATCATTAGCCAAGATCCTAAAAATATTAGTGCCTATTATAAATTATCCGAACTGGATACGTCCATCCAAAATGCACCTTTAAGAAAAAACTATCTGCTTAAAGTTGAAAGCCTCTCTCCTGCCAATATTGTTCCCCGCCTGCAATTGGCGGAAATGCTTGCCAATGAAGGTAAAACTGATTCTTCCCTCTCCTATCTGCAAAGTATAAAGAAAACAACACCGGGATTTTCGGATGCAGCCGAGGCCGCTTATGAAAATGCCATTTCTCTTTTACATGCCAATAAACCCAATGAAGCATTGGCCTACATTCAGCAGTTTCATGGGTTAATGAAAATAACGCCTGACTATGCATCCGGGCTTGACGAAATCAGCATTCCTAATATGGTTGCCGGGTATTTTAATTTTGATACCAACATATCCGTTTCAGCGCTTGATACCTCCAACGGAGCAAATAATAAAAACAATTCATTCAATGCACCTTTGACATTTACCGATTTCCCGGGCATACCGGGATATGTAAATACCAATAAAATAAGTGCGGGGAATAGCGCATTGGCTGTAACTGATTACGATGCCATAGGAAATATGTATATGTATTCAAGTTATGTTTTGCCCGGCGCATCTTCTTCCACGTGTAATTTATCATCCATACAGGTAGGGCTTTTTAAAGACTGCAAAGTGCAGGGTGGCATTGATCATAAAGGGAAGGATTTATTTGCCACGTTTGCGGACTATGATAATGACGGATACCAGGATCTTTTTGTGGCGACCACGAACGGTATTCTTGTTTATAAAAATAAAGGCGATGGTACTTTTTCGAATGTAACCGATGATATCGGGTTGAAAAACGTGACCAACGTAACTAAAATACTTTTTGCCGACTTTGACCAGGATGGTGATCTTGACATGTATGTGGCTCAAAAAAACGGGAATAAATTATTTCGTAATAACGGTGACGGCACTTTTACTGAGAATACGTCCGGCACCGGCCTGGCGGGGGATAAGCAAGGCACGGCAGATATGGATTTCGGAGATTGGGACCAGGATGGTGACCTGGATATTGTGGGCGTAACAAACGCCGGAAACGTAGAATTATTAAATAATAACCGGCATTCAAATTTCACTGATATGAGTTCAGCTGCCGGCCTTCAAAAGCTGGAATATACAGGCACCGCTGTTACTTTCGGAGATTATAATAATGACGGAACGCTTGATCTGCTTCTTGCCGGAGGCGCCGATGGGAAATGCTATTTGCTAAAAAATACCGGAAGCGCTTACGTTGCTGATGAGAAAGCGTCAGAACAATTGAGCAATTCCCTCAAAGGAATTAAAGTGTACCAGGTAGCTTTTATAGATTATGACAATGACGGCTACAAAGACATAGTTGTGGCAGGCGTTAATGCTGATCCTTCTAAAAAGGGTGTAAAATTATTTCACAATGATGGTGTAAAAGGATTTTCGGATGTCACTTCTCTGCTGCCGGCAACAATCATGCAAGCGTACCATTTGGCAATTGCCGATTTCAATTTTGATGGCGATCGGGACATTTTTTTCACCGGGCCCGGTGGAGTTCAGTTAGCAAGAAATGATGGGGGAAATTATAATAATTATGTGCAGGTACAGCTTACCGGCCTTTCATTTGGCAGCAGTAAAAATAACAGGTTGGGAATCGGAGGACAAATTGAACTGAAAGCAGGAGATTTATACCAGCTTAAAACAATCAAAGGGCCACTCACTGAATTTGGGGTAGGCCAGAGAACCAAAATTGATGCGTTGCGTATTATTTGGCCAAACGGTGTTGCGCAAACTATTGTAGATCCGATGCGCAAGCAAAGAGCACTGGAAGAGGCACAATTAAAAGGCTCCTGTCCTTTCCTGTTTACATGGGATGGCAAACAATTCGTATTTCTCAAAGACATGCTGTGGAGAAGCGCGCTGGGCATGCCGGTGGCGATTCATGGTAAGGATACCACTTTTGCGTATCATCAGCCATCGAAAGAATACCTGATGATTCCGGGTAATAAGTTACAACCCAGGAATGGGCTTTATACCATAAAGGTCACCGAAGAACTTTGGGAAGCGGTGTATTTTGATAAAGCGGAATTGATGGCCGTAGATCATCCTGATTCTGTAGATACGTATGTGGATGAAAGATTTGTAGCGCCACCTTACCCCGGCAAAAAGATTTATTTGGTTACTGATAAACACCTGCCGGTTTCGGCAACCGATGGCGAGGGAAACAACGTTCTTCCCAAATTAGAAAAATATGATTTTCAATATGTGTCCAATTTCTCTTTGGGTAAATTCCAGGGAGTTGCTAAAGAACATGATTTGATTTTAGACCTGGGCAAAAAAGCGCAAAGTGATAGTTTGTTATTGTACATGCGGGGTTGGATTTTCCCTCCTGATGCCAGCATCAATACAGAGCTGGCACAAACCAATAAATATAAACTTCAGGCGCCTTCGCTACAGGTGATTAACAAAGAAGGAAAATGGCAAACCGTTATAGAAGATATCGGGTATCCGATGGGAAGGGATAAAATGGATATTGTCAACTTAACTCATAAATTTCTTACGCCCCATGACAGGCGCGTCAGAATCCGCACAACGATGCAAATATATTGGGACCACATTTTCTTCACCACCGGAAATGTAAAGGCTCCTGTAAAAACGCATGACCTGAAAATGGTTAGTGCCAATTTGGATTTCCGTGGTTATTCAGCGTCTTATAATAAAGGCGGACCTTTTGGCCCACAATGGTTTGATTATTATAAAGTAACCAAAGGACAAAAGTGGAGAGACCTAACGGGCAACTATACACGCTATGGAGATGTATTACCATTATTGCAAAAAGCAGATGACCAATACATCATTTGCGATGGCGGAGATGAAGTAACCATTGATTTTGATGCCACACGATTACCGGAATTACCTAAAGGTTGGAAACGCGACTTTATTATTTACAGTGAAGGCTGGGTAAAAGATGGAGACATGAATACAGCTTATGGACAAACCGTGGCGCCGCTGCCGTTTCATGATATGCCTTCGTATCCTTACCCTAAAAATATTACCTACCCCACGGACAAAGCGCATAGAGATTACCAGGAAAAATATAACACCAGGAAAGTATCTACTGATGCTTTTAAAAATGCCATAAGATTTGGAACTTACGGAGATCCAAAGAATTAAATTTCTTTGGTAGAAGTAGAAATGAATTTTATAGTAAACGAACAAATAACATGGATTGCTGTTTTTATTTATTGCATAAATCAAGCAATAAAGTGCTGTCGAAAATTAGTTTGTCGGACGATTTAAAATTACCCCGGGTTGTATTTTCGCTACTAATGTAGAGTCGCGTTTTATTGGCCAAATGCCTGTGAGATAGAGCGCAAAAGCAATTACTTTATAAAATGAATAGCGTAGTTTAGCGGAAATACAGAAGTTAGCGGCGATATTTCTGGCACTTCTCATCCTTATGACAGATAAAGAAAAACAGCATTATGTCCCAAGATTTTATTTAAAGAACTTCTCTTTTCACAATAATCGAAAGGAAATTGGAATCTTTAATGTTAACACCAATTTTTTTATTCAAAATGGAAAATTAAAGACTCAGTGTTATAAACCTTTTTTTTATGGCAAGGACGGAAAGTTAGAAGATGCTTTATCGGAATTGGAGTCACTAATGTCTCCCATAATTAGGCAGATTCTAGTTACGGGTAAACTACCACGACTAGACTCAGAAGAACACCATACCTTATTATACTTAATGATATTAACTGAAATTCGAAATCCCATTGCTTCAAAGGCAGTAAAAGAATCACAGGACCATCTCCAACTCCGCTTAAACGAATTAGAGGAGGAAGCAAATTCAGACACCCTTTCAGAAATTCCAAAATTATCCCCAGAAGAAATGATTAAAATTTCATTTTCCGGAATTGAAAAATCATTTGCTGTCACTCAAGATTTGGGCTACAAGTTAATCCTGAACTCTACAGATATTCCTTTCATCACAAGTGATAACCCTTTAGTAAAATACAATCAATATCTAGAACAAAAAAAGGCTATCATGGGCAAAACTGGTTATGCAAGTATAGGTATACAATTATTTCTCCCATTAGACCCCTATAAAACAATTCTATTTTACGACGGCAATACCTACAAAGTTGGAGATAAGAAAAAAAGTCATATTGAATTAACACGAAGGGAAGATGTTGAACAATTAAATCTTCTACAAATTCTTAACTGTGAGAGAACTGCTTATTTTAATCATCAAGTGACTCAAAAATATTTGAAAATATTGAAAGAACGGTCGAGTCAATATTCGAAAGGAACTACAACAAACTCAAAAATATTAGGACGTGTCAATGACAAAGGTGAAAAAATAGAAAATAGTTCAATAATCTGGTTAAGTGCAACCAACTTTGACATCAATCTATCGATTTCAAATATCACTTTAACGAAAAAGATTAAAACATCTCAATTTGATGCTACAAAGCCAAGTATTCGACCAAGAATAATCCCGATTATAAACCAATATCGCCACTAACACATGTATTGCTAAAAGCATGGCAGACGTGGATTTCAACAGCTATAGTTCGCTTATCGTCTTTTGTTCAAGCATGCGGAATTCTAATCAGCTTTTATTCATAACTTCATCTATAAATTATAAATCGGCTGACGTACCAACTGACGAGCAATGAATACCATGCCTTCAGCAATACCTGCCCGTTGTGTGCCATTTCATTAAACATTTAAAATGACTGAAAATTATTTACAAGTATTCAGGGAATATTCAATTTTAGAGCTTGAATCTATTGCTGATTATATAAGACATAGTAACAAAAGTATCGCAACTGCTCAGCAAGAATTTGACAAGAAATTTGAAACCATTGAAGATGGTCAAGTAGTAATAAAATTTGACTTAGAATCAAATGATGAATATTCAAAACTTCATTCTATTTTTCCCCACTTCTTTAGACTATCGACATTTATAGGATTATTTGCCCTCTTCGAAAATCGCTTAATTAGAATGTGCAAAAAGATTCACGAAAGGAAGCAATACAGAATTAAAATAGACGATTTAAATGGCGATAACATAATTGAAAAAATTTACCGCTATTTAAAACTGGTTGTTAACATTGAACTCAACGACTTAAACACATATTGGGAAAAAATCAGAGACTTACAAAAATTGAGAAATCGCTTTGTTCATAATAACAGTAATATTATTACAGATACTACAAAAAAATTAAAAGAGCAAAAACTCTATAGCATTATAAAAAAATTTCCGTTGTTAGAAGTGACAGATTATGGCATTATCTTTATTTCAGACGATGACTTTTTGCTTGACTTTATTCAGTTGCAAAAAGACTACATAAGTAAACTCATTGACAAAATAGACCCAATATTTAGAGGCTAAACGGCACATAACATTCGCATCCTATGTAGCCAGGCTGAAGTGCTAATAATGAGCTGAAGTACACCTTTCAGCAGCAGTTCTGGGCAGAAGAAACTTTATTCAGCGGTAGTAATGGTTTTGACTAAGGCAGAGGGAAAAGCCATTAGTGATTTCATTCGTACAGACAAAGAAAAACGTAAACAAAAAGAGTTGCGCAATAAGAAGGCGACAAAACGTAAATCAAAACAGCCAGCATGAAAAAACATAGAGAATACCAGGAAAGTATTTACTAGGCTTTTAAAAATGCAGTGAGATTTGGAACTTATGGAGATCCAAAGAATTAAATTCGAAAGAAGTTTACAGTAAACTAACAAATAAGATGGATTTCTGTTTTTTTATCTATTGCATAAATCAAACAATAAAGTGCTGCTGAAAATTAGTCAATCGGACGATTTAAAAATAACCCGGGTTGTATTTGCGCTACTAATACAGAGTCGCGTTTTATGGGCTAAATGCCTGTGAGATAGAGCTCAAAAGCAATTACTTTATTATATACTAAATAGCGATATTTACATTCAAATTTTCAAACTAAATCTTCACTGATGGATTACATTATAGAATTAGCTTTAAATAACTATACTGACTTTAGCAAATTTGAAGAAATTTCAACTAGAATTCTAAATGATGAAGGATATGAAACCATCCATGCGATCGGCGGAATTGGTGATGAGGGAATGGACGGAGAGGAAACAAGATATTTTCAAGATGGTATTGAAAGAACTGTATTTCAATATTCTTTGGATAAACGAAACAAGCAAAAAATAATCGATACAATCGAGAAACTTGCGGAAAATGGGATAAGCTACCAAAGCATTGTTTTCGTAACTATTAATCAAATAAATAATATACAAACCTTAAAATCAGAGATCCGTAAGCAATATAAAAGCAAATTTGAAATTGAAATAATTGAAAGAAGGACAATTTTATCAAGGCTGTCCGCCAATAATTATTCTTTATTTAATACCTATTTCCCAAATGTTCGAGCTCAAATAGAAAATTCATATTTTAATAAAAAAGTTTATTTTTCTGATGAATCGAGTGATCTGCTAGAGACTTCATTGTTAAAGTGCTCTTTACTTTTTACTTTTAATAATAATGCGCAGATTACAAGAAAAGACCTGTTCGATAAACTTATTTTATCAATAATAGCCCCGAGCAAAGAAACAACTATTAAAAAAATTGAAGAAGTAATTACAAAAAAGTTCGCTAAGCCAATTGATGAAGGTCAAATAAAAGCATCGGTTCAAAGGCTTTCAAAAGAGGATTTAGTTAAGGAAAAAAGTGGAGTAATTAGTCCAACAAAGAAATCCGTTGAATTTATTGAAGGCAATCTAGCTAAAGTTAATGCCGAAACCGATGCATTAATTAATGACATAATTGAAAAATTTAGAGGAATTGAAGATATACGTATTGATAATGCTACGCTTTCAAGGTTAAAATCAAATATTCAAAACTCCTTTAGCGAATTTTTTAGATTGCATGGCGTAGATTATTCAAATGCAGGTGCAGACACCATTTCCACTGATTATGGCTATGACAAGAATGCTGCACTAATTAATATTACCAAAGAAGGGCTTTCAGCAAAATTAGGAAGCATGCTTGTCTACAGTATTGGTGATACTTTGCGAAATCCTACTAACGAACAAGCCAAAATTCTTTCTCAATGGGCAAAGGCATTCATAAGCTTACAGATTATGAATTTAGATCCGACTCTAAAAGAATTTCAGGCTACCAGTTTTGCTCAAAAGGTTTTCGTGATTGATACCGATTTCTTGCTTTATTGTATCGTATCAGAATGTCCTCTTAATAAAGTATATAAGAGATTAGCTAAACATTTAAAATCCTTAAAATGCAAATTAGTCATTCCGCCAAATGTCATCGCTGAAGTTCTCAAACATGGAGAAGCTGAAAGACATTATTCCTACTTTCGAGCTACTTTCGAAAATGTAGATGAGAATGTTATTGGGGAAAGAATACACAATGTTTTTGTAAAAGGTTATTACTCTGGAATAATAAGTGGAGAGATTTCCAAATCAACATCGTTTAAAGACTATCTATCCAACTATATTGACAAAGACGCTCCATATAAATACCTAGTCGATTTAATTAATCATTATTATCCAGATACTTTTATTGTACAAGAGTTAACATCATTAGCAACAGTAAATGTAAAAGAAGAAATATTAACTGAATTAACCGGTCTCATTAATGACTTAACAATATCTACATTTAAAGCGCAATGGAGAACTGGGGAAGAAAATTATGAATTGTCTTTGAATGATGCAAAAATGTATCTAACCACTTATTATCTAAATGATGCTTCGCTTAAAGATGAAAAGGCTATTTTGCCTGGCAAATACTATCTGTTAACTTCTTCTACAAGGGCAGCACGATGCGGTCTAAAAATTGGACTAAAAACATCGATATCAGTAAGACCGGAAACGTTGATAGGTCTTTTAGATCAGTTGGGGTCATTTGAAATTTCAGCCAAAGAGTATATTAATGTTTTCGAAAATCCTTATCTAGTAGAAATTGCAAATGAATGTTGGGATGATATAAAAGTGCTAATAGATTCAGGAGTTAGTCTAATAGACAAAAATCCTGTCAAATTAAAATATGAATTAAGAGAAACGATTCATGAGTACATCATTCAAAGAAATACTTACGATTCGAAACAAGATGAAATTGACGAAAAAAACCTTGATGACATCGAATTAAAAGACTTTGCCAAATTCGCAAAGCACATTAAAGCGAAAGGTTATCAATTTACTCCTAGTATTACTGAAATAATGGAGAAATTCAAAGAAATGCAAACTGACATCAAAAATAAAGATGAGATCATCTCAGAACTAAAAGAAAAAACTGCACTTTTTGGTAAACGAAAACAACATTATTTCGAAAAAATTTCGAAATAATCCAAAGGGAAAAAATAGTATTCTTCAAGCACGAATTACCAATTTCAGGGTTTTGTGGAATTGGGGAATGACATTGAAACAATCATCGGTATCGACTATTCGTCTTCAGTTCAAGCCGATGAATACCGCCGAGTTTTAGTTCTTAAAATTAACTTTCAGGACTTTTTTTTACCGGCGGTTAAGTGCTAACCGTTTTCAAATACCGCCCCACGGACAAAGAGCATAGGAAATATCAGGAAAAAATATAACGCAAGAAAAGTTTCTACTGATGCTCTGTATCCGTCCGGCTAACTACACCTCTTTATAAATTCGGTATAAAGTATTTATCCCAAAGGTTTCCAGTTATGAGGCAGCAGTTCATCTATTTTA
>Ga0207933_1002312_pt1 | contig 12581 bp, 12 predicted proteins | sample NGESurdeep092012_4_FD_184488 | JGI IMG/M metagenome (GOLD analysis project Ga0207933, IMG submission 184488) | Arctic peat soil microbial communities from Barrow, Alaska - NGEE Surface sample F53-3 deep-092012 (SPAdes) | ecosystem: Environmental > Terrestrial > Soil > Wetlands > Peat ... | reverse complement strand
AGAGCCTAATGCAAATGGAATAGAAGCCAATGCAATTTTGCCTGATGTTTTAGCAAAACCCTTCATCGCGTTTCTACGGGTATCGAGCCGGCCATAAACATCCGGGTCTGTATTTTCTATTTCTGAAAGAATATTTTGTAAGTTCATAATTTTAAGATTTTAACTGGTGGGTAAATTACTTGCGTCAATTTTCGTTTTAATATAGGTACCTGCTATTGCGAGGACTGAATTGGGATCGCGCTGTACATCTAGCCCATTCATATCTACTACATCTGTGCCTCCAAATGAACCAGGAGTGATCATATCGCGAATCCATGCCGCATGGCGTGCTTCTACTGAAACAATTTTTCCTGCAATCGTTAGATAATCAGGATTGGTCAGTAGCTGGCCAGCGCCATTGTAAGCAGAAACGCCGAGGTCTTCAAATGCTTTGGAAGTTCCAAGGACACTATTCCTACTTGAAAAATCAATTTTGCTAAAATCAACTTCTAAACCCGGAATAGCCATTGAAGAAAGTGCAGCCTTTAAGAATTCGCGATGGGCAACCTCATGATACATAATATCTGTGAGATAGGCTTTTTCCATTGCGCTAATTCCACTGTAAGGCGTTTTGACAACTTGTGTGTAAAATGCAGCCTCCAATTGTTCCAATGCATAAGCGTAATTTAAAACCCCAATATCACCGCTTCCAAGGTTTACACCACCATTCCCCTGGCCTTTACCAGGATTTCCTCCCATGTGGTCTTTCCTGCAAGACGCTGCTACTACTACAAGAGCACTTCCTGCACCCATAATTCCAAAGAATTTTCTCCTTGATAATGGCCTGGTGGCATCTTGAACGATGCCTGGCACATCCTCTTTTAAATTGTTTGACATAATAAAAAGTTTAAGATTAAAAAATTTATGAAGAGTTTTTAACAACTCATTTCGATTTACGAAAGATTTTCAAATATGGTTTTAGGGGATAAAAAAAATATTTAAATAAAATTCTTTATTACTTTTTGGTTTGATTTTGCCTTTAAAAACAAAAACTATATTATTTATTGGTTTACTGCCGGTAATAAGAAATTTGGGTTTGCAATTGGAACAGTATTTGTGAGGTGAAAACAAAAAGCCCTTGGTAGTTCCGGCATATAAAAATTAAATCACCCAAATTCAATTTTTAGATATTTTACCGGATGTATATCCAATGATTAATTTTTTAAAAAAATAATTAATTATACTTATACGATTATGAACAATATTTTGGTAATAGACGATGATCCTGAAGTCCTGGAAGTTGTGGATATACTATTGTCAACAAAAGGTTTGAGAGTAAAAACAGAATCGAGATGGGAACGGGCTTTTAATGAAATTGAAAGTTTTGAACCCGATGTAATTTTAATGGATATTGATTTAGGAAATGAGGACGGAAGAATCATTACTAAAAAAATAAAGTCATCTTATTCCACAAGCCATATTCCGGTTATTTTATTTTCAGGAATAGCGGGAATGAGTAATAAATTGGGCGATTGTTTTAATGATGATTTTATTTCAAAGCCATTTGATTCCCAAATTCTTTTCGACAAAATAGAATTGCTGTTATATAATATTTCATTAAGAGGAAACCAGGATAAAGATTACCAGATACTGCAAATGATGGAAACTAATACACTTATTTCTTTCGATTTTTTATATAAAAAATATGCCGCAAGCTTATTCGGCTATATTTTATCTGTTGTAAAAAACAAAGAAAAAAGCGAAGCAATTTTAATAAAAGTTTTTACTGAATTAGCTGATAATCCTAAAAGTTACAAAAAAGAAAGTTTACTCCTCAAATGCATCAGAATAGCTAACAGGTCAATTATGGAAACAACAAAAAATGAAAGGCAAACTCTTTTAGCAATGTTTAATAATTATAAAGCGATTCAAAATAATTAATGGAATTGAAAGAAACTGAATACTATAATTTTAAATGAAACACCAATACGATAAGCAGCTAAAGGAAGAAGAGGATAGAATAAAGGCCTTAAAAAAATACCAGATTCTGGATACACCACCCGATGGAAGTTTTGACCGTATTACTGAATTGGCAGCTAAACTTCTTAATGTACCTATTGCAATTGTTACTCTTGTTGATACAGATAGAATCTGGTTTAAGTCACGTTATGGAATTACACTTAACCAAATAGGCCGCGATGATGGCCTTTGCAGTTCTGCGATTTTATCTGATGATATTTATGTGGTTGAAGACGCGGTTAAAGATCTGCGTACATTAGCTAATCCTTTAGTTGCAGGAGAATTTGGCCTGCAGTTTTATGCTGCCGTTCCAATAAAAGTGAAAGGCAATTATAACCTGGGGACATTATGTGTCATTGATAAAAATCCGCGTGGTATTTCAGATTCAGAAATACTCATTTTAAAAAATCTTGCAGATATTCTTATTGATCAAATTGAACTTCGGCTTGAAGCAAGAAAAGCGGTTTCCAGGCAAAATGAATTATTACACATTGCCGCCCACGATATGAAAAGCCCGCTTACCATTATTCCAATTTGGAGCGACCTGATTAAAAATGAAAAACCAAAATCAGAAAAAACTGATCAGATGTGCACAAAGATAAAAGAAGCAAGTTCAAAAATGTTATGCATTGTTGATGAACTACTGGAATCTGCACGGATAGAATCAAGTGAAGTACATTTAAACTTAGAAAAAATTAATCTTCCGGATCATATTGCCAGTGTGGTATCCACAAATAATATAATTGCGGAAAATAAAAATCAAACTATAAGTTTCATTAGTAAAAATGATATTTACGTCTATGGTGATGAAAACAAACTAACTATTATCGCAGAAAACCTGATCAATAATGCTATAAAATATTCACCAAACGGAAGCACTATTTTGGTAGAAATTAAAACAGATAACAAGAAAGCAATTATGTCTGTAACAGACGAAGGGTATGGATTTGGGGAAAACGATAAAGAAAAACTCTTTCAAAGGTTTGCCAGCTTAAACAATCAGGCAACAGGCCGAGAAGCTTCCGCCGGATTAGGGCTATCAATTGTAAAAATCCTTGTAGAAGCTCATCACGGCTCAATCTATGCGGAAAGTAGCGGAAGAAATAAAGGTTCAATTTTTACGGTGGAATTCCCGCTGGCAAAAAAAGTTTTTGTATAACCGCAAAAATAAAAATCCGGAAATTGCGTTTTCATTTTTATACTTTTGTTTTAGTATAGGCATTACCGTTATTGTAAAATAAAAAATGGCAATAAAAGTTTGTTTACTACCATTTAGTTTTTTGATATTGGCCTTATTGATGATAAACAGAATTTCTTTTATAAAAAAAACCGGCGTTTCTGCCGGCTTTCAATTCTACCCTTCTTTCAACCATTTTTATTTAGGTAATAAAACTTTATTTACCACGTGAATCACTCCATTGCTTTGGTTTACATCAGCAATTGTTATCCGGGCAGTATTTCCATGTTGGTCTGTCAACATTAAATTCCTTCCTTTCATACTTACATAAAGGTCTTCACCTTCAACTGTTTTTAAAGAAGCCTTTCCGTTGTTCATTTTTACCATCTTCATCAAATCTTCAGAAGATAATTTTCCAGGAACTACATGATAGGTTAAAATAGAAGTAAGCTTTGCTTTATTTTCTGGTTTTAATAATGTTGATACTGTTCCGGCAGGTAATGCATCAAATGCTTCATTGGTTGGTGCGAATACGGTAAAAGGGCCTGCGCTTTCTAAAGTTGGTACTAAGCCGGCAGCTTTTACAGCGGCTACCAAAGTGGTATGGTCTTTAGAATTAACTGCATTTTCAACAATGTTTTTAGTTGGGTACATGGCAGCTCCACCTACCATTTTTGTCTGTGCAAAAGTATTATTTGAAACGATTGCAGTAAGGATTAATAATCCTAGAAATTTAATTTTTTTCATTTTTTGTAATTTTTTTTTTAATGATTGTTTCAACCATTTACGCAGTTCTTTAAAAGATAGATTTAATTTATTAAAAGAAAAATAAAAAATAGCAACAGGCATGCATAAACGAATTTCATTAATAAAAAAAACCGTTAGTTATAACGGTAAAGATTAAACGAAATAAATTGTATAATTAAAAGAATTGGAGAAAATGTTTTTTACATTTTTGCGCTTACGATCATCTCATCCATAGTAGGAGTAGGGCTGCCACCTTCTTTTTCAAGAGTAATGGCGAAAGCATCTACTTTACCGAAAGATTTCATCTTTTGAATTTGGTAAATTCCTTTAGAGGTTTGTATCATTCCTCCGCTTACGGGTTTCCCATCGACGATTCCCCAAAGCTGGTATTGCTTACCTGCAGGCACTGCGGGAAGGTTAGACGGGTCTATATAAACCTGCCCTGAATTTTTCATCCAAAATATTTTAGCGAGCGCATCTGGTGCGTGTGGTGTCCCGTTTAAAACTACCGGCATGGCATATTTATCAGTAACTACATTAAGGTCGTGGCTCATAGCCTGGTTCGCCGACTCCTGTTCATCCAATTTTTGTTGGGCAACATCTAACTGATTTTGCGTTGCATGGTATTTATTGAAGTAAGTATAATTCAAAATCATACTTCCTATTAATAAAATGAATACTGCTGCAGCTATGGCTTTATAAAAAAGGGAAAACGGTTTCTTTGTATTCGTATTGATTGAAACCACATGTGCTTCTTCAGATTCTTTTTTTCCGGATTGCGGAAATACCTGGTTAATTAAATTTTGTTTTACAGAAGAAGAAGGTTTGACAGCATTAGATAACGCATAATTTTCAAGCGATATTTCTATCTTTTTCAATTCCTCTTTAAGTTCAGGAAACTGATTTAGATGCTCGTTGACTATTTGAGTTTCTTCAGAAGAAGAAATGCCCATAGCGTAAAGCTCAAGCAAACCGGATGATATGAATTCTTCTTTGTTCAATTTTTAGGTTCTAATAATTTTTTTAATACTGATATTGCAGACCTCATTCTGGTTTTTACGGTTCCGAGCGGGATACCCAGTTTTTTTGAAATTTCTTCCTGCGTAAACCCTTCAAAGTAGGCCAGGTCAATCACACGCTTTTGGTCTTCTTTAAGTAACATGGTTTGTTTCCTAATTCCCAGTGCGTCAAATTTATCATTTTCATTTATATTGTTACTGGTATGACTTACGGCAATTTCTGAATTTTGGATTTTTGCCTGCTTTTTATACCCCCTACTTCTGACTGTATCAATAGTTAAGTTGCGGGTAATATTGAGCATCCATGTAAAGAGGCGCCCTTTGGAAGGGTCATAAGAGGAAAAATTATTCCAGATCTTTACAAAAGCCTCCTGTAGTATGTCTTCGGCAAGGTGTTGGTCGTTGATTATTTTAAAAATTACTCCATTTAAAGCGCCGGAATAATGATCATATAAATATTCAAAAGCGGATTGGTCACTGGATTTCAATAACTGAATCAGTTCTTCTTCGTCGTATTTTATTGTTTCTGCCAAAAAAAATTATATAGGTAGTTTCGAAATTAAAATTAAGGAAAAAAATTATATTCTTCTATTTAAAAGATTGAAATTCTATGAATTAAAAGAAATATAAAAATCTATAACAATATTCACGCCATTTCAGTAAACCAACAAATTTTGTTTTTTATATTTCAGTAAATCAAAATTTTTATTTGCACAGGTTTATGCAGAATTAAAAGTTCAGTACCCAAAAATAAAAAACGCAATTATTCAACCTGCCACTGCTTTTGCTGATAGCTCAAATCAAAAGAAATTGTATTTGGTTTTAATTAACCTTGATGAAAAGATTTCAACCAAAGACAGAAAAAAATTAGGAGATTGGCTGAAAGTAAGGCTGGAACCATTACATTCAAAAGACAGCCTCAGCCTGATTTTAAATTAAAAAGTTTATTGGATATAATGAGAAAAAGCTACTTTAATTAGAGGCGATACCTTTAATTAAAAAACAAATATTCTATTTAAACTATTAACTTTAAATCAAAAATTTTAAAATACAAAATATGAAAACAGTTATCCGTTGGTTTCGGACAAATGTTCCCACGAAGGCTTCAAAATTGCTGATGCCGGTTTTTTTTCTTTTTTGCTTTTTCTTTAATAGCAATGCACAGCAAAAACTACGCGTAGTTGTTGCCGGTTTAAACCACGATCATGTATATAATATTTTGCATGCTAATAAAGATGGTAAAGTAATAATTGTTGGTATTGCCGACCCTAATAAAGCCTTATGCAAAAAATATGCGGAAGAATATCATCTGCCTGATTCTTTATTTTCCCAAAATCTTAAAACACTCGTACAATCAAAAAAACCTGATGCAGTTTTAGGGTATAACGAAGTATCAGGCCATGTGGATATTGTAAAAATATGCGCGCCGTTACATGTTCCTGTTATGGTTGAAAAGCCACTGGCTGCAACACTTCAGCAAGCTCAGGAAATAGAGGCGCTTTCAAAAAAGTACAACGATATGGTGCTGGTGAATTACGAAACAACCTGGTATCCTTCTATTGCCGATATATATGATACTGTTGAAAGCGGCAGCATTGGCAAGATAAAAAAGGTGGTTTTCCATGATGGGCACCAGGGGCCAAAAGAGATTGGTTGCAGCCCGCAATTTTTAGAATGGCTTACCGATCCCATAAAGAATGGGGCTGGGGCTTTAAATGATTTCGGATGTTATGGCGCTGATATGATGACCTGGATGATGCACGGCCAAAAACCAATTGCAGTTACCGCCATCACGAGGCATTATAAACCCGATGAATACCCAAAAGTGGATGATGATGCGACTATTCTCGTTGAATATCCAGGAGCTACAGGGTTGATTGAAGCTTCGTGGAACTGGCCTTTCTCTATAAAAGATATGGAAGTATTTTGTGAAACAGGTTACCTGCATGCATTGGATAATGTAAACATCATGAGCCGCAAACGCGAACATATAGTGAGTTCAAAAATAGCAGCTCCATTAACGGAGCCCAATAATGATCCATTGTTGTACCTCGCCGCAGTTTTAAACCACCAACTTACAGGCACTAATGATCTTTCTTCCTTAAATTATAACATGATCGTGATGCAGATATTAGATGCGGCCAAACGGTCTGCTGCAGAGGGTAAGAGGATTAAATTATAATGTTACTTTTTCCGGCCAATTGCAATATTGAGCAGTGAAGAATAATTATTCATCTTATAAAATAATTAGTCCAGTAAAGCAACAAATACTGCTGATTTTTATTTCATTCGGAAAATCCCATCAATCAGAAAAATCCCCGTGCGGCCAACAACAATCACGCACTTTTAATCTTGATCACAATTTTTAAATCGGGTTTATTGCCGCCGGTGGTAATGTTGGGGCGGTGTGCTGTTCCGGGAAAGAAAAGAAAAAAGGTGCCGGGTTTTGCATCAAATATTTTTCCGGGGCCAATGTAATGTGCTACATCATCTTCTTCATTGTAAGGCTCGGTAACGGCCAGTCCTTTAGCTCCGGGATCAACACCTATTTTTTCTTCTCCCGAAATTACATATTGGAGGTCGGTATATTTTTTATGTGATTCCCATTTTGATACATCAAAATCTTTCGTCGGATCATTTGTTACAGAAGCATATACATTCTCGCCATCAATAGGATATTTGCCTGGCGCTAGTTTGGTAAGGTCATGATTTTTTAAGAAGGCAAATGCTTCATCAAAATATTTTTTATTGGTATGGTATTGCCTCGCGAATTCCTGTACGTCTACAGAGGAATGAGGCTGCAATTTTAAACCTCCAAGCCATTCCTGCTTTTTAAACCATTTTTCATTTTCTTTTTTGGAGGCAGTTGGCTGGGCTGTTGTTTGCAAAAAAATACCTGAAAAAATAAGCAGGGACAAAGAAAAAAATAATCTCTTCTTCATTGATAATTTTTTTCCGAAGATAATAATTACCAACCAAAGTAATGCTGATTTTAAACATGAATATTAAAATCAGCAAAAAATCACCTTCCTTGTTTCCAGGTTCTTGTACGCCTGAAACCACTGTGTGAGGCGGGTTTCCGGCTCATCGGATTTGATGGGGCAACTGGCGTTTGTACAAATTGCATCGTACTCGCGTAAGGATGGCCTTCTACCACGGGAATCGTTTTATCAATCAATTTATGAATGTCACGCAGGTAAGCCCTTTCTTCCATATCGCAAAATGAAAGTGCCGAACCTGAATTACCGGCTCTTCCGGTACGCCCGATTCTATGTACATATGTTTCAGGAATATTAGGCAATTCAAAATTGATTACGTGGCTAAGTTCCTCCACATCAATGCCACGCGCTGCAATATCAGTTGCCACCAACACACGGATTTTACCTTCTTTAAAATTGTTTAAAGCTTTTTGCCGTGCATTTTGTGTCTTGTTTCCATGAATGGAATCGGCTTTAATATTTGCCCTGAATAATTCTTTGGCAATTTTATCAGCGCCATATTTTGTACGTGTAAATACCAACGCATTTTGAATAGTGCCATTTTTTAAAAGATGAATAAGCAACTGGCGCTTGTCATTTTTTTCGACCAAATAAATATGTTGATCTACGTTTTCTGCGGTTGAAGAAACGGCTGCCACTTCCACTCTTACCGGGTTGGTTAAAATAGATGTAGAAAGCCTTGTGATTTCCGGAGGCATCGTTGCTGAGAAAAATAATGTCTGCCTTTTTTCAGGAATGAGAGCAATGATTTTTCTTACATCATGTATAAAACCCATGTCCAGCATTCTGTCGGCCTCATCAAGCACAAACATTCTCAGGTGGTTTAAATTCACAAATTTCTGCCCGATAAGGTCTAACAATCTTCCGGGAGTTGCGATTAAAATATCCACGCCATTGCGCAACTGATTTGTTTGCATTGCCTGCGAAACGCCGCCGAAAATAACAGCATGGCGGATTCCTGTATATTTTCCGTACGATTCAAAACTTTCATCAATCTGTATAGCCAACTCGCGCGTTGGTGTTAAAATCAATGCTTTTATATTATGATTGTAGGCGTCTTCTTTTTGTTGCAACATTAAGTTTTGCAAAATGGGAATCGCAAACGCCGCTGTTTTACCGGTTCCTGTTTGCGCGCAACCTAATAGGTCTTTTCCACGTAAAATATGAGGAATAGATTGTTCCTGGATTGGTGTAGGTTCTGTATAACCTTCTGCTTCAAGCGCCTTTAAAATGGGCGCAATTAAATGTAATTCTTTAAATAACAATTTTATTATTTTAATATTAATGATAACTTCCCTGAAAAAACTGGTTTCTGAAAGCTTTGTTTGTTTGTACGCTCAACGACCTATGACTTGATGAGCTTTTGGGAAAGAAGATCCAGTCTGCTAAGTAGGAGAATAATGGCGCAAAGGTATTGTTTTTCATCGGAATTGTTTAATAACGCTTTTTTATCCCTTAAATTTTAACAAGCAAATAAAAAGTTACCCGCAGCATGCAAAAACCAGGAAGGTAATCGCCATCCATGAAGCCAGGTGAATAAAGTTTTTCAAATGGTTTTATAGTAAAGCAACAAAAAAACAATAATTTGATTTTAGAAAAAATAAAATAATATTTAAAGTGAAGCAAAAAAATAAAAATTCTCAAAAAACAATTATTGATGTACGAAGACCCGATGAATATGAAAAGGCCCACGCAAATGGCACGATCAATATTCCTTTAAATGAAATACCTAGCAGGCTTGATGAGATCAGGAAATTAAATACGCCGTTGGTGGTGGTTTGTGGCGGTGGTACCCGTCATGTAAAAGCATTTGAATTATTAAATTCCAAAGGTATAGAATGTGAAAAAGGTGGCAGTTGGACGGACATAAAATAAATCCTGCAGAGGTTAAACTCAACAGGATTTATAAAAAAATATCAGGACAGCATCGGAATTTTTTCGAAAACCAAATATCCCCATGGATCGATCCATACCTGGCTTTTAATTTCAAAATTGATATCATCGTCAAAGAACACATTCCTGAAAACGCCTTTTATATCTTTGACAATAAAATTTAATCCTTCGTCTGTACAATTTAAAATTACCAAAACCTGGTTGGATTTATTTTTACGCAAATAAGCAAAAACGCGATGGTCTTCAGGATGAGAAATAATTTTAGTAAGCACCTTTGCATCGCCAGCGCGTAAGGCTGAATTGGTAGATTTTAATGTAAGCAACTTTTTATAAAAAGTGTGCAATTCAATATTCCCGGTCCAGTCAATAGTATCTTTATCAAAAAATTTCAATCTTTTTTTGTTGGGTAATTCCTGCCCTGAATAAATTAATGGAATGCCATTCCAGGTGCAGGAAAACACAGCAAATAATTGTGCAGCATCTCCATATTTTTCATACTCTGTTCCGTTCCAGCTATTTTCATCATGGTTAGACGTAAAGTAAAGCCGGAAAGCATTACACGGAAATTCGGTAACTGTTTTATACAAAACGGTTAGCAAACTCTGAAGATTCATTTTGCCATGATAAAATTCTTCCGAAGCATGCATCCATTCCCAGGTATAAGTAGCATCAAAAACCTGGTGGTATTCAGGCTCTTCACATTCTCCCAGCCAGAACAGCCCTTCTTTTAATTTGGACGCTTTCTTTTTTGCATAAATCCAAAAATCGAGAGGTACGAGATGAGCCATATCACAACGGAAACCGTCAATGTCATATTCTTTAATCCAGAATTTTAAAACGTCAATCATCGTTTTCCAAACAGCCGGAACATCATAATTTATCTGGCAAACATCTGACCATCCATGCGGATGAAGGACTTCGTTATTTTCGTCTTTTACAAAATAATCAGGATCGTTATCAACCCAGCTATTATCGTTACCCACATGGTCTGCAATAAAATCCATAATTACTTTAAAGCCCATATCGTGAGACTCTTTTATCAGAGCTTTAAAATCTTCAACCGTTCCAAATTCAGGATTTATGGTGTCATAATTTTGAGTAGCATAATAACTGCCCAATGTGCCCAGCCTCCCTTTTTCGCTTATTGGCGTTACAGGCATAAACCATAATACCTCAACGCCCATATCTTTTAACCTCGGAAGGTGTTTTGAGAATGCGCTGAAAGTACCTTCAGGCGTGTATTGCCTTACGTTCACTTCATATATATTGGTAGAATAACTCCATGCAGGATGAAACATTTTATTTTTTTTCTTTGACATAATTTTATTGAATTAAAAAAATAAAAATAATGATAAAAAATCTTTCCGGCGATTTCCATCGAATGTACATTGTAACTTTGAGGCAGAAACAAGCCCGTTATGAAAAAATTTGATGTACCTGTTTTTTATCGCAGCCCATTAATAACTGCCATTAAAAACAGGCGAAAAGCCGATGATAAATTAAAGAAAGATTTTACGCCTACTTGCCTTGATTTTGGTGAAGTTCAGATATTTCTTGCCCGTCATTTTGGATTTTGTTATGGTGTTGAAAATGCTATTGAGATATCTTTTAGGACAATTGAAGAAAATCCCGATAAAAAAATTTATCTCCTTAGTGAAATGATTCATAATCCGCACGTGAATGACGACCTTAAAAGCAGGGGAGTAGAATTTTTGATGGATACAAAAGGAAACACAATCATTCCATTTGAAAAGCTAAAACCCGGTGACATCGTCGTAGTTCCTGCTTTTGGAACCACTTTGCAAATTGAACAGGAATTATTAAATGCCGGCGTTGAGATAGAACAATATAATACCACTTGCCCTTTTGTAGAAAAAGTCTGGAACAGGGCACAGGTAATTGCAAAAAATAATTATACCGTTATCGTTCATGGAAAACCTCAACATGAAGAAACCCGTGCAACCTTTAGCCACAGCGCTATTCATTCTCCAACGATTGTAGTTAAAGACATGAAAGAGGCGATTAGTTTATCGGATTATATTTTGCATAAAAAAGATCCGGAAAGTTTTTATTCCGAATTTGCAGGCCAATATTCTGAGGGGTTCAAAGTTGAAAATCACCTTCAAAGAATTGGTGTGGTTAACCAAACCACCATGCTGGCAAGCGATACACAGGCTATCGCCGAATATTTAAAAGAAGTGATGAAGCAGAAATATGATTTATCGGAATCCAATATTGAAGAGCGTTTTGCCGATACGAGAGATACTCTTTGCTATGCCACCAACGATAACCAGGGAGCGGTTTATGCGTTATTGGATATTGATGCTGATTTCGCTATCGTTTTGGGCGGTTACAACAGTTCCAATACATCACATTTGGTAGAATTGTGTGAAGAAAAATTACCAACTTATTTTATCAGGTCTGAAGAAGAGATTATTTCTGCCAGGCAAATTAACCACTATAAAATTGACAGAAAAGAAGAGGTGACTACACTTTCCTACCTACCTGAAAAAAAACCTATAAAAATTTTACTTACCAGCGGTGCAAGCTGCCCTGATGCGCTGGTAGAAGGCGTGATTAAAAAAATTACCAGCTTTTTTAATTGTAATAAAACTATAGGGGATATAATAAAAGAATAGAATAATTAATTTACGCCGCATAGGCAATGAGTTCTTTGAATGTATCTGTTTTCCTTTTAGCTGCTCTTAGCATTATAGCTTTAAAAATTCCTTGCTCTGTATTTCTTCG
>Ga0207933_1002311_pt1 | contig 12584 bp, 13 predicted proteins | sample NGESurdeep092012_4_FD_184488 | JGI IMG/M metagenome (GOLD analysis project Ga0207933, IMG submission 184488) | Arctic peat soil microbial communities from Barrow, Alaska - NGEE Surface sample F53-3 deep-092012 (SPAdes) | ecosystem: Environmental > Terrestrial > Soil > Wetlands > Peat ... | reverse complement strand
GATGGCGGCGATCCTTTTCGGTCTTTGCCAGGAACGGCAGCAGAACGTCCCGGTGCTCGGCGGTCACATGATCGGCACCAAGCAGCTGCAGAGCATTTGCGAAGTCGATCATCTCCGACACGGATGGCGGCTTCTCGAGTGAATAGTTCCGGAACGAGAGGGCGATGCCCGCCATTTCTCGATGGAACTCTTCATCGGCCCCTGGGGTACGACTGGCGATGATTTCAGCTTCCCGCTGCGGCGTCGGGTGTTCGACACGGACATACAAACTGCGCCTGCGAATCGGGTCCCCTAATCGACGCTCTTCATTGCTGGTGAGAACGACGAAAGGAATGCTCCTGGCTTCGACGGTGCCGAACTCGGGGATAGAAAGCTGCCAGGCGGAGAGTATTTCCAGCAACATCGCCTCAAATCCGTCGTCAACCTTATCCAATTCATCAATCAACAACACGCAGGGCCGTTCGCACTCGAGGGCGCGCATGAGAGGACCAGGACGAAAGAAATCGCGTCCCTTGAGGTTGGCCTGCACCGCCTGCCAACTCTCGTGTTGGCCCTTCGAGAACTCCATGTAGAGCCGCTGGAGCCCTTCATCAAATTGTCCGATCGCCTTGTCCTCGGTCACGCCGCGATAGCACTGTAGACGCTCAATATGCGTCTCGGCAGCCGCTGCTACGGAGAGCGCGAGCTGTGTCTTGCCACTGCCGGCTGGTCCCTCCAGCAAGATCGGCTTTTTCAGTTTGGCGGCAAGGAACACCACCTGGATCATGACGGGATCGATGAAGTAGCCCGTCGCTGCCAGCTTGCTGGAGAGATCTGCAAGTGAATCAAACATCGCGTCTCTCCCGAAGTTTCATCGTAATCGCCGCCGTTTCCGGCAATGGCTCAATCAACGGGGCCTGGCGCACGTTGCGCAGCTCCTGATAGGGGCGGTTCCAGAGGCTGGCAAGCGTGGTCAGCCATTGAGCGGCAAGCAGAACAAGGAGCACGCGGCACCAGTAACGTCCTACCACGAGTCCCCAGAACAGCCCGGCGAATCGCCAAGCGACGATGGCGCCCGAGAGCGTTAAGGCAACCGCGGATGGCATATGTTTGGTTCGTTCTTTCACATGCACCTCCAACAATGCGAAGACAGCATGGGGCGGATACGAAACTCGGTCAAATTTCCGTTTACAGTACGAACGGAAAAGGTACTCAGTACGGTTCACGAAGCCTTGGCTTTCCTAGCGCCAGAAAGGGCCACTGTCAGGTCGCTGAGGCCAGCCGCTTGCGGAGGGCGCCGCCTGACTGCGCGTCGACCGTTGCCACCGATCGGCAGCGTCTCTACCCACTGCGCCACCGCTTCGGGACGGTAACGGACAAGTGGACCCACTTTCACATACTGTGGGCCTTCGCCGCGAAGCCTCCACCGTCTCAAGCAAGCCAGGCTAACCTGGATCTTTTCAGAAAGCTGGATTTCGTTCAGGAATGATTCCATTCTGTTCTCCCTTTAGATGGCAGCCGTTGGGCCTGAATTGACCGAGAGGTTAACCCGCAGACCTATCTCGGTCAATTCCGACCCATACCGGCTCTATTGCTATGTGGAGCTGCCAGCTTTCGCGGCGGTCTCCGATCGAGAGTTCCCCCCTCGAGAGGCGACGACCGCCTCCAACGCCTCACGTTTCGCCTTCATGCGGATATGGCTGTAGTGACGAAGCATTTGGCGATCGACGTGTCCAGCGATGTCCATGATGGTCTCGTCGCCCGCGCCACTCTCGGCCAGTTCCGTGATGAGAGTGTGCCGGTTATCGTGCCACCGGCCCTTCACCTTGGCGTTTGTGCGGGTGGTCTTCCAGGCCGTCTTGAATGAGGTAATGTGCCGCGTCGGGTCGGAGGGCATGGGCCTACCCCAGGGAAAGATGTACCATTCGTCCCTGATTTCGCCGAACTTCTTGCGATACCATGCGCGGTGGTCAATGAGCGCCTGGTACACCTCGGAGTTCAGTGGCACGATTCGCCCCTCTCCGGCTTCGCTCTTGGCTCTGCCTACCTGGACCGTCTTCGCGGCGAAGTTGATCTGGCCCCAGGTCAGGGTCTTGATCTCGGTATCTCGCAGGCCTCCATTCCGGGCCAGCATGAAGGCCGGGTACATGTGGGGACTGCGCGAGCTCTTTGCTTTGGTTGCAAGACCCTCCGTCTCATCGCTATCGAAGGCCTTGCCAATGTTCTTATGAACGGTCAGCTTGAGCTGCTTGGTCTTCTTGAGATGAGCGCGAATCACCTCGCCCGGATCACCCAGCATCTTTAGGAGAAACCGGACCTCCTCGTTGATCGACTTGGGCGCTGCCTTCTCGCGAAGCCGGTCCTCCTGGTAGCGGAGAACCGTAACCTCAGTGATGTCGGCAACGATCTTCGTTCCGAGCAGACGGGCGACGTGTCCAAGCGCGTACACGGCAAAGGACGCCGACCGGTAGCGGAGCCGGTAGCCGGCCAGGTATTCATCGATGATCTCTTCGAGAACCCGAATGCGGTTCTGCCGAACCTCTTTGAAGTTGTTAAACCCATCTTCGAGCGATCGCCGGTGTTGCCGTTCGGCCTCTTTTGCGACGGTGCGCGATGTCGATTTTGTCGGCTCGTCGATGCGTTCTCCCGCGAAACGGAAGCGGTACCACCAAAACTTTCCCCTCTGATACGTTGCCATTCGGAACTCCTGTCCTGTCGGTGAGGCGCGCCGGTGCTGGGCGCGTGAACGAAGGTTCAGGCGAAGGCAAAACTCGATCAAATTTCAGGAGGCCGGCGCCACGCAAAAAGGTGGTTCAGGACACGCGGCTGGAGGCCTGGAGTCGGTCTATCAGGAGGGGAACAACAGAGTTCGGTTGCTATGGGTTAGCACCGGTTTTGAAACGGAGTGACGACAAAATTGACTACAATTTGCCAATTTTCGCGATTTTCCGCCGTCCGTTATAGCTCTAAGTTGTTGATTTTATTGGCTCCTGAGGTAGGACTCGAACCTACAACCCTTCGGTTAACAGCCGAATGCTCTGCCATTGAGCTACTCAGGATCGCTGGAAAACAAAACGCTGCCGGACGGCTGCGCTCCTTCATTTATAACAAACGCCGCGCGCGCGGTCAAAGACTGTACGTGCCGAATGTCGCGATACATGTCGAAAATGCGCACCATGAGACCCCCCTACACCCAAGTAATAGCGACCGGCGAAGTGCAGGGCGTACACGCCCAGGATTTCCTCGCCGTGTTCTTCCAGCAGCAGCGCCGTCCTGGGCGCCTTCTTCCGCAACTCCACGACGGCCAGGGCGAGCGCGTTCTTGGCCGCATCCCGCGTCGGCGCCTCGGTCACCGAGCGCATCAGGTTGAGCACAATCGGCCGCTGCGCCACGCCGCACAGGCTCAGCGCGTTGCGCACGAAATGCACCTGGCAGCGTTGCCATACCGCCCCCTGGAAGTGCCGCCCGATGGCCTTCACCATGCCCGCGTGATCGTCCGAAACGACATACCGCACGCCATGCAATCCGCGCTGCTTCAACTCCGCGAACACCGCGCCCCAACTGGCCTCCGACTCCGACTCCGCCACCCAGCAGCCCAGCACCTCGCGGTAGCCGCGCGCGTCGATGCCGCACACCACCAGCACGCCCTGGCTCACCACCGCGCCGCCCTGACGCACCTTCTCATACCGCGCGTCCACCACCAGGTACGGATACGCCTCGGTCAGCGGCCGCATCCGCCACGCCGCGATCTCCGCATCCAGCTTCTGAGTCAGCGACGACACCTGGCTCTTGGACACCTCCAGGCCGCACAGAGCCTCGGTGATCGCGCTCACCTTGCGCGTCGAAACGCCCCCCACATACATCTCCAGCATGGCCGCCACCAGCGCCTTCTCGCTGCGCTGATAGCGCTCGAACAGCTCGGTCTGGAACTCGCCGTCGCGGTCCTTCGGAACCATCAGCTCCAGCTCGCCCACCCGCGTCTTGAGCGTCCGAGGCTTGTAGCCGTTGCGCCAGCCGCGCCGTTCCCCGTTGCGCTCGTACGTCTCCGCGCCCAGAAAGCTCGTCAGCTCCGCTTCCAAAACCTGCTGCACCGTCCGCTGCACCAGTTCGCGAAGAAAATCCTCCCCGCCAAAGCCGCCTTGCAACCCTTCCACAATCCCAATACCCTGTCCCTTGCGAGCCATCTGCATCGTCTTCCTCCTGAATGTCGTTCTGCTAAACAACATCCTAAGGAATCGCCGCGATGGCTCGCTCCCGCTCGCCATCAACAGCTTCTACAGAACTTTACGGACTCAATCCGGTAAAGGTGTTACCTGCGAAAGCTGTCACGGCCCCGGCCAGGCGCACGTCGAGTCCGGCGGCGATAAGACAAAGATCTTCAACTTTCTCACCGCCACTCCCAAGGTCGTGGATGCAAAGTGTCTTTCCTGCCATCTCGGAACGCATGCAAACTTCGATCGTTCCGCGCACGCCCTGGCCGGGGTCGGCTGTACGACTTGTCATAGCGCCCACAGTCCGCAGAGTGAGTTGCACCTGCTCAAGGTGGCGCAGCCCAAGCTCTGCTACGCCTGCCATACCGATGTGAAGGCGTCGTTCTCGCAGCCGTTTCATCACAAGGTCAACGAAGGTGTTCTGGTCTGTAGCGATTGCCACAATCCGCATGGCACGTTGCAGGACAAGTTGCTGCGATCCAATGCGGATCAAAATGCCATCTGCACCAAATGCCATGCGGAGACACTGGGGCCGTTCGTTTACGAACATCCTCCGCTCAAGACGGAAGGCTGCACCTTTTGCCATGTACCGCATGGCTCGCCCAACCCGCGGCTGCTGATACGCAACAATGTCAACTCACTTTGCCTGCAATGCCACACGACCTCGATGAACTTCACCGCGCCGGGCACGCCGTCCTTCCATAACCAGGCAAACCAATACCAGTCCTGCACCACATGCCATACCCAGATTCACGGCTCGAACGCCAACCCCGACTTCTTCAAATGAGAGGAGCGCTGCGCATGACGAACAAAAAAACGTCGCTCTTCTATCGCCATATCAAGCTGCCGAGTGTGCTCGCGTTGGCTGCCTTATACCTCGGGAGTTCCGCGCCGGGCAGCTACACCGTGAAGGCACAAACCGCTCCGCCGCCCGCGACCCAGACCGCGTCACCCTCCACCGCGCCGGCCGTCGCGCCTCCAAGCGTTCCGGCTGGCGCGCAGCCTCCGGCGAAGACTCCCGCGGATGCGGCCACCCCTGACACCACTCCGCCGACTCCCAAAGACAATATCCGCTACGGCTATACCGTCCACCAATCCGTCGACTTCGGCGGTCACATCGTCTCGCAGGCCGGCAGTGGCGCCATGTATGACAGCCTGGTCAACATACAATCGGGCCCTCGCGTTCTGGATTTCTCTCTGAACCTGGTCTGGGCCCTTCCCGGTCGCGCTCTGCTGTTCGATCGCCTTTCGACCGACAGCTTCGGCTACGGCGGGGACCCCAACAACGTTTCCACACTCAACTTCTCCAAAGGCAAACTCTACGATTTCCGCGGCACCTTTCGCCGCGACCGCCAATATTTCGACTACGATCTGCTCGCCAACCCATTGATACCGCCGACATCGACCCCTTTCGTCCCGGTGCTCGATTCTCCGCATCTCTTCAACACGGTCCGCCGCATGACCGACCTGGACCTGACACTGGCGCCGCTGGCGCGGGTCAGCTATCGCCTCGACTATGCGCGCATCATCATGCAGGGGCCCTCGTACAGCACGATCCATGAAGGCGCGGAAGGCCTCTTGATGCAGTTCTGGCGCAACGGCACCGACACCTGGAACGGAGGCATCGACTGGAAGGTCGACCCTCACACGACCATCAGCTTCGACGAGTTCGTTATGCACTACAAGGGAGACACGAGTTGGCAACTGACGGGCCTCAACAACGTGCTTTCGAATGGCACGCCCGTTGCCCTTGGAGTCGATCTGTCTTCGGTATGGGCCACTCCATGCGCCGCTCCATTCGCCGCCAACGGCACCGTCAACCCGACTTGCAATGCGTACCTGGGGTATAGCCGTTCGGCGCCGACGCGCACGCTGACGCCGACCGAGCAACTGCGCTTCCAGAGTGCATCGATTCCGCGATTCACCATGAATGGGCGCGTGCTCTACAGTGCCACGAATAGCAACCTGACCAACTACAACGAGACGTTCAATGGGCTGACATCGCGCTCCGCGCTGCGAGAGTCGGTGGTGACGGGCTCAGCCTGTGTTCGCCGCATCGACGTCAACGGCGACCTGAGCATGACGTGGCAGATCGCGCCGAAACTCGCCGCGACCAACCTCTACAACTTTTCAGATTTCCGCATGCCCGGGTCAAACTCTTTCACAGAAACGGACTATGCCGGAACAACGCTGCTTGCGCCTCCTGGCGCGGCAAAGACAACCACCACGCCGGACTCTCAGTTTCTCAACCAGAAGACCAAGACCGACACCTTCCTGTTGATCTGGAATGTTACTCCCCGCGCACGGCTGGACGGCGGAGTTCGCTATCGCAGCCGCATCATCACCGACGCCGGCGGAGACTTTATTCCGATTCACGAGGACTGGGGTTTGTTCGGTGTCGCGCGTCGGCCTACTCCGTTGCTGCGCGTCAACTTCAACGTGGAGGCGATGTATGCGGACATGTCCTTTACCCGCATCAGTCCGCGACAGATGCAGCACTACATCATGCGCACCACCTACAAGCCTCACGACTGGCTGACCTTCAACGGCACCGTGAACATTCGCGAGAGCCGTGACAATGTCCAGACCGTCAACCATCTTGAGCACAACCGGGACTTCTCCTTCGGAACGTCCTTCTCGCGCAGTACGGTGTGGTCGTTCGACTTGAACTATTCCTACGACGATATCTTTTCAACCACGATCGAGTGCTATGCGTCGACTCCCGCTCCGCCGACTGCGGGGGTCGCGCCCGCGGTTTGTGTTGCGGCGTCGACTCCCTTTTCGAGCACCGGCTATTACAACGCTCCTACGCAGTTTGTGTCCGCGGCTTCATGGTCAGCCCGGTCAAGAAGATTCACATCAACGCCGGTTATCGCGTCAGTGCGGTCAGCGGCACCGCGGATGCGATCAACATTCGACAAGTGCCGGGATCTCTGCAGTCGCAGTTCCACACTCCCTATGCGACCTTCGCCTACGACCTCGCTCCCAACTGGGTGTGGAAGGGCGACTACAACTACTACGGCTACGGAGAAGGCGGCCCAACTGGGCCTACCCTGCCTCGCAGCTTCCACGGAAACGTCTGCACACTCGCTGTCCATTACGCCTTCTAAACGCTTTGTCCACGCACTACGGAGATCACAATGAAGTTTCTTCTTCCTGCCACCACACTTGCAGCCGCACTTTTCTGCATCACGCCCATGGGCCACGCACAAGCCTCTGACGCAACGTATGTCGCCAAGTGTCAAATGTGTCATGGACCCACGGGACATGCGGACACTCCTGCCGGAAAAGTGATGGGCGCCCACGCGTTCAATACCCCGGCGGTCATCAAGGAATCGGATACAGACCTTCTCGCGGTGATCAAGAACGGCAAGGGAAAGATGCCCGCCTTCGCGGGGAAGTTAACTGGCCCGCAGATGACGGAGCTGGTCGCGTACATCCGCAAGCTACAGTAACTGCGGCGGCTTGACCGATAAGCTGCCACAAATCGATGCTTCAGTAGGGACGGAACGATATGGAAGCACTGGCTGACAAAAAAGAAGAAGCGGCGGTTAAGCCTCCCGCTGGAAGACGCTCGTTTCTCATGGCGATGTTTGCAATCAGTGGAAGCGTTGTCGGCGCATTGCTGGCCATTCCACTCTTCCGCTTTGCCACATTTCCCCTTCGGAAAGCTGAGAGTGAGACTGCCTGGTCGGATGTCGGCCTCGCCACGGACTTCGCATCGCTCACTGCGCCAGTTGCCAAAACTATCACGCTCGAACGGCGGGACGCGTGGCAGACCACCTCATCGCAGACCGCCGTCTACGTGTTGCCGGCCAAGGATGGCGTTCTTCGCGTCCTGTCGCCGGTATGCCCGCATCTCGGCTGCTCGGTTCAGTGGCAGGATGCGCAGAACAAGTTCATCTGTCCCTGTCACTCAGGATCGTTCACCGCGGATGGCGTGCGCATCGCGGGACCACCGCCGCGTTCGATGGATGCACTCGAAGCGAAGGTAGAAGGTGGAACATTGAAGGTCCGTTACCAGTACTTCCGTCAACTGGTTTCCGACAAAAAACCGCTGGCTTAGGGGAGGAACGACCATGTCGAATGAACCCACTCCCGAGCAGGACAAGAAGCCCCACCTTGCAGAACGGCTGGATAACTGGCTGGACGAACGCACCGGGATCGATTCGATCCTGCACGAGTCGCTTGACGAGCCGATACACGGCGGCGCGAGCTGGGCTTACATCTTCGGCTCCGGCTTGCTCTTCCTGTTCATGTCGCAGGTCATCACGGGGGTTTTTCTGGCGTTGTATTATGTGCCGTCGGCGGACCACGCGCACACCGTTGTGTCGTACATCGTGAAGGTGGTGTCTGCGGGATCGTTCATCCGCAGCATTCATGCTTACGGTTCGAGCGGCATCATCATCCTGTTGTGTCTGCACATTGGGCAGACTGTTCTTTATGGCTCCTATAAGGGACGTCGCGAGTTGCTGTGGCTATCCGGCTGCATTCTGATGGCGCTGATGCTGGGGATGGCGTTTACCGGCTACCTTCTGCCCTGGGATGAGAAGGCTTACTTCGCCACCGCCGTTGGAACAAACCTGATTGCGGAAGTTCCATGGATCGGCCCTGTCCTCCAGAAGCTCGCGCGCGGCGGCGATCAGATGGGGACACTCACCCTCTCCCGGTTTTTTGTCCTCCACGTCTTCATTCTTCCCGGAATGCTGATCGCGTTCATCGCGGGCCATGTTTTCTCCTTCCGCAAGGCCGGAGCGGCTGGTCCTATCAAGGAAGATCCCGTCAGCCCGCGCCTGCCGTCAGTCCCTTTCTATCCGCGCCAGGTATTCATGGATGCGGCCTTCGCCGTCGTTTTGATCGGCATACTCGCCGTTATCGCGAAGATGATACCCATGGACCTTGGACCCGCAGCCAATCCCGCCGACACGCACTTTTTACCCCGGCCGGAGTGGTATTACCGTCCTGCCTTCCAATGGCTGAAATATCTCAGTGGCCGCTGGTCGTTGGTCGGGGGCATCATGCTGCCGGCACTTCTCGCACTTATCTTCGCGGCAGCTCCATTTCTCGACCGCCGGCTGGAACGCCGCCCCTGGAAGCGTCCGATTTCAGTGGGCGCCTTCTTCCTCTTCCTCATCGCCTACACCGGCCTTGGAATCGCCAGCTATCACGATGACTACAGTGACCCGTCCATGGCCTCGCAGATGCATGCTCAGAACGCGGCCTCCCGTAGCTTCATGACCGCCCCTTTCGTTCCCGAGTCCACGGCAGGCAGCGTCTCCGCCAGCCTTGCTTCAGCCGACCCTATCGTCGTGAAGGGGCACGCACTGTTCGAAGCGCAGTCATGCAATTCTTGTCATGGGGAGGGCAGAATCGGCACTGCTGCCGCCGGTGCATTGACCAGCGTCGGCACGAAATACACCGACCCGCAACTCCAAGCTCTCCTCCAGACGCCAAGCATCAAAATGACTGGCGGAGGAATGCAGCCCGTCGTCATGAAGCCGGCTGACCTTGAAGCGCTAAGTAGCTACCTTCGTCAACTTCATTGATTGACTTAGGGAATCTCTGCACAAGTTCTGCATCCACGGCCTGATTGATTAATCTGATAGGTGCGAGGTAATTGCGGATGAAGCAGCAGAGTTTGGCATCTCAGGGAGTATTCGAGAAGTATGGCCGGAAGTCTCGGCGGGAGCTGTTTCTGGATGAGATGGAGCAGGTAGTTCCATGGTCACTGCTGTCCGGCTAATGATCTATCTTCCTCTTGCGACTGATTGTTCTGCATGGGGTTAGGGGGCATTTTCTCTTGCCGCGATTTGAACTGCGTCGACGGGTTTGGATGTCCGCTTGGCGTGGGTTGACGATGGTGCATGAACGAGGGGCGCACCATCTTTTCGCAGTTGATCTCCGTTCTGCCCGACCGTGAGTTTCGCCGCTGCGTCGAGCGGTATCGCGGCGACACCCGCCTGCGTGGACTGTCCTGCTGGGAGCAGTTTCTGGCCATGGCGTTCGCCCAACTGACCTACCGCGAGAGCCTGCGCGACATCGAAGCGTGTCTCCGCGCGCTGGGGCCGAAGCGCTATCATCTCGGCTTCCGCCGCGCCGTCGCGCGCTCCACCCTGGCCGACGCCAACGAGACCCACGACTGGCGCATCTTCGCCGACTTCGCCCAACACCTGATCGGCATCGCGAGGCCGCTGCACGCCGGCGATACCCTTGGCGTCGATCTCGATGCCAGCCTCTACGCGCTCGACTCGACCACCATCGATCTCTGCCTCGCGCTCTTTCCCTGGGCCAGATTCCGCACCCGCAAGGCCGCCGTCAAGATGCACACACTGCTCGATCTGCATGGAAATATCCCAGCATTTATCCATGTTTCCGATGGGAAGATGCACGATGTCCATGCGCTCGACCGGATCGATATCGAGCCCGGAGCCTTCTATGTCCTGGACCGCGCTTATATCGATTTCGAGAGGCTCTACCGGTTCACGCTCGGCTCCGCCTTCTTCGTCACGCGGACCAAAAAGAACATCCTGTTCCAACGCAGGTACTCGCGCGCGGTAGACAAGAGCACGGGCCTGACTTCGGATCAAACGGTCATCCTGACCTCGTTCGAATCGGCGTCGGCGTATCCGGACAAGCTGCGCCGGATCAGCTACCGCGGCCCTGAGACAGTCAAGTCCCAATAGTTCTGTAGATTGTGATTTCTCAGGGTAGTTGTTGCTTGTTCTTGTTGGTTGAGGGGCCGGCTCGCGGAGGGCGTAGCCCGGAGCGAGTTGGCCCCTCAGGCGGCTTGGGCGGTGGTCTGGTCTTCGACTTCTTCCTCCTCCTCCTCCATGCGCAGGTAGAGCCGTTCCATCCACTGCTGGCTGGTCTCGATCAGCAGCGCCGACACCAGCCGTAGGCCCGTGCCGTTGCATTCATCCGTGGTCGAATGCCTGAATGAGTGGCGTAAGGAGTCCAAGCATAACGGCGATGACGACTTCCTCTTTCCATCAAATCGGAAAGAGGGGAAACAGCCGATTACGCCCGACATGGTGCTCAAGAAGGTCATCCGCCCGGCTCTACTGCGGGCGAAGATCATCGGCAAGGTGATCGGATGGCACAGCTTCCGTCACTCTCTGGCAACCAACCTGAGAGCGTCCGGTGCGGACCTGAAGACAGCCCAGGAACTCCTGCGTCACGCAAACTCTCGGATCACGCTCGACATCTACACGCGAGCGATCTCCGAGACGAAGCGGGATGCCAACAACAAAGTGATGGAGATGGTTCTGGAAGCCGAAAAGCCGAAAATTTCAGTACCCTCGCCAGCACCCTCGCAACCGGAGCCATTGCTGCTTGAGGGCAGCAAAAAAGGCGCTGAAAACTTTCAGCACCATTCAGCACCCTCGCGGGCTGAAACCTTGATTGTCACTGTGCCATAAACCTTTTATTTTCTTTGGTTTATGGCGGGGACGACGGGGCTCGAACCCGCGACCTCTGCCGTGACAGGGCAGCGCTCTAACCAACTGAGCTACGTCCCCAAGAAGCTTTTCAACAACTTGGAATTATGTCACATAGAATCAAGCGTTTCGCAGCTTTCGCTATTTTCGCCTCATTCTACCTTGTCGCTGCTCTGGACCTGAATTTTGGGGTTGTTTGGACACCAAGTGGACACCAAACTGGACACCAAAGCCGTTCCCGCAGCGACAGAATCAAGTCTACCAGATGAACTGCGGGTTTTGGTGTCCACGGGGTATGTCACAGGAAGAATTCTTGACGCAGAACTCAAATTACTGGCTGCGCTATTTAGAACGTCACAAGGATCGCCGTCGCAATCGGCGTTAATGGGGAGTAATTGCTAGCTGCAATCAATTCCGCCGCCGAATTCACTGATATATGCCGCCACCCAGTAACGTTATGCTGCCATCCATTACCGCGCTATGCCGCAGTTGCAAACCCATCATCCGCGCCGAAGGCGTGCTCTCGAAATCGAAGTTTCCCAAAACACCGTTTTTCGCGCACAACCTCTTGCAGCCCACAGCCAGCTCTTCTTGCAGTGAGCTACGAAGCGCTACACTGCAGGCATGTCGAAGAGCCTTGCTGATTACCTGTCTGAAGTGCGCCGGGTGATTCCCGTTGGACAGGTCCTGAGTGACCCGCACGCAACGGCAACGGCACCAATCAACGACAGCGTTGATCTCAGTAAGTACCGTCCCGTGACACCACAAGAGCAAGCTGTCATCGCAGCAATGCTGAACGGAGATGGCCCCGAGTTGAGCTTCTCGGCGGCTGAGGCAAAGCTGCCGAGCTGCACGACCGCCTGGAGGATCTCCCATTCATCCAGGGTTGTCTTCACCTGGTGATTTTATATCGATAAATTCGATGGGTCCGACGCGGAAATCTCGCTATTCAATCGAT
>Ga0207933_1002310_pt1 | contig 12590 bp, 9 predicted proteins | sample NGESurdeep092012_4_FD_184488 | JGI IMG/M metagenome (GOLD analysis project Ga0207933, IMG submission 184488) | Arctic peat soil microbial communities from Barrow, Alaska - NGEE Surface sample F53-3 deep-092012 (SPAdes) | ecosystem: Environmental > Terrestrial > Soil > Wetlands > Peat ... | reverse complement strand
TGAACGGGGTTGGGTGACAGTAAAACTGACCTTGGGATTCCCTCCAAGCGAAGCCGCAGTCGGTACCCATGCGAAACCAACCGACTTACCGACAGAATCTCCCAGTCTTCCATGCTCGAAGATTCCCTTCTTTGCTTCCTGAAGCGAATAGCTGCCCTTGGTCGAGTCGGACCAGAGTATATAATCTCCAGGGACTGTCATCCCCGTCGGCATTATACCGGCGAGCGCAACCGAGTCTTTCCACGTCTTGCCCTTGACCCAGAGACGCTGCTGAGCAACGACCCGGTCGACCACAGCAAAACTCTTCATCAACTGGACCCAGGAGCCATTCGGCAGTAGTTCCGGCGGCCTGTACGCACTCGCATTACTTGTCCCAACATCCGAAATCCAGAGGGCGCCACGCGCTTCATAGACCGGATCGATGAACCGCGTAGCAACGACACCCGCAGCGGACCCGAGTGCAACGAGGATTACTATCAGCCATCGGAAACGTTTGATCGCCGCCCAGTACCGCCTTAACTTGGCCCCGCCACCACCGCCCTCCTCCTCCTCGCTGGTCGGCCGCGGGGTCAGGTCGAGAGGCGCAATGTCCGTCGGTCCCGGAAGCGCGGGAGTTGTATCCCGGAATGGAGTCGCGGGCACGATTGAGTTTTTCATCTGGAGTGCCGAAAGATAGAGGTAGTTACGTGGCGGGAACAGCGTTGCGTAGATCCAACAGCCGGCCGACCTAGATACAGTATCGGCACAGGCGTGTTCTGGGTTAGCGATGAACTTTCCCTTGTGCTCCCCCGCTGGAGGCACATATTTGCAGGTGAACCGATTATGTAGCACGCGCGCAACACCACCGTCCCACTCTTATTGCAGCTCCCCAAGCACATGCGTTTTCCAGGGTCGGGCCTGATGTCTGATAGCATTGGCGGCCAGAGGGGCGTCGACACCGACGCCATCGCCCCCGGCGCGCGCGCCGACCTGCGACTGCTGGTAGTCGAGTGCGACGATTCCCTTCGCGATGGATGCGTCGCTGTCCTCCGCGGAGAGGGGTACGCCGTGACGGGCAGCGCTCGCGGCGATGAGGCACTCCGGCTGCTGCAAAAGCGCAAGTACGACATTGTTCTCGTGAACCTTTTCATGAGTGGCGTTTCGGGGATGAAAATTCTCGAGGCTGCCCGCGACGCCCATTCGGCGTCGCTCGTGATCCTCATGACCGGGAACCCAAGCGTCGAGACGAACATTCGAGCGCTGCAGGCCGGTGCCTGGGAGTACCTCGCGATGCCATTCACCGCTGAGCAACTCCAGCTTGTAGTGGGTCGTGCTGCACACCGCGTGCTAGAAGGCAGGGGCGCGCCCGTTGCGACCGTCGAAGCCGCGGAGCCGGTGGACGACGGCATGGCGTCCCTGATCGGTGTCTCGCCAGCATTCTGCCGAGCTGTGGAGCTTGCAAGGAAGGTCGCGAGGACCAACGCGTCGGTGATGATCAGCGGCGAGAGCGGCACTGGCAAGGAAGGCATCGCCCAGCTCATTCATAAACAGAGCCGACGAAGCGGCAAGCGATTCGTGGCGATCAACTGTGCAGCGCTCCCCGCTCAGCTGCTCGAATCCGAGATGTTTGGCCACAAAAAGGGATCCTTCACGGGTGCCGATCGCGACAAGCCAGGACTCCTCGAAGTAGCGCACAACGGATCGCTATTCCTGGACGAATTGACCGAAATGCCACTGGCACTTCAGGCCAAACTGCTGCGCGTGATTCAGGATGGCGTTGTCCGCAGAGTCGGTAGCGAACAGGTGGACGCGACCGTGGACGTTCGATTCATCTCAGCGACGAACAGGGATCCGAATGAGGCGGTGCGGACGCACCTGCTCCGCGATGATCTGTACTACAGGCTTCGAGTCGTGCCGCTGATTCTGCCGCCGCTGCGCGAGCGGCTGGAGGATATCCCACTCCTCGCCAACCACTTCCTGTGCCAGTACTGGCGCCGGCATCGTATATCGGATGGCGACTGCCCCACACTTTCCGCCTCGGCTCTCGACCTTCTGACCGCGCTGCCGTGGCCTGGCAACGTTCGCGAATTGCAGAACCTGATGGAGCATCTGGCGGTGTTGGCCGATTCTGGATCGGTCATTCAGGCTGACGAGTTGCCTGTTCGTAGCGGCGCCGGGATGCGTAACGGCGCCAACCATGGATGGCCTCCCCAAATTCTGACAAAGGCGTATCACCCCGCCAAGGAACTGGTCCTGGCACAGTTCGAGAAGGAATACCTGGCAGCGTTGGTTTCCCGCTCGGAGCGCAATATGTCGAAGGCGGCGCGTCTGGCAGGCGTGGATCGGACTACGCTTTACCGTTTGCTGGAAAAGCACGCGATTTCAACGGATGCAGCCACACTCAGTGCGGCGAATGCAGACCAGATGGGAAGCGCGGACGCTCCGATCGACCTAGCGAGGTTAGCTGACTAGCAGGTCAGTAAATGCTGGCATCAATGCATGCCAACGCGCATTGCGGAGTGCCTTACACGTATTCCGCGAACAAGGGTTGAACGCGACGAAACAGGGTCGTGGCTCCAATGAGACCACCGATTGCCCAGACAGCCGAATACACCAACTCCCAAGGCTGCCAGATCGGTACGACGGAACCCTTTAAGACTGTCGTGATCGGGTGAAGAAGGCTTTGCCCCTCAATAACACTCAGGCGCAATCCTTCGAGGATGCCTGTCAAGGGATTCAGCATGGCCAGAAATGCGCCACGGGCACCCAACATGGATGGCTCAAAGAAAACAGGAGTGAAGAAAATGCCGAACATCAATATGACCTGAACGATGTACTTCACATCCCGAAAAAAAAGATTCGCGCAACTGAGTGCGAGCCCAGCCGCCGTCGTAAACATTATGAGGAGCGCAAACAGAACAGGGACCCAGAGCAACGACAGATGCAGCCGCACGCCAAGGAACGGCAGGATGACTGCGAGGACACAGACACCCAGACTCGAATCGAAAAGCTGAGCCCCAACAGCTGAAAGTGGGAGCACTTCGCGCGGAAAATAGATCTTTGTAACGAGGTTCGCGTTTCCGATCAGGCTCGACGTTGCGAAGCCCAGTGTGCCGACGAAAAATGCCCATGCGATCCCTTTGAGCGCGATGTCGGCCACCTCAGTCCCAACAAGATGCTGCCCCGACATCTGAGCCATCGCGAAACGAATAATCAAACCCGAAAAGACGATGAGGACCGGCATGAACACTGCCCACGCGAGCCCCATCACGGCTTGCTTGTAGCGCAGCTTGATATCGCGCAGCGTCAATTGCTGCAGCAGGTCCCGATGTTCCCAGACATCGGTGATTGCCTCGCGCATGTCCTTGAGCGGGAGATTCCGCGGCTTCTTAGCGAGCGGCGCTTGCGAGATCGGCGGCGTTGCGGTTGACATTGGGCTCAGTTCAGGAGAAGGTACTCGTGCAGTCATCTTTGGGATTTGTCGTGATCACGAGTTGATGAGAATCCCTGATGGAGTCATGATCATGGAATCACTTTCTTGATTGCCGGTACGGTTACCGCGCGGCCGCACGCTCATTGCCGCGTTGAGTTGTATGCTTCCGCCGAACGGACTGGTGCCGGCTTGCACAGTGAATGACTTCGCCGGACCGCTCCGCACTATGCGCTGTCGTGCATGGTCCCAGACCGCAGTCTCCACGTGATACAGACCCGGGACGAGGTTCGCCTGGAAGTCGAAGGAGACGTCGAACGCGCGGTCGCGCGGAAGTTCCACCCCACAAGGCAATGCGCCGGTGGAAAACAGCACCGCTCCAGTTGTGGCCGAGCGAACGCTCACGTGCAGGTCAGTCGCCACAGGGTCAAAGTCCGAACGAGACCGGCCGCTCAGTTGAAATGCCAGGCGGTCTCCGGAACGAACTATGTCGGCGGCGTCAAAACGAAGTTCGTCGATCGTCAGCGCACATTCCACCGAGTCGACGGGAGTTGTCGCAGGGCCCATGGTGTACTCCTGAATGCAATCGCTTGCCGTCCCGGAGCGACGAACCTGGCCGTGATCGAGCAGTATTGCCTCGGTACAGAGCGTCGCAATCCGGTCAAGCTGGTGCGTTACAAGAACGACTGGAATGCCACTCGTACACATCGATTGAATTCTACCGAAGGCCTTATCCTGGAAACGAAAATCCCCGACAGAGAGCACTTCGTCGATTATGAGAACGTCGGGATCAACATGCGCCGCAATCGCGAATCCAAGTCGGGCATTCATTCCGCTCGAGTAGCGCTTGACCGGTGTGTCGATGAAGTCCTCGATTTCGGAGAACTCAACTATTTCGTCGAACTTGCGCGCGATTTCGACGCGCTTCATCCCCATGATGGCACCTTGGAGAAATACGTTCTCCCGACCCGTGAGGTCCGGGTGGAAGCCGGCGGCGATTTCGATGAGCATCCCCATGCGGCCATGGACTTCACGTATGCCGCGATCGGGACGCAGGATCTTGGTGAGGAGTTTGAGGATTGTTGACTTGCCGGCGCCGTTGGGGCCCAGGATGCCGAGGGCGTGGCCCATGCCGACGTTGAATGAAACGTCGCGGACCGCCCAGAATTCCTGCTCGCTAAGCGGGGGGCGAGCGCCTCTACGAACAAACTGGCGTGCGACAGCAGGGATCAGATCACGAAGGCTGTCGTGAACTTCACCGCGGCGAAACTTTTTCCAAACTCCGTCAAACCGGACACCAGACGCCACCAAACTCTCCATAGAAACATTTGACTACCCGCACCGTCGTCTCACCGCAATATATCCGTCGGTCCCCCATACCCCATAATATCCTCCTGAGTATCGGCGCGGGGCGTTGCGTGCACCAGCATCTTTCCACTCCATCACGACCAATCAGCACAATATTTAATCTGCAGGCTCGGCGGGGATTCGGAGCTTTGAGAAACTTAAAAAACAAGATCGTTGACTGACACCTAAAACTATTCAGACAGGGTTACCGGTGACCTGCTGTGAGCCCCAATGCGTGGAGCACCTTGGGTTACCGAATGAACATACCTGCAAGACGTGAGCTCGGCCCGGGAAGGACGCCCTTGCCGCGTGGGTAGTAACACTTAAGATTACTCGAACTCACGACGTGCTTGGTACGCTTACCGAGAGTTGTCGTCTTGACGTCCCTCCGGAGCCAATAGTTGAAATCCGCCTTACGCCAAGAGTGGCCAGTGTTGGAGTTGCACGGATCGGACCCGGCCACCATCTCGCTTAGCGGACCACCAGATGCCTCGTTTGGAAATTACGACGCTAAGTTGTCAGGCGCCGATCCGTACTGTACGTGGCGCTGGAACGGCGCGATCCTTGTCGCAGAGACCGACCGGTACGGCTTCTTTCCTCTCTTCTATTGCATATGCGAGGACGGAATCATGCTGTCGCCATCGCTCGTGGCGCTCATCCAGGCTGGAGCACCCACCGAGCTTGATGACGCCGCAATAGCGGTTGCCCTACGCCTTTGGACGTTTTTGGGTGACGATACGCCGTTCGGGAAGATCCGTGTATTGCCACCCGGCGGGAAATTGACATGGACGCCAGGGCGGCAGCCAATAATTGAACGACGGTTCGTATTTGGGCAGCGCGTTTCAATGTCTCGCACGGCTGCCATAGACGGTTACATCGAACGTTTCCGCGCTGCGATTCACCGGCGTGCGGATGGCACAAGCGTGGTACCTCTGAGCGGAGGTCGAGATTCGCGTCACATATTCCTCGAAATGTGCAGCGCAGGCCGCGCGCCAGACATGGCCATAACGGTTAGCGGATGGAACCAGCAAACACCGGACGCAGAGATTGCGGCGGCCGTAGCCGAGCGCGCCGGGGTTCGGCAGGTTACCGTCGGACTTCCTGCGTCGAGATGGAGGGCGCAGGTCGACACAGTCTCAGCCACACACCTTTGCACCTTCGATCATTGGTGGTTGGAGAATCTCATCCTGAATCTCCACAACATCGGTCGGCCCGTTTCGGTGTTCGAGGGTGTGGCGGGCGACGTGTTATCGAGTGGTCTATTCAAGACCGCATTGCGAGCACAGTTGTTTGAGCAAGGCAAGCTGCGGGAGCTAGCCGAAATGATGCTCGGTGAGGATGGCTACTTCAAGAAAGTGCTTCCGACTGCGTGGTACTCGCGGTTTTCGCGGGACCTGGCAGGCGAGCGGTTGCATCGCGAGTTACGGGAGCACGTCAACGCACCAAATCCACTCGCCTCGTTCTTGTTGTTTAACAGGACACGCAGAGTTACGGCGCTCACCCCGACAACTTTGCTCAGCCCCCATGCGAAAGTTTGGTGCCCTTATCTGGATGTCGATGTTTGGGACTTTCTTACGTCGCTAGAGCCATCGATGGTCGGGTATGAATCCACCTCGACGTTTCACGACGAAGCCATTCATCGAGCGTACCCAAAGTTTGCAGACATCCCCTTTGCGCATAGTTTTGACGCTAAACGGCGACTACCGTCCTATGATCGGCGGACGATTTGGGAAATGGCAAAGGGGGTTGCTGGTGTACCGGCAACGCCTTTGCGAAAGCCATTTCTTTGGCCGCGTTTGATTCGGGGCATAACTGACCCGTCGTACACGTCAGCCGCCGCCGAACTGACTCCGATCGTAAGCTACCTCACAACGTTAGCGACAGTAGGCCGTCTGTGAGAACAACACGCTAGCGCGATGGGAATCAACTGACGCTCTCTAGTTGTCGTCGGCATCCGTGTGGGCTAGGATTTTGGCGTATTCACACGCACACTGATTCACGGCAAAACAATGGAGGGTCCCCCGCAAACGGTGCCACATAGGAGCCGGGTGCACGTCTTTTCGGCGAAGCTTGGATACCAGTCGAATGGTGTAGTACACGAACCGGTAGTGAGTCTCCGACGCGAGCCGCACGGTTCGGTTAAGCTTGTGAACCAGCGGAAAAAGGTGGGTTTGCCAGCGCGCCAACAGTCCCTGCTCCACCAGATACCGAAAATAGCGTGCGCGGAATGAGGCCCCTTGCGGGATTTGCGGCGGAGTAAACTCCACTACTGATCCTATCTTGATCTGCCCGAAGGCAGATCTCTCGACACCCGCGGACTCGGCAAGGCGGCGCGGGATGGGTCGGTCATAGGGCGTATCGAGACGCCACGGCTTCATTTCGCTGGATTCTGTGATACGAAGTATGTCCGCGCGGCGTCGAGCCCCAATATATGGTACCGCAACCTGAACGAATCCTGCGCGGAGACGTAGCTCTGTAAGACCATGCAGACTCAAGTCTCCGCGACGGAGGTCGGCGCCGTCACGGCCGGGATGTTCTTTGTATCCCGAGTCGTAGGTGTACCAGAGTTCACCGAGCGTGCCCGTGAGCAGGAGCGCTGGCGCCGTCAATCCGCTTGCGACCTGCTTCAGGTTTGCGTCCTGCGGTTCATGAATGCTCGCATGGAGATGAAGTTCCTCTCCGTAGTCAACCTTGAACGCCCGTCGTTCCACAGGCAAAATAGACGTAATCCCTAATGCGTGCGCGATATCCGTTCCATCATCGTCAATCTCTGGCTCGCCAACTTGATCAGCAAACGCTGCGCCTCCCTTGCCCGTTGTTACGGTGAAGACACCATCCAACCCGTGTTTCGAGGCGATCGAATTAACTGCAGTGGAGTCATAGCCCCGCGACTGTGTACTGTAGATTTTTAGTGGGAATCGACGATGCAAATCGCGTGCGTTCTCCGCAAGTGATGCATAAGCTGTGGAAAGGTACGATGCATAGTCGTTGTAGGCGGCGAATGATGGTGACTCAGGCTTCGGAACCTCGTAGACCTCGCCCTTGTGAACACGTAGGTTGTGATGCATAAGGCGCGACACGACCCCATTACGCGTAGGAATTGTTCGCTCGTATTCGTCTATGCCGCGCAGTATCGAGTCGTTGATTGACGCGTATCCCATGAAAGCAGGATCGAGTTCGTCGCTCACCGACGCCAAGAGTAACGCGAGCGAATTCGCGACCGTAACTGCGGACGGAGCGGTGTTGTAAAACAAGTAGTCGGTCGTCGCCAAGCTTGAAATGCATAAAACTTCATCACCGGACATCGTCGCCCCACTTCCGAAGACGACTTCCGTATCGCCAGGGCGACCCTTCTCGAACTCTCCTGCCCACGCACCTTCGAAGAAAAAGGAATTACGGGTCTCGAGGTACTCGCCGTGCGTGACGTGAACCTCGCCCGAGGAAGGATCGACAGTAGCCACCCACGCGAGAACCGGCAAATGGGGGTTTAAAGTGTATTTGATCACGAAGTCGAGCGCATGAGAATTTGACGGTAAGATCGGCTAACCCGAGCGTCTAGACGGAACAAGGTCCCGTCCTTTCGCAGCACTTACGACAACGGGTTCTCCGCTTAGTTTCGGACGCGCATTGCATTAAAGTGAGAACCTCCAATTGCATTTATTCGGTAATCAACACCGACGGCTTGAATGTCGCCAGCCTTCGCGTCATGCGGAAGAATATTATGAACTGTGTGCACCACAGGAATTCGTAAGACGCGGGGCTGTCCAACTGCCCGAATAGTCGGTCAGCTCGGGCCACTGGGTCCACAACATTGTAATGTGCGCGTTTTAGGGGCAAGGAAAGCTCGGTCGACAGATATAGCCATCGGGCAGCCTGGACCCACCGACTTCGGTGGCGCTGGTAATTGGACGGAGTTGGCGGAGCCGTTGTTGACTGAGCAGCCGTGGAGATCGGCGATCGAGCCGCGTCACGCAGGCTCTTAGGAAGTCGAGTGCCAAGTACGTGAAATCGCCGATAGCGGGAACCGGTTCCCGGACATTGATATGAGACACGTCCGAGCAATAGACATCAATCCGAACGCCGTTCGCCGCCAATCCCTGCGCAAGCTCGTGTGTGTAAAGATCGCTGCCGAAACCGGGGATCGGATTTATCAGGGCGATCGGTCGCGGGAAATCGTCGCTCATGCAGGATACTCCGGGTGCTCATACGAATCCGTGGAGTCCCGATCACTACCGGCGCGCTCGTCAGCTCGACGTGTCGCTACTGCGTCTAGCACGGCGAGATCCTTCGCGGCGGAGCTGCCTGCACCGCATTATCTCGAAGAATTTGTTGCAAAGCCTCGCGTACGTCGGTATGCATCACAAAATGCTGGCGGCCCTCTTGTGATTCCTGTGGACGTCGAGGCGGCAAGGTGCGTGAAGCGATACACCACCTAACGACTTCACCCAGGAGATCGATCTGTGCGCGATCCACCCGTTGGCGAAGCGTATCAATGTTGCCCACGCCATCTAATGGGACCGGACGAAAAATAATAATGTCGCCCGTGTCAATTCCCGGATCTATTAAGTGAACGGTGCACCCAACCGGTGCGCCACACAACACGCTCCACTCGGTAACGTTCATCCCTCGCATGCTGGGCAGGAGTCCCATATGCGCGTTCAGTGTGCCATGGCGCGGGAGTCCTAAAATTGCCGAACGCAGAATTCCGCAACCTGCGTAAACAAACAGGTCCGCATCGAGGCTCCGGATTCGCTCCAGATCGCCAGTAGCTTCAAGGTCGTCTACGATGAGCAACTCAAATCCATGTTCTGCAGCGTATTCCGGGACGCTCGCACCCGAAGTCGTGATCGTAGCGTGCCGAGGCACCTCAACTGGAATTGGCGTTCGATGGCCGAGAGCACGTCGAATCAAGCTGCCCGCGCCGTATTCCCGAGCGTGCGCGAATGCCCTTTGCATCGCAGAAGGCTCGCGTTGTCGGACGGACACTATGGCACTTGGGGTGAAGCCCCACATTGACCAAGCTTCGACGAACTGCTCTACTTTCAGGCTACGCTCTGCCGCGAGGAGCACGGTGCGAAATCCGGTCGTCTGCATGGGCTCCTGTTCGGGGAGAGTTGAAGGGACATCCCCAGGAACATGGATCGGGCCGGTGCGCGGCGGTACCGGCCTCTCCAGGACGGCAAGTGCATCGCGCTTGGCTAGCAGGCCATCGATGAAGAACTTGGCTGCCCAATTGGGATACGCGAAGCGTATATAGTCTCCCCAGAGTGGATCCGAACCAGCTATTCCCCCACGAATCCCAGAATTACGTGATGTCATTGTCTGCGCCGCCTTGACCGTGTCAAGTGCCTTACAAGCCGTGCTAAGGAGCGCAGGATCGCCGTCGATTTCATGTAACCGGAGCCATATAAGGGCCATCTGGCAATTTCCCGTCAGGCACACGTATGAGGCGGCGGGGCGCCACCGCCAGTCCAGTCGGCCGGGCAACCTGCGCGAAACCTCCAACCGGCGCGCGACTGCATGCGCTGCACGCCGCGCAATCGCAATGCCGTCATCATTGCCCAAGAGCTGCGACATAAGCAGAATTCCCCATATCGTGTATGCTATTGTGTGCGTCACAGCAGCTCGGTCGTGCTGGCCATCCTCAAAACCGCAGTCGTTAATCCAGCCAGTGTCGGCGTCAACATGCGTTAGAACCCAGCGTAAGTGATCGGCGGCGGCCCGCAAGTAACGCTCGTCCCCAGCATGCACTCCGAATTCCGCCAACCAGCAGCCCGCATGAGCCATGTACGTGTACGTTCTATTTCCGTAAAGGTGCTTGCGCCAAGCACCATCTGCATCCTGCATCTCTACAAGCCAGTCCGCTGCACGGCGCGCGGAGGATAGCACCCGCTCGTCTTCACCGTCGCGGTGCCAAGCCGTCAGTCCATTCAATATTTGAGCAGTGTTGAAGACTGACGGCTCGTCGCGGTTCTCGGCGATCTCCATCCCGGGGAACGCCCCGCTCGAAAGCTGGACCCGTAGCAAGAAATCGATGCAACGCTCCGCGCGCGCGCGGCTGCCGACAAAACCCTCGGCTTCCAGTTTCAGCAGTGTTGGGATGGTGTAGCCGGTTGTCTCGGGATACGATGACGTCCAACCGGTCGAAAGCGTGTATCTTCCGGAAATACCGCCATCGTCGACAGCGTCCTGTGCGCAGTTCAACCACGCGACCGCCGCGCGTAAATGATCATTGTCCGAATATCGCGCAGCCTCGTTCCGCCTTCGTGCAGATACGCCATGGAGTAAGGCGTTGACGACGGACGGACGCCATGCATGTGCCGAACGAAGATTGCTCAAAATTCTATGTGTACTTGAAATGCTCATAACTTGGCGAAGTTGATTACAATGTTCGAGAAGAGGAAATAGCTCAGGAATTTGTCACTCGGCGTGCTCATCACATCCGTCGCGCGCCCACGTTTGGCTCCCGCCGCAGCCCACCTTGGCGTCAATCGCGTGATGCGAACGGACGAGATGATCCCGGATCGCGATGAGAACATGGCAAACAGCGTTGCGCCAAGTGGATTTTTCAACTGCGAACGCGATATCTCGCTCGATAAACGCAGCCGTCAGCGACGCGCCCGCGGCGCTCTGATTCAGTAATTATTCTCCGTCCGCGCATATACGTCGACCAGATCCCACGCTAAGAATCCCAAACTTGTTCCTGCCTAGACAAACTAAGGCAGTCGAGGGAAGATGCGAACTGAAACGGGGGGGTAGCTGGGTCTGCGATTCGTCGCGGGCAGTGAACGCGCAAAATAATTGAAACAGCAGAAATAGAGGCTAGCCTCCAACACCAGTCAAGGGACCGGCCGGGACCCCTAAATCTATGAAATTCCTCAGCCGGGATCCCACGCGAGTTGACCAGTCGTGCGTCCGTCACCTCGGATAGCCCATCCGTAACCGATTCGGGTACACGAATGGCCGTCCGGAGGTCAACGATCAACCGGTCGTGCAGCCCGGAATAATTGCTTCGAATGGTCTCATCTACGCTATTTCGGGCGTGATTGCCATGAGCGCAGAGCAGTGAACTGAGCCTTGTAATCGTCGCGAAAGTGAGGGGCTGTGTTTTCCGCGCTTGCGGCGAAAGCTGAAATCCGGACCCTGCGGGCGGATTCCCGCCTTGAGTGGGGTGCCGAATGGTGAACAACAAAGGTAGTGATGTAAAACAAGGATGCAGGTAACGCGAGACGGCTATGGATGCGCAATTCATTCATGGTCGTCCTTCGCATGGGATCGTAAGTTATCTGGGCAAGTAACCTGTAATCCGAACCGATCGGGAGAAATGTTTTGACGTTATTGCGTCTTGGTGATCGCCGACCGCCCGCATTCCTGATCGCTCTTGTCGCACTCGCAGGGGCTTGGTGGATAGCATACCAGCTCGCGCGGCCGATGGAGGTGGATCAGGGGATTTTCGTCTGGGCTGGCGACGTCATACGCCACGGTGGCCTGATGTACCGCGACGCGTGGGATGTAAAGGGACCGCTGGTGTATTATCTGGCAGCGGCCGCCGAGCTCGTATTTGGTCACCACTTCTGGGCATTCCGCGCCCTGGACGTGATGTGGCAGCTGGCCGCGGCACCGTTGATCTTTGCGACGGCGCGCCGGACCGGTGCCGGATCGTTTGGTGCTGCCGTTGCGGTGGCGCTCTACTTCATATGGTTCACTGCCAACGAATCCGGCAACGCTGCACAGCCGGACGCATGGGCTGGCATTCTGCTTTGCGGCGTGGCACTGCTGGTGTTGAAAAGCCCGCGCAAGCCTGCGACGCTCGCGTATTGCGGAGTCCTAATCA
>Ga0207933_1002303_pt1 | contig 12626 bp, 15 predicted proteins | sample NGESurdeep092012_4_FD_184488 | JGI IMG/M metagenome (GOLD analysis project Ga0207933, IMG submission 184488) | Arctic peat soil microbial communities from Barrow, Alaska - NGEE Surface sample F53-3 deep-092012 (SPAdes) | ecosystem: Environmental > Terrestrial > Soil > Wetlands > Peat ... | reverse complement strand
ATTCATGGGCCGAGCCTCCTCAGTTTGTTTTGGTTCTTGCTGGAACCCAATTCAACCTATCAGAGGCTTGGCTCTTTTTCGCTTTTCAGCCCTGCTTCACCTACTCCGCTAATTTGGACAGCAATGATCCTCCGGAGAGTTCTGTTCGCCACAGCGTTATTTCTGACCGCACTCTATGTTTGCGACGATCTCTACGCGCGCTTCCGGCACGCGCCCTTCGCCGACATACATATCGATCGGATGCTGGCGGTGCACGAAAAGTTCAACAAGATCGACTATGAACGCACCGATCCAACTACGGAGCGCTGCGTTTATTCGTTATTCCCGCACTTTGGCCACAACCCCTGCTGGTACGTCACCCGGCACACCATGAGATTCATCGAGATCGGCTGAGTTAGTCCATCGTCATTTTCAACCTGAGTATCTACGCGATTCGCGTATATAATCAAGTTGTGGGCAACACTCTCGTGACTGTCGCCGAAATGCCGGAATTCCTGAAAAAGGCTTCGCGCTATTTCGACGAAGACGAGCGTGCGGATCTTATCTTCTGGCTGGCGGCCAATCCCGAAGCGGGCGAAATCATGCCCGAGACCGGCGGCGTCCGAAAGCTTCGCTGGGCGGTCGAAGGCAGGGGAAAGAGCGGCGGCGTGCGAGTTATCTACTACTTCCACGACGAGTCGATGCCGCTGCTCGTGCTGGACATGTTCGCGAAGAACCAGAAGGCGAATCTCACCAAAGGCGAGCGGAACGAACTTCGGTCGCTGATGTCCCAAATCGTGAGGGAGTACCGGAAAGGGAAAAGCAAATGAAGTCGACAGGCGAAAGCATTGTCAGGAGCGCGAAGCAGGCGCTTCAGTGGGTAACCGGGGAGGACGTCCCGGGCGTCAAGGTCACCACGGTCATGGTTCCTGAGACCGACGTCCGCAAGGTCCGGCGAAGATTGAAACTTACACAGAGCGAGTTTGCCACCAAATTCGGCTTCTCCCACGCCGTCCTGCGTAACTGGGAGCAAGGCAGAAACCGCCCCGATGGCGCAGCACGAGTCCTGCTCGCCGTTATTGACCGGCATCCGGAGGCTGTAGAAGACTCACTTCGGCAACGGAAAGCGGGTTAAAAGCCCTCGGCCCATGGCTGGCTTACTCAGCCTGACATGCAGTCAGGATCGCCGTATTATAGATATGCTCCACTGTCGAGCCGCGCGAAAGATCGTTCGCCGGTTTCGCCAGCCCCTGTAACATCGGGCCGATGGCCATCGCTCCGCCCAACCGCTCCGCCAGCTTGTACCCAATGTTCCCAGCGGCAAGATTTGGGAACACGAGTGTATTCGCGCGCCCCGCGACTACGGAACCGGGCGCTTTCGACGCGCCGACCTCCGGGATCACAGCTGCGTCCAGTTGCAACTCGCCATCCACCTTCAGGCTCGGCGCGCGTTCCCGCAGAATCCGAAGCGCTTCCACAACTTTGCCCACCTCTGCATGGCGCGCGCTGCCTTTTGTCGAAAACGATAACAGTGCGACCAGCGGTTCAGCTTCCAGAAATCGTCTCGTCGTAGCCGCCGCCGAAATCGCGATATCCGCCAATTGCTCTGGCGATGGATCGACAACAACCGCGCAATCGGCAAACGTCATGACGCCATCCACGCCGAAATGCGGGTCCGGATGCGCGATCAGAAAAGCGCCCGAAACGGTATCGATGCCCGGCGCGGGTCCGATCGCGGCCAAAGCCGCGCGCACGGTCTCGGCCGTGGTGTGGACGCAGCCGCCCACGCTCCCGGCCGCTTCGCCCATCCCGACCATCAGCGCCGCGAAGTAAAGAGGCTTGCGCGCAATGGCGTCGGCCTCGCTCTCCGTGACGCCTTTCAAAGCACGTCGCTCCCGATAATAAGCCGCATACCCCCGCAGGCGCGGCGAACTCGCCGGGTAGACCGATTCCAGCCCGAGCACGCTGTTGCTGGAGATTAGCACCGGGTGCGCCAGTCCCTCCTGATTGAGCCGTCGGGCTGCGGCGATTACGCGCGGGTCGTCGCCTTCGGGAAAAACGATGCGCCGACGGGTTGCCCGCGCCCGCTCTTTGAGCCTTTCGAGGAGTTCAATCGCCAAGAAAACGGCCCCAGGGACGCAGCGACGGCACGTTGTCGCATACAGCTTTGATGCCGGCAGTGATGGGGATCGCGAGGATGAGCCCCGCTGCATCCCACAGGAAACCCCAGAACATCAGGGAGAACGTAACCACCAGCGGATTCAGATGTACCCGAGCGCCCACCAGCTTCGGATAAAGCACATTCATAGCCGTGAAATGCAGGGTCAGGACGACCAGGAACGCAAAGAAAATGACGGGGCTCGAATCGCCGCCCGCGAGCGACGCCAGTACCGGAGGAACCAGCGCGACGGGCATTCCCGCATAGGGCACCAGACTCAGGAACCCGCTGAGAACACCCACGAGGAATGGATAAGGGATATGCAGGAACGCAAAGGCGCCCCAGCTGAGCGTAGCCAGCAGCACGCCGATGAGGAAGTTCCCGACCACGAAAGCACGCGACACCTCCGCCACGCCCTCCAGCATGCGCGCCGCCGCCACACGGTCCGGCCCATCGAAAAAACGCAGAAAACTGTGATAAATATGATCGCCCCAACTCAACATGAAATAAACCAGGAAGGGCACGAATGAAGCCATCAGCAGGAATTCGTAGACCATCCGCAGGCGTGCATACACGTAGTCGGCGATCGGATTGCGATCCTGATGAATACGCACTTCCGGAATGACTCCGGGCGTGGCTCCGGAGACGACAGGGGCCACCTCCGGGGCTGCGGCTTTCCGGCTGCGGCCGGGTGTGACGCGACGAGCTGTTACGCGAGGAGGTGCGGGAGCAGGCGCCGGTAGCACGGGTCTCGTCGCGGAAAGCAGGAAATGCGTCGTCGAATCCTCGACTTCCTGGATCTTGCCAGTCACGTGTCCGATGAAGCCCGAAAGGTGTTCCTTGAATTCCGGCACGTCGCCCGCAAATCCGGAAAGCTGGTTGTAAGCGGCCAGGCCCCCGAAATACAGAACCAGTGCCGCCAGCAGGCCCACCGTAAAAGTGGCCAGGGATCGCGGAAACCGCAGCCGGATGAGGATTCTGACGAAAGGTTCGAGGATCAGCGCGATGATGACGGCGGTGATGGTCGTGATGAATACGACGCGCGCCCAATAGAGGATGGCGATCGTGACACCCGCCGCGATTGCCGGCAACGCATAACTATGCGCGCGTTCCTGGATCAAGCTCCGGGATCTCTCTTCCGTGACGCCGATCACGCTCTGCCGTCAGACTAGCACGGGCCGCCGAATACAATCGAATCGTGACTGGAATCGCTACCGCCGCCCACCGGATTCTGGCGCTCGATGTGGGAAAGAAGCGGATCGGCCTCGCGCTCAGCGACGAACTGGGGCTGACGGCCCAGGGTTTGAAGACCCTGGAGCGAAAGGGACGCCGCGACGATATCGAAGTCTTGCGGCGGCTGGCCGTCGAGTCCGGCGTGAGGTTGCTTTTGATAGGCGATCCGATGCACATGAGTGGCGCCCCAAGCCGCCAGGGCGATTATACGCGTGAGTTCGCGCGCGAACTGGAGTATAAGACCGGCTTGCCCGTGAAATTCTGGGACGAACGCTGGACCAGCCGTGAAGCCGAGCGCACGCTGCGGGGTTCCGGGATCGCCCGCGGCGAGCGGAAGCCGGCAATCGACCGCCTTTCGGCTGTGATCCTGTTGCAGAGCTATCTCGATTCGGCCGGGGCGCGCGATTGAGGGCACTGTTCCGGTTGCTCGCGATCGGGGCTCTGGCCGTGGCGATCGGCGGCGCCTGGGTTCTCTATCGTCTGAGCCAGCCTTACAGGGGTTTCTCCGAGCCCGTGTTTGTCGAGTTTGCCCATGGAACCTCGACACGCGCCATGGCGAACACGCTGAAGGAGAAAGGCGTGATCTCCGATGCCTGGCTTCTGCTCGCGGCTCGCGCCCTTCGCCGGGGGACCACCCTCCAGGCCGGCGAGTACCGGTTCGAACGGCCCGCGTCTCCCCTCGACGTCTTCGGCCGGATCGCCCGCGGTGACATCTATTACATGGAACTGCTGGTGCCCGAGGGCTTCAACATGTTCGATATTGCGGAAACGGTGGGCAAACTGGGGACGATCCGGCCGGAAGCCTTTCTGGCAGCGGCGAGAAACCCGGCGCTGATTCGGGATCTCGACCCCTCGGCTCCTTCGCTTGAAGGCTATTTGTTCCCGAATAAGTACCGTATCGACCGGCACACCACCGCGCAGCAGATCTGCCGCATGATGACGGATGAATTCCGCGCGCGATGGAAGGCGCTCCGGACCGCGGCGAACGTGCACCGCACCGTAACGCTCGCATCCATGGTGGAACGGGAAGCCCGCCTGCCGGCCGAACGCCCCGTGGTGGCGTCCGTCTTTCATAACCGGCTGGCAATCGGGATGAAACTCGATTGCGACCCCACCACCGTGTATGCGGCGCTGCTCGATCACCGTTATCGAGGCGTGATTCACCGGTCCGATCTGGAAAACGACAGCCCCTGGAATACCTACCGCCACGCCGGCTTGCCGCCCGGTCCGATTGCGAATCCCGGGCTCAGTTCCATTGAGGCCGCGCTCGCCCCGGCCACTACCGATTACCTCTATTTCGTGGCCAAAGCGGATGGCTCGGGCGGGCATCGTTTCTCCCAGTCGCTGGTGCAGCACCAGGAGGCCGTCGCGCAATACGAGCGTGCGAAGCGCCGGTGACTAATCAGGCATCGTTAGCGTCTAATCAGGCATAAGCCGCCGCAGGATGTCGAGTGCCACCCGCTTTCCGCGCTCCCCGATTTCACCCTCCGGACCGACACATGCCGGGCACCCGCCTTCGCATCCGCAGCCCTCGATCAATTCGTGCGTTTGCCGCAGCAGGCGTTCGCTCAGCCGATACAGTGGAGCGCTCAGCCCCACGCCGCCCGAGTAACTATCGTAAAGATAAAGATTCGGTTCCGAGGCGAGGAGACTGCCCGTTATATCCTCCGTCAGCGCCACCCCGAGATCGCGCGGATCGCACATCAGCAGCAATGAAGCGACGGTGCGAAACGCGTTCGCCAGTCCGGTGAGCCCGTTCTGCCGCTCGGTGGGCGTGTAAGGTTCCAGCGCCGCGAGAAACGGGGCGGGGAAGTGCAGCCAGAATGCCGTGGTGTGCATCTCCTGCTCGGGCATGGAGAGATTGCCCGCGCCCACGTTCTCATTCGTGTAGAACTTGATCTTCTTGAAACCCACGATCTGCCGATTCACTCGCACGTCGCCATGTACGCGCTCCACCCCCTGGCTGCACGCGCCCGCGAGCGCGCTCTTTTCGAACTCGCGCAGCGGTTTCACCTGCGTGTAATCGATCGCATCCGTGTAGTAATCGCATTCGACACGCTTCACATACGCCTTGCGTTCCTTGTAATCGAACCGCTCCACATGAAACTGTCTGGCTTCGTGCAGGTAGATGGCTTTTTCATGCAGGGTGGTGAGGGCGGCGGTATAAGATACCTCGCCAATGATCTTCGGCTCTCCCGTAACATCCACCACCACGAAGTTATCGCTCGATACGGATCTCAGGCTGACTGCGTCCGCCGGATAAGTGTCCGATGTCCAGTGCCACGCCCCGGCTGAGAGATGCAGAAAGCCGGATTCCGCGAGAAACGCGCACAGTTCCCCTGTGTCGTGCGGCCCGAATCGCTCGTTGTCCCGCAGAGGCAATTCGAAGACAGCGCACTTCAGGTGGTTCAGCAGGATTTCAAGGTTATCCGGATTCACATAAGCATGCTCCGGCGAACGTTCGAACAGATACTCGGGGTGCTCAATGACATATTGATCCACCGGCGCGCTGGAGGCGACCAGGATGGCGAGCGATCCGGTATTCCGCCGCCCCGCGCGCCCCGCCCTCTGCCACGTTGAAGCGATGGTCCCGGGATAGCCCGCCATCACCACGGCATCCAGCGAGCCGACGTCGATGCCGAGTTCGAGCGCGTTGGTCGCCACCACGGCGCGAATGTCGCCCGAGCGCAGACGTTTCTCGATTTCGCGCCGCTCGCGCGGCAGATAGCCGCCCCTGTAACCACGCACGGATTCCCCGCAGCCGTCTTTGAGATACGTCACGAGGATCTCGGTGGCCAGACGGTTATTGGCGAAAACCAGCGTCTGCTGCTTGCAGTCGAGTAACTCGAGCGCGATCCGGCGGGTTTCGCCGATGTAACTCCGCCTGATCCCGAGCTGCCTGTTTACGACCGGAGGGTTGTAACAGATGAAAATCCTTTCGCCCGACGGTGCGCCGTTGCGGTCTATCAGTTCGAAGGGCGATTCCATCAGCGTCCCGGCCAGTTCTTTCGGGTTCGCGATAGTAGCCGAACAGGCCACAAATTGCGGCTTCGAGCCGTAGAATTCGCAGAGCCTCCGCAAACGCCGCATGATATTGGCGAAATGACTGCCATAGACGCCCCGGTAGTAATGCAGCTCATCGACCACGACGTAACGCAGATTTTCGAAAAGTTTCGCCCACTTCGTGTGGTGTGGCAGGATGCCGGTATGCAACATGTCCGGATTCGTCAGGACGATGTTTGCCCTCTGCCGAATGGCGCGGCGCGCGTCCTGCGGAGTATCGCCATCGTAGGTGAAAGCGCGGAGATCCGATCCCATGGCTTCGATCAGGCCGTGCAATTCGTCGAGTTGATCTTCGCCCAGCGCCTTGGTGGGGAACAAGTACATTGCGCGCGCGCCGGGTTCCGCGATCAGGCGGTTCAGAACGGGCAGGTTGTAGCACAGCGTCTTGCCGCTGGCGGTTGGCGTGACGATAACGGCATTGGCCCCCGCGGCGATGCTTCGATACGCCTCCGCCTGGTGGCTGTATGGCTTTTCGATTCCGCGCCGAAGCAGAACTTCCCGCAGTTTCGGGGAGAGGTCTTCCGGAAACTCGCCATACTCGGCGGGCTTTGAGGGCGTGCGGCGGATGGCGCGGATGGGTCCGTCCGCATCGCGCGCCATACGTTCGAACTTGTCCAGAAATGGAGTGAGGCCAGCCGCGCGGGACGGCAGGGCCAGTTCCGGGAACAGGAGAGACAGAGATTCCGGCATTCGCCTTTTGTTTGCCTTTGTGTCCTACCGTAACACGAGTTCATCGCGAGACGAGAGAACAGCCGGTTTTTACAACCCGGAACTCACCTTTGCCCCAGACAGCCTGGCGGCCTACGCCGGTGTACCGGGCGGCTTCGAGCCATGGGAAGAATTCGGTGAGGTCTCCTTCGTAGTCGGCGGTGCCTGTAAAGCCTCCTATGGAGTGGACTTGACCCGTCCGTGAACTGCGGCGTCCCGATTCCTCTCTTTTCATCTCGCAGTTTGTCATCCTGACGAGGGCAGCGCGGTTTCCGCTGGCCTGGTAGTCCATCTCAATCGGGCCTTCGCCGTACAAGGCTCGCAGCGTGCCGATGCGGTCGCGGATTCGTCCGAAGAGAATGGGGAATTCCGGGCGTTCGGCGATTTTGTGAGCGTGCTTCAATTCGGTGGGAGAGAGAAAGTCGATGCGAATTTTATCCGGTGCGGAGGCGTTCGGTTCCAGACTTAGAGTGACCGGTTCCAAAGGGCCGGCCATGATCTCTTTGGTCGAAGAATAGATCGTTTGTTCGCCGATGAGTTTTCGAACGCACTGGAGTTCGGCTCTGCCGCGGCCGGGTCCCAGTCCTTCGCGGGACAGAGCGGCGAACGTAAGCACGAAGTAGTTAACAATGTCGGGTTCGAGAGAAAAGAGGTTGAGATCGAAGTAAAAGGGCTGTCCGGGCTGGATCGTCCGGCCGTCAAGGTGCCGGGCACGGAAGACGAAGGGGCGGGGAGAATCGGCGAAGCCGCTGGGGCCCGAGCTTTCGCCCACAGGTTCGAAGGTCCTGGCATAAGGGCATAGATGACGGATCTCACAGCTGCGCGCGTCCCCCGACTGGCGGCATTCAGGAACACACGCGATGCCGCGAAAGATCATGCCAAGCGCTCCGCGCAGGATATTGGATGCTTTGCCAGGCGGAAAGAAGAGAGACTGCTTCGCAATAAATTCGAAACGCAGGGGGTAGAACTTAAAGTCCATAAAGCCCTCCGTATGGGATACCAATATCACGCGGTCAATTCAGCGTCAGCGCGTTGAACAACAGTTTAAACGCCTGATAGCTCTGCGCCCTGTACTGCGGCCGCATGCCGAAAAATACCAGATTCCCCGCGCGATACCGGACGTGAATCAGCGCCGTCTTCCCCGTAATGCGCTGTTCGCCCAGCAGCCAGCCGGACGCCAGCACGCCGCTTTCCGGATACCTCGCCACGGACCCGTTTTCCGCCGACCAGACCGGGCTCGATTCCGACCAGATCGCAATCTCCCCGGGCAGTCCCCTCGTCAGCGGATCGTGCCGGTCGAGCTTCACGTTCAATAACGAGCCAGGCGAATAAAACTCCCGCGGCGGAATCCCGGCCACAACGTCCACGGCCTTGACACCGAACTTCCCGATCCCGTATTCCGATGCGCGGTTGAGAAACACCAGCGTCCCCCCGGCTCGCGCGAACTCCCGCAACGCCTGCGCCCCCTTGCTGCCCAGCCCGCCCGTGAACCCCGGAGGCATGGTCCCCGCTTTGTGTCCGTTTTCGATCGCGTCCGGCGATTCGTCCGCGAACACGATCGAATCGAAGCGGCCGCGCAAATTGCCCGCCTCGATATCGCGGTTGCGCAGGCTCGCATACGCGAAGCCGAAGTGTTCCAGCAACCAGCGTGTCCAGCCTTCGTCAATATCGGCCATCCAGCTTTTGTATAAACCGATCCGCGGCCGCTTCATCTCGCGCCAGTCCGGGCCGCGCCGGGAAAACGCAAAATCGCCCGCCTCGTTGCGCCACACCGGTGTCCCGCGCGCCCATGCCGCATTGGCTGCCTGCCATCCATCGGTGTCGGAAGCCGCATAAAAACTCCGCGCCGCGGGCTCTTTCAGGTCCGCCGGTTTCCACACGCCGCCGGGCGCGCGGTCCACAAACTTCACCTCCACGCCAAACAACAGTGGCAGTGTATGCGCGGTGGCGTCATAAGGGCGCTGCGGCGGCCCGTCCGGATAGAGCCGCAAATTCGGATATTGCTGCCGTTCCAGCAATGCCTTCGCATATCCCGAATACGGCTGGCGCATCGGAATCGCATAGTCGCCCTCCGCATCCTCGCCGATTTCCACCTCGCCGAACGCCAGCGTCTGCAGCATACGCCGCACCGCTCCCGGATCTCGCTGGTTCTTTGGAATCGTCACCCCCCAGGGCGTCGCCCGCTCCACCTGATCCCGGCCAATCCGGTAAAAGTTCCGCAGCATATCTTCGCGATGCACCGCGGCGTTATAAAGCAGGGATTCGAACGCCAGTTCCTGGTCGTCCACAATGTCCCGCAGCGTCCACGTTCCTCCCAGCCACGGTTCCGGATAGTTCCAGCTCTTCTCCCTCGGGTCGTAGCCCAGCGCCGTCTCGTCAATCTGATCCGGACTCACTGTAATCGGCGTCGCCAGTCTCGCGCTGGCCGATTCCGTCAGAATCCGCAGCCCCGCGTGAAACGCCTGATAATGCCTCGACGGGCTCCAGAAATCGTAGAGAGCATGGATCGCAATCCCGGGTTTGCCCGAGCCCGTCAGGTCCGACGCCATCGACGCACCGAGCGCCGTCATCTCCTGCAGCACAATCGGGTCGATATTCGGTTCCGCCGGATCCAGCCACGGCGGGATGAACATGCGCGACGCGTAAGCCCCCTGCTGATGCACGTCGTAAACAATCTCCGGATGCCACGCATTGTGCAGCCGCGAGACGGTCGCGCGCGTCTCCGGCTGCGAAAAGATATACCAGTCGCGGTTGTTATCGTGCCCCACATACTTCTGATAAAGCTCCGGCGGATCGGTCCCTTCGAACGGCGTGCCCAGTGTCGAGCGGTACCAGTGCGTCACGATATCCACGCCATCCGGGTTGAGCGAGGGCACCAGCAGCACGATCGTGTTTCCCAGAATCGCCTCGAAATGCGGATTGTTTTCCGTAATCAGCCGGTAAGCGAACTCGACCGCCGTTTGCGTCGAAGCCACTTCATCGGCGTGAATCGAGCAGGTAATCAGAATGATGTTCTTACCCTCCCGGAACATCGGTTCGGCCTCGCTTGCGGAGGTGATGCGCGGGTCCGCCAGGCGGCGCTGGATTTCACGGTATCGGTCGAGATTCCGCAGCGTTGCGGGCTCCGCGATCGTGGCCACGATGAGCGGACGGTTCTCCGCCGACCGGCCATACTCCATAACCCGTATCTTGTCGCTTGAACGGCCCAGTGCCTCGAAGTAAGAGACAACCTTGTTCCAGTCGACCAGCTGGCGGTCCGCGCCCATCTTATGTCCGAACCAGGTTTCTGGCGCGGGAATGGCGGGAAGCGCCCGGGGCGCGGCGGCAAGAGCGAGAATAAGGACCGTTGCGGCCTGGAAGACCGCACGCTTTCTCATGCTTTGAATGATAATCCGCGCTCAGGCGGCGGCGTACATCTGCTGTGGCAATGCGCGTCTGGGTAGAGCGGATTCCATTAACCAGCGAATCTGACGGATGTCAAACGGCGCGGAACAATAGTCGGTTGCCCCGGCTTCGAGCGCATCCAGCCATGCCGTGGTCTCCGGCATGCGGGTTACCACCACGAACGGTATCGAGGGCCGCGCTGTCCGGACCAGCCGCAGCAGAGACAGATAATAAGCCGGTTCGCCGCCCGCAAACACAATATCGGCCTCAATCAGGTCCTGCAACGTGGCATCGTGCGGCTTTTGTTCGATTGAGTGCGAATCCAATACCAGCACCCTGCCGATCTGGCTGGCGGCGAATTGCTCAAGGCCGACAAAAACGACTTTTGCCATGCAAATCTCCTCTCGTTCGAATCTTTGCGAATCTTAAATGCAAAGGCTGATGGCATTCAACGGGGCGATTATCGGCCTGATGGTTTTGTGGATGCGGGCGAAGTTCGACGCCATCGACAAGCGCTTCGATTCGGAAGCCAAACGCGTGGACACGCGCTTCGACTCGATCAATCCACGCTTCGATGACATGCGCGATCTGTGGCGCGCCGAACTACGCCGCGTCGAGGAGATTCTCGACGCGCGGCTGAAACATCTGGAAGAGAGGTAAAGGCGGGGTGAAGAAATTAGTTTGAGAAGAATTCCGGCGCGGAGGCACCGATCTAAGTGATGCAGACCAAAACGGCGGTTAGACGAACGGCCCTTGTAGCCGCCCTCGGCTTGATGACGCTCGGAGGCGAACATCTGGCGTGGGGGCAGGCAGGATGCACGCCGGGAGTCTTTTGCGTTCAATTTCCCGCTGGCCTTCCGCCGCCGCCTGATATAGCGAACGGAATCAAGCCCCCGCAGGTGGAGGATCTTACAACCGCTCGCATTCGCGCCGAGCAACTGCGCCAGCTTCAACTGGAAAACCAGCAGCGGCAGCTTCAACTCGTCGAGCAACAGAAGAAGGAAAACCAGCATTCGTGGCCGGAAGCACCGAAAGCAGCTGGACCTTCGCGCGGAAACGACGATTCTGCAGCGAGAACGCCCATATCCAGCGCAACCGATGCGAAGAGCTTCGGCCTCTCAAATGGACGATTGTGGAAAGGGTTCAACGATAACGAAAAGCTCTGGTATGTGGTCGGCTTCAACGAAGGACTTCGGGCCGGAAACCGGGAAAAGCTCACAGACTACTTTGCCTCCGTGTCATTTGACGACGTGGTCCTCGCGGTGAATCGCTTCTATGGCGAGCCCGAAAACGTTCTTATCCCTGTTACCGATTCCCTCATGATTGTCAGGAGCGCATTCAATGGGATGTCGCCGCAACAACTCGCCCAGGCCGTGGCTGACTTTCGCCGGGCTTCGATAACTCCTGAGGCGAGGACGCCCTCCCAATGATGCACCGCGCCTGGTACGTGCTCGCTGTCGTGTGGGCTTTCCTGCTGTTCGGGATCTTCGGTCTGGACGCGTCCAACCGAATTTCGTGGGGCTTCCTGTTAATCGCGCTTTCCCCTCTCGCCGTCCCTACCCTGCTCAGGTGTTTCTTCAGCTTCGTTCTTACGGGGTCCCCGCGCCGGCCGGGGCCGGTACGGGCGTACCGGCCCCGGCCGTAATTGACGAATTCATCAGCGATTTGACCAGCAGCATGGCGTTGCTCGCTGCCGGCGAACCGGGGGTGGTGAGCACCGTGCGCAGCGCTTGCGCGCCGTCCGGCGAATAGAGCACCTTGGCAATGTTGCGCCCCATCACAAACGCGCCAGGTCCCGCTATGGGGTGGGCCACGAAAGCGCCGATCTTGACCAGCGTATTGATGACGCCGCCTTTCACGAGCGCGGGGTTATCGTTGACTGCCTTCGCCAGATGCACGAAATCGTCGATACTTGTCACCTGATCGGGCGTAAACAAGTTGTCCTGCCGGGCCATACTCACGGCACAATTTCAATGTCGCACGCCAGAAAGATTTATTCCACTTCACTCGCGTCCCAATTAGCGGTTCAGCCAGATTCCCGTCATTGAAAACATTGGGCAACGCCCGATTCTGAGGATGGACGCACATCTGCGCTTCGAGC
>Ga0207933_1002301_pt1 | contig 12638 bp, 15 predicted proteins | sample NGESurdeep092012_4_FD_184488 | JGI IMG/M metagenome (GOLD analysis project Ga0207933, IMG submission 184488) | Arctic peat soil microbial communities from Barrow, Alaska - NGEE Surface sample F53-3 deep-092012 (SPAdes) | ecosystem: Environmental > Terrestrial > Soil > Wetlands > Peat ... | reverse complement strand
AGAGTCTGTCCGAAGAGATCATACGGGATTGCAAAGTTTTCGCAGCATGAGGCGGATTGAGGCGAGGCGCAGGAATGCGAGTCCTTTTCGGTTGAGATTTTCCCAATCTTTCGCGAGCCGTCTGCACCTGCCGAGCCATGCGAATGTGCGCTCCACAACCCATCGTTTCGGCAGGACGACGAAGCCCTTTGCTTGATCCGAGCGCTTGACGATCTCCACGTTCACCCTCGCCATGATTTTTTTGATGGCGCGACGGAACAACGGGCCCTGATAGCCGCCGTCGGCGTAGAGCTTAAGTATGAACGGATACAGGCCGAACATCGTCGCCATGACCAGTTCGCCGCCGTCGCGATCCTGAATGTCGGCGGCGTGCACGATGGCGTGGATCAGCAGGCCTTGCGTGTCGACGAGAATGTGGCGCTTCTTGCCCTTGATCTTTTTGCCAGCGTCATACCCCGGCGGATCGATCGAAGCCCCCCTTTTTCGGCGCTTTTGACGCTTTGGGAGTCGATGACGGCGGCGGTCGGGCTGGCCTCCCGGCCAATCGCTTCGCGGCACTTCACATAGAGCGCGTGATGGATCAAATCGAGCGTGCCATCCCAACTCCACAGGTCGAAATAGCCATGCACCGTCGAGCGCGGCGGCAAATCCTTCGGGATCGCGCGCCACTGACAACCAGTCGAAAGAACGTACATGAGGCCGTTCACGATCTCGCGCATGTTCACCGTGCGCTTGTCGCCACCGCGCTTGCCCGGTGGAATCAAAGGCTCTATGAGCTTCCACTCGTCATCGGAAACGTCGCTTGGATAGCGCAGACGGCTGCGGTCGTAACGCACGCGATTTTGAATCGTCCACATCGGCGGCTCCTTCGAATCAGGCCGCCATCCTTGAATCACAAACGATTCATATGATTCAACAACTCATTGGACAGACACTTAGAGGTATCGTTACCTGAAAGGTGTCAGCGATAGCAATCCGTTCTTTTTCCCATAAGGGTCTCGATGAAGTATTCCGGACCGGCCGCTCAAAACATGTTGGATCGGCTTATCTGAAGCGGATTCTGACCGTGCTCGATTATCTGGACGGTGCAACCGGACCGGGCGACTTACAGGGTGTCTTGGGATTTCATGCCTTGACGGGCGATCGCGATGGACAATTTGCGATGCGGATTTCCGGCAATTGGCGGCTGACCTTTCGCTTCGATCAGAACGATCATTGAGATTGATTTTGAGGATTATCATTAGCCGTGACCACGATGAAGCGCGAACGCCGACCGACCACGCCGGGAGAAATTCTCGCGGAGCTGTTCTTGCGCCCCCATAAGGTGTCGATCGCCAAATTCGCCGAAGCGGCTGGTGTCACCCGCAAGCACATGAGCGCCATCGTCAATGGCCGTGCCGCGATCGCGGCGGAAAGCGCGACGCGGATCGCCACCGTACTCGGCACCGGCGCGCAGGTTTGGCTCAATCTGCAAAACGCGATCGATCTTCATGACGCCGGCAGAAAACTGATGCACGGCACGAAGCGACCCAGGCATCTCTCAATCTTCGCGACCGATAAAGACGCCGCTTAGTCGGGCCGCGGACGAGCTTGCGATTGACGCGCCATGACGTTGCTATAGAGTTGATATCAACCTGTTGAACGCAATGCCAAGGCCATGGAGGCTCGCATGGCATCTTCCCCCAGCAAATTCGTGTGGTACGAGTTGATGACCACCGACGGCGCGGCGGCCGCGAAATTCTATGGCGAGGTGGTCGGATGGGCGGCGCAGAAATCGCCGATGCCGGACATGGATTATACCCTGTTCAAGGCCGGCGATATGCAGGTCGCGGGCGCGTTGACCCTGTCGCGGGAACAGCGTGCCCAGGGCGCGCCGGCGGCCTGGGTCGGCTATATCGGCGTCGCGGATGTCGATCAGGCGGCCGCCGATCTCAAGGCGGCGGGGGGCAAGGTCTGGCGCGGCCCCGACGACATCCCCAATGTCGGCCGTTTCGCCATGGTGTCCGACCCGCAAGGCACCGCCTTCGCGCTGTTTCAGCCGGCCCACGCGGACGAGATGTCGCCGGCCGACGTAGGCACGCCTGGCCATGCCGGTTGGCATGAGCTTTACGCGGTCGATGGGCCGTCGGCGTTCGATTTCTATGCCAAGCAATTCGGCTGGAAGCAGCACGACGTCATGGACATGGGACCGGCGGGCAAGTACCAGATGTTCGGCACCGGCGCTGGCGAGGCCTTTGGCGGCATGATGACCAAGCCGGCGCAGATGCCGGTGCCGGCCTGGGTCTATTATTTCAATGTGCCCAGCATCGCGGCCGCCGTGCCCAAGATCATCGCCGGCGGCGGCGCGATCACCAGCGGCCCGATGGAAGTTCCGGGCGGCCAATGGGTGGTCCGGGGCACCGATCCGCAAGGCGCCCATTTCGCGCTGACGGGCGCGAAATAGCCACGCGGACGGTCTTCTGCCGCATTGTCAGGGGCGCCGGCTTTGTTTAGCCTTTGTTCTATATGCAGCCGGTCGCCCTCGTCGCCAGTCGAATTGCGTTGCCCGCCGCCCCCGCCCTGGCGGTGGGAGCGGCTCGCGCGGGGTGGCTGACGCCCGACGGTGAGATCGCGACCCTGACCTTGGCGGAGGGGGCGGCGCGGGCGCGCGCCACCCCGCCCTTTCTGTGCCATGCCAAATCGGTGGCGCGGCGCCTCAATGTGCCGGTGTTTCCGGCCTATGATGTGCTGGAGCTTTATGCCTTTACCCGGCCGGCGATTTTCTGCCTGCCGACGCCGCGCGGCCTTGCCCGGGCGCTGGACCTGCCGGACCCGGGCGTAGGGGTCGAGGCCGAGGCGCTGTCGCTGATCGCGTCGGCCGAGGCGCTGCTCCAGGAATTATCGCTGGCCCGCGCCCCCGAGGCGCGCGGCATCGCCCAGGCGATGGAGCGTGCCGGTTGGGCATGGGGCGCGGCGGTGATGCGCGCGCTGGGTCCGCCGTCCGCCAATGCGGATACGCCGGCCGGCATGAATGTCTGGCGCAAGCTGTCCGATTGGGTCGAGTACGCGCCCGAGCCGCCGCCCGGCACCATTCCCATCGAACAGGACGAGGCGCGGCAGCGCCTGGCCGACTTGCTGGGCGACGATGCCGAGCCGCGGCCGCAACAGGCGGATTACGCGGCGGCGGTCAGCAGCGCCTTTCTGCCGCGCGCGGCACCGGACGAGCCGCATTTCGTCCTGGCGGAGGCCGGGACCGGGGTCGGCAAGACGCTGGGCTATATCGCGCCCGCCAGCCTGTGGGCCGAAAAGAACCAGGGCGCGGTGTGGATTTCGACCTTCACCCGCAATTTGCAGCACCAGATTTCGACCGAACTGGACCGGCTCTATCCCGACCCGGCGGTGAAAGCGCGACGCGTCGTCATCCGCAAGGGCCGCGAGAATTACCTGTGCCTGCTGAATTACGAAGAGGCGATCGCCGGCCTGCCATTGCGGCCTTATGATGCGATCGCGTTGGGGCTGATGGCGCGCTGGATCGGCGCCACCCGCGAGGGCGACATGATCGGCGGCGATTTTCCCGGCTGGCTGCCCGATCTCATCGGCCGCAATCGCTCGCTGGCGCTGTCCGACCGGCGCGGCGAGTGCATCCATTCCGCCTGTAGCCACTATCATCGCTGCTTCATCGAAAAGAGCGTGCGCCGCGCCCGCCGCGCCCGCATCGTGGTCGCCAACCACGCGCTGGTGATGGTGCAGTCGGCGCTGCAAGGGCTGGACGATGCCTATCTGCCGACGCGGCTGGTGTTCGACGAGGGGCATCATGTGTTCGACGCCGCCGACGCGGCGTTTTCCTTGGCGCTGACCGGGCAGGAGACGGCGGAGTTGCGGCGCTGGATTGCCGGCGCCGAGGACGGCCGCCGCAGCCGGGCGCGCGGGCTGAAGCGCCGGCTCGACGATCTCATCGCCGACAATCAGGAGGCGGCGGGCGCGCTCGATCATGCCATCGCCGCGGCGCGCGCGCTGCCGGGCGAGGGCTGGCTGCAACGGCTGCGCGATGAGCGCCCGCACGGCGCCTGCGAGACATTTCTGGCGCTGGCGCGGCGCCAAGTCATGGCGCGCGCCGAGACGCGCGAGCAGAGCTATTCGCTCGAGGCCGAGTTGCGGCCGCCGATCGACGGGCTGGCCGACGCCGCCCGCGCGCTCAGCGCGGCGCTGGGACAAATCGCGGCGCCGCTGCGCGCCATCGCCAAGCATCTCGAAGGCCGGCTGGAGAACGAGGCGGCCGAACTCGACACGCCGCTGCGCATGCGCATCGAGGCGATGATCCGCGGCCTGACCCGGCGCGGCGGCATCGAGCTGGCGGGCTGGCAGCGCGCGCTGGCGGAACTCGATGCCGAGCCGTCGCCCGACTTCGTCGATTGGCTGGCGATTGACCGCATGGAGGGGCACGACACCGATGTCGGCCTCTATCGCCATTGGATCGATCCCACCAAACCCTTCGCGGAATTCGTCGCCAAGCCGGCGCATGGGGTGCTGATCACCTCCGCGACCCTGACCGATTCCAGCGGCGACCCGGTGCGGGATTGGGAGGCGGCCGAGGCGCGCACCGGCGCGCCGCATCTCGCGCGCCCCGCCTATCGCGCGCGCGTGCCCTCGCCGTTCGACTATGCGCGCCAGACCCGGATGTTCATCGTCAACGATCTGCGGCGCGAGGACATGGCGGCGGTGGCGGGCGCCTATCGCGCCCTGTTCGAGGCATCGGGCGGCGGCGCGCTCGGCCTCTTCACCGCGATCCAGCGCCTGCGCGAGGTGCACCGGCGCATCGCATCGCCGTTGGAGGAAGCCGGCCTGACGCTGCTGGCACAGCATGTCGATGGCATGGACACGGCGACGCTGGTCGATATTTTCCGCGCCGAGGAAGATGCCTGCCTGCTCGGCACCGATGCGGTCAGGGATGGCGTCGATGTGCCCGGCCGCTCGCTGCGGCTCATCGTGTTCGATCGCGTGCCGTGGCCGCGCCCGGATATTCTTCACAAGGCGCGGCGCGCGGCGCAATTGGGCGACAGCGGCGCGGTGCGCTATGACGACCGCATCACCCGGCTGAAGCTGCGCCAGGCGTTCGGCCGGCTGATCCGCCGCGCCGACGATATGGGGGTGTTCGCCCTGCTCGACAGCCGCATGCCGTCGCGCCTTCTGGGCGCGTTCCCCGACGGCGTCACGGTGGAGCGGCTCGGCCTCAAGGACGTGGTGGCGCGAACACGGGAATTCCTGGCGCGCTAGGCTAGAGAGCCTGGTCGTTTGAGATTGAGCCGCCGTGGCTTTTTTTCCCTCCCCCTCCGCGCAGCGGGGGGAGAGGGTTGGGTGAGGGGGGCGGCAAACACGGATATGGAAGTCTAATTCGAGGGCGCGAAATCGGGTGAGGCCGCCATGCGGCTCCGCCCCTCATCCTACACGCTCCCCAAAATTGGGGAATTATCGCGTTAACTCCCCCAACCTGAATTTCGCGCCTCATGTCGCTGCATTGGCGGCGGCAGAGAGTCGCGCTTCAATGACTGGCCAATATCCGCCCCGCTCCACGATCGATCGCATATACGGCTCGTCGAGAGCATCGCTTCCCTTTTGTTGTTGGACGGGAAGCCACAATTCGGTCGCCATGAACTTAGCCCGATAGCATTGGCGACCATACGAGTAACGCCATTTCTGGTGGTTCAGCATCAGCGCCACAAATAGCAGCGTCGTGACAGATATCGGCTCGGTAGGCAGTAAGATCATCACGTTATCCGACGCGATGAATTCATCCATATGAACGAAGGCATCTCCACCGAGCGTGCTGATCGTGATCGTTCCAGCAGGGTATACCACCGCGCCTTCCGGCCGGTCGAAATAGCCCACCACGCCATTATCCGTGATTACTCTCGATACCGTCATGTATGGCCCCGGATCGAGGTCAGCTAGTGAGTGGAAGTCCCCTCTCGCCACCTTAAAGAGATCGGCAATCGGGAATCGCTTCCACTGGTTCGCACTCGATGGCAGTCCCGAAATGACCCGACGCACTGGCGTAACCGCCCCGGCTTCAGGAACCGCAAGGGATTCGATAGCTGTCTCATCGACCTTCTCGGCATTCATCGGGATTGGGATAAGGGTATTTCGGACACGAGCACGGAACGTCTTGCGGTAATAGCTGTAGCGCCATGCCATCAGGCTCAAGACGGCAGCAACATACAGAAGGGTGCTATCTCGCATGGGATAACGCGGCGTTAGGACTGCCACATCATCCTTCGCCCCGAAATCGTAGGGATGGTATTTAGCGAGTAACGGCCATGAGCCGTTGTAGGCAACGGTGACACAGTTGTGGTGGCGAAACCCTTGCGGGACATCGAAGTATCCAATTAACCCATCTTCAACCGCACCACACGAGATTAACGGGACTTCGCCGGGATCGAGTTCGTGGGTCGCGTGGAACTCGCCTGATTCGACCTCGAAGAGGTCGGCGAGGCGCACGCTAGTGAACGTCAGGGACATTTTCGTTTCTTGACCGAATCATAAAAGCTACGGAGTTACGGAGTATCTGCTCCATACCGTCTTGCAATTCTTCCGGCGTCGGAAGAGCTTGATCCAAGTAATTCTCGGGAACGAGTTCGTACATAGTGTCGAGGGGGTTTATCAGACATGCCTTTTGCAGACGTTCAATGTTCGGCACGGCGTATTGTGGATTGGCGAGGTACGCTTTCACTACGTCATGCGCCCGCGCCAGATCATCAGTAGCTCGCGCATTCGGCAGCCGCCGGCCCTTCCGCTTGAGCAATCCATCATTGACGGCTCGAACCCACAGAACATTTTGGTCGGAAGGATGTGGAATTCCCTTGCGGACGAAAATGCCGACGCTCGCGACCGCGACCGGATAGAATAAATCCAAGGGGAAGCTCATCACGGCCACAAGTGTGTTGTTAGGCAGCAATGTATCTCTGCGCCATGTCCGATAGACACCGGGTTTCACCATTGCGGCGTAAGGCAGGATAGAAAAGAGAAGGGCACCCTGCTGCATCTGCTCTAACGCCTTATCAACGAATTTGAACTCTTTCTCTTCACCGGCCTTGAGGGCGAACGGCGGATTCATCTCGTCGCCGACGTGATGGACGTGCAGAGCACCGATATTGTGTACGACCCGACGTGCGTTACCGGAGGATTCTTGGTTGCGGCGTTTGATTATGTGAAACAACCCGCCAGTCCCGATCAGGTAGCGAGATTCAAGCAGTTCTCAGTTTTCGGTATCGAGCAGGATGCCGGAGTGGCTGCGCTTGCCGTCGTCAATATGATTTTCAGGGGCGATCGCAAGAACAACATTCAAGAAGGCAACTGCTTCGCCAAGAGCCTGAAGCCGCACGTCGAGAAGGGCATATCTACGGCAATCTACGGTTCGGGGTCAGGACGATGCCGAGGTCTTGTGCCCAGTTCGCGTACTTCAGAAATACCTCGTAGAACGCCCCGAGCCAATCCGAGCCGGAGTTCATTGCTGAACGAATATTGAGATTATGCAATTCCTGAATGGTATCGACGAGAGCACGCCGTAGCTTTACATGGTTGTCCGGCGTCGATGGCAGGTTGATTCGGACGTACTCGAAGAAGTTTCCCTTACCTTGTTGTAACAAAATTGACTTGGCGCGCCCGTTGATATCGCTGATTAGTGTCGAGGGGTCACGTTCCTCGATATTTGGTGGCGTACTACTTAGCTCCGCCAGGAGGAGCGCTGCCATGACGCCGGCACGCTGATGCGGGTTAACCGCCCCTTGGTGTAGGATTTCGTTGATGTGCCCGGCGCGGGCCAGGAACAGCCGCTCGTCAATCTTGGGATCACTGATTTCCCCTGACCCGTTCGGAGAATTTGCTCCAAATGAGCAAGGGCTAGAAGTCCCGTAGCCGGGATATCGTTGAGCGTAATCGGGACGTATTGCGTACCGTTCCAGAATTCGCTGCGCACTAGGTAGGAATCAATATCGTTGCCCGCAACACCCGTGACAAAGAGAGGTTGCACTTGTGAGCTTGGCCTCAGCGTAGTTGCATAGTCCTCCGCTTCACGGACAGCTTGATGTAATTGTGAATGGGAACGCTTTGCCTCGATTACCCACAGAACACGGTCAGTTACCTTAACGATGTTCTCTGGTTTATTGAGAATGAGGTAACGTCTTAATTCCTCATTGTGTGTAACTTCGTTTTGGGTCCACACTTGACCTGTCGCGCTACGTTCGGGATTCCTAATATCCCAACCGAGCAGATCAAGATTTTTCTTGATCCATGCGTAGGCGTGGACTTCTGAGTCCTGCGACCTAGCCAAGCCTATCGTCCCTGCGATGGTCGTTCTGTGCCTCGCTTATTAACGACGGGACGCCGTTTCCTGGTCGGCTTAGCCGGCGGTTTGCGGGCAGGACGATACGCCATCACCACCTTAACAAGCTTGGTGAGCGCCGTCAGTCCTTCCTTCATGCCGTCAATTCCCGATAGGTGATCCGCCGGCCAACGGTGCTCCACGCGAGGCTGTCGAGCCGCTGCATCGTATGGCGCTTTACGTTGCCGTCATTCAACCGGAAGGTGAACTCGTCAACGTACCGGCCAAGGATGTTACGCTGTCCCGCGACGATCAGCGCTTCGGCGACCGTCCCCGCGGAAATCACGATCTCCTCTTCGGCGTTCAGGCGGTCGAGGCATAAAGGTCCTTTCGGTTCCTTCGCCAAAATCGCCATGAGCGCCGATGTATCGACGGCGATCATTTCGGCAAACCATCCTCGTCATAGAGAAAATCCTGACTGCGCGCCGCGCTGGGCCCGGGCGTCATCTTCGCGGCAGCCGCCTCGACGATGCTGTCGATCGATTTCCGTCTGGCCTGACGGTCGACCAGCGGTTTGACCGGCACCAGGCGCACCGCTTCCTGTCCGTGGCGCGTCAGAATGATCTCGTCACCCGCTTCGGCGCGCCGGACCAGTTCCGTCAATTGACCCTTGGCTTCGGTCACCGAAATTTTCACGTCGCCCTCGCCATCGATATTGTCCGACAATTTAGACCATCGAATGGTCCATTTCAATTCGCGACAACGAAGCGGGCATGTTCGGCATCGCGTTGCCGTCGCCGCCCGTCGGGTTTAGCATCAGGAACGCAGCAAGGGAGCGCCGCCATGTCCGAAGGGACCGCCCAGACCAAGACCTTCTCCGAACGCGTCGACGAGTTGGAACATGCGCAGATCGCGGCGCTCGACCCGATCCCGCAGCCGTCCAACCTCTATCTCTCGGGCGGGCGCGATCCGACCAAGCCGATGCCGCCGCCGCCGCAGCTTCCGGGCCAGTACTTCCTGATGGGCCATGACAAGCGCCTGTCGAAGATGCCGGACCAGCCGACGCTGATGGATTTCTTCAAGCAGCGCTTCTTCCCGGCGACCCATGTGCTGCAAAGCGCGCGGCTGGCGCGCCTGGCCGGCCACCCGGAAAAGATCGTGCTGGCGTGCCTGTTGCACGACATCGCCATCATGGGCTTCATCCGCTGCGATCACGGTTTCTGGGCATCGGAGATGGTGGCGCCCTATGTCGATGAGGAAATCGCCTGGGCGATCCGCGCGCATCAAGTGCTGCGCTTCTTCCCCGACCCGGCCAATGGCTATGAGTATCCGGCGCAATATATCCGCCTGTTCGGCGAGGGCTATCGGCCGGAACCCTATATCTATCGCGCCTACGAAAAGATGCGGCAGCATAAATGGTACATGACGGCGCGGATGATCACCGTCAACGACATCTATTCCTTCGATCCCAACGTGAAGCCGGTGCTGGAGGATTTCACCGATATTATCGGCCGCAACTTCCGCCAGCCCGACGAGGGGCTGGGCTTCGACGACAGCCCGTCGGCGCATTACTGGCGCACCATCAACTGGCCGACGAGATTCCTTTAATGCCCTCAGACGCCGGGCGGCGGCCGTCCGGCCGCCTTGTCCCCGGATTAAGTCCGGGGATCGCGCCGTGCGGCGCGCGCTCCCACTTGGTCGCGAGGTAAAGTGGCCGATCTCAGCACCACCTGTTGCATCGCCGGCGGCGGCCCGGCTGGGGTTATGCTCGGCCTGCTGCTGGCGCGGGCCGGCGTGCCGGTGGTGGTGCTGGAAAAGCACGCCGATTTCTTTCGCGACTTCCGTGGCGACACGATCCACCCCTCAACCATGCAACTCATGCACGAGCTGGGCCTGCTGTCGGAATTTCTAAAGCGGCCGCACCAGAAACTGGCCCGCGCCGGCGCCCGGATCGCCCAGCGCGATTTCCAGATCGCCGATTTCACCCATCTGCCGACGGCGTGCAAATTCATTGCCTTGATGCCGCAATGGGACTTTCTCGACTTTCTCGCGGCACACGCGAAGCGCTATCCGACCTTCGATCTGCGGATGGGCGCCGACGCGACCGACCTGATCGAGGCGGAAGGGCGCGTCGTCGGCGTGCGCGCGACCACGGCGCAAGGCCCGCTCGACATAAGCGCCGACCTGGTCGTCGGCGCCGATGGCCGACATTCCACCATTCGCGCCCGCGCCGGCTTCTCGCCGCTCACTATCGGCGCGCCGATCGACGTGTTGTGGCTGAGGATGTCGCGGCGGCCCGACGATCCCAACGACGCACTCGGCCAGATCGATCGCGGCCGTGTGCTGGTGACACTCAATCGCGGCGATTACTGGCAGTGCGCCTATGTCATTCCAAAGGACGGCTTCGCGGCCATCAAGCGGCGCGGCTTGGCGTCATTTCACGCCGATATCGGCACGGTGGCGCCGTGGCTGCGCGACCGCGCCGCCGAGATCACGGATTGGAGCGATGTGAAGCTGTTGACCGTGGCGGTGGACCGGCTGCCCCGCTGGCACCGCCCTGGCCTCCTATGCATCGGCGACGCCGCGCATGCCATGTCGCCGATCGGCGGGGTCGGCATCAACCTCGCGATTCAGGATGCGGTCGCGACGGCGAACCTATTGGCCGCCCCGCTCCGGGCGAGGCACGTCCGCGACGCCGATCTGGCCGCGGTGCAGCGCCGCCGCGAATGGCCGACCCGCCTGACCCAGGGCATGCAGGTGCTGATCCAGAACCGCATTCTGAGCCCGGTGCTGTTCGGCGCCGCGGGGCCGCTCCATCCGCCCCGCGTGCTCAATCTCTTCGGCCGATTTCCAGTGCTGCGCCGCCTGCCGGCGCGCATCGTCGGCATGGGCTTCCGCCCCGAGCATATCCACACCGCCGCACAGATTTGACGCCCCCGAGGAGGACCCCATGCATCTGACGCTACTGACGGTTCAGCCGCTGATCGCCCTGGTCGCCGGCATTCTGATTCTGATTGTGCCGCGCATTTTGAATTTCGTGGTGGCGATCTATCTGATTCTGATCGGCATCGCCGGCCTGTGGCCCCATCTGATGCGGTAGGGCAGGCATTGCGCCGACGGCGGATTTGGGCAAGGCTGCACGCGCCAACCCGGAGGTAAGCCATGTATTATGACGAGCCGTTTTCGCATTGGCATCACGGTCCGAGCCTCGGGCTGATCGCGCTGCTGCTCTATTTCCTGCCGACGATCGTCGCGTTTCTGCGCGGGCATCAGAGCCGGGTCGGCATCCTGCTGGTGAATTTCTTTCTCGGCTGGTCCGGCCTCGGCTGGATCATCGCGCTGATCTGGGCGCTGTCGCCGGTGCGCTATTATTGGCATGCCGCGTGGGGACCGCCGCCCTGGTATCGCGGCCCCGGCGCGCCTTGATCGCCGAAACCGCGCCCGGCATCAGCCGCCGCGCCATCATGCGCGGCCTCGCCACCGCCGCGGTGCCGGTGTTGGCGGCGCACGCGCGGCCAGCCGCGGCCGAGGCAATCGCGTCGCCCGTCCAGCCCCAGGATGCCGGCTTCATGCGCGCGGCGATCGCGCTCGCCGCCCAGGCGGATTTCCCGTTCGGCGCGGTGATCGTGCGCGACGGCAAGATCGTGGCGCGCGGCCTCAACCTCGGCCGGCACCTTCAAGACCCAACGGCGCATGGCGAGATGGTCGCGATCCGCCGGTTTCTGGCCGAGCAAGGACCGGCCGCGCTGCGCGGCACCACGCTCTATACGTCGGGTGAACCCTGCGTGATGTGCATGGGGGCGATCGCCTGGTGCGGCATCGCGCGGGTGGTCTATGGCGCGTCCCTGGCCCAACTGGGCGCCGCCATCGATCAGATCATGATTCCGACGACCGAGGTCGCCGCCAAGACCGAATTCGCCAAGATCGCGATCACCGGCGGCGTGCTGGCCGACGAGGCGATGGCGCTGTTCCACCGCTAGACCAAGAAGTGCCCCGGCTGCGTTGACTTAGGGGCCGCCTTCCCCTAAAAAACGCCCTTCCGCCCCATCTCCCGATGTTTTGGAGTATCAAGACCGTGAAGCGTACCTATCAGCCGAGCCGGATCGTCCGCAAGCGGCGTCATGGTTTCATGAAGCGCATGGCCTCGGTCGGCGGTCGTACCGTTTTGGCCCGGCGGCGCGCGCGGGGCCGCAAGCGCCTGTCGGCCTGAGGCACGCACCGTTCCATGGCCGCGCTGGCGCGCCTCAAGCGGCGCGCGGAGTTTCTCCGGGTCGCCGGCACCCGTAAGAAATGGGTGGCGCAGGGCCTGATCCTGCAAGCCGCCCCCCGTCCCGCCGAGGGC
>Ga0207933_1002300_pt1 | contig 12639 bp, 5 predicted proteins | sample NGESurdeep092012_4_FD_184488 | JGI IMG/M metagenome (GOLD analysis project Ga0207933, IMG submission 184488) | Arctic peat soil microbial communities from Barrow, Alaska - NGEE Surface sample F53-3 deep-092012 (SPAdes) | ecosystem: Environmental > Terrestrial > Soil > Wetlands > Peat ... | reverse complement strand
GCGCCAAAGGCGACACCGACCGCGCCATCGCCGATTTCGATCATGCCCTCAAGCTCGATCCGCATAACGCCGTCGCGCTGAACAATCGCGGCCTTGCCTATCGCAACAAGGGTGACACCGATCATGCCATCGCCGATTTCAGCGAGGCCATCGAACTCAATGCGAGCTACGCGACCGCCTATTACAACCGCGGCAACGCCTATTTTGACAAGCGCGATCCGGACCGCGCCCTCAGCGACCTGAGCCAAGCCATCAAGCTCAACCCTCATGATGCGTTCGTCTATCACGACCGCGGCCTGATCTATTACAACAAGCACGATTACGACCGCGCCATCGCGGATTTCGAGGCCGCGATCAAACTCAATCCGAATTATGTGATCGCGGCGACCCCGCGCAGCAACGACCTGCGCGCCCAGCACGGCTTCGATCGAGGCGCCATGGAATTGGTGCCCCAGATGCGCGTGAGCCCGGTTTTCGCTCTCGTCTATGACGACCGCGGCATCACCTTCGCCTCAAAAAATGATCTCGACCGCGCCATCGCCGATTTCGACCAGGCGCTGAAGATCAATCCGAATCTCGCTGCTGCGTACTACAATCGCGGCAATAGCTATTTCCAGAAGCGCGACTATGAGCGCGCCATCGTCAATTACGGTTCCGCGATCCGGCTCAACCCGAACGACGCAATGTCCTATTACGACCGCGGCGTCGTGCTCTACGAGCGCCATGACTTCGACCGCGCCATCCAGGATTTCGATCGCGCCATCAAACTCGATCCGAAAAACGCCGCGGCGTTCTACAATCGCGGCATCGCCTACCATGGAAAGCACAACGACGATCGCGCGCTCGATGATGTCAACCAGGCCATCAAGCTCAACCCTAACCTCGCCATGGCGTTTGGCGCACGCGGCAATGCACAGGTCGTCAAGGGCGACTACGACAAGGCGATTGCCGATCTGGCGCAGGCGATAAAGCTCGATCCGGATCGGGCGGTTGCCTACAACGACCGTGGCATCGCCTATGGTCTTAAGGGCGACAGCGACCATGCTATCGCCGATTTCAACAAAGCTACCTCACTCAACGCGCAATACGCGCCCAGCTTCAATAACCGCGCCATCATCCTAATGGTCAAAGGCCAAACCGACCTTGCTATCCAGGACTACGATCAGGCGCTCAAACTCAGCAGTGGTTACGCCATCGCTTTCTATAATCGCGGCAACGCCAAATACGACAAGGGCGACTACGCGCGCGCTATCGCTGACTACGATAGCGCGATCAACCTCAATAAGAGCGACGCGCAGGCTTACAACAACCGTGCCAATGCTTATGCCAACAAGTACGATTTCGACCGCGCCATCGCCGATCTCAATCAAGCGCTCCGGCTCAACCCCGGTTACGCTCAGGCGCACAATGACCGCGGCGTCGCCTATGCCGCCAAAGGCGAGTTCGATCGCGCTTTGGCCGACTTCGATCAGGCGATCAAAATCAATGGCCGCGATAGCCTGATTTATTACAACCGCGGCCTAGCGTTGCGCGACAAACACGACATCGATCGCGCGATTGAGAATTTCGACACCGCCATCAAGCTCAATCCGGACTATGCGGCGGCCTATTACAATCGCGGCAGCATGTTCGAGCTTAAGCGCGATTATGACCGCGCCATCGTCGATTTCGACAGGGCGATCATGCTCAAGCCGGACTATGCAACGGCCCTTTACGGCCGCGCGCTTAGTTACGGCGCCAAGGGCGACACCGACCGCGCCATTGCGGATTTTGATGCCACGCTCAAATTCGATCCACAAAATGCGCAGACGTTCTACAACCGCGGTATCGCCCATCGCATCAAGGGTGCCGGCGAGCAGGCCGCCGCCGACTTTGGTCAGGCGATCAAGCTCGATCCACGTTTCTCGCTTGCATTCTATCAACGTGGCAATGCGGCTTACGAGAAACGGGATTTCGACGCGGCTATCGCCGATTACAGCGAGGCGATCCGCTTCAATGCCAGTTTCGGGCCCGCCTTCTATCAGCGTGGTTTCGCCTATCGCGATAAAGCCGACTTCGACCGCGCCATTGCCGATTTCAGCCAGGTGATCCGGTTCGATTCGAAGAACGCGGCGGCGTATAACAACCGCGGCCTCGCCCACCGTATGAAAGGCGATCTCGACCGCGCTGTTGCCGACTTCGATCAGGCTCTGCGCTTTAACCCGCAATCGGCGGCGATTTTGAACAACCGCGGCACTGCCCATGGCATGCGCGGCGAAACCGACCTCGCCATCCAGGATTTCGACACTGCGATCACACTCGATCCGAAAAACGCGATCGCGTTCAACAATCGGGGTTTCGCCTATCTCAACAAAGAGGAACCCGACCGGGCTATTGCCGACTTCAGCGAGGCGATCAAGCTCAATAGCAGCTATCCGGCCGCGCTCTATAACCGCGCCACCGCCTACTCCGACACACACGACCTCGATCACGCCATGAAGGATTTCGACGCGGCGATCAAGCTCGATGCGAACAATGCGGCCGCGTACAACGCGCGCGGCATCGCCCATGACGCCAAGAACGAGTACGATCAGGCGATCGACGATTTCAGCCAGGCCATCAAGCTCAATCCGAAAGACGCGCGCGCTTTCAACAGCCGCGGCTTCGTCTACCGCCACCGTGGCGATTACGACCGCGCCATCGCCGATTACAGTCAGGCGCTGGTGCTCCATCCGGGTTACGCGCTGGCGCTCTACAATCGCGGCATGGTCTATTATGACAAGCGCGACATCGAGCGGGCCACCCGCGATATGAATCAGGCGATCAAGCTCAACCCGAACTTCGCCACCGCCGTGCATGGCCAGGGCATCGGCAATTTCGACAAACACGACTACGACCGCTCGATTATTGTGGCCGACGCGGCGATCAAGACAAACCCGGGCTATGCGCTGGACTTAAGCGGGCGCGAGAGCGCCTATGAAAACCGGCGCGAGGGTGATCGCATTATTCAGGATGCCGAAAAGCCGATTCGCAATAACCAGTACAACGCCTTCGCCTATTCGCCGGAAGACAATCCGCCGCCGGGCCCGCCGGCAGCGCAGGTGCTTGCCCCCGAAACACCGCTGGCCCCGGTCGTCGAGATGGCGCCCAAGATTGTGATAGCGCCCGCACCCAAGCGAGCAGCGCAGATCGTGCCGTTGCCACAGCCAAATCCACTCCGTCACAAGCCGGTGTTAGGCCCGTCTATCGGCAAGCATTTCTCGCAACGATGGTTTCCCGGATCAGCCTTGACGGCGCGCGGATGTGTGCGCGGTGACCTTCTGCGCGCCCAGAACATGGCCGATCATAACCAGTAGCGGGCCGGGCAACGCGGCTTGTGTGAGGCTCTCAGGCAATTCGCCGATTGGCGCGGAAATCACTTGCTGATCGGGCCGTGTGGCGCGGGCAATAGCGATGGCCGGCGTGCGCGGATCGAGCCCTTCAGTGACGGCCCTTTCGACCAGCGCCGCCAGCGTGCGCGCCGGCATATAGATCGCCGTCGTGGTGGCGGGATCGGCGAGGCTTTGCCAATCGATATCCTTAGGCAAAGCCCCGTCGTGCGCGTGGCCCGTGACATATTGCAGACGGCGGGCATGCTTGCGGTCGGTGAGCGGCAGCCCGAGGCGGCTGGCGGCGCCCTGCGCCGCGGTGATGCCGGGCACGACGTCGACCGCGATATTCGCCGCCTTGCAGGCCGCGATCTCCTCGGCCGCGCGGCCGAAGATCAGCGGGTCGCCGCCCTTGAGGCGAACCACGCGCTTACCCTGGCGCGCCAGCCCGATCATTAAGCTGTTGATGTCTTCTTGTTTGCAGGACGGCCCAAAGCCGGTCTTGCCGACCAGCATCTTGCGCGCTTCGCGGCGGGCGAAATCGAGTACGTCGCGTGAGACCAGATCGTCGAACAAAATCACGTCGGCCGATTGAAGCGCGCGCACGGCGCGCAGCGTCAACAATTCCGGATCGCCGGGACCGGTGCCTACCAATGTGACCGAGCCATTCTCGACCTCAATGCCCAAGCCCTTCACCTCGGCGATGAAGCGATCGAAATCGCTTTCACTCGGCTCGCTGGCCGGGTTGGCCACCGCATGCGCGGTGAACAACTGCCAGAACTTGCGCCGGCCGGAAAACGGCAGCCCGGATGCCTTCACCGCCGAACGCCAGCGCGCCGCGGCGGCGGCCCAATCGGCAAAGCCTTTCGGCAACAGCGCCTCGAGCTTGGCCCGGATCGCTTGCGCGAACACCGGCGCCGCGCCGTCGGTCGAAATGCCGATAACTAATGGGGAGCGGTTGACGATGGCGCCGAATGAAAAATCGCAGAAGGACGGCTTATCGATCACATTGACCGGCACGCCGGCAGCGCGCGCGGCAGTGGCGAAGACCGCGGCGGCGGCGTCGTCCTCGAAAGCGCCGATGGCCACGGCAGCTCCGCTTAAATCATCTGCCGTCCAGTCTCGCGGGATCAGCACGATCGCGCCTTTCGGCGGGTCGTTCATGATCTGCAACAATTCGTCGGATGGCGCTTGCGTATAGACCTCGACAAGGCCACCAGCCGCCGACAGCAATTCCGCTTTCCACGCGGCGGCCGCGCTGCCGCCGGCGAGAATGCAGCGCTTACCCTCGAGCGCCAGAAACACCGGCAGCCGCGCCAGCGGGTCCATGCGGCCCGGGCGTGCTTCGGAAGGTGTGCGGGTCTCGGTCACGGCTCTCGATCCTTTAATACACGTCGGCTTGGTAGCGGTCATTTTTCTTCAAGTCGGCAACGTAACGCGCCGCGTCTTCCGGGCTGCGCTTGCCATGCTCGGCGACCACGTCGATCAGAGCGCGCTCGACATCTTTTGCCATGCGCAGAGCATCGCCGCAAACGTAGACGTGCGCGCCTCTTGAAAGCCATTCCCATAGATCACGACCATCGTCGCGCATGCGATTCTGAACATAAATCTTCTCTTTGCCGTCGCGCGACCAGGCGAGCGTCAATCGGGTCAGCAGCCCCGATGCACGCATCTCCTTGAGTTCGTCTTCGTAAAAGAAATCGAAGTCGCTGCGCTGATGACCGAAGTACAACCAATTGGGTCCCGACGCATGGATCGCCTGCCGCTCCTGCAGGAAGGCGCGGAATGGCGCCAAGCCGGTGCCGGGGCCGATCATGATGATCGGTTTGTTGGGATCGGCGGGCAGCGCGAAATGCTGCGCCTTTTGCACATAGACCCTGATTTTGTCGCCCGGCTCGATGCGGCCGCCGAGAAAAGTCGAAGCGACGCCAAGCCGGGTCCGCTCTTTCACGTCGTAGCGCACCGCTTCGACCGTGAGTGAGACGCGGCCCGGGTTAAGCTTCAACGACGACGAAATCGAATAAACGCGCGGCTGCAAGACATCGAGCGCCTCGATGAAAGCTTCGGGGTCGGGTCTGATGCCGGGAAACTTGTGCAAGGCCGCCAGCACGTCGAGCGTCGCGGCATCGCCGTCAGGGTCGTGCCCGTCAGCCAGCGCCTTGGCCTTTTTCTTACGATCGCCGCCGGTGAGATAGGACATGAACTGGAACAGCATATCCGGCGCCGGCGAGAGCGAAACGCCGTCGGTGAGTACTTCGCGCAGCGTTCGTCCGCCGATTGGGAAATCCGGCGAGGCGCCGAGCGCGGCGATTATTGCATCGACCAATGCGGGATCATTGACCGGATAGATGCCGAAGCTGTCGCCGACCACATAATCGAGACCGCATTCGGAGAGGTCAAATTCGGTGTGCCAGGTTTCCTTCGCGGAGCCGTCTTTGTTGAGCCGCCGCCGCGACAGGAACGTCGCCAGCGCCGGATTGCCGCGTGAACGCCCGGGCGCCGATACCGGCGCGTCTGTCTTCGCCGGCGTTGCATCGGCGGGCGGCGTCGTGACGCCCAACTCGGCATAAAGATTCTTGAGCATGCGGGCGGTGTCCTTACCGCCCGGCACGCACAGGTTCAGCCGCTCTTCCTTTTTGACGAACAGCGCATCGGCGTAGTCCTTGCAGTTATAGCCGCACTGCCCGCAATCCTGCTGCGCCATCGCCGCCATCAGCCGCCGCGGCAGCGGTTTGCCGTCGGCGAGCTTCATGCGGTCGGGCAGCGGCATGGCCGGATCATGCCAGGGCGCGCCGTCGTCTGGCTCGGCCGGCGCGCCAAGCATTCCGGGCATAAGCTGCGCCGCCTGTTCGCCCGACAGCGCCGTCACGCTCTCGTCGAGCGAGATCATGCCGGCAAACAGACCGTTCAGCCAGGTGCGCTGTTCCGGCGAGAACGGTGCGGATTCCGGAACGAACGACGGGATCGGTGGGCGCTGCGTGATGCTCATTGCGCCGCCTCCAATTCCACCATCGACTTGAGCGCATCGATCTCATGCCTGCGGGCGAAGGCGATGAAGCTTTCCTCGCGCGACTCGCGATGCGCCAGATAAGTCTTGAGAATGCGCTCGATCGTCTTCGGCGCATCGTCCGCCTTGACGTCGCGGTAAAGCTCGCGGCCGAGCGCGGCTTGCGGCCCGAAACCGCCGCCGATCAGCAAATGGTAGCCTTCGACCGGATCGGCGTCGTCGCCGACGTCAATCTTGCAAGCAAGCAGACCAATCTCGCTGACGAAATGCTGCGCGCAGGAATGGTGGCAGCCGGTGAGATGAATATTGACCGGCGTGTCGAGCGCGACCCGCGCCTCGCACCACAGAGCGATCTCCTCGGCGTGGCGTTTGGTGTCTGAAGCAGCGAACTTGCAGCCGGTATTGCCGGTGCACGCGATGAGACCGGAACGGATCGCGCTGGCCTCGATCGCCAGTCCGAGCGCCCCAATCTTCGCCTGCGCCGCCTTGAGTTGGCCGGTGGGCACGCCGGATATAAGAAGATTCTGCCAGACCGTGAGCCTGATATCGCCGTCGCCCAGCTCGTGCGCGATGTCGGCAAGACCCTTCATCTGCGCGGCTGTCAGGCGGCCGACCGGCACCACCACGCCGATCCAATGCAGGCCCTCTTGCTTTTGTGCATGAATGCCCAGATGCGCGGTGCGCGAAAACAGCGGACGGGGCTCGATCGCACCCGGCACGGCGCGCTCCAGCTTGCGGCCGAGTTTCTCCTCCATCAGGCCGAGGAATTTCTCGACGCCAATCTTGTCGAGCACATATTTGAGCCGCGCTTTGGTACGGTCGGTGCGGTCACCGGTATCGATGAAGACGCGCACCACCACGTCGGCGACCAGCGTGGCGTCGGCCGGCTTGACCAGCACGCCGGTGTCGCCAGCGAAACTTTTATGTCCCGTGAGTCCGCCCAGGCAGAGCCGAAACCAGATGCCCGCCTCCAGCCCGAAGCCATCCTTCACCAGCACGGCCTGGAAACCGATATCGTTGGTATCCTCCAATACCGGAACGATGCCGGCGCCGTCGAAACCAACGTTGAACTTGCGCGGCAGGCCGTAGAGCGAGCGGTCGTTGAGAATGTGGAAGTGCCATTCGCGCGTATAAGGACGCGTGTCGATCAGCTCTTGCCGGTCGATGCCGGCAGTCGGTCCGCCGGTAACATTGCGGATATTGTCGGCGCCGGAGCCGCGCGAGCACAGACCGAGATCCTGCACCGCCTCGATCATATTGACGGCGTTTTTGGCCTCGATCTCGCGCACCTGAAGATTGGCGCGCGTCGTCACATGGGCGTAGCCGCCGCCGTAACGCTCGGCCAGATCGGCAACGCCGGCGAATTGTGCGGCCTTGAGGATGCCGTTGGGCATGCGCAACCGGCACATGTAGGAGTTCTGGTTCGGCGCCACGTAGAACAGGCCGAAAAACCGCCAACGGAAATTGTCCGGCGGTTTCGGATATTCGTTCTTGTCGGCGTGTGCCTTCAGCCGCTCATAGGTATCGAATGGATTTTCGTCACGCTTGAATTTTTCCTGATCTGAAAGTTTGCCGCCGGCTTTGAGCACGCGGTCCTGCGCCTTGTACGCAGCGGCCTCCGGCCCAACCGGCTCAGCGCCGAGAGCGCCTGCGAGCCCGGGCGGAACGGTCAGCCCCTTCGCCGTCCTGGCGATCTGCACGCCTGCGGCGAAGCCCTCCAGATAGCGCTTCTGTTCGGGCTCAAACTCGCCGGTTGCCGCCTCGTCCGCCGGCTTGAGATTGACGCCGGCTTCCGTCGTCATTCTGCCGGCACCTGCGTCGGCATGGTCAACGGCGCTGCGGTAGCACGCGGTTTGTGCGTCATGTAGAGCGCGAGGCCGGTGAAGATCGAGCCGCCCACCAGATTGCCGAGCGTGACCGGGATTTGATTCCACAGCCACCATTGCGCGACCGTGACCTTGGCGCCCATCAACATGCCGGTCGGGATCACGAACATATTGACCACCGAATGCTCGAAACCCTGTCCGAAGAAAATCAGCATCGGCATCCAGGCGGCAGCGATCTTGCCAACCGTCGAGGCGCTGGCCATCGCCATGACGATCGCCAGGCAAACCATCCAATTGCACAAAATTGCCTTGACGAAGACGGTGACCAAACCGGCAAAGCCGAGCGCCTCGTAGCCGGTGGTCTTGGCTTGCGCGATCGCGATGATTTGCGCGGCGACACCAGTTGGCGCGGTGGCGCCGAAATTGGTCAAAGCGATGGCCAGTAGTGCGCCGTAGCCCATGCTGCCGAGCAGATTTCCGATGAACACATAAACCCAGTTCATCAGCATGGTTTGGCCGGAGAATTCCTGCTGCAGCAAAGGCAACGGCAGCAGGCCGAAACTACCGGTGACCAGATCGAGACCGAGGAGGACAATGATGCAAAGGCCGACCGGAAAGATCAGCGCACCAACCAGCGGCACACCGGTCTGCAATGTTCCAGTGAACGCGAGACTGGTCGCCGCGCCGAGAATGCTTCCGGCGAGCGCGCCGCGAATGAGGCAGTCGGTGGGCGTCATGCCGAGCTTGCGCCGGCCGGTTTCGACCATGGCCGCGGCGACATCGACGGGCTTCACATAATCCATAGCTGGACTCCCATTTTGGAGACCGCCGAGACCGGTGTGCGCGGCAATTCCGGCGGTCATTGCTGCTTCTATGCTGCATAGCAGCAAGTAGCGTGCCAGCCAGCCGCGTCCTTAAATGGCTTATTTACTTGTTATTTTAGGTCGCCTTGGAAAATTTTTGGGCGATTGCCCTGCGATGCAGCAGCATCGGTAGAAAATTTGAGCAATGAGCTACCCACGCGCACAGTGGTCGCTAGGGCGTCTGGCTACCGACATTGGCGTGGAAGTCGCGGCCATTGCCGGTGGCGGCGATGAAGCCGGCGCGGATGGTGAAATCGCCGAAGCGCTCACTTTTCTGCCGCCCGGTGGCATAAGCCGCAAAGAGGGGATCGAGCGCGGCGACGATGCCGTCGTGATCGAGATCCTCTGCGTAGAGCTTGTTCATGCGCGAGCCGTCGAAGGCGCCGCCGAGATAGAGATTGTAGCGACCCGGCCCCTTCCCCACCAAAGCGGCCTCGGCGATGTAAGGCCGCGCGCAGCCGTTCGGGCAGCCGGTCATACGGATGACGATGTCGTCGGCGGAAAGCCCGTGCGCCGCGAGTCGCTCGTCTAGCGCATCCAGCAGCTTCGGCATGTAACGCTCGCTCTCGGCGAGCGCGAGACCACAAGTCGGCAGCGCGACGCAGGCCATCGCATTGCGTTTCAAGCCCGACCACGGCGCCAGCAGCCCGGCTTCGCGTGCGATGCGCTCAACCTCGGCCTGTTTTCCGGTCGGTACGTTGGTGATGATCAGATTCTGGTTGGGCGTGATGCGGAAATCGCCATCATGCGTCCTCGCGATCTCGCGCAAGGCCGACATCTGCGGCGGCCCGTTCGGAGTGTCGTGCACGCGGCCATTCGGAATATAGAGCGTGAGATGGCCGCGGCCATTGTCGCCCTGCGACCAGCCGTAACGATCGCCATTCGAGGTGAAGGTAAAGGGCTTGGCCGGCGCAAACTTGATACCGGCGCGGTTCTCAACCTCGGCGCGCACCGCATCGAGCCCACGGTCATCGACCGTATACTTAAAACGCGCGTGCTTGCGGTTGGCGCGGTCGCCCCAATCGCGCTGCACCGTGACGACAGCCTCGGCGACCGCGAGGCCGTCTTTGGCATCGCAGTACCCGATGACATCGGCGGTGCGCGGATAAGTCTCGGGCTCGCCATGGGTCATGCCCATGCCGCCGCCGACGGCAACGTTCCAGCCGGCGATATTGCCAGCATCGTCAAGAATGGCGATGTAGCCCAGATCGTTGGCGTAGACGTCGATGTCGTTCGACGGCGGCACCGCCACGCCGATCTTGAATTTGCGCGGCAAGTAAGTCTTGCCGTAGATCGGCTCGACCACTTCCTGCTCGCCGCCGGCGATGCGCTCGCCGTCGAGCCAGATCTCACGATAGGCCGGCGTGCGCGGCAGCAGATGAACCGCCGTCTGGCGCGCGAATTCGATTGCCTGCGCGTGAGCGCGCGATTGAAACGGGTTGACGTTACACATCACGTTGCGATTGACGTCACCGCAGGCCGCGATCGAGTTGAGCAAGACCGCGTCGATGGCCTTGATGGTGTCCTTGACGTTCGACTTGATGATACCGTGCAACTGCACCGTCTGCCGCGTGGTCAGCCGCATGGTGTGGTTGCCGTAATCGCGCGCCACCTGGTCGAGCGCCAGCCATTGCGCCGGCTGGAGGCAGCCGCCGGTGATCCGCACGCGAATCATGAAACCGAAGGCCTTCTCCATTTTCTTGCGCGTGCGTTCGGGGCGCAGGTCGCGGTCGTCCTGCAGGTACATGCCGTGAAACTTCACCAGCTGCTGGTCATCCTCGATGATGCCGCCGGTGATTTCCTCGCGCAGACCCTCCGCGACCGTACCGCGCAGGTAGTCGCTCGCCTCTTTCAAGCGCTCGTTGCGCGAGACTTCGTCGGTCATTGGCCTTCCAATCGGCGCAGGATCAATAAGTGTCCTGCAGGTAGCGCTTGTCGCGCTCCAGTGCCGCCACCGCCAGTTCGGCGGCCTCCGGCGACAACGCCTTCACGTCGGCGTATGAGCGCACCAAAGTGGCGCGCACGTCTTTTGCCATATTCTTGGCATCGCCGCACACATAGAAATGGGCGCCGCCCTCAAGCCATTCGATCAAATCGTGGCGCTTTTCCCATATCTTGTCCTGGACGTAGATTTTCCTCGGCGTATCGCGCGAGAAGGCGACATCCATGCGGGTCAGCGAACCGTCCTTGAGCGCCTCCTGCCAGTCGAGCTGGTAGAGGAAATCGTGGGTGAATTGGCGATCGCCGAAGAACAACCAGCTACGCCCTTCCGCCTTGACGGCGCGGCGTTCCTGCACGAAGGCACGGAACGGCGCCACGCCGGTGCCAGGGCCGATCATGATAATGTCTTTGTCTTGCGCCGGCAGCGCAAAATGCTTGTTGGGCTTGAGCTTGACCCGCACGCGGCCGCCGCGTTTGAGCCGCTCGGCCACGTAACCGGAGGCAACGCCTTTGCGCGCGCGGCCATTGGTCTCGTAACGCACGGCGGAAATCAGCAGATGCGCCTCATCGCCAACCTCGCGGCGCGAGGAGGCGACCGAATAGGCCCGCGGCGCCAGCGGCCGGGTTACTGCCCGCAGATGATCGGCTGTGAGCGCAATCGGAAACATTGCCACAAGGTCAATGAGCTGGCGGCCCACGATCCAATCCTTGGCTTGGCCCTCTTCAATCAGCGCCTTGACGTATTGATGGCCGGTCTGCGCCGCATAAGTTTCAAGCGTCTTGAGCGACAGCGTCGTCACATCGCGCGACTTAGTCAACTCGCCGCGCAATTTGTCGTCGCCTGAAAGTCCTGCGAGCTTGAGCAGATCATCGACATAGGCCGGATCATTCTCGGCGTAAAGATCGAGCGAGTCGCCCGGCTCATAAGCCGGCATCGCGCCGTCGAATGTGAGCGCGAGATGGAAGGTTTCCTTGTTCGAGCGCGACGAATTCAGATTCACATGCTCGGAAATCTCGGCCTCGACGATATCCGTGTTCGGCGCCGAGACTTGCTTGCCGAAATCGACCTCGATCACCCGGCCGCGGTTGGCGTCGGGCGGGGCAAGAACTTTCAGCGCATCGCCGATCCATTTCGACGACGGCTCAGAAAAATCCAGATCGCAATCGACGCGCTCGATCACGCGTTTGCCACCCAGGGCGGCCAGCCGTTCGTCGATTCTCTTGCCGATGGCGCAGAATTCCACATAGGCCGTGTCGCCGAGCGCCAGCACGCCGAACTCGACGCCGTCGAGGCGCGGAGCGCCATCGCCCATCAACTCACCATAGGCGCGTACGGCGCGCGCCGGCGGATCGCCCTCGCCCCAGGTCGCGGCGATAAACACCAGCCGCTTGGCCGAACCAAGCTGGGCCAGATCGAGATCGGCCATGTCGATGAGCGTCGGCTTCAATCCGTTCTTGCGCCCGGCCTTGGCCAGATCGTTGGCGAGCTTCTCGCAATTTCCCGACTCACTGGCATAGACGATGTTGATCGGCTCGGCCGGACGCGCCGGCGCCGCCGGCTGCGGCTGCCCGGTGACCGACTCGACGCCGGCAAGAAATCCGGCGAGCCAGGCACGTTGCAGCGCATTGGCCGGCCCGACCACGCGGTTAAGCAG
>Ga0207933_1002299_pt1 | contig 12640 bp, 14 predicted proteins | sample NGESurdeep092012_4_FD_184488 | JGI IMG/M metagenome (GOLD analysis project Ga0207933, IMG submission 184488) | Arctic peat soil microbial communities from Barrow, Alaska - NGEE Surface sample F53-3 deep-092012 (SPAdes) | ecosystem: Environmental > Terrestrial > Soil > Wetlands > Peat ... | reverse complement strand
CTTCACGGGGTAGAGGAACCGTACGAGCGGTTATTGACGGGTGCCATGGCTGGCGATCAGTCGCTGTTCGCCAGCGAGGAGGCGGTCGAGGCCGCGTGGGCGGTCGTGGACCCGATCCTCAATGACTATCCTCGCGCGATTACGTACAAGTGCGGGAGCTGGGGTCCCAAACAGGCCGAAGCCATGATCGCGAACGACGGTGGTTGGCATAACCCCGTACGAGACCGTGGCGAGTAACAAGCGCGATCTGGAGAACGCGGCCCCGGGGCTCGCGATGGAATCAAACGATGACGCGACGTTAAAACGCGTTCTCACAGAAAATCACCAGGAGTTACAAATGCAGCTTGGAATGATTGGACTTGGGCGCATGGGCGCCAGTATGGTGCGTCGGCTCACGCGTGGCGGCCATACGTGTGTGGGATACGACAGGGCAGCAGCAGCCGTACAGGCGCTAACGGGCGACGGAGCAACCGGGGCGACAACACTGGATGATTTCGTGGCGAAGCTCGCGAAACCGAGAACAGTGTGGCTGATGGTTCCAGCCGCTGTCGTGGATGCTACGCTCGATGAGCTCGTCCCCAAACTTTCCGCGGGTGATGTGGTCATAGATGGCGGCAACTCGTACTATCGCGATGACATTCTTCGCGCAAAACGGCTCGCGGAGAAAGGCATTCACTATGTGGACTGTGGCACAAGCGGCGGGGTCATCGGTCTTGAGCGCGGTTACTGTCTGATGATCGGAGGCGAGGCTGATGTAGCGCAGCGCCTGGATCCCATTTTTGCGACGCTCGCTCCAGGTGCTGGATCGGCGCCCGAGACGCCCGGTCGCAAGGGCCGCAGCGGAACTGCAGCGCAGGGGTACTTATACTGCGGTCCTACCGGCGCAGGTCACTTTGTGAAGATGGTTCACAACGGAATCGAGTACGGCATGATGGCGGCGTATGCGGAGGGATTCAACATCCTGAAGCATGCCGGTGTAGGAAAGACGAAGCGCGATGCGGATGCCGAGACCACGCCGCTGCGTGACCCGTGGGCGTATCAGTACGATTTCGACATGCCCGATGTCGCGGAAGTCTGGCGCCGCGGCAGTGTGATCGCATCGTGGTTGCTGGATCTCACAGCGGCCGCTCTAGCCGCCGATCCGGGGCTGGATAATTTTGCCGGGCGCGTGTCTGATTCCGGCGAAGGGCGCTGGACTCTCGAAGCCGCAATAGACGAGTCAGTGCCGGCAAACGTTCTGTCGGCGGCGCTGTTCTCACGATTTGCGTCTCGCGGTGAGGCTGAGTTTCAGAATCGCATTCTCTCCGCGATGCGCAACGAGTTCGGCGGCCACGTGGAAAAGCCCGCGGCCAAGTAGTAGCTCAGTAGAGATTCGATCATTCATGGCGGGTGTCCGATTCATCATCCCTGGCGCCCGCTCGCGCGAATCACCTTGAGCCACGCTCCCGCGTGGAACGCGCTCATCAGCAAATACATCGTTACCATTCCGCTCATCGGCGATACGTGCGCGCCCATGCCGAACATCTCCGCTGACCTGCCACCCGCAACACCGGTCACCAACGCCATAACAGCGAAGGTCGGCGACGCCGCGAGGGCCAGCACGTCGGCCACGCGGAGCGCGGCGTTCCGGTGAGTCACGACGCTATCGGACCCACCGGAACAACCCTGGCTCATTGTTTTCTGCTCGCGCTTTTCTTCCGGAACGCCTCCTCTCCGGCGGTCGATATCTGCACCCACTTCTCGTCCGGCGCTGCTTCCGGAACGTAGCTGTCGTGCCAGTTCCACCACTTGTACGTCGTCGTCTGAGGATATCCCTCGGGGGAATCCTCCCAGAGCTCCTGCCTGCCGAGGGGCGTGATGTCGAGGTAGTTCCAGGTGCCGCCCAGCTGCTCGTCGCCGCGGTTGTTCAGGAAGTAGGTGCGGAATACACGGTCGCCGTCGCGGTAGAAGACGTTCGTGCCGTGCCACTCGCCCACGCCGAAATCGGCGTCGAAGCTGTCGGTGATGGTGAACCACGGTATCTCCCAACCCATCCGTCCCTTCAGTCGCGCAATGTCCGGCTGCGGCGCACGCGAGGCGAAGACGAGGGTGGTGTCACGAGCGTTCAGGTGTGCGACGTGGGCGACCTGATCGGCGCCGAGGGAGCAGCCGCGGCAGGCGTGGTCGGGCCAGCCGAAAACACCCGGCTCGAAGAACGCGCGATAGACGATGAGCTGACGCCGGCCGTCGAACAGGTCGAGAAGGCTGGCCTTCCCGTCGGGCCCCTCGAACGCATAGGCCTTCTCCACGGCCATCCACGGCATACGCCGGCGCTCGGCGGCCAGGGCGTCACGGGCGCGGGTCTGAATCTTTTCCTTGACGAGCATCTGCTGGCGGGCCGTCTCCCACTCCCCAGACGACACCACCGGTGGCGTGGGCATGGCACGCGGTTCATCTTTCCGTTCGTCCGCTATCGATGTCGACATTTTCAAATCTCCTGGTTTGCTTGAGTTCCCGCATATCGAGGGTGAATCGCGACCCATTCGCTGCTCATCGCTCGTTGTCGGTTGTGAGATAAGTTTGGCACCAGACATCGAGAGGGTGGGAGTTACAAGTGTGACGGGATTCCGATGGACTCGCTGATCACCGCCGCGGCCCGTGCACTTGCCGCAGGCGACCCACTCGGCGCACTGAAGCGAGTCGCATTGCGTGATGACGCTCCCGCGCTCGCCCTTCGAGGCATCGCGATGGCGCAGCTCGGCGATCTGCCTCGCGCGAAGGAGCTATTGCGACGCGCTGCGCGCGGATTCGGTCAGAAGGAGGCAGTCGCGCGCGCACGGTGTGTTGTTGCGGAGGCCGAGGTTGCGCTCGCATCGCGCGATCTGAGCTGGCCCGCGAAAGCGCTGGACTCCGCGCGCGCGACGCTCGAAGCGCACGGCGACCGAATTAACGGCGCGCATGCGCGCTACCTCGAGATCCGGCGCCTGCTTCTGATAGGTCGCGTGGAGGAGGCGGAGCAAATGCTTGCCGAGCTGGAGTTCGACTCGTTACCGCCCGCGTTGCAAACCGTGCACGAGCTGCTCGTCGCAGGGATCGCGGTGCGACGCGTTCGCGGACGGAAGGCGCGGGCCGCACTGGCTCGCGCGGAAGGCGTCGCACTGCGCGCACGCATCCCCGCGCTTACGGCGGAAGTTGAAAGCGCATGGCTCGTGCTGAACACGCCGGCTGCACGGCTGATTGCCGGTAGTGAAGAACGATCGCTGCTACTCGAGGATGTCGAAGCATTGCTGGTGTCGGACGCGCTCGTGATCGATGCGTGTCGCGGCGTGATTCGTGACGCGCAGAATGTGGTGTCCCTCACGTCGCGTCCGGTGTTGTTCGCGCTCGCGCGCGCGATGGGCGAAGCGTGGCCCGGAGACGTGTCGAGAGATGTGCTTCTTGCGCGTGCCTTCGGAGCAAAGTTCATCGATGCATCGCATCGCGCGCGGCTGCGCGTCGAGATTGCGCGCCTTCGCAACGTTCTCCGAGAGATGGCGGACGTGCGCGCGACGAAACGAGGGTTTGTTCTCGCGCCGCGTAGCGCGAGGGAGATCGTTGTGCTGGCGCGACCGGTGGAAGACGAGCATGCCGCAGTACTCGCCGTCCTCAGCGACGGCGAAGCGTGGTCGAGCTCGGCACTGGCACTTGCACTTGGCGCGAGCCAACGTACAGTGCAGCGCGCAATCGACTCGCTCGCCGCAACTGGCAAGGTGCAGTCGCTCGGCCGCGGTCGCGCACGACGCTGGATTACGACCCCTGTACCTGGATTCACGACAACATTGTTGCTCCCCACTCCTTTGCCGATGGAGTAGACTGGATACATGCGCCGACCAATTATTGAAACTGCCGAGATCGTTCGCGAGTATGGACCGTTTGAGGGCTCACCAAACGTGGGTGGAGTCTCGTACGATGGCGAGCACGCGTGGTTTGCCGCGGGAGACAGTCTGCGCGCGTTCGATCCAGTGAGCGGAAAGGAAGTACGCGCGATCAATGTCACTGCGCATGCGGGAACGGCGTTCGATGGCGAGAACCTGTTTCAGATCGCCGAAAGTCGCATCCAGAAGATCGATCCGAAGACCGGTCGCGTGCTCGCCACGATCCCTGCACCGGGGAGCGGCGGCGACTCGGGGCTCGCATGGGCCGAAGGGTCGCTATGGGTCGGAGAATATCGCGGCCGGAGCATCCATCAGATCGATCCAGATACGGGCGCGATCCTGCGCACTATCACATCGAACCGATTCGTCACTGGTGTTACCTGGGTCGATGGCGACCTCTGGCACGGCACCTGGGAAGGCGACGACAGCGACCTGCGGCGGATCGATCCCGAGACGGGCGAAGTACTGGAACGGCTCGAGATGCCGGCGGGTGTCAACGTGTCAGGGCTGGAGTCCGATGGTGGCGACCAGTTCTTCTGCGGTGGCGGAAAGACCGGCATGGTAAGAGCGGTGCGCCGGCCGCGGCGTGCGAAGAGTGGCGACCAGGCCTAGCTAAACACGTCAATCCACTCTCTACCCCGGCACGATCGCCAGCACCCTCAACGGACTCCCGCTCCCATTCACGATCTTGAGCGGCGCTGCGATCACCACGGCACCGGTCGCTGGCAGTTGATCGAGATTGCACAGGCTCGCGAGCCCGAACCTGCCGTTGCCGTGCATCGTTGTGTGATTCGGGAATGGCGGATCGAACGTGCCGGCCTGACCCGCGTCGGTGCCCACGGTCTCGACGCCGACTCCTAGAACCTCGCGATCTTTCGCCAGCAGTTCCGACGTGCTCTTGTGAAAGCCCGGACTGTGTGCGCCGTCGGACTTCACGTTGAGGAACGCCGTCGGATCGCTGCGCTTGCTCCAGCCGGTGCGAAGTAGAACCCACGCACCGCGCGGAATTTTCCCGTGCTTCTTCTCCCACGCCTCCACGTGCTCAGGCATCAATAGAAAATCTTCATTCTTCGCTACGTCGTCAGTCACGTCGATCACGCACGCAGGACCGACGAAGCGGCGCGGTGGAATGGTGTCGCATCGGTTGTCGGGAAAATCCTTCCCTGTTACCCAGTGCACGGGCGCGTCGAAGTGCGTGCCGGTGTGTTCGCCCATATGGATGGTGTTCCAGTACCAGCCGGGTCCCTTTTCGTCGTAATGCGAGATCACTTCCATCGACACGCCGGGCGACGATGCGAAGATGGGTGGCAGTCCGATCACCGGAGTGTCAGGGCCGAGTGGCTGCGACAGATCCACCACGTTGAGAGCGCCGGAATCGAGCGCGGCGACGAGATCGGTGAGTATGGGCATTGAGCTATCTCTGCTGGAAAAGGTTGACCACTAACAAAACTGCAACGCACAACGCGCGTCAAATACCCGCAAAAGTGCCGAAGACCTGCGTCAGGAGCCAGTACACCCCCACGCCGAGTATGATCAGCGGGATGCCATACCGGATCCAGTTGAAGACCCACATCGGCACCGGCTTCTCCCCAGCGCCGAAAAGCTGCTTCAGCGCCGCTCCACGGTTGAGACACCAGGCGACGGTTACGACGGCGAGCAGCGATCCGAGGGTTTGCATGCCCGAGCCGAATGTCAGGTCCCATGGCACGAACACAGCATTGTTTATACTCGGAGGAATGGCCAGGATGAAACACGCGACCGACATAACCCACACAGAACGCGTGCGCGTGAATCGCGTATTGTCAGTGAGCCCCGCAACGAGCACCTCGACTGCACCGATATCCGACAAATAGCCAGCACCGAACAGACTGATGAAGAATAGCGCGCCGAACAACCAGCCTGCTGGCATCGCCGCAAACACTCGCGGCAACGTATCGAAGATGAGTCCTGGCCCCGATGCCGGTTGCAAACCAAACGAGAACACAGCTGGAATCACAGCGAGTCCGGCGATGAGCGACGATCCGGTGTCTCCGATCACGGTCCATATAGCAGGACGCGCCAGCGGCTCGTCGGCGTGCAGATACGACCCGTACACCACCATGAACGTTCCACCGAGCGACAGCGCGAAAATGGCGTGACCGATCGCTGCTGCCATGACGTTCGCTGTGAGATCGGAAAGCCGGAATTCGAGCAGGTACCAGCGCACGCCGGCCATTGCTCCCGGAAGCGTCAGCGTGCGCAGCATCACGATAATGGTGACGATGGTCATTGCGGGCAGCACGATGATGCTGACGACTTCGATGCCCTTGCGCACGCCTTTGAGCACGACGAGAGCGCAGGCGAGTAACACGATGCCAGTGCACACGAGCTGCAGCACGAACGACTTCATCACGAAACCGTGATCGGGCGGCAGTATGGCCGCGGCATCGAACGAAATGTGCATCAGCGCAGCGACCTGCCCCACGGCGTAGTAGAGCACCCACCCGATCACAGCCGAGTAGTAACCGGTGGCTGCAGTAACGACGAAGAAAAGGAACCAGCCGACGTAACGGCCGAACGGCAGGCCGCCGCGCTGGAATGCACCCACTGGTCCGCGCCGCGTATGGCGGCCGAGCGCGAACTCGGCCATCAGTGCCGGCACGCCGATCACGACCGACACGAGTGTGTAGAAGAGCACGAACGCAGCGCCGCCAAACTTTCCAACCATGTACGGAAAGCGCCAGACGTGACCGAGTCCGATCGACACACCGACGATCGTCATCAGTCCGCCGAAGCGGGACGAGAAAGTTTCGCGCGGTTCGCTCACGGAGCGCCCACCGCGCTCATGCGGGGGACGCTACTTCAGCTAGTACGTCGAGCGCGCGATCCACATCTTCCATCGTCGAATAGAAGTGCGGCGCCAGCCTGATCACATCGCCGCGCGCAGATGCGATGACTCCGCTCTCGCGCATCGCCTGCTCAACGACGTGCGAATCGCCGACGACGAATGCCGTTGTCGCGGTCTTGAGCCGCATATCGTCCGAGCCATCCAGCAACAGTCCACGCGCGCGGCCGCCGGCGATGAGGCGCTGGCCCAGCTGGACGAGCCACGCGCGGATGTTGGCCGGACCGAGTGTATTTATGATCTCCATGCCGGCGCGCGCGATGTACGCGTTGATCACCGGCGGGGTACCCGTGTCGAACCTGCTCGCCGTGGACGACCAGTCGAGCAATCTGGCGTCGAAGGCGAACGGATTGACGCGACCGAACCAGCCGGTAACGGTTGGATGCAGCGTGTCGACGATCTCCGGTCGCACATACATGAACGCGATGCCCGGAACACCCATGAGGAACTTCAGATTTCCCGACACGAGAAAATCCACGCGGAGTGCGCGAACGTCGACTGGAACGGAGCCAAGCGACTGATATGCATCGACAAACGACAGCGCGCCTGCGTCGCGCGCGATACCCGCGATGCTCGCCGAATCCTGGAGGAGACCGTTCATGTAATACGCATGACATGCAGAAACGAGCGCGGTATCGTCGCCGATAAGTGCGTCGTATTGCGACGCGTCGGCGTCCTCGCGCACAGGAGCCCACGATACGCGCGCGCCGCGCTGCTGTTGCGCGAGCCACACTTGCGCCACCGTCGGGAATTCGGCGTCGCTCACGACAATGTTTGTGCGGCTCTTGAGCGGGAGTGCACTTGCAACCGCGCTCGCCGCTTCCGAAACAGAGCTGAACACAGCGATGTCATCCGGCGTGGCACCGATCAGCTTGGCAAATTCCGCCTTTGCCAGTGCGACTTCGGACATCCATGCGTCCCAATCCATTCCGCTGCCGTTCCACGAATCCAGATAACGCTCAGCGGCCGCGCGCGTGGCGTCGGTCTGCGGCGCTTGCGAGCAATTATTCATCGGAATGCACGATGCGAGCAGCGGGATGCGCCTGCGCCATGCGTCGAGATCGTACGCTGGACGAGCGACGCTCATGAGGGTTGCTCCGCGGCACGCTTGCGATCGAGGATCCAGCGCCTGAAACGGAAGGCATTCTCGGGAAGCTGCAGATCCATTCCATAGTGGTCGGGCCCGACGGCAGCGACTTTGGCGACGATGACGCTCAGATCGTTGCGCTCCAGTGCGGTGATGAACGCCTCGCCAAAAGCGACGGCTGTATCTACCGCCGAGACGTGCTCGATGCCAGCACCACGCGCGATCGCAGCAATGTCGGTTATGCCCGACGTCGTGTGCGAGTCGAAGCCACCAGTGGAGAGCAGGCTTCCGTTGTCGAACACTACGTGAATGAGATTCTTCGGCCTGTAGCGGGCGAGGGTGGCGAAGGTACCGAGGTTCATGAGCACCGAGCCATCGCCGTCGAGTACGATGATCCGTTCCGCCGGCAGGTGCATGGCCAGTCCCAGCCCGATGGACGACGCGAGTCCCATGGCGTGCTGCAGATAAAAGAAGTTTTCGCGGTGACCGAGGTTGTAGAGCTCCTGCGCGCAGGCACCCATGATCGTCACGACCGGTTTGTCCTGGAGTTCGGGGTAGATCATCTCGAGACAGCGGGCGCGCTCCATTAATCCTCCATAAGGTCGCGCGTGAGCAACAGCGCGACCGGAGAGAGTGAGCTCTGTGAGAACGTCCAGGCTTCGCGAATCTGCTTCGCGACTTTCGCCGGTTCGCGCGCGTATTCGAACGGAATGTCGAGCGCACGCAACACTGATTCGGTGACGATACCGCCGCGAGTGTGCCACGGATATGGCTCGCCCCAGTGTCCGCGGAGAGCGACGAGCATGCAGAGCGGGATGTGATAGAGCTGTGCAAGCGATACGATGCCGTTGATGGCACCGAAGAAGCCGTGATTCTGCATGAGAAGGGCGTGCGGCGTTCCCGTGAAGTACGCGCCCGCTGCGATGCCGATCGCCTCTTCCTCCTTTGCCACCTGAACAAGCTGGACATCGGGATCGCTCTCGGCGCGCTGGAGGAGCAGGCCGAGCCACGTTTCGGGGAGCGCCGAGATGGATCTGATACCGGCGGCCTTGATGCCGTCGAAAATGATCTTGCTGTTGTCGTATGAGACGGTCATGGCTGAGTGCCGGGGGTGCCGCGCGCCAGCACTTTCGGGCGCAGAGGCGGTCATGGCGAGAAGATACCGTCGGGGTCGGCTTGCGCAATTAGCCTCGGCGCCAGCATTCGCGCAATTGCCCCCTTAAATGCATGCGCTGGCCATTCCACCGGCGAACGTGGGAACATGCACGCCCACGCGGACGATCACCGGCCGCGACTCCGTGCCGGTTGGCGAGCGCCACCTGGTAATAGCGGCGTTCAATCCTGCAGCACGGCGTGAGATGTTCTTGTCCGTAAAGCCCGGCGGTCATATCGGGTACATCGAATACCTGATGATTACGTACGTCACTAGCTCGGGCATGAACCCTCCCACTGGCTCCGGTTTCACCATCGGCACCACCGTTATTGCAAACTTTACGTCGAACGCCGGATGGTCGGGAGCGTTTCTCGACGATACGACCCACTCCGCTTTCGCCCTCCAACCGGGCGGTAAAATGCAACGACTGCCAACACCGACAGATCACCGGGCTGTCCCGCGCGCCCTCAAGCCGGACGAAATCAGTAGTGTGCGCAGCCTCGCCAAGTGGATGCAAAACCGCTGTCAGAAGTGACTTTCAACGTGTGATTTGCCTTCAACGAGGATTAACCGTATCATCGCCCCGAAACGCATAGTCGTCATCGCGCCGTATCGACGCTGTAGCTAAGATTCGTCGTGACTTCCGTCATCTCCGTCTCACATCTGGGCAAGCGGTACGGCCGAACCGTCGCCGTGGAGGACGTCTCGCTCGAAGTGTTCGAGGGTGAGATCTTCGGACTTATTGGTCCCAATGGCGCCGGCAAGACGACCACGATGGAGTGCATCGAGGGCAACCGCGTTGCCGACCGCGGCAAGATCTCGGTGCTCGGCCTCGATCCGCGGCGCGACGCCAATGCGCTGCGTCAGCGGATCGGTGTGCAGCACCAGGAGGCGCAGCTCCAGAAGCGCATCAAGGTTTGGGAAGCGGTCGACCTCTGGGGGTCGCTGTATCCACGAGTCGTCGATGCCGACACGCTGCTCGTCCAGCTTGGACTCGAGGCCAAGCGCGACGCATGGTTCATGACGCTCTCGGGCGGTCAAAAGCAGCGGCTCTTCATCGCACTCGCGCTCATTCACGAGCCCGAAGTCGTATTCCTTGACGAACTCACCACAGGGCTCGATCCTCAGGCGCGTCGCGCGATCTGGGCACTCGTGACCGGCATCAGGGCCAAGGGGACAACGGTGTTCCTCACGACCCATCTGATGGAAGAGGCCGAGCGGCTCTGCGACCGGGTCGCGATCATCGAGCACGGATGCATCATCGAGCTGGGCACGCCCGCCGAACTGGTGCAGAGGCACTGTCCCGAAAGGACGGTGGTATTCACGAGTGATGATGAGGATATTGCAGAGCGAATGGCGAGCCTGGGCGTCATCGAGCAAAATGGAGTGGCGTATACCATTCGTGGAGCGGGCGACGACTTCGTGACCGGTGTAATCAACGTCATCGCGCGCGAGGGCATTCGCGTGCGTGGATTCCGCACTGAGATCCCTACGCTCGAGGATGTGTTCCTCAAGCTGACCGGTCACGGGATCAGGGACTGACAATGGCGAGCAGAGTGCTGCGCGGGTTCTGGAAGCTCACCTGGCTCGAGACCAAGATCTTTGCGCGCGAGCCGATGGGATTCGTCGGCACGCTGCTGGTGCCGCTGTTGATTTTTGTCGTTTTGGGCCGTGCTTTCGGCATGAACAGGCCGATGACCGCACCGACAGCCGCAATGCCGTTCAATGTGGCAATTCTGGCGGTGATATTCATCGCGATCAGCGCGGTGCAGTCGCTGGTTGCGATCATATCCATCTATAGAGAAGGAGGGATCCTCAAGCGACTCCGCTCGACACCGCTGTCGCCGGTGACGATCATGGGCGCGCAGGTTGTCGTGAAGCTCATGTTCACGGTAATCAGTCTCGTGCTGCTAATGCTCGCAGGCAGGCGGCTTTTCCCCGACGTGATGCACGTAAACGTTTTCAGCTTTACCGCTGCCGTAGTCCTCAGCACATTCAGCATCCTCTCACTCGGCTTCGTGCTTGCGAGCCTCGTGCCTACCGCGCGATTCGCCCAGCCGATCAGCGCGGCAGTGCTCTACCCCATGCTCGCGTTGTCGGGGCTTTTCTATCCCGTGAACCGATTTCCGCCGGCGCTGCGGTGGTTCGCGTATCTGTTTCCAACAACGCACGCCGTTTCGCTGTTACAAGGTGTGTGGAATGGATCGGGCTGGGGCGCGCACTGGGGAAACGTGGCGGCGTTGCTGGTGCTGTTCGGTGCGTACACCGCGCTCTCGACCAGAGTGTTCCGTTGGGAGTGATGTGGATGAGCACCACATGATGCGCGTACTGAAGTCGAAACACTACCGGCGCATGCCGTGGCGCAACGGTCAAGGCGAAACCGCGGAAGTCGCCATCGGCCCGGTGGGCGGCACCATTGACGATTTCAACTGGCGTGTCAGTATGGCGCACATCAATGGCGATGGACCGTTCTCCATTTTCCCGGACACAGACCGCACGCTCGCCGTGCTCGTGGGCAACGGCCTGCATCTCTCAATAGACGGCAATGCACAAATCGATCTGACGCGCGACTCGGAGCCGCTCGTTTTTCCCGGCGACGTCGCGGCGAGCGCCACGCTCCTCGACGGCGGCGTAACCGATCTCAACGTGATGACTCATCGGGGACCGTTGAAGCATTCCGTGCGGCGCGTGCGCGTCCATGGCAGTGTAGAGCTGGCAGCCGCGGCGCCGCTTGCGCTGCTGGTTTGCGCGCAGGCTTCGGTGGAAGTAGAAGTCAACGCGCGAATGGCCAAGCTTGCGACACTGGATACCCTTCTCGTGGAAGAGACGCCGTCGAGGCTCAGGGTCGTTAGCGACACATTGGCTCTCATCTACCTGATCCAGATTCAAGCGAGCGAGGACCGTTAGATGCGAATACCTTAAGGCACGACATCCGGCGCCGAGGAACCGAACTCGGTGTCGCTCGGCAAACCGAAGGGCCAGCGCGCATGGTCAGCTACCTCATGCATGCTCGGGAACAACCGACGATCGCACCTCACACCTAGCACCCAAGAGATATTCATGTGCTTTTCTGCGACCGCCAGTTTCACCAGCAGTGCCGCAGTTGCCGTAGTCGGCGTCGCTACCGTGGCGATCAGCCGCGGACCGCGCGAATGGCTCTTTGCGGCGCTCCCGCTCCTCTTTGCGGCTCATCAGTTTGCGGAAGGTGCCGTGTGGCTCGCGTTGACCGGCAACGGCGCGCTGGGCGGGCTCGGGCCGTGGGGGTTCATGTACATGCTTTATGCACAGGGTGTCCTCCCCTTCCTGGTACCGCTAAGTGTCTGGCTCATCGAACCCAGCCAGCAGCGCAAGCGCATGGTGTTGCCATTTCTCGTACTCGGCGCTGGCCTCACGCTCTATGAGCTCTGGGCCCTGGTTCACTTCCCCACTGCGATCTTTGTGGAGAGCCACAGCGTAGTCTACCGAAATCCGGGGAGCAGCAATGTGACCATCGCGATTCTCTATGTGATCGTGACCTGTGGCGCGCTCTTCTTCTCCAAATATCGAGACATCGTTGCGCTCGGCGCCATAAACCTGATCGGTGTTCTGGTAGTGCTCTGGGTGAAGCAATACGCCTTTACCTC
>Ga0207933_1002297_pt1 | contig 12647 bp, 11 predicted proteins | sample NGESurdeep092012_4_FD_184488 | JGI IMG/M metagenome (GOLD analysis project Ga0207933, IMG submission 184488) | Arctic peat soil microbial communities from Barrow, Alaska - NGEE Surface sample F53-3 deep-092012 (SPAdes) | ecosystem: Environmental > Terrestrial > Soil > Wetlands > Peat ... | reverse complement strand
ATACAAAATGATATTCCCGACGCTAAAGTAGAAAGGGTCGATGAAGGAATTAAAATAGAATTCAATGAGAAGATCCTCTTTGCATTTTCAAAATCAGATTTAGGTGACTCGGCAAAAAACAATTTGAATAAATTAGTTAAAATACTAGGCAAATACCCCAATACAAATATTGAGATTCAAGGCCACAGTGACAGTCGGGGAACTGCTGAATACAATATGGGGTTATCATTGAGACGCGCTGATGCGGTGAGAGATTATTTGCAATCGCAGGGAATTAATGCACTACGAATGACAACAAGGGGTTTTGGCGAATCGGCTCCAGCTTATAGCAATGATACTCCCGAAGGCATGGCACAAAACAGAAGAGTAGAGTTTCTTATCACCGCAAACGATAAAATGAAGGCGGATGCCCAAAAGCAGGCGGCCAACCAATAAAATTTAAAATTCGCAAGCGTTATAATTAATGCGATAATCGATAGTTTAAAAATGAATTAGGGTTATCTTTTCAGCTAGCCCTAATTCATTTTTGTGGAACGAATTCGTCCTCATTAAATTTAATTCCATTCAATTCGAGTTCTTTCAAAACCGGTTCATATATTTCCGGAATCACAGGAATGTGCAACCCCGTTAATTTGATTTTATCTTCAAGGATTAATTTTGCGGCTATGCCGAGCGGCAATCCGACCGTTTTTGCCATGGCAGTATGAAGTTGGTTGTCACCTTTGACAACCAGAACACTCCTCGTCTTTTTGTTTTTATCATCAATAACATACTCAATTTCATGAAGCATCACAATCATATCCTTATCATCCGGCTGCATCGCTAAATTCTTTTCTAACAAATATTGAAGCATCGAAGCAGAATTGGAATGTTCAACAGGAATCGGCTCTTGCCCCTGCATCTCCAGATAGTCCAATTGTCTCAAAAATTCTTCATTAAAAAAATCAATATTATTTTGCAAAACCAGTTTACTTTTTTTCAGATTAAACCAATCTAAAACAGTTTTGCAGTTCTTGAGCTCATCATGGTCACTTTTATTCGTGAAATCCAATTTTATCATTTTATTCCAGCCCCGACAAAAAGAAGGGTAGCGCAATGTAGTTCTGATAAATGTTTTTACATCGTGCAATTGATAAGTTTCGGCATAAGAAAGCGAATCTCTGTTGGCATACCAGGCTAAAGGAAAAAGTCCGGGTACATCTACCACATTATTATCGTCATCAAAAATTTCAGAATAAGGCACCGTTACTGTTTCTCCATCCAAACGATAAATAGCTCCTGCACTTCCTGCCATCACAACGTTTGCTGGATTCCATGTGATTTTATAATGCCATGGATTGTCGTCACTTTCAGGAGCTACCAAACCGCCGCAATGGGATTTGAAAGAAGTAATTTTTCCACCTAGCTTTTTTATATCATGGATTAGTTGCATCGCGCTCATGTGGTCTATCCCGGGATCTAAACCCATTTCACCCAAAAACAATAATTGTTTTTTTTCAATTTCTGTTTTTAAAGATTTGATATTCTCATCAATATAGGAAGCCGTTAAAATATTTTTCGAAAACGCCACACAATCTTTTGCTACCAGGAAATGAATTCTCGGTGGAAGCATTGAAATCACCAGGTCCGCCTGTCGAATAAATTCATGTCGTTTTTCTTCGTTACTTACATCAAAGGAAACCGCTTCTGCGGACGAATAATCTTTTGTCTTGGATTGGGCCAATGACAGATCGGAATCACAAACTAAAAATGTCCAACCATTTTTGTCACTACATTTTCCAAGATAATCAATCAGACAGGTCGCCGATTTTCCAGCCCCGAAAAGTAATATTGTTCTCATGTGAGCAAAAGTAAGCAGAGACAAGTAAGAAGCAAGTTGAAGGTAGAAAGTAGCAAGACAAAAGGAATGTAACTCGCATCCGATTTTCGATGATAAAGGTTAATCATCAGTAAGCAAAGAAATAATAGCAATTCCTAATTAACAAATGAACGAATTAACTAATAAACCAATAAACTAATTAACGAATATAAATATCCACATTTCCACTGAAAAAATGGTGAAAAATATATGCCAAAACTTCATTTTTTCTAAGGAAAAGCGCTTGTTAAAAAGTATATTTGCCAATAGTAAAAAATTATGAAAACAATAGAAGGAGAATTGCCCGAAAGCGGGCAACCAAGAGGAAGAATTATTCCTGTAAACATTGAAGAACAAATGAAATCCGCTTACATTGATTATTCAATGAGCGTGATAGTTGGAAGGGCACTTCCAGATGCCCGTGATGGTCTGAAACCTGTACATCGGCGTATTCTTTACGGGATGTATCAAATGGGAAATACTTACAACAAACCACATAAAAAATCAGCTCGTATCGTCGGTGATGTGATGGGTAAATTTCATCCGCACGGCGATTCGTCTATCTACGGAACGATCGTGCGAATGGCGCAGGACTGGAGCATGAGATATACGCTTGTTGACGGTCAGGGAAACTTTGGAAGCCAGGATGGTGATGAGCCTGCAGCCATGCGTTATACGGAAGTACGGTTGGAACGCATAGCTGAAACCATGTTGGAAGATATCGAAAAGGAGACGATCGACTGGCAACTGAATTACGACGACACGACCAATGAGCCAACAGTATTGCCTACCCGAATTCCTCAATTGCTTTTAAATGGCGCCAGTGGAATTGCCGTAGGGATGGCTACCAATATGCTTCCTCATAATCTCAACGAAGTGATAGATGGCTGTATCGCGTTTATCGATAACAGAGAAATCACGATTGATGAGATTATCAAAATCATAAAAGCGCCTGACTTTCCAACGGGTGGAATTATTTATGGTTATGAAGGCGTGAAACAAGGTATGCACACGGGAAGAGGGCGCCTGGTGCTTCGCGGGAAAGTAAATATAGAAACTGCCAAAAACGGTAGAGAAAAAATTATTATTACAGCAGTTCCTTACCAGGTAAATAGGGATATGCTGACGCAAAAAATAGGAAATCTCATCAACGAAAAAGTGATCGAAGGAGTTTCTGACGTAAACAATGAAAGTAATAATAAGGAAGGCACAAGGATTGTGGTTGATTTGAAAAAGGATGCTATATCGCAGGTGGTGATCAATCACTTGTATAAGCATACAGAACTTCAGACTTCCTTTGGTATTAATAATGTGGCACTGGTAAAAGGAAGACCCTACACTTTAAATATAAAAGACCTCATTCGCGAATTTGTCGATTTTCGTCATGAGGTAATTGTTCGACGAACTCAATTTGAATTAAGAAAGGCAGAAGAGCGAGCACATATTTTAGAAGGATTTCTGATTGCATTGGATCATTTGGACGAAGTGATTAGCCTTATCAGAAGTTCGGCTACTCCGGATATTGCAAAAGAAGGGTTGATCTCTAGTTTTGGAATGAGTGAAATACAGGCGAAGGCAGTATTGGAACTAAGGTTACAACGTCTCACAGGGATGGAAAGGGATAAAATAAGGGACGAGCATGCTGAAGTGATGAAACTAATAGGAAGATTGAAAGAGATTTTAAGTGATGAAGGCATTAGATTCCAGATCATCAAAGATGAATTACTTGAAATAAAAGAAAAATATGGCGACGAGCGCAAGAGTGAAATAGTTTATCTCGCTGATGAAATGAGTATTGAAGATCTTATTGAGGAAGAGGATGTGGTCGTTACTATTTCCAAGCTGGGATATATCAAAAGAACTTCGGCTACAGAATATCGTCAGCAAAGGCGTGGTGGCCGTGGTGCGCGCGGCAGCAGCACGCGTCAGGAAGATTATATTGAACAGTTATTTGTAGCTTCCACCCATCATACATTACTATTTTTCACCGAAAAAGGAAAATGTTTTTGGCTAAAAGTTTATGAAATTACCGATGGCGACAAGCAAAGTAAAGGTCGTGCAATTCAGAATTTGATCCAGATTCCTCCTGATGATAAAATAAGAACGATTATCACTATAAAAAATCTTCAGGATGAAGAATATGTAAATAATCATTATATCGTACTTTGTACCCGCGAAGGGATTATCAAAAAAACTAAAGTTGCCGATTTTTCAAGGCCGAGACAAAATGGTATCAACGCGATCACCATTAATGAGGGTGATCAACTTTTGGATGCTTGTCTTACAGATGGAAAGCAGCAGATCATGATGGCGGTAAAAAGCGGAAGAGCCATACGTTTTCCGGAAGAAAAAGTGAGACCGACCGGAAGAGGGGCAATTGGAGTTTATGGAATTTCAGTGGATGAAAAAGTGGATGAGGTAGTTGGTATGATTTGTGTAAATGCTAATGATCCGGAGGTGAGTGTACTGGTAGTGAGTGCCAAGGGCTTTGGAAAAAGAACTGCTGTGGAAGAATACAGGATTACTAACAGAGGTGGGAAGGGCGTAAAAACAATCAATATAACTGAGAAAACCGGCAAATTGATTGGCCTTTTAAACGTGAAAGAAAAGCAGGATTTGATGATTACATGCAAATCGGGCGTTACCATTCGCACATCGATTGCTTCTATTCGCGAAGCCGGTAGGGCAACTCAAGGCGTTAAATTGATCCGGTTGGATGAAGGCGACGAGATAGCGGCAATCACCAAGTTGGACGACAATGAAATTCAAGGCGAAGCAACTGAAACTGAAATCACGGACATGAACGAAATTGGGCAGGCGATCAGCAATATTGATCCTAAAGATGAGGGCACCGTAGCAGGTGAGGGAACATTGGATGACGATAGTGAAATTTCAGATAACCCTGACGAAGAAACTGGAAATCAATAATTAAACCATAAAACAAAACACATGAAAAGAATCGTTTTACCGTTTCTATTTGCATTTCTTGTCACCGTTACTTTTGCGCAGGACAAGGATATTAAAAAGGCCACTGAGTTGGTTGACGCTAAAAAATATGATGAGGCAAAAACCCAAATAGACGGGATACTTGCCAAAACCCCAAACAATACCGAGGCACTTTATCTGAAAAGTAAAGTCGGTGTAATCCTGGCTGATCAAGCTGCAACGAAAGGCGGGTTAACGGGTGATCCATATGGAGAAGCTTTTGATGCTTTTAAGAAAGCTATTGTTGATTCCAACAACCCTAAAATAACGCTTATGGTAGTGCGAGATAATTATGCTCCAATTTTCGGCGTTTACTCAGGCTATTTTGCTGAAGGAGCAAAAGCTTTTAATGATGCTGCACCAAAAATGGATCCCGCAGGTTTTGCCGATGCGATGAATTTGTTTATAAAGGCAGACGATGCCGGCCAATACATTCGCGAACATAAATGGGCCACCATCGGAGAAGTAGATACAACTCTTGTACTTAATATTGGTAAGGCCGCATTAAATGCAAAGAAAAATGATGTTGCGGAAAAATATTTTAAAGAACTAGCGGATGCCCATATTAAAGGCTTACATAATGCGGCAGAGTCTGCTGATGCATCTTACGAGATACCCTACCAGTGGCTCACTTTAACTTACAAAGAAGCAGGTGATTCAGCCAACATGGTCAAATATGCCACAATCGGTAAACAACTTTTCCCAAATGATGATTATTTCGATCTCGTAGAGATGGATTATTATCGGGAAAAAGAGAACAAGCAGGAGCTATTCAAAAAATATGCTGAATTAACAACAAAACATTCAGACAGCTTAAGGTATCATTTAAATTATGCTACCGAAATTTTCAGCTATATTTATAATAGTGATGAAGGAACTGTAATAAAGGATAAGGATGGATTACTGACCACTTTACAGGATCAATTGGAAAAAGCACATTCGCTTGAACCCAAAAACCCAACCGTTAACCTATTGTACTCGCAATATTATTATAACCAGGGAATTGTATTACTTCAGCAGGCAGATAAGATAAAAGGTGCTACTATTACAGCCGATCAGAAAAAACAGAAAGCTGATTTTACAGACAAGGGGAAAGTGGCCTTGAACAAAGCCATTCCTTATGCAAGCGACGCTTTGGAAGAACTTAGTGAAGGTTACAAAAAAACTGAAAAATCCAAATATAAATCTGTGGCAAATATTCTCCAGAATATATATCAAAGCCTTGGCGACAAGGAAAACCTAAAAAAGTACCAGGATATCTATGACGGTGCAGATGCGAAATTTGTAAACTAATAATTGATTTTTTCAAATAGAAACCCGGAATTATCTCCGGGTTTTTTTATGAATTTACTTGAAGTTAAATACGGATACGGGTAAAAGCTTTGTACACTGGCACTAAGTTTGAGTGAATTTAAGAGTAATCAAAAACAGCACAGCGAGGTAAAACCACTAATTTTAGAAACTATGAAAATATAGAATGGAAATGTGCTTAAACACCTGGAAGAAGTCTTTTTTTGGATGCATTGTTATTTTGATAATTTTCCAATCGCTGTGCAACGCGCAGGCAAACCTTGGAAACGACACTACTTACTACATTTTTTTTCCTGAAAGCATAACAGGACGTCTTTATTTGTCGCAAAAATATACTTCGTTCGTTATCAAAAGTAAAGAAGCAAAAGACCTTCGTTATGTCCCGGATACTAAGTTAAATATAGGCATTGGAGCTACCTGGCACAATCTCTCCTTAAACCTCGCTATCGGATTCGCTTTCTTGAATAAAGACCTTGATAAAGGAAAAACAAAATATATAGACTTGCAATCTCACTTATATAGAACAAAATGGGCCACCGATTTTTACGGGCAATTTTATAAAGGATATCATTTAAATCCCGAAGGTGTTGCCGCAAAACCGGGTGAAAATTTTTACTACAGGCCGGATGTAAATGTGACCTTAATAGGAGTTACAAACTATTATATTTTTAACTCTAAGCGCTTTTCTTATCGTGCTGCGTTTATTCAAAATGAATGGCAAAAAAAATCTGCGGGAACATTTCTTCTTGGAGGAGAAGCCTACTATGGTCTCATAAATGGGGACAGTGCTTTAGTGCCCAGGTCAATCGAAGATAAATACCCCGAAAAGGGAATTCATCGAATTGACTATTTAAGTGTGGGTCCCGGGGCTGGTTATGCTTACACGCTGGTTGTTGCGAAGCATGTATTTTTTACAGGCTCACTTACAGGTAATTTAAATCTAAGCTACGCGGTGGAAAGCAATTATATTGACCATAACAATAACTTCTCTCTCAATTTTGTTCCGGGGATCAAGGCTGCCGCAGGTTACAATAGCAGAAGCTGGATTATCAGCGCTAATTTTACCGGCAATGATTTACCCTTTAAAGGAGCTACTCCCGAAAACAAGTACTCTGTCCGAACCGGAAACTTTCGCTTTATCATTAGCAAAAGATTCATGCCCGGCAAAAAGCTACAGAAAACTTTAAGTCCATTGGATATGTTTTTTAAAGATTGACAAGAAGTGACAAAGTTTAAGGAATTACTTTTTGTCAGAAATTTTGTTTTTGGCTTATTCATCCAATTAAAAATCCAGGAAATTTATCAGTTTACTGCTTTCTTTAAGCGCCAAAGAAATGCCTTTTTTTTAATATTTTTTAAATCGGGGAGAACTGTTCGTCATAAACCTCTGCTCATAAAAGGGTTTTTTAATAGAAAATTGGTCGTTTAGTCAAAGCATATATTTAACATAATATAAATTATAGGAAAATAAGTTGCGTTTTTATACAAGCCCTGAACGTACATATTAATTTATTGATCTGCCTCTATTTCAATAAATAAAAATTGAAGGAATTTGTTCACTTACTGAACTGCTCGTACTACAAAGAAATAATACTGAAGACGATTCTAATAAAAATTTGCGTAGTTAAATAACTACATATATATTTGTAGTCAAATAGCTACACAATGAATTTAAGACGAGATGTTTTCCAGGCCATAGCCGATCCTACAAGAAGAGCCATACTTTTATTGGTGGCTTCCCAATCTCTGACGGCAGGCGCCATCGCTGCAAACTTTGATACGGCCAGGCCAACCGTTTCAAAACACCTGCAAATTCTCACTGAGTGCGAATTATTGGAACAGGAACAAAACGGCAGAGAAATTTATTATTATATTAATGCAAAAAAAATGAAAGAAGTCGCTGATTTCATAGAGTCATTCCGCAACATGTGGGATGACCGTTTTAATAAATTAGAAACAGTGATGAAAAAATATAAAAGCAAATAACGTGGAACAAAAAACAAAAGTCAATGCCGAAGATGGCAAACAGGATTTGGTCATCACGAGAGAATTTGATTTACCAGTTGAATTGCTTTTTAAAGCGTACATAGATCCTGAAATTGTAGAACAATGGATGGGAACGAATGTGCTGAAACTTGAAAGCAAAAAGCATGGCAGTTATCAAATTGAAACAAAGGATACTAAAGGAAATGTTGCCTTTCGCGCAAATGGAGTAATACATGAGTTTATTCCAAACCAAAAAATCACACGCACATTTGAAATGGAATACATGCCTTTTGGTGTTCAACTTGAGGTGTACGAATTTGAACGCATAACAGACGATATCAGCAAACTTAAAATGCATGTAATTTATGAATCCGTTGTGCAGAGAGATCAGTTGCTCAAGTTACCTTTTGCACAAGGTATCAATTGGGCGCATAACAGGCTGCAGGACATTCTAAACAAGTTAAAATAGTTTAAGATGACAAAGACAAAAAAAAATAAAATCATTTATTGGGTAGCAACTATCTGGGTTGCTTTGGGAATGTCAGTAACTGGCGCAGGGCAATTATTTAAAATGAAGGAGGGGCAAGGAGGAGCAGTTATGATAACACATTTGGGATATCCTGTTTATTTGCTAACCATTCTGGGTATCTGGAAATTATTGGGAGTTATTGCAGTGCTTATTCCTAAATTTTCTTTATTAAAAGAATGGGCTTATGCCGGCTTTTTCTTTGTAATGACAGGGGCGATATTTTCGCACGTAGCCATTGGAGATTCTGTATATTCAATTTTCCCCGCCTTGTTATTACTAATTCTGACTTTCGTATCATGGAATTTCAGACCCGCCAACAGAAAAAGAATTTCAGTTACTTTATAAAATAAATAGAATGAAAAAGGAATTGTCAAAAAAACAAAGTGAAGAACTAATTCATATGCTAAAAGTCCGTTTTGAAAATAATTTAAAACGACACAAAGCTCTTGCATGGGCCAAAGTAAAAGCAAAACTGGAAGCGAATCCTGAAAGTCTGTGGTCCCTTAATGAAATGGATAGAACGGGTGGAGAACCGGATGTAATAAGTTACGATAAAAAAACGGGAGAATACATTTTTTACGATTGTTCAGCAGAAAGCCCTAAAGAGCGTAGAAGTTTTTGTTACGACCGTGAAGCGCTGGCTTCAAGAAAAGAAAATAAACCAAAAAATAGTGCGGTTGATATGGCAGCTGCAATGGGCATTGAACCTTTAGCGGAGGAAGAATATCGGGATTTGCAGAAACTGGGTGAGTTCGATTTGAAACATCAAGCTGGATAAAAACGCCTGCAAACATTAGGAAACTCGGCGGTGTGCTTTTTGTGACCGGCGTTATGACACGGTTTTTACGTATCACAACGAAGCTGAATCCTATTATGCTGCAAGGGGTTTTCGCGGTTCGCTAAGGGTGTAATTTTTGCACCAATGCCTATCTACTATCAGTTAGAGTGAAACATCTGTATTGAACAAGACAAAAAAATAGCAAGACCTGACAACACAATAGTAATAACAGCTCTATAGAGAGATTTACATTTGCAGTTGACAAACAAAATTAATAACATGCACATGAATTCTAAGGTTAATTGGTATGAAGTGGGGTAATCCTTGCTACGTTTTTGAGAGCAGCAATATCGTTTTAATACATGGATTTAAAGAATATTGCGCATTGCTTTTTTTCAAAGGTGCCTTACTAAATGATGCGGGCAACATCCTGATTCAGCAATCCGAAAATGTACAGGCTGCGCGCCAGGTCAGGTTTACTAATGTTAAAGAAATAACTAAAATCAAAGCTACTGTGAAAGCCTATATTTACGAGGCCATCGAGGTAGAAAAAGCTGGTTTGAAAGTAGAATTAAAAAAGACGAAAGAATACAATATTCCGGAAGAGTTTCAAAATAAATTAGATGAGAACCCTGATCTTGAAAAGGCTTTTAAAGCATTGACACCTGGAAGACAAAGAGGTTACCTTCTTTATTTTTCTGCGCCCAAACAATCGAAAACCAAGGAGTTGAGGATTGAAAAATATACTCAGGCTATTCTTAATGGAAAGGGGTTGAATGATTAGTATTAGGTAAAATGGATTATTTTAAATCTGAGTCTATTACCCGGGCAGCTTTTTCCGCAATATTTTCCCAGTAAAAATGATCAAAAAAATCAGGACAAATGTCCTTGTTTATGCCAAGGGCTGATTCCATCTTAGAAGCAAAATTTTGCCAATCGTCGTTGTCGCTCAAAAGCATTTTGCCGTTACATATTTTTTCATCAACGCCGATAGCACCATTGAAAGTTGAAACCACATTTAGATTATATCCCAACGATTCTACCAGTTTGGTCTTAATACCACCTCCACCTGTAACTGGATTAATAAAGACATCAACGCCTTTAAAATAGACCGCGATGTCATCAACAAAACCAGCATAAATTATATTTTGGTCCGAATAGTTTCTTAATTCATTCATTTCTTCCGGAAGTCCCTTTCCACAGATAATGATCTTGTATGGAACATTTTTTTTGATAAATAGCGGATTTATTTTTTCAATAATATTTTTAACAGCGTTTAAGTTTGGGATATAGTCCAGCGTCCCATTGAAAAGAAATAAATTAGTATCCCGGGCTAAAGAATATTTTGCTAACAAAAAATTTTTTGCCTCTTCTCTCTCTGCCGTTGCCGGTATATTATTCCACGAAATGCCATATGTAATTACTGCTGATTTTTCAAAAGGGATTTTATAATTTTTTAAAAAATAGTCGCGGTCATCTTCGGTGATGCAAAAAGTGAAGTCCACTTTATCATGAATGAACTTTTCATAATGCCATAATATTTTCCACCACCACTTCCCTACTGTTCTAAACCGCTCTGACTCTATGTTATATGAATGAACGATCACTTTTACATTACAAAAGTATTTTAGCAGCAACGCCATCCAACCGTAATATGGATGCGCAACAATTACATGCGCTATTTTATTTTCTTTTATAATTTTTTTTATTGTTCCAAAATAGAAAATATTGATATAGCGTAACCGATGATTGCTTAAAATATTAAAAACTTTATACGGAGCTAGTGACGGGTCATTGTCTTTGATAGTAAAGCAGCAAAGATTTTCGTGCTTCGAAAAATATTGGTTGAATAGCGCTATAGCTTTTTGTCCACCCAGTTTTGCAGGAAAAATTTTGTAGGTAACAATACTCAGTACATTTGTCATTAAAAAATAATTAATCCCGGCAAATTAATATTATTTTACCGGGACTATTTCTAAAAATATTACCAGATGAAATTAATTTCTTTTTTTTCTAAGTTCACTTTTATTTGCAATATCTCATTCGTACTGTTTATGATTTTTAATAAGATCGATGCAAAGAAAGCGATAGTTGGTGGAAAAGACACCGTTGTTGCTATTCCATTTTTCAAAGACTTAATTATCATCCTGGGATTTTCCGCGATAGTTATTAATTTTTTGATGTGCCTTGTCTACTTGGGTGCCATTCTTGCAAAAAAATCATTTGTTTTGCCCAAATGGCTTGCTATTATTAATTTTATTTTTTTGATTATTGAATTTTATTTTTTCTTTCTATAGTATAGCCCCGTCCTTTGGCGTTGGGCATATCAAATAGTCGGGAGCAGCAAATAAGGCATGTTGCCACGGATAACCAAGTATCCACTTATTTTAATATCATCGTCAAAAGACAAAATGTTTTACGCACGCAGAAATAGAAATCATTTTTGGTCAAGGATGAGCGCGGCTACTGTTTTATCAATTGGCAGGGTAACGTCGTCCTGAGAAAAATCTTTTAAATCAATAAATCGAAATGTTTCTATTTCAGATTTTTCATCATAAATTTTTAATTGGTCTTCCGTGAAATCGAATTTGGTATGCGTAAGTTGAAAACTGATTGGCTCAGCAGGCGTTACGAAATAGTAAATAGAAACGATCTGATCATTTGGATTAAACGCGCTCTGTTGATAATAGTCCGTTGTGTAAAGATGGAGCCCTACCTCGACATCAAGGTTCATTTCTTCTTTAAATTCTCTTTTCAAGCAATCTCTTGTCCCCTCCCCTTCTTCGAGGCCGCCGCCGGGAAATTTGGTATAATAGCTCCCACGTACATATTCATCACTTACGAGGATCTGATTTTCTTCGTTAATCAATATTCCATAAACGCGTATAGTAAACATACTTTTATTCTTAATTCTTATTCTAACTCAATTTCTCCGGAAAAAACAAAATGGGCAGGCCCGCATAGCCATATATTGACAAATTCTGTTTCACTATTTTTATCGAATTCAACACTCAGGTTTCCCCCCTTTGTCTTTACCTCCACCCTGTTGAATCCATTATCGTTATGTGCGGAAACCAATGCTGAAGCGGTAACTCCAGTGCCGCAGCTAAGTGTTTCGTTTTCAACTCCGCGTTCATAGGTCCTAACATATATTTTGTCTTTGCTTAATGTTTCTACAAAATTGACATTGATCCCCTTTA
>Ga0207933_1002296_pt1 | contig 12649 bp, 8 predicted proteins | sample NGESurdeep092012_4_FD_184488 | JGI IMG/M metagenome (GOLD analysis project Ga0207933, IMG submission 184488) | Arctic peat soil microbial communities from Barrow, Alaska - NGEE Surface sample F53-3 deep-092012 (SPAdes) | ecosystem: Environmental > Terrestrial > Soil > Wetlands > Peat ... | reverse complement strand
ATATCAGGTAGAGATCGATTTCTGGACCGCGATTCGCGGCGGCGTCACGCGCCTCGAGATCCAGCGCCAGTCGCCATGCCCCACATGCAAGGGCACGGGCGTGGTCGGCAAACCCATGGAATGCCCTGAGTGCCACGGCACCGGTCATGTAACGCAGACCGGCGGCCGCATGAAATTCAACGTGCAGTGCCCGCGCTGCGGCGGCGCCGGCAAGGTGCAGAACGCGTGCCCGAAGTGCGACGGCGCGGGAGTCCTGACGCGCAGCGAGCCGCTCGAGTTCCGCATCAAGCCCGGCACACGCGACGGCCAGCGCATCCGCCTGGCCGGCAAAGGCAATGCCGGGACCGAGGGCGCGCCGGCTGGCGACCTATACCTCATTATCCGCGTCGGCCATCATAAACTCTTCCGCCGCGTCGCCGACGATATTCACATCACCGTCCCCGTCACTGCGATGGAAGCTGCGCTCGGCGCGCGCATCGAGGTGCCGACCATCGATGCTCCGAAGAACGGCGGCGAAGGGCATCATCCCGGCAGCGCACAACTTAAGATTCCGCAGGGAACGCAGACCGGACAGAAGCTGCGCATGCGTGAAAAGGGCGTGCCAAGCGCCACGCGCGAAGGCCAGCGCGGCGACCAGATCGTCGAGATCACGATCGTCGTTCCCAAGGTGCAGGACGAGCGCTCCAAGGAGATTCTCCGCGAGCTGCAGCGCCTGAACCCGGAAGACCCGCGCGCCGATCTGTTCAATGAGTACTGATCCTCACGCTGACGGTGACGCTGACCGCGGCTCCGTCCGTTGACTCGTGCGGCCGGCACCCGTACGCTGGGCCCGATGCCCTTTGCGCCATCCCGGACATCCGCAAGCCGCCGCGACCCGTCGCTCGACGGCCTGCGCGGCGTCGCCATCCTGCTGGTCTACCTCTTTCACTACGGTGGAGGGCTGCGCTCATCGCACGCTGCGGTACGCGTTCTCGGCTACCTTACTGAGGCCGGCTGGACGGGCGTCATCCTTTTCTTCGCGCTCTCCGGCTTCCTCATCACCGGCAGCCTGTGGGACTCCATCGGCGAACGCCGGGTTTTGCTCAACTTCTACGCTCGCCGCGTGCTGCGCATCTTTCCGATCTATTACGCTGTGCTCTTTATTGCGCTGTTTGCCTCGGTCGCCCGCGGCACTCGTCTCGTCGAGCTATTCCCTGTTCTGCTCTATCTCGGTTTCCTGCAGAATCTCCCCGGACTAGTCACGACGGCACTTCTGCCCATCTCGCCATTGCCGCTTTACCATCTGTGGAGCCTTGCTGTTGAAGAACAGTTCTACCTGCTCTGGCCCGCACTCGTGCTGCTGTCGCGCGACCGGTCGCGCGCTCTGCGGCTCAGCCTCTGGATTGTCGCCGGCTCCGAGCTCTTCCGCATCCTGACGCATCTTTCCATCGTTCATCCGGAGTTTGCCGGCACCTTCGATTCCTCGCTCCTCACACACGCCGGAACTCTCGCGATGGGCTCCGCTCTCGCTCTCGCTCTGCGCGGGCCACGCTGGAAGCTGGTGGAGCGCTGGGCGCTCACCGCGTTTCTCATCGGACTCGCACTCTATCTTCTCGTCAGCGCAAGCTGCCACAGCTTCTATCTCTCGGCTTACCGGCAGTTTACCGTTGGCCTCTTTGGAGTCGGTCTCGCCTCCACCGCCGCCATTCCGCTGGTCATGCGCAAGGGCAAAACGAATCGCATTCTGGCGGTGGCGCCGCTGCGCTTCCTTGGCCGCATCAGTTATGGCTTTTACGTGATCCACATTTTCATTGAGCCACTCATCGACCTGCTCGGCGCGCACTTCAGCCACGCAAACTCGGGCTTCCTGTACCAGTTCATACGCCTCCTGCTTGCCTTCCCCATCACGGTCGTGCTGGCGTCGCTCTCTTACTACTTCTTCGAGCTGCCGATCCTCGATCTCAAGCGCCGCTTCCCAATGCGATCGCCCCTTCCTCCACCTGAGCACACTGCCTGACGGCAGGTTGCAAGCTTCCGTCGCACACGAACATTGTTCATATAACGCATCTCCTCAGCCGGTCCGGCATCCAACATCCGAAGGCGAATTGCTCGCCCATCCACACACCCGGAGAGCGCACACCTGACGCATGGCCGCCGCTAGCGCCACAGCCGTTCAGCCGTCCGAAGCCGACGCGCTGCGAGAGATCACCCACGGCGTCAACCCGTGGCTCATCGCCGCGTCCGTCATGCTGGCGACGTTCATGGAGGTGCTCGACACCGCCATCGCCTCGGTCGCGCTTCCCTATATTGCCGGCTCGCTCTCGGCCACCACAAATGAAGCCACCTGGGTGCTCACCAGCTATCTCGTCGCCAACGCCATCATCCTCCCGGCGTCGAATTGGTTCTCTCTCAAGTTTGGACGCAAACGCTTTCTGATTATCTGCGTCATCATCTTCACCATCGCCAGCTTCGCCTGCGGAGCTGCCCCCACGCTGGGCTTCATCCTCGTCGCCCGCGTCGTGCAGGGAGCGGGTGGCGGCGCTCTGCAGCCTATCTCACAGGCTATCCTGCTCGAAAGCTTCCCCGTTCGCATGCGTGGGGCCGCCATGGCGGTCTTCGCCTTCGGCGTGGTGGTCGCTCCCGTGCTCGGGCCAACGCTGGGCGGCTGGCTCACCGACACCTACTCCTGGCGCTACGCCTTCTACATCAACATTCCCATCGGCGTGCTCGCCGTCTTCATGATCAGCCGCTTCATCCACGACCCGCCCTACATCTCGAAGGCCCGCGTCCCGGCCTTCGACAAGATCGGCTTTGGCACGCTCATTGTCTGGACCGGTTGTCTGCAGGTCGTCCTCGACAAAGGCCAGGAGGTCGACTGGTTCGGAGCCATCTGGGTCCGCTGGGCGGTCTTCGCACTCCTCGTCGCCCTCACCTGGTTCATCTATCGCTCCTGGCACTGCAAAGACCCCATGGTCGATCTGAAGCTCCTCAAGGATCGCAACTTCTTCCTCGGCTGCCTTCTGATCTTCCTCTTCGGTATCGGCATCTACTCCACCGTCACCATCCTTCCGCTCTTCTATCAGGAGCTGCTCGGCTACACCGCCTTCACCGCCGGCCTGGTGGTGGCTCCGCGCGGCCTCGGCGCCATCTGCGGCATGCCCGTCATCGGCTACCTCTCCAACAAGATCGACCCGCGCTATCTGCTCACCTTCGGCTTCATCACCTTCGGCCTCACCACGCTCTACTTCGGCTCCATCACCCTCGCCCTCTCGCCATGGACGCTCTTCTGGCCCATCTTCATCACCGGCTTCGGTCTCAGCTTCGTCTTCGTGCCTATCAGCACGGCTGCCTATGCCACGCTCAAAAACGAGCAGATCGGCGCTGCCAGCGGTCTTTTCAACCTCATGCGCAACGTCGGCGGCTCTATCGGCATCTCCATCGCCGCCACGCTTCTAGTGCGCCGCGCCGACGTTCACCAGAACGAGATCATCAACCACGTTCCCCGCACCAGCCTGCCTTTTCAGGGAGCTGTGCAGGGTTTGCAACAATCGCTTACGAGTACCTTCGGCGCGGCCAATGCGCGCATCGCTGCCGAGTCACGCCTCTACGGCGAACTCATGCGCCAGGCACTCGCATGGGCCTTCGTCGACATCTTCCGCTGGCTCTCGCTGCTCTGCGGCGTCTGCGTAGTCATCGTCTGGTTCTTCAAGAAGGTGAGGCCGGGAAGAGGACCCGCCGGAGCGCACTGAGGCTGCCGCTCAGCGACAATCTCCACGCTCCTCGCCTCTGCTCAGCGCAAAGCGACCGTCGCCGTCAAGGGCAGATCCTGCGACGATCCGCCCGCCATCACGCGATACTCGCCCGCTGTTCGCGTCCACCTCTTCGCAGCCTCATCCCACGTGGACAGATATAGCGGATCGACGTCGATTGTCACCGTCTTGCTCGCGCCCGGCGCCAGATCGACCTTGTCGTAGCCAATCAGCCGGTTCCAATTTTCGCCAGCGCTCGCAGGGAGGGCCGCATAGACCTCGGCGATCTCCGCTCCGCTGCGCGCGCCGGTGTTGGTTACCGTCAGCGTGACCGACGAAGCATCATGTCCAACCTTCAAGTCCGAGTAGCGGAAGGTCGTGTACGAAAGCCCGAAGCCAAACGGAAAAAGCACCGGCTTGTGCTTCTCCTCATACCACTTGTAGCCGACCGCCGCGCCTTCGATATTGTAATCCACATCGAAACTGAGCACGCCGTTCTTCACCGGGGCCGGCGGCGCCTCAATCGTCCTGCGCGGAAGATCGTCTTCGCTCCTCGGGAAGGTCATCGGCAGCTTGCCGCTGGGGTTCACGCTGCCGAACAGCAGGTTCGCCACCGCATGCGCGCCGTCTGAGCCCGCATACCATGCCTCCAGCACCGCGCCGGTCTTATCCAGCCACGGCATCGTCACCGCGCTTCCGGTCTCCAATACAACCACCGTGTGCGGATTCGCCGCAGCTACCGCCGCGATCAGCTTGTCCTGATTATCAGGCAGCGAAAGGCTGGGCAGATCGAAGTCCTCCGACTCCCACTGCCACGCAAACACAACCGCAACATCCGCAGCTTTCGCCGCCTTCACAGCGTCGGCAATCCGTTCGCCCGAGTCGAAGCTAACCTTCGCGTCGGGAGCCATCCGTTGAATTGCCTTCAGCGGCGACGTCGGGAACCAGACATGTTGTCTCCACGGCCCTCCCGCCATCTGACCCGGAGCATCCACCTGTGCAGAGCCGGCGCCGGAGATCATCCCCGTATCCGCGTGCTCTCCGATGACAGCAATCGAGTGCACCTTCGCTGCGTTGAGCGGCAGTAACGCCTCCTGATTGCGCAGCAGCACGGCGCTTCCCTCTTCAATCTTTCGCGACACGCCGAATCCATGCTGCACGTCGACGACGCTCTTGTGCTGCGGATCGTCCACAATGCCGCTGTTGAACTCCGACCACAACACGCGCCGCACATGCTCATCCAGCTCCGCCTGCGACACCTCTCCGCTCTCCACTGCCTTCTTGAGAGCCGCGCCGTAGTACTTGTCCGACGGCTGCTCCTGGTCCAGGCCCGCATGCGACGCCTTCACCGTGCTATGGGTGCCTTCCCAGTCCGACATGACAGAGCCCGGAAACTTCCAATCCTTCTTCAACACCTCATTGAGCAGGAAATCGTTCTCGCACGCATAGGTTCCATTCACGCCGTTGTAGCTGCACATCACCGCGTCCGGATGGCCGGTCTTGACGCCGATCTCGAACGCCAGCAGATCGCTCTCGCGCATCGCCTTCTCGCCGAGCTTCGCGTTCACCTCCTGGCGTCCACTCTCCTGATCGTTCAGCGCATAGTGCTTGATGTCGGAGAGGATGTGCTCCGCGCCCTCGCAGCGAATGCGCGCGCCCACCATCGTTCCGGCCAACACCGGGTCCTCGCCCATGTACTCGAACGTGCGTCCATTGCGCGGGTCGCGCGTAATGTCCACGCCGCCGCCCAGAGTCGCGTTGTACCCCTGCGCGCGCAACTCATCGCCGATCAGCTTTCCATACGCGCAGGCAGCCTCAGGGTCCCAGCTCGCCGCCGACCCGACGTTCGACGGCAGCGCCGTCGAGTAGCGCCCATTGTCCGCGCTCGAACGCACGCCGTAAGCCGCATCGCTCATCTCGATATCCGGAATCCCCAGCCGCGGCACGCCCAGCACAAACCCTGCGCCGCCATTGCCCTGGTCCTGCACAGCCTCAATCTCCGGCGGCAGATGCTTCTGCCTCGCCATGCCTTCGCCATGCAGCAGCGCGATCTTTTCATCGAGCGTCATCTGCTTCAACACAAGCTCCGCGCGCCGCTCAGGGGACAGCTTCGTGTTCATCCACGGCTTATTCGCCACTTCATTGGCGACTTGACTAAAAGCCAACGCCGTCATCAGGCTCAGTGCGCAACCTGCCGCAGCCATCCTAAGAGCTACTTTCATCGTGTCCCTGCCCCCTTGAGAGTTGAGAGGGTCAGTCTAGCATCTCAAACGTTTGCCTGACATCTTAAGTCGACAAGAAAAACGATTGTCTCAGGCCAGCGCTGTGAGTGCCTCTCCGCTCGCCCGGCCAAGAAAACCCCATTTCGACAACAGGTCCATTGGATGAACTCAGTCGTCTTACTGGTTGACGCCGCTGGCCAAAAATCCACCGTCCACCACTAGAATCTCGCCCGTTACAAACGTTGCCGCGTCCGATGCCAGGTAGACTGCCGAGCCCACCAGCTCCTCCGTCTTGCCAAAGCGTCCCATCGGCGTCCGCATCTTCAGCTCCTTGCCGCGCTCGCTCTTGTCCAGCAGCTCCGCATTCAGCGCGGTGCGAAACACCCCCGGCGCAATCGCATTCACGGTCACGCCCTGCGCCGACCACTCCACCGCCAGCGACCGCGTCAGCGCGCCCACCGCCGCCTTGCTGCACGCATACGCCGTCACCTCCCGCAGCGACACAAACGTGTTCAGCGAAGCGATATTGATAATCCGTCCATAGCCGCGCTCCAGCATGTGCCTGCCGAAGATCTGGCACGCGCGCAGCGTGCCTGTCACATTCGTATCCATGATCGAGTTCCACTCGCTCTCCGGAAAATCGACCGTCGGCGCGCGCTTGATCTTGCCCGCGCAGTTGATCAGGATGTCGACCTTGCCGAACGCCCCCAGCACCGCCTCGCACAGCACCTCGAGACTCCCGCGATCGGCCACATCCGAGGCCACGCGCAGGCTCCTGCGCCCCAGCGCCTCAATCTGCTTCGCGGCCGCCTCCACCTGCTCCCCGCGCCGCGAGCTCGCCACCACATCCGCTCCCGCCTCGGCCAGACCGATCGCCATCGCCAGCCCAATGCCCGATGTTCCGCCCACAACCACAGCCGTCTTGCCGGTCAGATCAAACAACGAACTCGCCATCGGTTCTCCTCTTTTCCCTATCCGTGCGTTCGGCCCGCGGCTCAGGCCGCCGGTGAAACATGCTGCAGAATCTCTTCGACCACAGCCCCAGGCGGCCGGTCATTCTCCACGCGCAACGCATCTGCCGGAGGCTCCAGCGTGGCCAACTGGCTCTCCAACAAATGCGGATTCATGTACTCGTGATGGCGGTGCGCCAACCTCTCACTCAACAGCTGCCTGCTCCCATCCAGCCACACAAACGCAAGCGCACCCGCGGGCATGCCGCTGGCCAGCGTCTCGCGATAGCTCTGCTTCAGCGCCGAACACGCCAGCACGCCGCCCTCGCCGCTCTGATACCAACTCCGCAGCAGCCGATTCAACGTCTCCAGCCAGGGCTGCCGATCGCTGTCGTTCAGCGGAATCCCCGCGCGCATCTTCTGCTTGTTCGCCGCCGGATGATAGTCGTCCGCATCCGCGAAGATCGTCCCCGTGCGCTGCGCCAGGAGCGTGCCGATCGTCGTCTTCCCCGACCCGCTCACTCCGATCAGCACCACGATCATTCCATCCGTCTCCGCGCGAAGCTCGCCTGCCCGCACTGTATCACTCTGCATTTGAGTCGCACCGAAGGACAAGTATATGCCCAAGCTCGAACTAAATGCCGGAAACAAATGCCCGAAACTAAGTACCCAGAAACACCGGCCGAATGTGCCGCTCCCACAGGTTCGCCGTCACGTTCTTCGCGATCACATCCTCATTCGCCTCAAGCTCGCGCGTATATCGCTCCCCCATCTTGGCCGCGACCTTGAAGCCCACATGCAGAAGCTGCCGGAAGCTCGGGTTATAAGCCGGGTTCGACTGATCGTGCCGCAACGCCGAAGTAAACTGCTCGCTCGTCCACCCATCCACCTCATCCGGCTTCGGCAGCTTCGCCGGATCGATATCGATCACCGCCGCATACGGCTTGCACAACTCCTCTTCGTGCGCGTAGGCCTCGCGATACACATCCTTCGCAAGCTCCAGGCCCGAGCCACCCGCCTCCGCCAGACCAATCAGCTCCTCCAGCCATGTCGTCCCGGCTGTCTTCAGGTGGACGCCGGCCTCGAACTTCGTCACGGCTCCATGAATCGCCGCATAGATCGAGAACTTGTCCGACCCCGAGTGCACACTCAACTTCAAATTCTCCGGAAGACCATAACGCTTCACCGCAAAGTCGATGGCGGCCAGGTCCTCCTCAAACTCCTTCGCGAACTGCGCCACGTCGCCAACGTAGTCCACGCCCTTGTTGAACCGCCCCGTAAACTTCGGCGCAATCGTCTGTATCGGAATCTGCTCGTCCGCAATCGCGGCCAGAATAATCAGCAGCTCCACCGGAGTCTGCGGCGAATCCGTCTCATCCATCGAGACCTCCGCCACAAATTTCCCGTCGCCCTTGGCCTCCACCAGCGACCGGTAGATGCGACCCGCCTCCTGCACGGCGGCTAGAAACTTATTCGCCACACGCTTCACGAACTCCACATCCGTCTTGAATGGCTGCGCGATGCGCGGAATTCTCACCTCGCCAACCAGCTCCGTATGCTGCGCCACAAATGCATCCACGTCAGCGGCCCTGGCCGGTTTTCCAATCTCCTCCGCAACGTCGATCGTGAAAAAATCGCACGGCTTCAGGAATCGCTCCACGTTCGTCAGGTTGATGTGATCGGCGTCGAGAAAGTACGGCTGCTTCCATCCCAGCTCCTTCACCGCCGCGTCGGCAGCCTTGCGCGTCTGCGCCGGATCGCTGCCGATGATCGTGTGCTCGCGGTTGGATTTGTTCCACACCGGCGCAATCTCCACCCCGGCTTCCAGCGCCTTCACACAGGCGGCAAGCTGCGCCTTCGCCTGATGCGCAAAACGATCCCCTACTCCAACCGAAAACCTCGGCAGCCGCAGCCCTTCCGCCATCCAAAACCTCCCTTGCAGCTCTTACCTTGTGAACTGCCCAGCCAGAGAATGCCTGCGGCGGAAGTCCACAGCCAGCATACCTTCAACCAGTCTGACCGCGCAATCGAGGCGTCTGACAGCGGCTCAATTCTTGAAACGCCCCTTGTACGCCCACAACCCCAGCCCCGGGTTCGAGATGTAGAAGATCTCCTCGCCGTCCACCACATTCCAACCGTCCTTCAACCTCTTCGGATCATACTTCCGCGTGTACTCCGCCAGATCGCCGTACTCGTAGTGCACGCTCTCGATCTCCTCGCGCGTCAAATGCCCGGGGCAGTAGCGAATCGTGAAGCGTCCCTCGCTGGAGCCATGGATCAGATGCGCCGCCGCGCTCAGATTCCCCGCCAGCCCGGCATCCTCCTTCACATATTCAAGCGTCGCCGGCGTCCCGCAGTAGCCGAACTTGCGAATCAGCTTGTCGATCGTCGGATCCTCGCCGAACTCATGCACACCCGGCGCGAGCACGATCAACTCCGCGCCATCGGCCAGCGCCATCCGCGTACGGTACACGCTCTTGTTGCCCAGCCACGTCGACTTGAATTCGTGCGGATCGAGAAACACGACAGCCTTCTTGATCTCGCGATCCATCATTGAAAAATTGCACTTTAAACTCAGCTCTGCCGCGCGCTCGAAGCACTCATTGTCGTCGCCGATGAACAAGCCGCGCATCACCAGCTCGCCGCGCTCATTCTTGTTCACCACCGTCTGCACGTACACAATCGGCGGCATCATGCTGCCGAAGTGTCCGCTCGCATAGTTCAGCACCCGGCGCACCGGCGTGTCCGCACGCCCCATCATGCGCTCCATGCCGTACACCGCCCCCAGAAAGTGCGAGCGATGAATCCCCATCACGCCACCCGTGCCGATAAAAATATTCTTGTTTCCATTGGCCATTCCGACGACCTCGTGCGGCACCACCTGCCCGATCGACAGGATCAGATCATGCCCGCCATCCCGCAGGAGCTTGTTCACCTGCGCCGGCCACGTGTAGTCCAGCTTGCCTTCGCTCACCTCGCGGATGAACTCACCCGGTACCTCGCCCAGCGTCACAATGTCCTCGCGCCAGTTATGAACGCGGAACAGCTCACGCGGCGTGCGCCCGTACATCGTCCTGATCTGTTCCTCGCTCATCGGCGTATGCGTGCCCAGCGCGGGCAGAACATCGGTCAGTCGGTCGCCGTAAAACTCCCAGGCCATCTCAGTCAACTCGCCGGCCTTCGAGTGAAAGCGCGTAAAGTCCGGCGGCACCGCCAGCACCTTGCTGCGCTCGCCCAGCTTCGTCAACGCCTCATGCAACGCGGCGCGAACCTCTGCGCAAGTCATCTCGGTCGTCGGCGACCCGGCAGCAAAAAATAGACTCATAGTGATCTCTCGACGATTTTACTTCGCCGGCGCAGATGGGGGTTGCCGTCGCCCGCCACACGCTCCCCGACGCAACGTTTGGCCACCGGTTAAGATAACTGCATGCAAAATCTGCCCGCGCGTGTGTCCGCCATTGTGATAGCACTTGGCTTCCTCTTGAACGCGCATTCGCTTCCTGCACAGAGTTGGAAGCTTGTCTGGAGCGACGAGTTCAACGGCGCGGCGGCCAGCCTGCCGAGCTCCACCGACTGGAATTTCGTACGTGGCTGGGGTCCCCAAGGCAATCACGAGATCGAGTGGTACTGCCAGCCCGGCGAAAGCGATGGCCCCTGCGACAAGACCGATCCCAATCTCTTCGAAGATGGCAACGGACATCTGGTCGTCAGGGCGATCCACAACAATCAGCTTTGGAGCTCCGCGCGCCTGAACACGCAGAGTAAGCACACCATCCTGTACGGCCGCATTGAAGCTCGCCTGCGCATGCAGCCAGGCGCCGGCTTCTGGCCTGCTTTCTGGCTCCTCGGTGACAATCGCGAGACCTCCCACTGGCCCGACTGCGGCGAACAGGACATCATGGAATGGGTGCAGAAGTACGGTCCAGGCACAACCTCCTCGACCATCCATGGTCCCGGTTACTCAGGTGCCCATGGCATTGGCAGCACCTTCGCCTTTCCCAACGGTGGCCGCATCGACGACGCCCAGTTTCACATCTACGGCATGATCTGGAGCAAGGACCGAATGGCGTTCTATCGCGACGATCCATCCAAGCCCTACTTCGTCGTCACACCCGCCAACCTGCCGCCTGGCACAAAGTGGGTCTACAACCACCCCTTCTACGTCATCCTGAACTTCGCCGTCGGCGAGGCCGGCTTCCCTGGCTCCGTCGACGCAACAACTCCCCACACAGGCACCATGTGGGTGGATTACGTTCGCTTCTATCAGCAGCAATAGCTCAGAAGCACTCGCGTCTACAGCTTGTACGCCTTCCGTACCAGTCCAACCGTCAGGTCTCTCGCCAGCTCAAACGCCTCGTCCTCATCCAGACGGTGGTCCGCGACCAGCCGGCCAAGGAACGCGCAATCGACCCGCCGCGCCACATCATGCCGCGCGGGAATCGAGAGAAACGCACGCGTATCGTCGTTGAACCCAACCGTGTTGTAGAAGCCGGCGGTCTCGGTGGCCTGCTCGCGAAAGCGCATCATGCCCTCCGGCGAATCCTGGAACCACCACGGCGGCCCCAGCCGCAGGCACGGATAGTGGCCCGCCAATGGCGCCAGCTCGCGCGAGTAGGTTGACTCATCCAGCGTGAACAGGATGAACGTAAAGTTCGGTTCGTTGCCGTACTTCGACAACAGCGGCTGCAACCCGCGCACATACTCCGTCGGCGCCGGAATATCGGCGCCCATATCGCGTCCGAACTTCGCATACACCTGCGCGTTGTGATTGCGAATCGCCCCCGGATGAAGCTGCATCGTCAGCCCATCCTCGACGCTCATGCCGGCCATCTCCGTCAGCATCTGCGCCTGAAACAGCTCCACATCCCCGGCCCACATCTTGCCGGTGAAGATGCGTTCGTAAAGCGCCGAAGCCTCTGCCCAGGGCAGGTCCGCCGTCCGCGCCGTCAGATGACCGTGATCGGTGGCCTTCGCTCCATTCTCCTTGAAAAACGCTCGCCGCTTGCGCAGCGCGCTCAAGTAGCCACGATAGCTTCCAACATCCTCATTCGCGATCTCGCCCAGCTTCGCAAGGTTCTCGCGAAAGCCAGTAAACTCGACATCGACCACCGCATCCGGACGAAACGTCGGCAGCACGCGCCCCTTCCATCCACTCTCGCGAATCTTTTTATGGAAGCGGAGCGAAGAGACGGCCGCATCGGTGGTCGCAAGCACCTCAAGACGAAACCGCTGAAACAGCGCGCGCGGCCGAAACTCTGGACTCTGCAACGCCTTGTCGATCGCGTCGTAGAAACTATCGGCGTTCCCTGCCTGCAGTCTTTCGGTCAACCCAAACAGCTTCTCAAAGGCATAGTCCAGCCACAGCCGCGTCGGCGTTCCGCGAAACAGGTAATAGTTCTTCGCGAAGATTCGCCATACCTCGCGCGGGTCGGCCTGTTCCTTGCCGTCCAGCTGCGGAATTCCGAGCGACTCCATGCTGATGCCCTGCGAGTACAGCATGCGAAAGATGTAATGGTCCGGCTGGATGAACAGCGCCGCCGGGTTTGGAAACGGCTGATCGTCCGCAAACCACTGCGGGTCCGTGTGCCCATGCGGGCTGATAAGGGGCAGCTCCGCCACCGACGCATACAACCGTGAGGCAACACTGCGCGCCTCCGGCTCCGCCGGAAATAATCGGTTCTCATCCAACATCTCTTGCCCTCGTTCGCGCTTCCACGCGATTAATTCTCTAAGCCGACAGCCTACCAAA
>Ga0207933_1002295_pt1 | contig 12653 bp, 14 predicted proteins | sample NGESurdeep092012_4_FD_184488 | JGI IMG/M metagenome (GOLD analysis project Ga0207933, IMG submission 184488) | Arctic peat soil microbial communities from Barrow, Alaska - NGEE Surface sample F53-3 deep-092012 (SPAdes) | ecosystem: Environmental > Terrestrial > Soil > Wetlands > Peat ... | reverse complement strand
GTAGATCGTCTGTACGGCGACGCCGGCCTCGGACGCGATCCGGCCGATCGACGTCGCGTGATAGCCGTGCTCGAGAAATAGCCGCGCCGCGGCCTCGACGATCACCCGCTGCGTCTCCTCGGCCGCCAACTGCTTTCTCGTCTTGACGGGCTCCATGATCTTAGTATAGCGTTCTAGAGATTAGAACGTGATTCTAAGGAGATGTGATGACCACCGAGGAACTGAAGGCACGCACGCTCGAAGGCTTCGAGCGCATGTTCAACCAAGGCGACCTCGACTACGTCGACACGGCGCTCGCACCCGGTGCGGTCGATCACCAGGAGCCAGAGGGCACCGACTTCGCCGCCCACCTGAAGCACGTGATCTCGACGTTGCGAACCGCCTTTCCGGACCTGCGCTTCGACGTCCACCAGCTCATCTGCGAAGACGACACGGTCGCCTGCCGCTCGACGATGACCGGCACCCACCAGGGCCGCTGCGGATCGGGCCGATGGCAGGCCTCCCCGTGAACGGCACGCCGATCGAGGTTCCCCACATGCACTTCTTCCGCTACGACGCCGACGGCCGCCTCACCGACCTCTGGCACGTCTGGAACACCATCCCCCTCGCCCGCCAGCTCGGCGCCCCCGCTCCCGACCTGAGCATCAGCGCCACCGCATGAGGGCCGCCGCCACATCTGCGCTCGTAGCCAATCTGGTGGTCGCCGCCTGCGTCACCGACCACCGTGAGGAGAAGTTAGATGGCGCCGATCGTTGACAGCATCGAGATCGACCGCAGCCCCGAAGACGTCTTCGCGTATTTCGCCGATCTCGGCAAACACGGCGAGTGGCAGGAGCAGATCGTCAGCGTGCACGTCGACACCGACGGCCCGACGAGCGGGTCTGTGTGATCGCGTCTTTGCGCCGGTTGCGGATGACTGGTGCGGAGATCGCCGAGTCGCTGGGGATGCCTGTCTCGACGGTCTCGGGGATCTTGACCCGGATCGGGCTCGGCAAGCTCTGGCGGCTCGAGCCGCCACAGCTTGCGAACCGCTACGAGCGCAGCCGGCTGGGTGAGCTCGTCCACGTCGACGTCAAGAAGCTCGACCGGATCGGCAGGCCCGGCCACCGCGTCAACGGCGACCGGCGCACCCAGAGCCGCGGGATCGGCTGGGAATACGTGCACGTCGCGATCGACGACGTGACCCGGCTTGTCTACGTCGAGGTCCTCGACGACGAGAAAGCGCGCTGGTGGGAACACGGGCTTCCCACGTCAACTGCCCGCATGCCCGGATGCGGAGCTGACAGCTTCGCTCCAGACGTATGCGAGCGCGGGCCAGCCCGGTGTGTCGGCTTGCCGATTGGCTCGATCGTTGGCCGTGTCGTGTAGAGAATGCGGGGATGAGCACTCTCATTGGGCGGGAAGATGCCCTTCGCTCGACCAACCGGTTTCTCCACACGTCGCCGCCCGATCCGCGTGTCCTTGTGCTGGAGGGCGAGGCGGGGATCGGAAAGACGGCGGTGTGGCTGGACGCCGTTAGAGCTGCTGCCGAGGACGGGCACCTCGTTCTCGACGCCCGGCCTGCGGCAAGCGACGCGCAGCTCGCCTACGCGGGTGTCACCGACCTGATCGGGGCGGAGTTCGCCCAGCTGCGCCAAGCGCTTCCGCTCCCGCAGTCGCGGGCGGTGTCGGCGGCGCTGCTGCTCGAGGATCATGTAGGCGCTGTCGAGCTACGGGCCGTGGCTATGGGCTTCGTCTCGATCCTGGCCGAGCTCGCGCGAGCCCGGCAGGTCCTTGTCGCGGTCGACGACATCCAGTGGCTCGATCCGGCGTCCGAGCGGGTGCTTGCCTTTGCAGCGCCACGGCTTCCCGCGGGCGTCCGTCTGCTGCTTGCGCGTCGTCACGACGCGACCGGAAAGGGCGCGGAGCAGCTCCGCGATCTGTCACTGGACGTGGCGGTGCGCGTTGTCTTGGGGCCGTTGTCGCTCGCCTCGCTGCGTCATCTGATTCATGAGCGAACCGGATGGTCGGTGCCGCGGCCGCTGCTGACACGCCTGGCGGCGACCTCGGGTGGCAACCCCCTCTACGCGCTAGAGATCGCGCGCGTCATTGCGCGCCGACCCGTCGATCCGGCCTGGGGCGAGGCGCTGCCGGTACCAGCAACCCTGCAGGAGCTCGTCGCCACACGGGTCGAGGCGCTCTCGGACGGTGCGCAGGAAGCCCTGCTCGTCGCCGCTGCTCTCTCCCGTCCCACGGACGCTCTCGTGGTAGATGCGTCCGGAGCGGACGGCGCGGCCGGTCTTGTCGAGGCGCGGAAGGCCGAGGTGATCACGCAGGAACGGGGGCGGATCCGCTTCACGCATCCGCTGCTCGCCGCCGCCGTCTACGGCGGCGCTTCTCACGAGACGCGCCGCCGTCTCCATCGCCGTCTGGCAACAAACGTCACGGATCCGGACGAGCGCGCGCGCCACTTGGCGGCGGGGAGCGAGGAGGCCGACGCCGACATCTCGTCGGAGCTCGAAATTGCTGCCGCCCGCGCCACCTCGCGCGGAGCGCCGGATGCGGCAGCCGGCCTGTACGCGGCTGCCGCAAAGCTCACGCCCTCAGGAGCGCCGGACGATCGAGCGCGCCGGCTGATCGGCGAGGCCGCCGCGTGGAATGCAGTCGGAGACTTCGCGTCTGCGACGACACTCGCGGAGGACGCCCTCGCTCTCGCCGATGCCGCTCCGCTGCTGATCGCGGCGCGCTCGCTGCTCGCGAGCATTGCCTGGTTCAACGGCGACGCCGCCTCCGCGGTCGCTCACGCGGGGCACGCACTCGAGGCGGCGGGAGCGAGCATGGCCGTGCGGGGTCCGATCCACGCGCAGCTCGTGCGCTTCAACTTCTCACTCGACCTGGCATCCGCACTCGATCATGCCGAACGCGCGATCGGTCTCCTCGACGAGCAGCGCGACGGCGCCATCCTGGCGCATGTCCTCGTCGACCGCGTATTCGGCGGCGCGTTGCGCGGTGAGGCGGTGACCGAAGGATCGCTCGAGCGCGCCCTCGCACTCGAGCGCCGGGCGCTCGCCGCCGGGACCGGCGCGCCGCAGCCGATGGTGCTGCTGTGGCTGCACTGCACCGACGACGCCGACGCGGCGCGTAAGCGCTTCGCGATGGAGGAGACGTGGTATCGGGTGCGCGGCGAGGACGTCTGGGTGGCCGACCGACTTTCACACCTCGCCGTCGCGGAGCTCCATGCAGGCGACTGGATTTCGGCCGAGCAGCAAGTGGAGGAGGCGTGCACGGCTGTTGAGGCGCTCGAGCTCCGCGGGCCGCGCGCCATGATCTTCGAGAAGCGTGCACTGATCGATGCCCATCGTGGCCGATTCGAGCGGGGTCGGGAGACGCTGCACAGGCTGCTCGCGGCGAGCGACCGCGCGGAGCAGAGTTGGTGGGCGGCGCTCTCCCTCTCCACGCTCGCCTTCCTGGAGTTCGCCGACGGCGCCTACGAGGCTGCAGACGCTGCCCTAGTTCGGATGCATGAGCTTGCCGGTTCCGTCGGGGCCAACGACCTCCTTTTCGACCGGAGCGAGGCGTTCCACGTCGAGGTGCTGCTCGTTCTCGGGAAGGTCGATCGCGCGCGGTCGACGCTGCAGCGGCTCGAACGCCGTGAGAGCGCGCTTCCGCGGCCCTGGATCGCGGCGGCGCTGCCGCGCGCCCGCGCGCTCCTCGCGGCGGCGGACGGCGATCTCGAGGGAGCCCTTGCCGAGCTCGTCGACCTCGAGGCCGGCGGTGCAGCCATGCTCGTCCCGTTCGAGTGCGCCTGCGGCCTACTTGTCAGAGGCCGCATCGAGCGGCGAGCGCGGAAGAAGCGCGCGGCCGCCGAGTCGCTCACGCGCGCAGCCGAGTTGTTCGAGCAACTCGGGTCGCCTCCGTTCGCTGCACGTGCGCGGCGCGAGTTGGAGCGAGTCGGCCTGCACCGCACGACCGGCGAGCTGACGCCGACCGAACGCCAGATCGCGCGGCTCGCGAGCGGCGGCTCGACAAACCGCGAGATCGCGCAGGCGGCCTTCGTAAGCCAAAAGACAGTCGAGGCCAACCTCGCCCGCGTCTACCGCAAACTCGGCATCCACTCCCGCGCCGAGCTCGGCGCACGCATGGCCGCCGAGAGGGTCGATTCCGAGCAAACGTAGGGCATCACCCGATTCGCCCCGAGGCGCGCAGGCCTAGCTTGGCTCCATGTCGCGTCGCCGGCCTCACACCGTCTTCCTGATCGAGCACTACCGCCCCGGGCACGGGGCCGCGCAGCTGCGGCATTGCGTCCGCCAGATCCAGGCCCAGATGCAGGAAACGGCGGGCACATCGCTCCTCTGCTCGGTCGTCGTCCCGACCGACGAGGCCTTTCTCCTCGTGGTCGCGGCCGAGTCCGAGAAGGCCGTGCAGGCGGCCTACACCCGCGCCGGCACAACGTTCGACCGGATCTCGACGGCGGTCGCCGACCTCGCCGTCCCGCCGGCTACCGGGCCATGGCCCGGCGCCGTGGCGCCGGCCGGCCCCCCCTCAGTTGCGGCAACCACCCCATCGACAACGGCTCCGCGAACGGGGCCGGAAAGGAACCACCTCATGCGCATCACCAAGAAAGCCCTGTTGACCCTCGCGGCGCTGCTCGCCACGAGCGCTGTCGCGACCTCGGCGTCACTCGCGGCGACGGGCCGCGATCACGCTCGCACGTCGCCGACGCCGAACGGCCAGCAGCTGAACGGCACCTGGACGACGACCGTCCAACTCACCGACGCGCCTCCGGGTGCGCCGAGCTCCTTCAACGCGCTCGACACGTTCCTGCCCGGCGGCAACCTGCTCGTCTCGAGCTCGGCCCCGAACCCGGCGCTACGCACCCTCGCGCACGGCACATGGATCCGCACCGGAGACCACCGCTTCGCCTCCACGTTCGTGTGGTTCCGGTTCGACCCGACCGGCCAGTACATCGGGACACAGCGGGTCTCCAGAACGATGGTGCTCGCGACGAACGGCACCTCGTTCCAGGCGTCCGACATCGTGCAAGTCGTCTCCCCGACGGGAGCGGTCGTCGCCACGATCCACGGCACGGAGTCCGGCACACTGCTCCGCGGCTGAGCCAAGCCGCCACCGCGGCCGGCGACCTTCCGGCCGCCGGCCGCAGTGCCGCGCTCGACGTTTTGAAGAAAAGAGGGTGGGGACGAGCCGGTGTTCACAGCCTGCATGGGAAAGGACACCGGTCATCGAGGAGTAGCAAAGACCGAAGTGCCTCGCTGTGGCTGACTTGTCGTCCAGGTTCGTCGAGTGCTTTGGGCATCTGTGAGGTGGAACGTGGTCAACGAACAGACGACTGGGCCGTGAGCCATGTCTCGAACTCGGCGTCGTGCTCTCTGTCGTCGAGCCTGTCTGCCAGCGGCCGTCGCCTGCCTATGTCTGAGCGAGCGCGAGGTTTGGACGCTTCGGGGACGTTGCCTCATCTGCGAGACGTCAGCCGACCCGACTTCCGTGCGCGCCATCCCATCGTCGTGAAGCATGCAGCCTTGGCGCGGCGGCGGATGATCCGCAACAGACGACCGGCCTCGTCTCGATGCTCGCGATTCGCGCAGCATTTGGGCTTTAGCGTTCGTAGCCGATCCCGCTGCGGGTGCTCGTCCTCCGAGGGGTTGTGCCGTGCCAGTCGAGTTCGAACAGGTAGCGGGAGTTGTGGAGGGCGGGTAGGAACGCGACGACGCGGTGTGTCTTGGTGTTGATGACGTCGCCGGAGTCGCCGACGTACACGTAGCGTCCGTCGAGGCTGTGCTGGAGCCAGCCTGCTCGTCCGCAATCGCCGCCGCATGGATGTTCACGACCCGTCATGGGTCGGGTGAGCGGAATGTCAGCGATGTGTCGAGGCGGCCGTGCCGGTACGTCCGAGACGTCGTAGACGTGGACGTGACTGTTCGGGATGTCGATCACGTAGAGGCTGTGGCTGTCGGGGGAGAGGGAGATGCCGTGGCTCGGTGCGCCCTGAGAATGGCGCCCGCGCACGCCGCGGATCGGGACGGTGTAGAGGACCTGGCCGGTGCGGATGCTCGAGACCTGGAAGCCGAGGAATCCTGTTGCCGTTGTGTAGGCGAGCTCGTGGCGGCCGTCGATTGTGAATGGGCGGACGCCGCTGCGGAGCGGGCCGATCTTTCGGATGATGCGATCTGTGCGCGTGGAGGCGACGTAGAGGTAGCGGGAGTTTCGTGGCCCGAGGTACACGCGTTGCCCGTTCGGCGAGACGATCGTGTTGTGCGGGCCTGGCCCGGCGTCGATCTCATGCATCACTTCTCCCGTCCGGGCGTTGACGACGTACCAGATGTCATCCGTTGTCCGCTCGCCGGTGGGCAGGAAGATGGTGCGCCCGTCCGGGGTGATCGCCGGGCTGTCGGTGCCGGTCGGAAATGCACGCTCCCACACGATCCGGTTTCGGATCAGGTTGTAGGCGATCAACGACCCGGTTCCGCTCGTGCCGCCGTTGCCACCGACGCTCATGTAGAGCATTCCGGTCTTGGGGCTTACGGCGATCCCCCGGAAGCCATGCGCTTCCGGGATGCTGACTCGCTCGACGAGCTGGTGACGGTGATCGATGTCATAGATCACGATCGCGCGATCCGGGAACACGTATTCGTAGCGGTGCGTTCCCGGCACTCCGGGCGCAAGCGGCGAGCGGAAGAGCACCCGTGCCGGAGCGGACACCGCAACACGGCGCGGCCAGAAGGGGGCCTGAGGAACCGCTCGCCGGCCGCCGCATGCAGAAGCGATGACTCCCACGACGAGCGCCAAAGCCGCCGCAGCGACCGCCCAGCGGGACAGAGCCACTGATCCTCGGGCTACAGCACGCCCCTCGGTGCGCGCGAATGTAAGCGAGGGCTGGTTGTCCGAGTTCTGGTTATGGCAGCGTCTCACGGATCATCCAGCAGAATACGATGTGCTGTCGCTGTGGAGCCGTCGGCCGGAGCCGGAGCATGGGAGCGCTGGAAAACAGGGAATGAGTTCAGCGCGGGGTCCGACCCGACGGCGATTCGACCAACGTTTGCGAACCCTTGGGGCCTCACCTCGAGTTGAGACGATCGCTTAAGGCTCGAAAATTGTGATCCTCGCGGGCGGGCGCGACGCGTCGCCGATGAGCCAGATCCACGTCCACCACGTCGAAGGCGCGGTCGCACGCGCCGGCCAAGACGACACGGCCTTCGGACGCCGTGACTCGCGCTACATCGTCAACGTGACCGGCATGTGGCCCGACTCCGCGCTCCAGGAAGGCGAGATCGCCACCGTGCGCGCCACCGCGGATGCGCTGCGCGCGTACTCGCCGGGAGCGGCGTACCTGAACTTCTTCGACGCCGACGAGGGTGACGCGCGTATCCGCGCCGCCTATGGGGCGGAGAAGTACGAGCGCCTCGTCGCGCTCAAGGACCGGTACGACCCGGACAACGTCTTCCGGCTGAACCAGAACATCAGGCCGAGCCAGCGCTGAGTCCTTAACTGCGACAAGTGCACGCCTGCTCGTGGCGTTCCGGAGGTCGGCTGAGCGGAAGGCGGCGGGCATCGATGACGGGGCGGATAGATGCCCGTCCTGCACAAGCGTTGGGCGACACGCGTCGACGGCGCGACACGACGCTCCCCGTTCGGCTTCGGCCGGCACTGTCACGAGTAGCCGACGAATCTCCCCTGCGCCGCTGTTCGCTGTTGACGCCTGAGCAGACGTGGTAGAAGGCACCGGTGTTCCTCGATGTGAACGGCGTACGTCTGCACGCCCTCGTGTTCGGCGACGGCCCGCGGACGTTGCTTGCCGTGGGCGGCTGGACAGGCAGCTGGGAGGTGTGGGAGGAGCCGATCGCGCAGCTGACAGCCGAGGGCTGGCGGTGTATCGCCTACGACCACCGCGGAGCGGGCGAATCGCCGGTCGACCCGGCTCTGATCACGGTCGAGGCGATGATCGAGGACGTTGTCGGTGTGCTCGACGCGGTCGGAGTCGAACGCTGCGTCCTCGCCGGGGAGTCGCAGGGAGGCGCTATCGCGCAGTATGCGGCAGCACGCCGACCGTCGCGTTTCGAGGGGCTCGTTCTCTCAGCGCCCGCGCCGACCGGGCGTCGAGAGGGCGCCACCGCCTTCCCTGACCTGTGCCGATCCGACTATCCCACGGCAGTCGCCGGTTTCGTCGAACAGTGCTTCCCGGAGCCAGACAGCGACCACGTCAAGCGGTGGGCGAGGAACATCCTTCTGCGCGCCGACGGGGAGCAGGCGGCGCGCATCATCGAGATGTGGCGCGACGACGACGTAGCCGACGTCGACCCGCGACAGATCGAGATCCCGACGGTCATCCTGCACGGGACAGCGGATTCGATCGTTCCGATCGATGTCAGTCGGCGCCTCGCCGAGCTGCTTCCCGCCGTCGAATTAGTGGAGCTCGACGGCGTGGGGCACGTGCCCACGATGACGCAGCCGGACGAGGTCGTCGCCGCGATTCTGCACCGCTTCGCCTGAGCGGCAGTACCAGCGCAACGCTCCTCGCGCGAACCGTCGCCTAGGAGAGCGTCCTCGGAGCCTGCGAGATTTGACGGGACTGGAGTCGAGATCCGCGGCCCGCCCCAGCGTTCGGCGAATGAATCTGAGAACGCTCGCGCTGATCCCCACTCATGGTTGGTCGTTCTTCGGCGTCTGCGGATGTATCGTCTCCCCGCGCGCGAGCATTGCCACGAACTCTGCGATCTTGCGGGCACGGGTCTCGGGCCGCTGTACCGCCTCGATGCGATGCAGAATCGAGTAGCGATTCTGGCTGGTGAGCCGTCTGAACATCGTCTTCGCCTTGGGTTCAGCCGCAAGCGCAGCTGCCAAGTCGTCGGGCACGCTGACCGTCGCGGGGCCAGCGTAGGCAGCCTCCCAACGCCCGTCGGCCTTCGCGCGCTCGACCTCGGCGATTCCCGAAGCCTGCATCCTGCCCTCGCTGATCAGCCGCTCGGCGAGTGTCGTGTTTCGCTTAGACCAGCGGCTCCGTGCCCGCCTCGGTGTGAAGCGCTGAAAGTACGTTCGCTCGTCGCGGCGGCGAACCTGACCATCGATCCACCCGAAACAGATCGCCTCCTCGAGGGCCTGGTCGTAGGTGAGGCTCGTCGGCGAGGTCGTGCCCTTCTTCGCTAGTACGAGCATGACGCCCGACCAATCGGCGTGGTTACGCCCGAGCCACTCACGCCACGCGCGCGTGTGAGGGACAACCAGTTCGTCGTTCTCGCCGCTAATCCAGTACTTCTAGCATCGCTCGGTCGGCCCAGAGTTCTTCACGAACTCAGTAGCCTCGCCTGCGCGAGCGTCGTCGACGCCAGAACGAGCGGAACGCGAATCGAGATTCCCTGCCTTGGGCGAGCGGCCTCTCGCCCGAGGAGCTTGATGCTCCTTCCGGCGCACTGCGCCGCGCTAGTCCGCACGCGTAAGCGAAAACAGCTCCGTTCGCTGCGCTCTCGTCGCAGGGTGGACTCCAGGCATTGATCTCACGGCGCGTTTTCTCCCGCAGTAGAGTCGTTTCAGCGGACAGCTTCGGGGGAACGATTTCGTTCTCCCGCTGCTGCCCGAGTCACGTCGCATAGGCGTCCATCGCGGTCTCGAGATCGGTTTGGTCGCGGTGGCCGTAGATGCCGAGCGTGGTGTTGAGGTCGTCGTGGCCGAGCGCTTGGGATGCAGTCCGAGCCTTCAGGTCGAGCTCGTGTTTGTCGACAGCCGAGATTGGATAAAGTCCACATACTCGACAAAGACGACATTAGGAGCTATAGTCATGAGGACGATGGCTACCAAGGAACTGCTGAACGTTCGCGACACTGCTCGGATGTTGGGCGTGCACGAGAACACGGTTCGCAACTGGGAGGCCCGTGGCCTATTGCGCGCCGTTCACCTACCTGGCAGCGGGTTCCGACGGTTCGCGCCGCAGGACGTCGAGCGGATGCGCGCTGAGATGTTCGAGCAGCTCGCGCCGGCCACCGCGGGCCCCGTCGTGAATCCCGGGCGCAAGCGCAGCGGTCGGCTCGTCTTCGGCGACGCGACGGAGTAAGGCATCGGCGAGGACGCCGAGCGCGTCGATAGGCTGGCCCGCCGATGCCTATGAGGCCCGAACGTCCTCCCGACGTCGAGTACTACGAGCGCGATCGCGTCGAGCCCTTCAGCCAGGGCGATCTCTTCCGCGATGTCCCGCTCGCATATCCGCTGCCTGCCGACGAGCTGATCGTTGGCGACGCGGAGGGCGACGGAAGTCGGCGATTCCTGAGCGGCCCGTTGGAGTTTGGTCCAGCGATGCTGATCACGCCCAGTTGCTCGCTCGGGGCTCAGGGCGCAGCGGGTTACGGTCACCCGGTTCGAACACTCGTGCCCGTGATTCCGCTCGCGGAACTCGTGGCGCGCGGCGTGGTCAAGGAGACGGCGCTCGCCGACCTTCGCCGTTTCGACCACCTGATCAACTACATGTACTTACCGCCCCTCGACGTCGACGAGTTCGAGTTCTCAATGCTGGAGAGCATCGCGCTCCTCTACATGCCGGTCACGCTCCACCACGCGTTCCTGGAAGGCCAGCGCGTCTCGCAACTCGCCTATCGCGGAGCCCAGCAGCTTCAGCGGAAGCTCGTCTGGTTCTACTCTGGCTGGCTGGAGGACGACCTTGACCTCTTCGACCCGCCGATGGATTGATTGTGGCCACGTCGGCGAGCGAGGATGAGACGATCGGGTCGGAAGACAAGCGCCCAGTTGCCCGGGGCGCGGCCACGGCCCCAATTCGCCGCTGATGCTCGCGCTCCAACGTCGGCTCAGAACCTGACCACAGCCAGCTGGGCAAAAGCGGCTGCGCCGGGCGCGTGCTTGAGGACTCTGTCGCAGGGGACGCGGGCGCCCAGTTTGCGTGGAGCACGTAGAGTCAGGGCGAGCCTTTGAACGCGCGTTTGCGGGCGGGATCGCGTCTATGTACGGCACTAGCCGTTCTTTGGCCAGTTAGGGAGGGGGATTGTCATAGGCAAGTTGATGAGCCAGGGCGTACGCGCCCCGTTGGTGAGCGGCACGGTCGGCGGCGGACGTCCGGCTCAGTGTGTGGTCGGTGTGGCCGGCGACCGGGCGGCGGCGGCGACCAGCCAGCTGACCGACGTGTTCGAGCGGGCCGGGTCAGTGCAGACTCCGGTTGTTCGGGAGCTCAGAGCTCCGGCCCCACAGAGGGTTCTGGTGGGCGAGTCCGTTGATCTTCGTCGTCCGTCCCCACAGGTGCGTGGATGGGCTGCATCAGGCCGCCGTCTGTCAGGCGGCCGGCTGGTGGAGCGTCTTCGGTCGTGCTTGTCGAGAGGCCGTGCGGGCAGCCCGAGGCCGGTGCTGCTCTGTCCTGGGCCTGTGTTGCTTTCCGCTTACGTGATGGAGGCTGTGAGGAGCACGAGCATCGGGCATCGTGAACCGGAGTTCTCGCAACTGTTGCTCGAGAGCGTGGCGATGTTGAAGCCGATCGTGGGGATTGGCAGCGCGGATGACTCGTACCGGGTCGCGTTGATCACCGGGTCGGGGAGTGCGGCGAATGAGGCGGTGTTGGCGAGTGTCGGGGCCGGAGGGCCAATCCTTGTGGTCAGTAACGGCGAGTTCGGGGAGCGGCTGCTGGCTACAGCCCGTCGGCATAACAGTGATGTGGGGGAGTTGCGGTTTGCGTGGCAGGAGGCGATCGATCTCGATCAGTTGGCGGATGAGCTTGAGCGGCGGCAATATCACCTGGTTGTCGTTGTGCACCATGAGACGAGCACGGGGATGCTCAATCCGATCGCCGCGATCGCCCGGCTTGCTCATCGGCATGGTGCGCTGATCGCGGTTGATGCGATTAGCAGCATCGGCGCTGAGGTGATCGCCGCTGAGGAGTGGGGGATCGATGTCCTGACCGGCGCGTCGGGTAAGGCGCTGTCTGCGATGCCGGGAGTCGGGATCGTGGTTGTCAAGGGCAGCGTTCTCGAGCGGTCGGCCTTGATGCCTGCCGGGTTGGAGTACCTGAATCTCCATACCCATTGCAACTACCTGCGCGATCGTGCGCAGACACCGAACACGCCTGCGGTGCATGTGTTCGTCTCGCTGCACGCTGCGCTGGAGGAGCGCACTCGGCAGGGCATTACACAGGCCCGTGGGGTGATCGAGGGGCGAGCGTTGTTCGCGCGTGAGCGGCTGACACAGATCGGCCTCGAGTACGCCGACTATCACGGGATGAACTCCAGCGTCCTGACCTGTGTTTCGCTGCCCGAATATCTCACCTTCGAAGAGCTGGCGTGCCAGCTGAAGACGAGAGGAATCGTTGTGTACAACGGCAAGGGCGCGCTCGCGGGCAGGATGTTCCAGATCGGGCACATCGGTGCGCTACGGAAGAACGACACACGCGACGCGCTCCGCCAGGTGCGGGCGGTCATGCGGCAACGCGTACAGACCGTGGCGAGGCCGCTCGAGGTTGTTCTGACGGAGACGCCGGCCCGTGTCGCTTCCTGAGCGTCCTTCGCGGGCGTCCGTCATTGAGCCGAACTTCTTCAGCAACTGGGGGGACCTCTGGTATCCCCGGATCGCCAACACGTTGCTCGTCCCAGCGAGCAAGATCGCGTCGCTGACGCCGAATCATCTGACTGTTCTTTCGCTTGGCCTCTACAGCGCCGCCGCGGGCCTCATCGTTG
>Ga0207933_1002294_pt1 | contig 12666 bp, 9 predicted proteins | sample NGESurdeep092012_4_FD_184488 | JGI IMG/M metagenome (GOLD analysis project Ga0207933, IMG submission 184488) | Arctic peat soil microbial communities from Barrow, Alaska - NGEE Surface sample F53-3 deep-092012 (SPAdes) | ecosystem: Environmental > Terrestrial > Soil > Wetlands > Peat ... | reverse complement strand
AATACGATACGAAATTCGAGGGTGCCGCTATCTTGCGCGAAATCGTCGAAGAGAGCGCGATGCGTAAAGCGAACGAATCTTCGCTATTGGCCACGATGGTCATTTCGACGATCGTGAGAGACGGTCGATTTCGACACCTAGTAGCGTCGGCACCGAAGAACTATTAGCGACGCCTACTATTGTGGGTCCGAAAAAAGCGACGATCAATGGCCAATCAATCTGAAACATCCGGAAAATCAGACAAGAGTATTGATATCACTGGGGAACTTTCTAAGGCTCTCGAAGATGAGCAGTTTTTCTTGATGTACCAACCGGAGATTGACCTGCACTCCAACGCCTTCGTCGGCGTGGAGGCCCTCATTCGCTGGCGCCATCCACGACTTGGCGTGTTGAGTCCCGACGCATTCGTTCCCGAACTCGAATCCAGTGGATTGATTCTCGCGGTAGGAAATTGGGCTCTCGCCACTGCGTGCGCCCAGGGCGCCGAGTGGCACGACAAGGGATATCGATTCACGGTCTCGGTCAATATCTCGGCCATTCAGTTCGCGTGGCCCGGCTTCGTCAATGAAATTGAACAGGTCTTAACGTCGAGCCGCTTTCCCGCTGGACTGCTCGTGTTGGAATTCGCACAGCGCACGTTGGTGGGAGATTTGACCGAACGCCTCACCGAACTCACGGGGTTGGGCGTTCGTTTGTCGGTTGACGACTTTGAGCCCGGTCAGTCCCTTCTGAGTGATATTGAAGTACTCCCGATATCGGTCGTAAAGCTTGATCGACACTTCGTCGCAACGCTCTCTGATTCCCCGGCCGGAGTCGAACTTGTCCATACTCTGGTGGACTTGGCGAAAAAGAGCAAGCTCCAGATCGTGGCATCAGGCATTGAAGACGCCGAGCAGCGCCGGCGCCTTCAGTTGGAAGAAGTGGGCGTCGGTCAAGGTTTCCTTTTTTCCAGACCTCACGAAGTGAAGGACATTGATCATTACTTGGAAGACTTCTCAATCTTCTCGGGGAAGCCTCTTTGATTCTTCGCTCCGCTTGCCGCGTCGGTCAATTTCCCCGTCACCGAATCCAAATGTGCGTTCGGGATTTAGTGGTGCAAACGATTCACCATTCCTGTTGCCACGCTCGATACGAGATCCGACAATGAGTGCGCGAAAAGCACTCTCGGACGGCGACCCCGCGGTGTCTCGTCGCGATCGAGGGAACGAGACAGGGACGCACGACGCTGTTCGTCAGTCACAGCGCATTGCGATCAAGCTCCACCAATTGATTGCCGCGTCGATAACCGTGACGACCTTGCGGAGCGAACAAGACATCTTGAAGAGTCTCGCGGGCAATACGCGCAAGGTATTCGACGCGGACCAGGCAGTCGTGTCACTCGTTACAGGACCCGCGGCGCCGTTGCGAGGGGTTTCGCGTCGCGGCAAGAAATCGGTCTGCGAGGTGCCACTCGACGGGCAACCCTCGGAATATCCAAGCGCGTGGGAAGTGGGCAGCGAGGCGCGACTCGAGAACGGTTGGCTCTTGGTGCCAATCCCAGAGCGACGCGATCGTGCTCGCGGTGTCATCGCCGTTCGTCGAGAAAGTGCCTTCGATGATGCGGACAAGGAGGTGCTCGCCTTACTCGCCCAGATGGCCTCGAGCGCACTCGGTGCCGTCGACCTGGGCCGAAGCGTGCGGACGAGTGAGGAGCGACTTCGAGTGTTGATCGAGACCGCGCCGGTCGGCATCGTCGAATCTGATACTGACGGTCGAGTGCGGTGGTGGAATCGTGAGGCCAGCGACGTATTCGCGTGGCCGGAGTACCGCGAGGAGTCCGCCCCCGATGAGTCAAGTTTTCCCGAAGCGACGTTGCCCGAATTACGTGAACTTTGGTCCGAGGTGATGCGCAGCGGTTCGGTCGGCGGTCGTGACTTCGCTGACGTCGAGATCGCCGGCAAGCTTCGCGTCTTGAGTGCGTCGGCGGCATTGTTGCCACCCTCGGGGACGGAGTCAACGGGGATTCTCACCTTGATCAATGACGTGACGAATCATCGCGAACTGAAGGCCGAGTTGCGTCACGCCTACACGATGGAGATTCGAGGTCAAGTCGCGAGTCGCATCGCGCACGACTTCAATAATCTTCTTACGTTGATCTCGGGCTACGCGGAGATTCTCTCGGGCGACCTGGATGACAACGAGCGCGCCCTGCAGATGGTCAAGGAGATTCAGTCAACCGCGTCTCGGGCTTCGATGCTGACAACGCAGCTCCAGGCGATTGGCCGGACGCGGGCGCCGGAACTCGTGGTCTTCAATCCCGTCACGATCGTTCAGTCCAACGCCGAAGTGCTCGAGCGGATCCTTGGTGGGAACATCGACGTGCAATTCCAACTCGATGCACGTTCCGGCAATGTTCGAGTGGACGCCGATCAGTTCGAACAGATGATTCTCAACCTCGCGATCAACGCGCGCGACGCAATGCCGCAAGGCGGAACGTTGACCATCGGTATCGCGCCGCTCGGCGTCGGAAATGACGCTGCGGTGTCACTCGGCCTTAGCGAAGGTGACTACGTCAAAGTGAGCTACGTCGACACCGGCGTTGGAATGGACGAGCAGACCCGTGAACGCTGTTTTGAACCGCTCTTCACCACAAAGGGACCGTTCAAGGGAACCGGGATGGGACTGGCGGCTGCGAGAAGGCTCGTCGAAGAGAGCCACGGCACGATTGCTTGCCTTTCCGAACCCGGTCACGGTACCACCTTCGAAATCGTCCTTCCGACCGTGACCGATGAGGTTGACGAACTGTCGCACATTGTGGTGCCGGAACGGCCGCGTGGCTCGGCCACGATTCTGATCGTGGACGACGACGAGGAATTGCGCAAATTCATGAGTCGCGTCCTCGAGAGAAACGGCTATCGCATCGCAGAGGCCGATTCGGGCGAACACGCGTTGCGAGTGGTCGTGGAGACCGAAGGAACATTCGATCTCCTCGTGAGTGATTTCGTGATGGGCGAGATGTCGGGTCTCGAACTCGCGACGTCCTTGCAGGCAACGCACCCAGATTTGCTCGTACTTCTCGTGTCGGGTACGGCGAATCGAAGCATTATCGATGATTTGAATCCCGACACCAGTGATTTCTTGGCGAAACCCTTCAAACCGAGCGACCTCGTCGATCGAGTGCACGATTTGCTGGCGTTGCGCTCCTAGGTGAAATCGTTACGTTGAGATAGGTTCCGGTTCGAAGCGGTATCCAACGCCACGAACCGTCGTGATCCAACGGGGGTGATCGGGGTCGGCCTCGAGTTTCGCTCGAAGTCGACGAATGTGTTCGGTCACGGTCGCCTCGTTCTGCCACTCACTGGAGGACTCCCATACGTGTTCTAGCAACTGTTCTCGTGAGAAGACCTGGCGCGGCGAACGTGCGAGGAAGGCGAGAAGCGCGAACTCCTTTGAAGTGAGTTCGAGAAGGGTTCCGCGTAGATGGACTTCGTGGGTGTTCTCGTTGATAAGAAGGTCCGCAAAGTGCAGCGTGGGTGCGTCGATGTGCAACTGCGCCAGATTTGCTCCGGAACGACGCAGCACCGATTCAATCCGAGCCGATACTTCTCCTAGAGAGAAAGGCTTGACGATGTAGTCATCGGCGCCCAACTTCAAACCGGCAATTCTCTCTGATTCGAGTCCTCGACCAGTCAGGAAGATGACGGGCACATCACTGATGAGTCGCAGTTCGCGCAAGACGTCGCGGCCATCTTCCATTCCAAGGACAATGTCCAACAAGACCAAATCCGGCTCCATCGAAGAAGTGGCGCGAACCGCGGCGCCACCATCGGCGGCGACCAGGACTTCATGACCTTCTCCGGTCAAGAACGTGTCGAGGAGCTTGGTCATCTCAGAGTCGTCATCTACGACCAGAATCTTGGTCAATTCTCTCCATTCGTGCTCGCGGTAAATTTTGTGACAAAACCATGACAATGAGAACTTCGATACTTCGCTGCTTAAATCAAACTTCCAGATGACCAGTGGTCGACTTGTTGACCATTCTATGGACGCCGCGTGTGATTTCCAGTTGCACTGGAAGGAAATCTGTTCAGGACCCGAGTGGCCTCAGGCGACGTCGTCGTTGCGCGACGTCGAGTTTTTCGACTCCCGACTGAGCAAAGTGGGATGGTACCGGTCCACCAATATCTGACGACGATTTACTATAGTTTCAAGGGAAATGGCGGCAAATTGACGGCTGTCGGCCTTCGAACGCGGAACGGAAAAGGTGGTCAGTGGGTAACTCAATCGGTCGTCGCTATAGGTACGGCTCGAGTTTCGTGGACCAAGAATCGGGCGTGCGTTTCGAAGGCCACCATCCCTTGGAACGACCTGATCTCTGGAAGGTCTATCTCAACGAGGCCGAGGGGATCTTTCGCAGCCGAGGATTTGAAGGTACGTTGCGACGCGTCGAACTCGAAGAGGGTAACGACGTCCCGTTGTTCATTCTGGGCTTCGACGCCGATGGCAATGCGGTGGCTGGCGTGCGCTTTCACGGCCCCCTCGAAGGCAGTCACCAGGCCGCGATCATCGAAGAGATGGCCTCGTCGCCCGAGATTGGACTTATTGACGATCTCATAGAGCGAGAGATCCGCCTCGGCGCATTGGAAGTCAAGGGTGCGTGGTCAAAAGGTGCGTCAGTGGTCGGCGCACGTCTCCTGACTGCAATCTCGCGTTCGGTTACGCACGCAATGAACTGGCTAGGCGCGGAGTTCGCGATCGCCGCAGTGTCCGACGCGTTGATGCCGGTCGGTGACATTACGGGGGGAGTACAGGTTGGCACGCAGTGGGTGCCATTTCCTGACGAGCGCTACCGTACTGTCGCGGTCTCCTGGCATCGCGGGCGTACGTACGAACTCTCGACACCCGAAAATCAGCAGGCCTATCGTCGCGAATCAGAGCAACTCCTTCGCGGTCCCTCTCGTTCGGGAATCGGACCAGTCGAGCCGGCGTCAGCCCGGAACCGAGCCAGTCGTCCGCTCATCTTGGACGTCGGTGAGCGAGAACAGCGCGAAGTTCTACGCATCCTTCGCGAGGACTCGGCGCTGCAGATCATCGATCGGTTTGCCGAGCAGCGTGAACAACTGGCCGAGATCATTCCACCGTTGCCCAAGCCACTCCTGAACGAGGGTTCGCGCTGGGTCTACTATCCGTGGCGTCGCGCCGTGGTACGACTGCTCGCGCCGAAGTCATTCTCGACGCTTCGACTCGATCGCAACCGAAACAAGTTGACTCGCGCCGAACAGGCTCGACAGCGCACGTTGCGCATCGGTGTCGTCGGACTCAGTGCCGGTCACACGATCGCTCACGTGATTGCGATGGAAGGATTGGCCGGCGAGATTCGACTCGCGGACTTCGACACGTTGGAACTTTCGAACCTCAATCGGATTCCTGCGAGCGTGCTCGATCTGGGTGTCAACAAGGCGATTGTTGCCGCTCGTCGCATCGCCGAAATCGATCCCTATTTACGAGTCGTCGTTGAACCGACGGGCGTTCGACCAGAGAATCTAGGGGAGTTTCTGGACGGACTCGACCTCGTCATCGAAGAGTGTGACTCGCTCGACATGAAGTTCCTCGTGCGCGAAGCAGCCCGCGAACGGCAGATTCCCGTGATCATGGAGACAAGCGACCGCGGTGTGCTTGACGTCGAACGCTTCGACCTCGAACCCGATCGTCCAATATTCCACGGCCTCTTGGGCGATATGGACTCCTCAAAGCTGGCCAATCTGACCACCGCACAAAAAGGACCGTACGTCATCCGACTGATTGGAGCCCGCGAGGCGTCGTCGCGCGGCGCGGCCTCGCTCTTAGAGGTGGGCCAGACGATCACCGGATGGCCCCAACTGGGTAGCGAGATCACTCTCGGTGCGGCGACGGTCGCAGCGGCCGTACGGCGAATTGGTCTGGCTGGCGAACTGCCGTCGGGACGGGTGCGTTTCGACGTCGAGGAGATTCTTGAGGGCCTCGGACCGGTGGAGGTCAACCTCGAAGCGGAAGCCGATCTCTTCACGCCGCCGCCCGAAGACCCGCCACTGGTCAGCGACGATCCGATCGAGATGATCGTTGACGCCGCGCGGCGCGCGCCGTCTGGCGGCAACGTGCAGCCGTGGCGCTTCGAAGCCGAGGGTGAAGAGATTCGATTCTTCATGAGACCCGAGCGAACCTCCACCATGGACGTGGCCCATCGCGCGACCTACGTCGGTATTGGCGCGGCCCTCTTCAACGCCCGTGTCCAGGCGGCGTCGCTCAAGAAACTCGGACCGGTGAAACTGTTTCCGGAGGGTCGACCGTCACACCACGTCGCTTCGATGCAACTGGGAACCTCCGATGATGTGGCGATCACGCCCCTGCGTCAGTATCTCCACAGCCGGTCCTCCAATCGTCGGATCGGCACGCCATCTCCAATAGAACCCGACACGGTCTCGACCTTGACTCGCGGCGTCGAACGTGAAGGGGCGCAACTTCACTTCGCCACCGAGCGCGATCGCATCACGACGGGAGCGGAGTTGCTCGCCGCGTCGGATCGTCTGCGATTCTTGTTGCCGACCGTTCACGGTGAGATGTTGTCCGAGATTCGCTGGCCCGGTCGCGACGCGTTGGAAGAGGGTCTCGACGTTCGCACGCTCGAACTGGATCCCGGTGGTTACGCCGCGCTCGACATCCTCGGACGGTCCGACGTTATGGGTCACCTCTCGGACTGGCGAGCCGGGTCGGCCCTCGGCATGCGGATGCAGGCGTCGGTGATGACCAGTTCAGCCTTGGCAATGATCACCGTTCCTCGCGCCGACCCGATGTGGTACTTGCGCGGCGGGGCGGCGATGGAGCGGTTCTGGTTGACCGCCGAGATGCACGGACTCGCCGTGCAGCCGGCCTCACCAGTTTTTCTTTACGCCGTTGACGAATCCGACATGCGCGTCTTGGCGGGCGAACGATACCTTGATGAGATGCACTCGCTTTCGGAACGATTCAGCCAATTCTGGGGACTCAGCGACGGCGAAACGGCCATCATGGTCTTTCGGATCTTTCAAGCACCCCCACCGTCAGTGCACAGTGTGCGCCTGCCTCTCAACCATGTTTTGAGTCGCGACACAGAGACAATCTCACCGATCGAGCCCTATTCCGTCGAAAAAAGATGAAATGTGGTGAAGATCTTGGGGTTTACTTCTTAGATGGCTTGTGTAATAATCATTCATGAGTAACAAATCAGCAGAACGGGGGCGGGGCCGCGAGGTTCAGCCCCTGATCCAAGCCTTTATCTGTCGGCGAAGGTAGATCCCCATGAGAAGTCTTAATCACTCGTATCTGGACCGCGCCGGAGAAGAGACGCGACTGGTCGTCGAGACGCTCCTTCAGGTCGTTCCCGGTACACAAATCGTCGCGCTGGTGACGAATCTCAAGAAGCCGATCCCGGGTTTCGAGCTCGAACCACTCGTTGGCACCGACGCCGAGCGTGCCTTCGACAGCATCAGCGAACGGGTTCGACTCCAGTTCGTCGGCGAGATTCCCTTCGGATCGTTCTCGTGCACGGTGCTCGGCGTCGAATGGGGTGTCCTCGTTGATCCCATCGTCGTCCAAGACGGTGACGTCGTCGGCGCGTTGGTGGTTGCGCGCCACGGTCGCACGTGGTCCGGTCGCGAACGCTCGCTCACGAAGGCATTCGGCAGTTTGCTCAGCCACGTGGCGACGCTGGCCACCCGCGAGGGCCTCTTGCTGCACCAGCGCCGACTCGACGAATTGGTCGCTCAAGTGGCGGAAAAACTCATGCCGGCATCGGCCACGACTCGCCAAGAGGTCCTCGACTGGGTATGTCAGGTCCTTGCCGAATTCCTCAACGCGGACGTCGCGTTCATTCGACGCCACGATCACCTACGCGGTCTCACCCTTCTCGAATCGGAGTGGCCACCGCGCGAGGAGATACCCGACCCCGACCCCCTGGGCGAGATTCCCTTCGACGCCGACCCCATCTTCATGGCGATGCGCGATCTGCGTGCCCCGTATCTGACGGGCACCGAGGACATCACCGATGAATACCGCGACCGAACGATGGAGGGTAGTGGCCTTGCCCCGGCGGCCGGTGCCGCTGTTCCACTCCTGCTCGGTGATTCGACGTGGGGCGTCTTGGGCTTCCTTCACTTCAACCTCCACGATTGGAACACGGCGGAGATCAACGCCCTCCAGGCCGTCGCCTCCATGCTCGTGCAGCTTCAAGGCCGAATCGACGCCGAAGAGCGCACGCGCTTCAACGCCAACCACGATGAATTGACCGGTTTGCCGAACCGCCGGGCTCTCATTCAAGAACTTAAGTCTCGACTCAACGCGAAGCGTCAAACGGCCGTGATGGTGATCGACCTCGACCGGTTCAAGATCATGAACGACTACTTGGGCCACGGCAGCGGTGACCGCCTCCTCGTCACGATCGCGGATCGCATTCGCACCAGTATTCGTACCAATGACTTCGCCGCCCGTTTGGGTGGTGACGAGTTCGTCTTCATCGTCGATAAGGCCAAGAGCGAGATGGAAATTCTCGCGACGGCCTACCGCATTCTCGACGTCATCGCCCAACCGGTTGCCCTCGCCGGTCAAGAGGTGACACACACGGCGAGTATCGGCATCGCCCTGGCCGAACCGGGCGAACAGAGTGAACTGGACCTGCTCGGCTGGGCCGACGTCGCGATGTACGCCGCCAAGGCCCGTGGTCGCAACCAGGCCGTGGTCTTTGACCGTGAACTGCGTGAAGAGGTCAACGACCGTTCTCGCACGGAGTTGATGCTGCGCGAAGCAATTGATATGGGTGGGCTTCGTCTTCACTTCCAACCCGAAGTCGACCTTCGCACCGGCAAAGTGCTCGCTGCTGAGGCACTCGTTCGCTGGGAACACCCGACGCGCGGCCTGCTGGCGGCCTCGGAGTTCATCACCGTCGCCGAAGAGACTGGTTTGGTCACCGAGCTTGGCCGCTGGGTCTTCGCCGAGGCCTGTCGACAGCTGGCGATTTGGCAGACCGAATACAAGGACCTGCCGTTCATTGTGCGCGTCAATATGTCGCCGGCCGACTTCAAGATGGGTGACTTGGTCGAGTTCGTTGAGCGCTGTCTGCGCGAGAACAACGTTCCCGGCAACCGTCTCTGCATCGAGATCACCGAGTACGCCGTTTTGGATGAGCCGGAACGAATCGCCAAGATTCTGAGGAGCTTCCAGGCCCTCGGCGTTGAGATCGCCCTCGACGACTTCGGGACCGGATTCGCCTCGATGACCGGCCTCAAGAACCTGCCGGTGAATCTCTTGAAGCTGGATATGAGCTTCGTGCGTGGCATCACGACGGACAATTACGACCGCGCCATCGTCGAGTCGATCATCCGCCTGGGCGCGGCACTCAACCTGGGCGTCATCGCCGAAGGTATCGAATCCGACACGATCATTCAAAAACTCCTCGAACTCGGCTGTTACCGCGGTCAGGGCTACCTCATCTCACGACCGGTGCCCGCGGCGGAGCTCTCCGAGATGCTCCGCGAAGGAGCCGTCGCCGCTTCGATTCTGAGGTCCGTTGAGCGGACCTCGATCGAACTGGCAGACTTGTAACCGTGAGCTCGAAGAACGGATCAATGGCTGAGTCCATGCACGACGAGAGCAATGATGATTCCGAGGCGACAGCGACGTTGACTTCGATTCACGAAGCTGACGCGCACGCCGTATTCGGCGGCGAAGGCTATGAACCGTGGCTCTTCCAAACGATGCTGAACGAACTGTCGGAACGCGAGCTCGGCGTTGGATTCATCTATTCGATACTCGAGTTGTTCGCAATCCGTCACGGACTGACCGACGTGGCGGTCGTACTCGTTAACGAATCGTTCGGCACGCAGATGTTCCGACTTGGCGGCGAGGCGGTATCGCCCGACATGGCCGCCCATCTCAAGGCCTCGCCGGGCGTTTACTGCGAACCGGATACGGTGCCCACCGCTGAATGTGACGCCGTGCGCACCGCGTGCCAACTCGCGATGTCGCTGCACCTGGCCCGCTTCAGCGCCGCCCACGATCCGCTCACCAACATCGCGAATCGCCGCAGCTTCGACGAGGCGCTCGAAGTGGCCGCGGCACGCAGCGCTCGCTACGGCTGGGCCTTCACCCTCGTACTGGTGGACCTCAATAACTTCAAGGCCGTGAACGACAAATCGGGCCACGAATTCGGCAACCACCTTTTACGCCAGTTCGGATTCGCTCTACGCCAAGCGGTTCGCCAAGGCGATATCGCGGCGCGCATCGGCGGGGACGAGTTCGCGGTGATCTTGAGCAACGCCGAGGGGCACGAGTCCTCTGGCTTCACTGAACGATTGCGGGGTCACCTCGTGACGCTCGGCAATCCCGTAGAGTTCGCCATCGGCACAGCGACCTCTCCGCGCGACTCGACCGATCCCGGTGAGTTACTGCGATTGGCCGACGGTCGCCTCTACGAGAAGAAGGGCATTCGAATCTCATGATGTCTCGAACTGAAGAAGACTTCGAACTCGAATTGCGCTCGTTGCCCGGGGTCCTCAACGTCGGTATCACGAAGCACTCCAACGGTGACGTCAACATCGTCACGCTCGTCGCGAACTCGAAAGATCCGCTCGCCACGCGCTCGGCGGCGAACCAGATCGCCAGTCTTTACTTTCCGGAGGCGGCGGTCGTCGTCGAAGATGCCAATCGCGCGCTGATCGATAGCCAGCGCAGCGAGGGCTCGCGCGTCGCGCTGATACGCGCGGACTATGACACCAGCGACGGATTCTGTGAGGTCCAACTGTCGGTCGACGGACGCACCGGCGTTGGACGAGCCGGCAGTGGACCGCTGATCGGCGGCGCCGAAGCGACGCTCGCGGCCCTGCGCGATCTCGGCTACGACGTTCCGTATTCACTCATGACGGTGACGAACGTTACCAACGGTCGCGACTGGCCCGTCATCGTGACCCTTCGTTCTTTGGCGAACGACGCTGATCGTTTCGGTATCGCTCGTTCCGAGGACGATCTCGTTTCCGCGGTGAAGGCGACCCTCGACTCGTTGAACCGCTTTCTCACGGCCTTGGAAGGTCGCTCCTAACCCAAAGGATCTTCGACGTCGCTACCGCTGCGACGTGACCGCGTCGTACGTGCGACCGCGCAGTTCGCCGAGTCCGGCGGTGCGCAGCGTTCCACCGAGGGCCGTGGCGATGCCGATACCGGCGACCGCGCCGTCTCGTGGCAACACCACGAGCGCGTTGTCGGCTCCGTGCGCGATGACGATTCCCTGGACGCGCGATGTGCGTGCCGCGTCATCGACCGCGGCGACGTCGACGGCGACGTCCAGTTCGACGACCGGATTCTCGTACGTGCGGTGCCTGAGGGCACGAAGGTCGCGGACCATTTGGAGTGAGTCGCGGCCCACGTGGACGGTCGAACCTGCGACGTCGTCCCAAGTGACGGGGATTGGCCGAATCGCGAGACCCAACTGGTCGGCCAGGTAGAACGTCTCCGCGTCGTAGACGAAGCGGTCGTAGAAACCGAGAAGCCCAAGGATTCTCGCCGGTCCCAATTGGAAACCCTTGCAACCGCATTGCGTATCGCGCAGTTTCGTACCGGTGTAGTGGCGTACGAGGCGATTGAAGACGCGGCCCGCCAGCGTGCGCAAGAACGTGTCATAACCATCGCTGACGTCCTGATCTCGCGAGCCGGGTACGAGCGGACTGTCGTGCAACGCCACCACGATGTCGGGGAAGTGGATCGGCCGGATCGAGAGGTCGGCGTCGGTCGCGATGACGAACGGCGCGCTCGCGATCGAGATGCCGAGGCGCACGGCCGCCCCCTTGCCCCGGTTGTGGGGTTGTTGGACGAACTGCACGTGGGGGAGTTGGCCGTACACGGCGTGCGCGACGTGCATCGTGTCGTCTCTCGAACCATCGTCGACGACGATCACTTCAATCTGCTCGGGGTTCATCTCCTCGAGGACCGGTCGCAGTCGCTCGAAGCCCGCCGCGAGACGCAGCGATTCGTTGTAGGCCGGGATGACGATCGAGGTAGTGAGTGTCACGGTGCTCTATCTCGAAGCGTTCGTCGTTCGGAGTGGTTTGGTTCGCGCGAAATATACCGTAGTACGACCTCGAACACGGACCTGACCCTTTGCGTGGGCCTTCGTCTCGAAGACGACATCGTCGTGTCGTATTCGGTCAATCGCCCCGCGCACGCTTTCGACGCGGGATTGGCGATTGTCATACGTGGCGCGAAATATCGGGGATGACGGTTCACATCACGAGAACCCACTGGAACCGGGTACGGAGCCAGAGGTAGTTTTCTTACATGGGAGTCTTGGTATTGGGCATGCACCGTTCGGGTACGTCCGCGTTGGCGGGCGCCCTCGAGGTGATGGGTTTCGAGGTCGGTCCGAACGATGACCTCATGCCCGCCGACGTGGGCAACCCGGAGGGCTACTTCGAACTGTTCAGCGTCGTGCGTGCGAACGACGACCTGCTCGCTCATTTCGGTGGACGCTGGGACAGCCCGCCGGACTTCGCGCCCGACTGGATCGAGGACGCGGTAGCGATCGAATTCGTGGACGCGTCGCGACGCATGCTCGGCGAACTCTTCGGCGGGGAGCGTTATCTTCTCAAGGATCCTCGGATCTCCATTCTGCTGCCACTGTGGCGACAG
>Ga0207933_1002292_pt1 | contig 12668 bp, 9 predicted proteins | sample NGESurdeep092012_4_FD_184488 | JGI IMG/M metagenome (GOLD analysis project Ga0207933, IMG submission 184488) | Arctic peat soil microbial communities from Barrow, Alaska - NGEE Surface sample F53-3 deep-092012 (SPAdes) | ecosystem: Environmental > Terrestrial > Soil > Wetlands > Peat ... | reverse complement strand
CATTCGCGACTTCGCGCCACGCGCGCTGATCCTGTCGGGCGGTCCTGCCTCGGTCCACGAGGTCGGCGCGCCGCGCCCGCCCGCCGGCGTGTTCAACATGGGCATTCCGGTCCTCGGCATCTGCTACGGCGAGCAGCTTATCTGCGCCGAGCTGGGCGGAGAGGTCGCGGCGTCCGAACAGCGGGAGTTCGGCCGCGCCTTCATCGAGGTGAGCGCCGATTGCGCGCTGTTTCACGGAGTCTGGCCGATCGGTGCGCGCGAGCAGGTCTGGATGAGCCACGGCGATCGCATCAACCGCATCCCGCCCGGGTTCCGCACCGTGGCGGTAACCGACGGTGCCCCTTTCGCGGCAATCGCCGACGATTCGCGGCGCATCTATGGCGTGCAGTTCCATCCCGAGGTCGCCCACACACCGCATGGCGCGGCGCTGCTGCGCAATTTCACCCACGCGGTCGCCGGTCTTTCCGGAACGTGGACCATGCAAGGCTTTCGGCAGGCCGAGATTGCCCGGCTGCGCGCGCAGGTCGGTGGCGGGCGGGTTATCTGCGGCCTGTCGGGCGGCGTCGATTCCTCGGTCGCGGCCGTACTGATCCACGAGGCGATCGGCGAGCAGCTCACCTGCATCTTCGTCGATCACGGATTGCTCCGCGCAAACGAGGCGGAGGAGGTCGTCTCGACGTTCCGCGATCGGTTCAACATCCGTTTGGTCCACTGCAACGCCTCCGACCTGTTCCTGGCAGCGCTCGACGGCGTCGCCGACCCGGAGGCGAAGCGCAAGACCATCGGGCGCGTGTTCATCGAGGTCTTCGAGGAGGAAGCCGCGAAACTAGGCGGCGCCGATTTCCTGGCCCAAGGCACGCTCTATCCGGACGTGATCGAATCCGTCAGCGTCACCGGCGGTCCGTCGGCCACCATCAAGTCGCACCACAACGTTGGCGGATTGCCGGAGCGGATGCGCCTCAAGCTGGTGGAACCGTTGCGCGAACTCTTCAAGGACGAGGTACGCGACCTTGGCCGCGCACTCGACATGCCCGACGCGATCATCGGGCGGCACCCATTCCCCGGACCCGGCCTTGCCATCCGCATCCCCGGCGCAGTCACCCGCGAGAGGCTCGATCTGTTGCGTCGCGCCGATGCGATCTTCCTGGAGGAGATCCGCGCCGCCGGATTGTACGACGCCATCTGGCAGGCGTTCGCCGTGCTGCTGCCGGTACGGACCGTGGGGGTGATGGGAGATGCGCGGACCTACGACCACGCCTGCGCGCTGCGCGCCGTCACCGGCACCGACGGCATGACGGCGGACGTCTATCCGTTCGATGCGGAGTTCCTGTCACGGGTTGCCAACAGGATCGTCAACGAGGTGCGCGGCATCAACCGCGTCACCTACGACATCACCAGCAAGCCGCCGGGGACGATCGAGTGGGAGTGACGGGGTCTCCCAATGTAGACACACCGGCGTCGCCGGCGCCCAATTTGTGCACACATTGGCGTTCGCAAGTGCAGCATTTGTGGACACATTGCGCAACCGCGAACGGAATTTGTAGTCACACCGCCCGGGTCGCTTCATTCCTCCGTCTGCCGCCTACCGTTGTGGATCGCCAAAACGGAGCGCAAGCCGGGCGAACTCTCGAGCGCGCTGTCGCTCCGCTGAGTGCCCCAACTATAGGCGTAGTCGAACGACGGTCTCGGCACCAGCTTTCCCCAACGCGATAAAATTCGCCTCTCCTGCTCGGCGCTGGGCAGGAAGTAGGTCCCGCCTTCATCATCCGCCCATGCACCGCCGCCGAAAGCCTGATAGATCGGCACCATCCGGCTGGGAGGCACGCCGATCGACGTCGCGGCCGCGACGTAGCGATCGATCATGCCAAGATCACAGCCCTTCAGCTCCGACCGGCAGGGGTAGGGATCGAGACCGAACAGATCGACGTGCAATCTCGACGGATTGTAGCTGGGATCAAACGACGGCGTTGCCGATGAGGACAGGTTCATCAGCACGATGAAGGTCTCCGCTCCCGTGACGTTGGCGTGGATCCAATCCGCGGCCGCATTCAATTTTTCAGTGGTGCAAGGGGCAGAGAGATGCCCACCGGCGATCCGGCGTCGGGGATCGGGATTGTCCATCAGATAGAAGCCAAAGACATTGGGTTGACCAATGAATGGCCTGACGCGCTTCAAGAATGGCACGGTCACGCCCTGGCATTGGCCGACCCATACAATCGCGCGGACGCCGGGGGGAAGCCCACGGAGCTCCGCGACGCTGCTGACATCGGCCAAATTGAATCCGCTCTGCCTCGGCGCATACGTGCCAGGCGGGTTGAAATTATGATTGGGCGTATAGTGCCAGGCGGCTTCCGGGTCGCCGCCCGGCACCGCGCCGGTTGTGGAACTCAGGGCAAGCAGCGCCAGGAGGGTGCCAATCCAGCGCCAGCGGATCAAGCGGACCTTCAGAGCCATTCTTCGCGCTGTTGTCCACCGTGTCACTGGCAAGGCGCATCCCAGGTTCCGTCGGCGTTGCAGTGGAAGCACACCGTGGTCTTCTTGGCCGGATCAAAGGCCTCCAGATGAGAACCGGGGCTGTACATGGCGCTTGCCCAGAAACAAAACGGCAGCTTTCCTGATTCCACGTTCAGGTTGATGGTCGTCGAGACGGATGGCTCCCCGCTCGACGCCGCTCCGCTTGGCCTCGCCGTCTGTTGGGCGATTGCGGGGGCCGAAAGCGCGATAAGAGCCGCGAGGATTGAGAGTTGCCGCACGCCAAGTCTCCTTCGTTGCAGCGGGTGAACCATGAATCTCGTCCGGCCGTCAGCGGTACTCGAGTGAAGCCTGCCAGAGGCGCTCCGCCCCTGACCGGCATGCCTGCAGTCGGTGGCTTACGCAGAGCACCTCATTGCGGTGGTGCGGAGCCGACGACGAGAATGAAACCGTCGCAACTGGTGCGGACCATGACGCCTCGGACGGCTGAGGCGACGTATCGAGCGTCGCGGCCCAGGCCCGTGCCAAGGCTTGCAACGGACTGGGCCGAGCCTGTTCGGTCTCGTTGCCGGACCATGCCGCCAGCACCCTTTGCCGGTAGTCCTTGGCCAGCGCCGTGGTCATCGAATGGTATTGCCCTACGGCGGTAATCCAATTTCCAGTCTGTCCGAACAGCGCCTTGAGGAAGCGCGCCCCGTACGCGACGTTGAGTTCGGGATCGAAGGCCTGTTGCAGATTTGCGAAGGCGTCACTGTGGTACGAGAGATTGATCTGCAGGCAACCGATATCGATCGATGATATGCCTCGCGCCTGAAGCAGGCGCACGGCGGTGATGGCGGCCTGCTTGGTCGGAAAGAAAATGCCCTGTCCGCCAACGTCGATTGCCCACGGCCAAGGAGTCCACTGGCCCGCCGCAGGGTCTCTCCGCCCGCTCTCGATCAGACCGACCGCTGCCAGCAGGCGGTGCGGGATCCCGTACGCCCGTTCGGCTGAAGCGATGGCTGCCCGGCACTGCCCGCCTGGCGACGGCATGTCCGCCGCGCCGCTCGCCAAAGCCTGACCATAACCCAAAGCCGCCAGTGCCGCCGCGATGACGGAGATGATGCGAAGCCGGCGCGAGCGTCGGTGATTTTCACCGGTGGGCCGGGGGAGCGCGGTTGTCATCAGACCATAAAATCGACGGCGGTGCGGACCCGGCCTGCGAAGATCCGCTCGCGCCACCACGAGACCGTTCGCTCTAGCCCGTCGCGAAGACTCACCGTGGGACGCCAGCCCGTATCCGCCCCGAGACGACTGCTGTCGGCCAGCAGCGCCCGCACCTCGGATAATGGCGGCCGCATGCGGGTCTCATCGTGTTGCACCGGCTTGCGGCAGTCGGTCAGCTCGGCGACGATGTCGATAACCTCGGCGACCGACACGGGGGTGCCGCTGCCCGCATTGTAGGGCAACCCGGTCTTGACGCAGGACGACTGGCCTACCTTGAGGAAGGCGGCGGTGGTGTCATCCACGAATGTGAAATCACGCAACACCGAGGTGTCTCCCACCCTGATGACATCGCAGGCTGGGTCGAGCGCCTGACGGATGACGGTAGGAATGATGGCGCGCTCGCTCTGGCGAGGGCCGAACGTGTTGAATGGCCGAAGGAGCACTGCGGGAACGGTGAACGAGCGTGCGAAGGCGATCGCCAGCATGTCGGCGCCGATCTTTGTCGCGGCGTACGGCGACTGCGCTTGCAACGGGTGGGACTCGGTGATCGGCAGCGTCTGCGCGGTGCCATACACTTCACTCGTGGAGGTGATAACCACGCGTCGCACGGCGCCCTCGCGCGCTGCCTCCAGCACGTGCACCGTCCCAAGCACGTTGGTCTCCACGTAGGATTGGGCGGCAACATAGGAGTGCGGGATCGCGATCAGCGCCGCCAGGTGGAACACGATGTCTTGGACTTCGATGAGCCGGTGCATGAATGCGCTGTCGCGGACGTCCCCCCGAACCGCCTGAACCTTGCGGCGAACCGGCCGTGGCAGGTCGTCGATCCAGCCGTGACCGTCGAACGAGTTGTAGAGGCAGAGAGCGGTCACGTCGGCGCCACTGTGAACCAGTGCTTCCGTCAGGTGCGAGCCGATGAAGCCATCCGCCCCGGTCACCAGAACTCTTGCTCCATGATAATCCAAGGCGGGGGCCCCTTTTCCTCTGGTCGGACCAACAGCGCTTCGATCACTCTCCGTCATGCGGCCGCGTTTCGCCGGATCCAGTTTTCTGCTTCGTTGATCGGGTCAGGACGCCGTCCGGGGGACAGCCGGAGGCCGAGTACTGCGGAAACCCCGCGAATGATCCAGGCAAGGTCTCCCTGCGGAGTCCGGCGCGGGAAGTAGGCCAGGTCCGCGCGGGCCTTCAGCGGAAACAGGACCTGGCGATAGAATGCCTCGGGATCGCCGCCCTCCTGGAAGAGCCGGCTTTCGTTGCGAAAGAAGATCTGGTTCGGACCGAAGATGCCGGGCCGAAAGCGCAGCACCGCTTCGAATCGCCCGTCGAAGCAGTCGGCGAACGCGAGCGATTCCGGACGCGGACCCACGATCGACATCTCGCCTATCAGGATGTTCCAGAGCTGTGGCAGCTCGTCGAGCTTGGTGCGGGCCAGCAGACGGCCCACACTGGTCAGCCGCCCGTCCTGGTTCAACGTGACGGCGCAAGCATCCAGCACGCCCGCGCGGCGGAACTTGCGGAACTTATGCAGCCGGAAATGCCGCCCCCACTCGCCCAGCCGCACCTGCGAATAGCACACCGGGCGTCCGTCCTCGATGAGGATGGCGACGGCGATGGCCACCATCAGCGGGCTGAGCAGCAGCAGTCCCAAGGCGGCCAGAACGCCATCGAACGCGCGCCGTCCTGCCCCGATACCGGCGTATCCCGGCGGTCGTGACGCTTCGGGAGTCGTCACCGGTCGTTCGCCCGCAGCGCGTTGGAGAGGCTGCGCACCGCAAGCTCGGCTTGCTGCGCGGTCATGCGCGGATGCAGCGGCAACGTGAGTTCGCGAGCCGCGAAGTGCTCGGTGCACGGCAGGCGGACCACGGGAAACCGCTCCCGATACCAGGTGAGCCGGTGCACCGGCGGATAATGGATCGTGGTTTGGACCCCGGCCTCGCGCATCCGCTCCATCACCCGCTGGCGGTCGCACCCCAGGGGCAGCAGAACCGGCATGATGTGGTGCACCGGTCCGTCCACCGCGGCGAACGGAACCTGCACGTCGGGACAGATATCGGCGAGCAGCATCCGGTACTCGTCGGTCAGCATCGCGCGACGATCATTCCAGTCGTCGAGATGGCGAAGCTGCGTCAGCCCGATCGCGGCGCGCAGATCATCCATTCGATAGTTGTAGCCAAGCATGGTCACGTCGTAGGTGAAGGTGCGGCCCTTCAGCCGCTCGACCGTCGTCGCGGTCATGCCGTGGCTTCGCATTTGTCTGATCCGGGCGAGAACGGTCTGGTCTCGCGCCAGCACCATGCCGCCCTCGGCGGTTGTCATGTTCTTGTTCCCGAAGAAACTGAATACCGCGACATCGCCGAAGGTCGGCGAACGGCTCGCGCCGACCGCGTGCGCCGAGTCCTCGATGAGAGCCATCCCGCGGGCGTCCGCGAACGCTCGCCACCGCTCGGCATCGACAAGACGGCCACCGTAATGCATCACAACGACCGCTTTGGTCCTTGGCGTACACCGAGCCGCCGCGTCGGCGAGCGATATCAAGGGGCGGTCAAGCCCCTCGATGTCGACGAAGACGGGAGTAGCGCCGCAGTAAATGACGCTGTTGGCGGTCGCGACGAAGGTGAGCGAGGGGACCAGCACTTCGTCGCCTGGACCCACCCCGAGCGCGGCGAGCGCCAGGTGTAGACCGGCCGTGCAGGAATCGACCGCGACCGCATCGGATGCATGGTGGGTCTCGGCGAAGGCCCGCTCGAAGGCTCGGACGCGATCGCCCATGGTGATCCAGCCGCTGCTGACGACCTCGGCGAGGGCGGTTGCTTCTTCTTCCCCGAGACAGGGTTCTGCCACTAGCAACATTTGTCGCCTCCCCTAGCCGGGTATGAACCGCGGCGCACCGGAACGCGCCTTAGGCGAGCGCCGGAAGCGCTACTCTGACCGCGCCGCGATCCTGCCGGGGGGAGAATGCGTCCGAGGACATCTCGTCGAACGCCGGGGCGCTCTCGTCCCACGACAATTCCTGAGCCCTTTGGAAGTCCTCCACCCGCCCTACGTCGAGCCACAGCCCTCCATGCAGGAAGGTGCCGACCGGTAGTCCCCGATCGAGCAAGCGCAAGACGAGATCGTCGAAGCCGAACGGAACACCATTCGGGACATGGTCCAGAACGTCGGGGTTCATGCAGTAGATCCCCATGCTCACCAGATTGGTGACGTTGGGCTTTTCCCGGAAGCCGGCAACCTTGCCGTCGACGTCCTCGATGATGCCGAAGTCCATCCGCGTCGTACGCCGTGCGGCGGCAATCGTCAGGGCGCAGCCGCCCCGGCGATGCAGGGCGGCAAACGCGGTGAGATTGAGGTCGGTCAGCACGTCGCCGTTGATCACGAGGAAGCTTTCGTCCAGCTCGTCGCGCAACAAGCCAAGTGGCCCGATGGTACCCAGGGGCTCGGTTTCCTCCGTATAGTGAATGCGCAGACCCCATTGGCGGCCATCGCCGCACACGGAACGGATCAGGTGGCCGAGATAGCCGGTGGTGATGTAGGCCTCGTGCGTGCCGTTGCGGCGGAGCCATTTCAGCAGGATTTCGAGCACCGGCTTGGCCCCGACCGGCATCAGCGGCTTGGGCAGGATCATCGTGTAGGGCCTGAGCCGGGTTCCCTTGCCGCCGGCCTGGATCACCGCCTTCATCTGCTGCTCCCCTGTTCTCCGTCCAATCGCGCCTGTTCGACGACGGACGGGCCCGCGCTTGCGGTTGAAACGACGCACTGCGTCGGAACGACATTGTTTCTCGCGCGGCCCGGCCGTCAAACCGGCAAAATGACCGATGGCCAAAGGACGAGCGCTGCTGGTCCAATGTACATTGAAGATCACCCAATGGCCTTGGCCGTTCGGACAGGTGGCGGGTTGCGCGCGATTTGCGCTGAAATGGCTTGGCAGGTCCGACGCGGCTGCGCCGGATCAAGCCAGGACGAATTACCCCTCGATACCGCGCGGAGTAGCATGTCAGCACTTGTCGCTCGTCAGGCCTCCGAACCCCACGCGGAGCGGGCATTGCGCACGCAACCCGGCTCGCACCTGCTGTGTGTCGGCGGCGAGGATCATGAGTTGCGCATTCCGTTCCTGCTGGCGCTGCGAGGCCACGGTTTTAGGATAACCGCCGCTGGCACGGGGCCCGCCGATCCCTTCGCTCGTGCCGGCGTCGAGTATAGGCCATTTCGTTTCGATCGCTTCGTCAATCCGTGGGCGGACTGGATCGCGGTGAATGCCCTAGCGAGGATAATCGGCGATGTTCGGCCCGACGTGGTCCAGAGCTTCGACACGAAGCTGGCCCTGCTCGTGCCCTTTGCCGCGCGCCGCGCGGGGGCGACGGCGGTGGTGCGGACCATCAACGGAATGGGCTGGCTCTATTCATCGCGCTCGCCGCTCGCCCTGGCGCTTCGGCTGGCCTACCGCACGTTGCACCAGCTGGCGGCCAGCGCCAGCGCCATGACGGTCTTCCAGAACCCGGTGGATGCGGCCTTTTTCCTTTCTCACGGGATGGCGGACGAGCGCGCGAGTGAAGTGATACCCGGCTCTGGCGTCGACATCGAAGGGTTCGATCGCGCCGTCCTCGGACTGCCGCCACCCGCGGAGTTGCGCGCCACGCTTGGTCTCGGCACCGCGGAAGTCGTTCTGACGGTCACTAGGCTCACTCGACAGAAGGGCATTCGAACCCTGCTCGAGGCGGCGGCGCTGGTTCATCGCCGGCGCCCAGGCGTGCGCTTCGTGCTCGTGGGGCCGAGGCAGAGCGAGGGGCCGCTGGCGATTTCCCAGGAGGAGCTCGACCGGCACCGTTCGTACGTGTTGGCGCTCGGCCGGCGGTCGGATGTGCCGGCGCTGCTTCGCCTGGCCGACGTCTTTGCGCTTCCCACCGAGTACCGCGAGGGCATCCCGCGCGTGCTGCTTGAAGCCGCGCTCGCGGGCCTGCCAATTGTCACCACTGACATGCCGGGCTGTTCCGACGTGATCCGAGACGGGGCGACAGGGCTGACCGTTCCGCCGCGCTCGCCCGAGCGTCTCGCCAAGGCAATTCTGGACCTGCTGACGGAGCGGGCTTCCGCACTGGCGATGGCTGCGCGCGCGGAGGCTTTAGTGCGTCGGGACTTTGGCCTTGCGGTGATCGCTGCCCGCTACGCCAGGCTCTACGCCGAGCTTCCGCAGGCCCCGTTCGCAGCGGCGATGCCCGTTGCCGACCTGGCGCTGAGCGGGGGCTGACCGGCCATGTGCGGGATCGCAGGAATCCTGATGGCGCCGAACTCCCCCGGCCGGGAGCGGCTTGCGACAATCAGCGAGATGACCGCGAGTCTGCACCATCGCGGTCCGGATTCAGAGGGCTTCTGGACCGACCAGGACGCCGCGGTGGCGTTTGGGCACCGCCGCCTTGCCATTGTCGACCTCTCCAGTGCCGGCCACCAGCCGATGGTTTCGCAGGGCGGCGGGCTGGTGATCACCTATAACGGTGAGATCTACAACTTCCGAGAAGTGCGCCGGGAGCTCGAGGCCAGGGGACACCGTTTCCTCGGCAACAGCGATACCGAGGTAATATTGGCGGCATTCGAGGCGCTGGGGATCGAGCAGACGCTGGACCGGCTGGTCGGCATGTTCGCGATCGGGCTCTGGGATCGGAAACGGCGGGTGCTGCATCTGATCCGCGACCGGCTGGGCAAGAAGCCGCTGCATGTGGCGCTGATCGATGGGGCGCTGGTGTTCGCGTCCGAACTCAAGGCGTTTCGGGCGTTTCCCGGTTTCCGGCCCGAACTCGATCCTGTGGCGCTGGGGCTGATGTTGCGCCAGGGCTGGATTCCCGACCGGCATTGCATCTGGCAGGGCGTGTTCAAGCTGGCGCCCGGCGGGATGCTCTCGGTTCGGGCGGAAGAGCTTGCCGGGACAAGCCCCGAGCGCCTGCGGCGCGGCACGCGCATATGGTGGAGTCTGGCTGAAAAGGCCGCGCAAGGTCAGGCGCGCCCGGATCGGCGAAGTATCGCGGACCTGGAAGCCGAACTTGATCACCTGCTGCGGACCGCGGTGCGGGAGCGTATGGTGGCGGACGTACCGCTGGGCGCGCTGCTTTCCGGCGGCATCGACAGTTCGCTGGTGCTGGCACTGATGCAGGCGCAGTCGGCGCAACCGGTGCGCAGTTTCACGATCGGGTTTTCCGAACGCGACTTCAACGAATCCGACGATGCCTATCGGATCGCGCGTCACTTGGGCACGGAACACACGGAGCTTCTGCTGACGCCCAAGGAGGCGTTGGACGCCATCCCGGAGCTTCCGCGAATCTGGGACGAACCCTTCGGCGACGAGTCCCAATTGCCCACGCTGCTGGTATCCCGGCTCGCGCGCCAGCACGTGACGGTGGCGCTGACGGGCGACGGCGGCGATGAGAGCTTCGCCGGTTATGCGCGCCATCTCGCGGCGGCACGGCTGGCGCCGCTGCGGCGTGCACCGGCGGGGCTCCGCCGGCTCTGCGCCGCCCCGCTGCGGGCGCTGAGCGATGGCGCGCTGTGCCAGTTCCTCACATCGCTTCCGTCGCCGGCCGGCCGCATCGGGATCAACCGGGAGCATGCCCGCAAACTCGCGGGCATGCTCGATGCAACGGATGATCGAGACTTCTATCGGCGGGTGCTGGCCGTCACAGACCGGCCGGCAGTGCGTGGAGCAATGGGCGGCGATGACGTCGTGGACGACGCTCCGGCACTCGCGGATCCGGTCAGCCGCCTGATGTACCGAGACATGTCCGATTATCTCCCCGGCGATGTCCTGGTGAAGCTTGACCGCGCCAGCATGGCGGTGAGTCTCGAAGGACGTTGTCCGCTGCTGGATCACCGAGTGGTCGAGTTTGCCTGGCGCCTGCCGATGGCGGTGAAGATCCGCGAGGGCAGCGGCAAATGGCTGCTTCGGCGGCTGCTTCGCCGCTACATCCCTGAAGACCTGTCCGGGCGGCCGAAGCACGGCTTCAACGTGCCGATCGGCGCTTGGCTGAAAGGCCCATTGCATGACTGGGCCGAGGCGCTGATCTCGCCAGACAGGTTGCGGCGACAAGGATTGCTCGACGTTGCCCATGTGCGGGCAAGATGGCAGGAGCATCTGAGCGGGCGGCGCGATCGCGGCTACGAGCTCTGGGCCATTCTGATGTTGCAGGCCTGGCTGGATGTCGCGCGGGAACCGCTTGCCGCTTGCCCCGTCGGTCCGTGGCCGGCAGGCAACCGCGTCGTGCACCAGGCCCCCGAAACGGCGGAGCAGGTCCGGTGAGAATGCCAGCACCGCCTTCGGCGCCGGAATTCGGCGCGCCGCCGCTGGATTTTAGGGACCCGCTCCAGGATCTCGAATCACCGTTCAGACAGGTGATCCGGCTGCTTCGCCGGCGAAGCCGGCTGATCATGACCTCCCTCATCTTGGGTCTAGTCCTAGGCGGGATAGTCGGGCTGCTGATCCCTCCGCGCTACACCGCCACCGCGGAGCTCGCGGCCGAGCCGCAGGAATCGACGCTTTCCGGCGCGCTCCTGCAGAACGAATCGGCGATCAAGAGCCATATGGTGGCGCTGACCTCGCGCGGACACCTGGAACGCGTGCTGCGGAGCTTGGCTCATGAGCCGGCCGTGCCCGCGCTGCCGAAGCCACACGCGACCGAGGCAGGCTTGCTGGCGAGCGCGCGGCGCACGCTGAGCGGATGGGTAGCGCAGATCTGGGACACGGTCGGTCGCCCAGCATTGGCCTTTCTATCGCCGCCCGGCAAGGCGACACAAAGCGCCGCCGAGCGCATGAACCGAGAAGTCGACCTCTTCAAGCGGCATCTGCTGGTTTTCCAGGAGCAGGGGTCCAACGTGCTGGGGGTCAGCTTCAGTTCGACCAATCCGCGGGAGGCGGCGCGCGCGGCAAACCAGGTCGCGCAGCTGTATGCCGATACGCTGTACGACCAGAAGCGGGAGAACACCGCCCGGACGCTGACCTGGATCGGCAAGCGGATACCCGAGCTCAAACAGGAGATCGACAAGACGGAGGCGCAGGCGCAGGCGTATCGGACCGAGCACGACCTGACGCAGGGCAAGGAGACCGATACGCTCGACCAGCGGCTTGCTGACCTGAGCAGCAGGGTGACCGCCGCGGGGGCAATGCTGGCCGAGCAGCAGGCGAAGCTCGACGCGGTACGGCAGTTCCAGCACAACGGCACTTCGAGCGAAGCGGTGCTGCAAAGCATCGATTCGACGGCTTTGCAGTCGCTTCGCGAGCGCGAACTGGCCCTGCGGCAGAGCAAGGCGGAGCTGTCGGCGACTCTCGGAGATATGAATCCGCGAACGCGCGCCGTCGACGCACAGATCGTGGCAGTCAGGTCGGCCATCGTCAATGAAGCGCGCCGGGCGGAGAGCGACCTCCAGGCGAAAGTGGACACCACCGCGCTGCAACTCCAGTCGTTGCGCTCGCAGCTGGAGGCCGTGCAGGCTGGCAGCGCGCAAGCGCGCAACGCGGCATCGCATCTCGATGATCTCGAGCGTGGCGTGGCGACGATCCGGCAGGTTTACGAGAACCTGCTGCAAAGGCGCGAGAAGCTGATCGAACAGAAGGAGATGATTTCACCCGACGTCCGGGTGCTGTCGCTCGCGACGCCGCCGGACCGGCCGAGCTCCACCAATCCTCTACTGTTCCCGCTGCCTAGCATGATCGTCTTCCTGATCGGCGGCGTGCTGATCGCGATGGTGAGCGACCGCTTGGATCAGGGCCTGCGCAGCGCGCGCGATCTCCTCGAGACGCTGGGGATTCCCTGCATCGGCCTGATACCGGAAGTCAGGCGCACACGGGCCAAGCGGCCGCACCACCGCCTGCTGTCGGACCCCTTTGCCCCTTATGCCGAAGCGATCCGGTCGCTTGCCGCATCGCTGCAACTTGCCTCGCCCGGTGGCAGCGTGCAGACAATTCTGGTCACCTCCAGCGTGCCCCGAGAGGGGAAGACCACGCTGGCGGTGAG
>Ga0207933_1002289_pt1 | contig 12675 bp, 9 predicted proteins | sample NGESurdeep092012_4_FD_184488 | JGI IMG/M metagenome (GOLD analysis project Ga0207933, IMG submission 184488) | Arctic peat soil microbial communities from Barrow, Alaska - NGEE Surface sample F53-3 deep-092012 (SPAdes) | ecosystem: Environmental > Terrestrial > Soil > Wetlands > Peat ... | reverse complement strand
GGGAGCCGCACCACGCGGTCGGCCAGCACCTCGACCAGCACACCCCCGGCCCCCAGCACCACGAGCGGTCCGAGGTGGGGATCGCGCACCAGGCCCAGGGCCAGCTCGACCCCGTCGGATGCGGCCGCGGCCACCCGCACCCGCGGCCCGAGGCGACCGGCCAGGTCTTCGTAGGCCGCGGCCACACCGGGCGCGTCGGTGACGCCGAGGACCACGCCCCCCACGTCGGACTTGTGGGCGATGGATGCCTCGTCTGTCTTCACGACCACCGGATAGCCGAGCTGATCGGCGGCCGACACCGCCTCGGATGACGACCGGACGGAGCGGGACGGGATCACCGGGAGGCCGTACTCGGCCAGCAGGGCCAGGGACTCGTCACCGTTCAGGGGTGGTCCGGCCAGCCGCGTTCGCCAGCGGTCACGGCGCACCCCGTCCACCGGCACCGGCACCGGCTGTCCACTGGCGCCGGCCCCGAACGACAGGAGGTGGCCCAGGGCGGTCAGGCCTGACCGCGTGCCCTCGAGGACCGGCACTCCTCCGGCCCGGATCCTCGAGGCGACGGCTCCGTCGATGGCCGAGCCCAGGTTGGACAGGACCACCATCGGCTTGTCGGTGGTGGCGGCGGCGTGCAGGACGGCATCGGGGTACGAGTCGTCGCCGTCGTACTCCTCCACCAGATCGACGGCGAGGGCCACCGCCTCCACCTGTGGATCGGCGGCCATGGCGGCCAGGCAGCCACCGAACAGGCTCTCGGTGTCCGAGCCGGTGCCCCACACGTCCAGGGGGTTGCCCGGGACCAGTCCGGGATCGAGCAGGCCGGCCAGCCGGTTCACGGTGTCCGCACCGATGGCGGCAAAGGGCACGCCCGCCGACTCGGCCACGTCCACTACCAGGGCCCGCTCGGCTCCCGAGTCGTGCACCGTGGCGATGCCGGCCCCCGGCCCACCGGTGGAGGAGGCGCGTCGTCCGGCGGCGAAGAGCTCGAGGGTGTCGCCCATGGCGTCCAGGTCGCCCACCCGCAGGACTCCGTAGGCGTCGAACAGGGCCTCCCACGCCCCGTCGGCCCCGGCCAGGGCGCCAGAATGGGCGGCCACCATGGCCCGGCCGGCCGTCGATGAACCCACGGTGAGGGCCACCACGGCCACGTCCTGCTCGGCCGCCCTGAGCAGTGCCGCCCGCAACCCCTCCGGCTCCCGGAGGGTTTCGAGCAGGAGTCCCACCACCCGGGTCTCGGGTCGGTCGAGGGCGTAGTCGAGGTACGAGGCCGCCGTGGTCACCAGCTCCTGACCGGCCGAGACGACCACGGTGAAACCCAGGTGGCGACGGGTCCGGAGCAGCGCGGAGAAGACCGACCCGGAGTGGGTGACGAAGGCCACCGGCCCGCGTGGCAGGTTCGGCCGTTCCACGTAGCCGATGGCCCGGACCCCGTCGGCCACGTTGACGAAGCCCATGCAGCCCCCGCCGCAGACGGCCATGCCGGCCGAACGGGCCACCCCGGCCACCCGGTCCCGCAGGGCCGACCCGCCGTCGGGCTCGAACAGGCTCCCGTAGATGACCGCCGACCGGTCGCCCCGCCCGGCGGCCAGGGTCATCTGTTCCTCGACGGCACGATCGGGCACGCCCAGGAGCACCAGGTCCACCGGTCCGTCGATGGCTTCGAGCGATCCCAGGCACGGGCGGCCCAGCAGGGAGTCGTAGCGCGGATTGACCAGGTGGATCTCGATCGGCTTCGGGCTGGCCGCCACTTCGGTGGCCAGCCGGTGGCCGAAGCTGCCCGGCGTGCCGCTGGCCCCGACCACGGCCACCCGATGCGGCTCCAGCATGGCCCGCACCGACGATCCCATGGTGCCGAGTCTGCCCGAAGCCGGGGTGGTCACCCCGTCGGTCACCCCTTGGCGGTGCGACTGCGCACGCGGCCGGCCAGGCTCCGCTCGGCCTTCTGGTCGGCCAGTACGGCCTTGGCCGCCTGCCAGCCGGGGATGCCGCACACGCCGCCGCCGGCATGGGTGCCGGACCCTCCGTTGTACAGACCCTTGATCGGGGTGCGGTAGTCGGCGTAGCCCGGGGCGGGGCGCATGTGGAAGAGCTGCTCGAGGGAGAGCTCCCCGTGGAAGATGTTGCCCCCGATGAGCCCGTACTCGTGCTCCATCTCGTAGGGTCCCACCACGTCCCGGTGGAGGATGGACGCTTTGAAATTGGGGGCCACCTCGTCGTAGCAGTCGATCATCCGGTCGGCGTAGGCCTCGAGGTCCTCGGCGTGGGGGGTGTCGCTCCACTCCTTTGGAACCCACTGGGTGAACAGCGACATGATGTGGGTGCCGTCGGGGCACAGGGTCTTGTCGAAGGTGGTGGGTATGACCCCGTCGCTGAAGGGGCGCTCGGCCCCCCGGCCCTCGCGGGCGTCCTGGAACGCCCGCTCCATGTACTCGATGGACGGGGCCATCTCCACCGATCCGGTGTGGTGCTCGGCCAGCTCGGTGCCGGGGTCGGCGGTGAAGTTGGGCAGCTCGGAGAGGGCCAGGTTGATCTTGACCACACCGCTGCGGGTCTTCCAGTGCTCGATGTCCTGGACGAAGTCGGCGGGAAGCTCGGTGGCACTGATGTGGTCGAGGAAGGCCGTCTGGGGATGGAGGGTGGTGACCACCACCGGGGCCAGGATCTCCTCGCCGCTCTCCAACACCACCCCGCGCACCCGGCCGTTGGCCACCATGGTGCGGGCCACCTTGGCATCGGTGCGGATCTCCGCCCCGAGGTTGCGGGCCGACCGCTCGATGGCGTCGGCCACCGCCCCCATGCCGCCTTCGGGGAAGCCCCAGTTGCCCAGGTGGCCGTCGCCGATGTCACCGATGGAGTGGTGGGCCATGACGTAGGCGGTGCCCGGCTCGCACGGGCCGGCCCAGGTGCCGATGACCCCGTTGACGGCGATGGGGGCCTTGACCTGCCACGACTCGAACCAGTCGTCGAGGAGGTCGGCGATGCTCATGGTCATCAGCCGGGTGACGTCGGCGATGGTCCGTACGTCGAGTCCCTTGTGCCGCCAGGCCAGGCGCAGGGTCTCGTAGAGGTCGTGGGGCTTGCGGGACCCGATGGCCGGGGGCACGGTGAGCAGGAGAGGACCGAGCACATCGGCCAACCCGGCGATCCACGCGTCCCACCGGGGCATGGCCTCGGCGTCCTTCTTCGACCACTTGGCGATCTCCTCGTAGTTCCGCTTGGCGTCGTCGGCGAAGATCTTGATGGAGCCACCCTCGGGGAAGGCCTGGTAGTAGGGGCCCATGGGGAACACCTTGTACCCCCACCGCTCGAGCTCGAGGTCGCGCATGATGGTCGGGGGCAGCAGGCTCATGACGTAGGACAGCCGGGTCACGTTGAGCTCGGGTGCGTCGGGCCACGGGGCCTCGGTGGTGGCGGCTCCGCCGGTCTTGTACCGCCCTTCCAGCACCACCGTCCGGGCTCCGGATCGGGCAAGGTAGGCACCGGACACCAGTCCGTTGTGTCCTCCGCCCACCACGATGGCGTCGTACGTCGAGGTCATGGAGTCCCCTTTTGGGTCATCGGGGGCGGGCCCCGTACGAGGTTTGACTGATTGTTCAGTCTAAACCGCTGCTACCGTTGGGGACAAGGCGATCCGGGCCGGTCGGCAGCGGTCCGGTCGTCGGCCCACGCCGAGCAGCAACCCAACGGGAAGGTGACCATGGCAGAAGACACGGAGTCCACCAGTGCACCCGGCGCCGCCGCCGACCAGCGGCGGGAGGACATGCTGCGGGCCGCGCTCGAGGTCATCGCCGAACGGGGCTTCCCCGAGTCCCGCATCGCCGATGTGGCCGAGCAGGCCGGCACCAGCCCGGCCCTGGTCATCTACTACTTCAAGACCAAGGACAACCTCCTGACCGAGGCCATGCGCTTCGCCGAGGACCAGTGGTACGACCTCGGAGCCCGGCGCATGGAGGTCATCGACAGTGCCGCCGCCCGACTCGAGGAGATCGTGGCCATGACCTGCCTCCCCGAGGCCGACGCCGAGCTGCCCGACTCGTGGGCCCTGTGGCTCGACCTGTGGGCCCAGTCCGTGCGCCACCCCGAGGTGGCCCGGGTGCGGGAGGAGTTCGACGCCCACTGGCGGGAGACCATCGCCGGTGTGGTCCGGGACGGTCAGGCGTCCGGCGAGTTCGGCGACCTCGACGCCACGGAGTTCGCCATCACCCTCTCGGCCCTGCTCGACGGGTTCGCCATCCAGATCGCCCTCGAGGACCCGGTGGTCGACCCCAAGCGGGCCTTCGCGGCGGCCATGCGGTTCGCCGCCCAGTCCCTGGTCTTCACGTGGAAACCGAAGAAGGACCCGAGCTCGGGATCGGGGAAGAAGAAGGCCCGGAAGTGATCGGGGGACACGCTGGCGAGGCCGGGACGGAGTCCGGTGGTGAGGTCCAGCTGGTGGCCCTGACCAAGCGGTTCGACGATGTCGAGGCGGTGGCCGGCATCGACCTCCACGTCCCTTCGGGCGAGTTCTTCTCCATCCTCGGGCCCTCCGGGTGCGGCAAGACCACCACCCTCCGTCTGGTGGCGGGCTTCGAAGAGCCCACCAGCGGGAGCATCCTGCTCGACGGGGTGGACGTGGCCCACCGGCCACCTCACAAGCGCAACGTCAACACGGTGTTCCAGAGCTACGCCCTGTTCCCCTTCCTGTCCGTGGCCGACAACGTGGCCTTCGGTCTCCGCTACCAGAAGCTGGGCAAGGCCGAGTCGGCCCGGCGGGTGGGCGCGGCCCTGGAGCTGGTCCAGCTGCTGGGGTACGAGAAGCGCCGGCCCGGCCAGCTGTCCGGCGGGCAGCAGCAGCGGGTGGCCCTGGCCCGCGCCCTGGTCCTCAACCCGGCCGTCCTGCTGCTCGACGAGCCCCTCGGGGCGCTCGACGCCAAGTTGCGACGCACGCTCCAGGTCGAGCTCAAGGCCCTCCAGGAGACCGTCGGGATCACCTTCCTCTACGTGACCCACGACCAGGAGGAGGCGCTGACCATGTCCGACCGCCTGGCCGTGATGGAGGCGGGCAAGGTGGCCCAGGTGGGCACGCCGGTTAAGGTGTACGAGGAGCCGGCCGACGCCTACGTGGCCGACTTCCTCGGGGTGTCCAACCTGATGGATGCCAACGCCGGGGGGGCTGACGGCGTCGGAGCCTGCCGGATCCGACTGGGGGAGTTCGACCTGGCCGCCGAGCGGGGCACCACCGACTGCCGTGGAGCAGTGAAGTTGGCCATCCGCCCGGAGCGGGTCCACATCGAGCCGTATGAGTCTGCGGGCCCCAACCGGGTGCCGGCCATGGTCGAGCGGCTGGTCTTTCTCGGATCGTCCACCCAGGTCATCGTGCGCCTGGCCCACGGCGAGCGCATCCAGGCCCTCATCCAGAACCAGGGCGGTCCTCCGGCCTACCAGCAGGGCACGGCGGTGCAGGCCTACCTGCCCGCCGACGGGCTGCGGGTGCTGCGCTCGGTGCCGCTCCCCGAAGTGGAGGACCCGCCGCTGGCCGTGAGCGAAGTGCCGGCCACCCAGCCGGTGGGGGCCACAGTCCACCCGACCGACTGAGCGTCGGTCGGCTACATGCCGGCGATGCTGGTCATGGCCTCCTGCCGGCTGCTCCCCCGCTCGCCCCGGGTCATCCACCGGTAGGCCAGCAACCCGATGGTGGCCACTACGAAGGACAGCACGAGCATGATGGTGGCCAGGGCGTTGAGAGCCGGGCCCCCGTTGCCGCCGTGGCTGGTCGAGTAGATGATCACCGACATGGGCTGGGTGTTGGCCGTGGACGACAGCAGGTCGACGATGACGAAGTCGTCCACCACGCTGGCGAACACCAGCACGGCACTGGCGAAGATGGCCGGCATCAGCAGGGGGATCAGCACCCGACGGATGGCGTCCAGGCGCGAGGCGCCGAGGTCGGCCGCCGCTTCCTCGTAGGAGCCCCCGATGGAGACCAGTCGGGCCAGCACGATGATGGCCGGCCAGCTGAAGTTCCACGTCACCAGGCCCAGTACCTCCGCCACGGTTCCCAGGTGGACGGATTTGAACAGCTGCGTGAAGAGGAAGAACAGGGCCACCCCGAAGATCAGCTCGGGGATCACGTAGGAGAAGACCATGACGAAGTTGAAAGTGGTCGAGGTGCGGGTGCGCCAGCGGTTGATGCCGATGGCGAAGGCCACTCCCAGGGGTACGGCCACCAGGGTGGTGATGATGGACAGTCGGATGGTCTGGAAGACGGCGGCCCGCAACGCCGGGTTGTGGAACACCGAGTTGATGGGGTCGCCCCAGTACCACCGGGTGGAGAAGCCCTGCCACACGCTCTGGGACTTGCCGTTGTTGAACGAGAAGAGCACGGCGATACCGATGGGGACGATCGACCAGATCAGGTAGAGCCAGGTGAAGCCTTCGAGGATCCACGGCCGCCGCCACGGATTGCGCCACGGCGGCCGCCACCGCCGACGGGCGGGACCCGGGGGAGGGGAGGGGGGAGGCGATCCCCCGGCCCGGGCGGTGCCCGACCCCGGATCGGTCCGGGGTGAGACCGGGGCGTCGGCGGTGAGCGTCATCAGAAGGCTTCCCCCGTAGCTCTCCGCGTCTTGACCACGTAGTACACCATCGGCACCAGAAGGAAGAGCAGCAGGAGCAGGGAGAGGGCCGCCCCCTGGGCCTGCTGACTGGCCGTGTAGAGCTGGCTGTCGATGACGTTGCCGATCATGGCCGTCGACGACGCTCCCGACAGCAGCTGGTTGGTGAAGTAGTCACCGACCATGGGCAGGACGGTGATCAGCATGCCGGTCAGGATGGCCTGCCGGCTGAGGGGGAGGGTGATCCGCACGAAGGTCTGGGTCCGGTTGAGCCCGAGGTCGCGACCGGCCTCGAGCAGCCGTTGGTCGATGCGGTCCAATCCGGCATACAGCACGAGGATGAGATAGGGGATGTACCCGTAGACCAGGCCGAGGATGACGGTGAACGACCTCCCGCCCAGCCAGTTGACGGGCTGGCTGATGAGGTGGAGGTCGATCAGAGCCCGGTTCACGTAGCCGTTGGACTGGAGGAGGTCGATCCAGGCCAGCATGCGCATCATGTAGCTGATCCAGAACGGCGCGATGAGCAGGGCCAGGAAGAGGACTTTGCGGCGGCCGGCGAACCGGGTCACGAAGTAGGCGGCCGGGTAGGCGATGAGTAGGGAGATCGCCGAGGCGATGGCCACGTAGACCAGGGTCCGCAGGAAGATGGGACCGACGAAGGACCCCTGGCCGACCAGCTCGTGGAAGACGGCGGTGTAGTTGGCCCCCGTCCAGGCGAAGGGGTTCCACACCGGTTCCGGTGACTGGAAGATGGCGTTGAGCTGGCCGCCGGCGATGGCCAGGACGGTATAGAAGGGGATCAGGAACAGCAGCACCAGCCAGATGATGCCGGGCATGGCGAACCCGGCCCACACCCACCGGTTCTGGGCCCCCCGGGTCCAGGCCTTCCTCCGGTCCCCCCGGGCCATCAGCAGGCGCCGCTCAAACGCCGCTGCTGACTCGCAGCCAGTCCTGTTGGTACTGGGCGTCGACGGCGGGGGCCAGCTCCAACTGCTTGGTGCCGGTGTCGAAGTTCGACGGCAGCACCACCGTCGAGGCCAGGCTGGGGGGCAGGATGCCCTCCTGTTCGAGGACCTGCGGGGTGACGCCGGCGATGGGCTGCATGTACCCGTTGAAGCTGATGTTCTCCAGCACGTTGGGCAGGTCCTGCAGGTAGTTGAGGAAGAGGTGGGCGAGCACCGGGTTCTTGCCGCTGGACAGGACGGTCATGGTGTCGTTGGCCACCGGGCCGACCCCGCTGGTCGGGAACCAGTACCCGACCACGTCGACAGACGTCCCCTTGGGCATGTAGCTCTGGGCGGCGGCCATGTCGCCGGACCAGGCATGGTGGATCCAGGTCTGTCCGGTGGGGATGGAGGTGTAGTCGTTGTTGTCGATGCGCAGGTTGACCAGCTTGTCGAGGTCCAGGAGGGAGTTGGTGGCCGCGGTCAGCTGGGTGGTGTCGGTGGTGTTGGGATCGAAGATCCCGTTCTTCATCATCCCGAGGGCCAGGCTCTCACGGTAGTCGTCGAGGATGGCCACCTTGCCCTTGTACTTGGCGTTCCACGGCATGGCCCACGGGTTGGCCATGGTGTAGGGATCCTCGTCCACCTTGTCCTTCCGCCAGGCGATGCCGGTGGTGTAGATGGTGTAGGGCACGGTGTACTGCCAGGCCTGGTCGTAGAAGGGGTTCTGGTACTGCGTCCACGCCTGGTTGATGTTGGGGATATAGGAGTGGTTGAGGGGCCGGGCCAGCTTGCCCGCCACCAGCTGGCCCAGTACGTCGACCGTGGGGACGAAGACGTCGAACTCGAACTGGCCGCTGCGCAGTTTGGCGATGGCCTCGCTCATGGTGTTGAACGTGGTGAGTTCGACCTTGCAGTTGTACTTCTTGGCGAAGTTGTTCAGTACCTTCTGGTTGACGTAGGCCACCCAGTTGTAGACCTTCAGGGTGGCGTTCTTCTCCGGCTGGAGGCCGTCGGCGATGGCCGGATTGGAGTCGTACACCGGCCAGGTCACCGGATCGTTCGGGCGGGGCAGGGCCAGGGGCTGGGTCGTGGTGGTGGACCCGGCGGTGGTGCCGGTGCTGGAACTGCTCGACCCGCAGGCGGCCAGGGCCGCAGCTAGTCCGGTGGTGGTGGCCCCGGCCAGGAAGGCCCGCCGGGACAGTCCGGACGGGCGCCGAGTGCCGTCCGCCGACCAACCTTCACGTGGGTGGAACGTCAACCCGGTCACCTCCGTTGTCTGGCCCGTCGGCCCGCCTGCCGTGCGGTGTCGGCCCGGACCCTGACTGAATGTTCAGTTATTCAAGCACCGTGTCCGGGCGGTGGCAAGGCGTTCGGCCACATTTGCGCTCCCGTCAACAATGGCACCGGTGGCGGCCCCGTCGCCGGGCCCGTCCGGGGGCCGGTGGGGCGGGTTGGGCCAGGTCTGGGGGGGGTGACTCAACGGGCCAAGGCGTCGGCCAGCCGGTCGAAGTTGGCCAGGAACCGGTCGATGTCAGCCTCGTCGTGCTGGGTGGAGATGAGCCACTGCTCCATCTTGCCCCAGGGGGGGAGGAACACCCCGCCGTTGTGCTGGATCAGCCAGTGGGCGTGGTTGTACCGGTCGTCGAGGCCGTCGAAGCTCCGGTAGTCGCGGACCCGGTCGTTCTGGAAGACCACGCATCCTTTGGCCCCCACGGCCACCACGTGGGCGGAGAGGCCGTGGAGGGCGATGCTCCGCTCCAGTCCGGCCACGGCCCGGTCGCGCAGGCGGTCCAGGCGTCGGTAGGCATCGGGTGTGGCCACGCCGGTGAGCATGGCCCGGGTGGCCACCATGGCCAGCGGATTCCCGTTGAACGTGCCCACCATCTCGTACCCGCCGTCGGCCACGAAGGCCATCACCTCGGCCGACCCTCCGACCGCGCCCGAGGCGATCCCACCGCCGATGGCCTTGGCCAGGCAGATCAGATCCGGGACCACGCCGACCAGGCCGGTGGCCCCCGAGGGTCCGGCGGTCAGGCCGGTCTTCACCTCATCGAAGGTGAGCAGGGCCCCGTGGGCGTGGAGCAGGTCACCCAGCCCGGCCAGATAGCCCGGTTCGGGGGTGATGATGCCGGCGTTCATCATGATGGGCTCGATGATCATGCCGGCCACCTGTCCGGGGCGGGCCTCGAGTGTGCGGCGGACGGCGTCGAGGTCGTTGTACCCGACGATCAGGGTCAGGTCGGTGATGGCCGAAGGGATTCCGCTGCTGGCCGGCACGCTGCGGGGGTGGCCGGCCGGTCCGGCGTCGTCCAGCTCGGGGGCCACCGATACCTGTACGGAGTCGTGATGTCCGTGGTAGCAGCCCTCGACCTTGATGATCAGGTCCCGACCGGTGAAGGCCCGCATGAGGTGGACGGCGTCCATGGTGGCCTCGGTACCCGAGTTGACGAATCGCCACAGTGGGAGGCCGAACCGGGCCGCTAGCTCCTCGGCCACTTCGATGGCGGCATCGGTGGGTTGGGCGAAGTGGGTGCCCCGGCCCACCTGGCTCCGCACCGCCTCCACGATGGCCGGGTGACCGTGGCCGGCCAGTCCGGCGCCATAGCCCCCGTGCAGGTCGACGTACTCGCTGCCGTCGACGTCGTAGATCTTCGAGCCCACCCCGTGACTCAGCCAGACGGCCTGGGGGGTGGTGATCTGCCAGCTGGAAGTGACCCCGCCGGCCAGGGAGTGGTTGGCCCGCTCCCGCAGCTGACGCGAGTGTGGCTGCCGGGTGACGAAGGCCCGCTCCTCGTCGGCGATGATCCCGTCGAGTCGGGAGGAGACGTCCTTCACTGCGGATGCTTCGACGACCATGGGGGACTCCATCCTGCAGCGAGAGGCATTGACTGAATGTTCAGTCTATGAAACGCTGCCCCCGATGGCAAGGGAAGACGGGCGTCACTGGGGCAACGTGATCGGCGGCGTGACGGGTCGGGCGCCGGGCGGCGATGCCCGGACCATCGTCGATCCGACCAGCGGTGAGGCGTACGCCACCGCCACCGACTCCAACGCCGCCGAGGTGGCCCGGGCCTGTGCGTCCGCGGCGGCGGCGTTCGAATCGTGGCGGCTGACCACCCCGGCCGACCGCAGTCGGCACCTGTTGCAGGCCGCCCAGGTGCTCGAGGACCACGCCGAGGAACTCACCGGGCTCGAGGTCACCGACACGGGCAAACCGTACGCGGCCACGCTCGAGGACGAGCTCCCCCCCACCATCGACCAGGTCCGCTTCTTCGCCGGGGCGGCCCGGCTGCTCGGCGGACTGTCCTCGGGGGAGTACCTCGACGGGGTCACGTCGGGCATCCGCCGCGAACCGGTGGGGGTGTGCGGCCAGATCACCCCGTGGAACTATCCGCTGATGATGGCCGTGTGGAAGTGGGCGCCGGCCCTGGCCGCCGGGAACACCGTCGTGCTCAAGCCCTCCGAGTTGACGCCGGCATCGACGGTGCGGATGGCCGAGCTGTTGAGCGAGGTGTTCCCGCCCGGGGTGCTCAACGTGGTGTGTGGCGGTGCCGCCACCGGCCAGGCCCTGGTCCGCAACCGGTCCGTGGCCATGGTCAGCCTCACGGGGAGTCCCCGGGCGGGGCGTCAGGTGGCGACGATGGCCGCCGAGCGGCTGTGCCGCGTCCATCTGGAGCTGGGGGGTAACGCCCCCGTGGTGGTGTTCGCCGACGCCGACGTGGCCACCACGGCCGAGGCGGTGGCCGGCGCCGCCTACTTCAACGCCGGCCAGGACTGCACGGCGGCCACCCGGGTGCTGGTGGAGGCCGGGACGCACGATGATCTGGTCGAAGCGCTGGCCGCCGAGGCCGAGCGGTCGGTGTGCGGAGATCCCTTCGACGCCGACACCGTGTTCGGTCCCCTCATCAGCCACGACCACCGCGAGCGGGTGGAGGGCCTGCTGGCCCGTCGCTCGCCGGGAGCCAAGGTGGTGGTGGGCGGTGACCGGCCCGACCGGCCCGGCTACTTCCACCGGGCCACGGTGGTGGTGGGCGTGGACCAGGGCGACGAGCTGGTCCAACAGGAGATCTTCGGTCCGGTGGTCACCGTGCAGCCCTTCCGGTCCGAGCAGGAGGCGCTGGCCCTGGCCAACGGGGTCGATCAGGGCCTCACGGCCAGCGTGTGGACCAGTGACCACGGCCGGGCCGAGCGACTGTGCCGCTCACTCGACTTCGGTGCGGTGTCGGTCAACACGCACGCCCCCATGAGCGCGGAGATGCCCCACGGCGGCTTCGGCACCTCCGGCTACGGCAAGGACCTCTCGGCGTTCGGTCTGGAGGACTACACCCGAATCAAGCACGTGGCCTCGGCGTGGCGGTGAATGGGTCCGGAGCGGTTCGACGACGGCGACAACGAGTTCGGTGGTGGCCAAAATTCTGTGCGTGCTCTACGAGGACCCGGTCAGCGGGTACCCCACCACCTACGCCCGGGATGGCCTTCCGGTCATCGACCACTATCCGGGTTGCCATCGTCGCCGGCATCGGCTCGGACCACGTCGACCTCGACGTTGCCATCGCCGCCGGCATCACCGTGGCCGAGGTGCCCTACTCCAAAAGCATCAGCGCGTCCGAGCACGTGGTCATGGTGATCCTCGGCCTGGTGCGCAACTACCTCCCGTCCCACCAATGGGTGGTCCGGGGCGGGTGAACGTCGCCGACTGCGTGGAGCGCTCCTCTGGCCTCGAAGGCATGGTGGTGGGTTCGGTGGCGGCCGGACCCATCGGCCTGGCCGTGCTCAAGCGCCTGGCCCCGTTCGACGTGGACCTCCACTACACCGATCGGCATCGCCTCTCTGCCGAGTTGGAGGAGGAGTACCACCTCACCTTCCATCCCGATGCTGTGCCCATGGTCCCGGTGTGCGACGTGGTCACCATCAATGCCCCACTCCATCCCGAGACCGAGCACCTCTTCGATGACACCATGTTCGCCCGCATGAAGCGGGGGACCTACCTGGTCAACACGGCGAGAGCGAAGATCTGCGACCGGGATGCGGTGGTGAGGGCCCTCGAGAGCGGGCAACTGGCCGGCTATGCCGGGGACGTCTGGTACCCGCAGCCGGCACCGGCCGAGCACCCGTGGCGGACCATGCCCCACGAG
>Ga0207933_1002287_pt1 | contig 12678 bp, 13 predicted proteins | sample NGESurdeep092012_4_FD_184488 | JGI IMG/M metagenome (GOLD analysis project Ga0207933, IMG submission 184488) | Arctic peat soil microbial communities from Barrow, Alaska - NGEE Surface sample F53-3 deep-092012 (SPAdes) | ecosystem: Environmental > Terrestrial > Soil > Wetlands > Peat ... | reverse complement strand
CCAGAAAATTGAACCACACACCGGCTTTCAAGATCGACTGTGGTAAAAAATTAAACCATCTGCTCAATGGCCCGGGAATTGGTTGCGTTTCGAAATGATAATAAAGTGCTGTTCCCTTGCGCCATACTTCATCTCCCCGGATTTTAATCAATCCCGAACCAAGCATCATGCGGAAAATAAGCCAGCGGAATAAAACGATGATCGGAAACGGAGGCGCACGTTTGGGAAAAGGTCTCATGTCGAGCAAAGGGCAAAGAAAGATAGCAAGAAAGCCAGTTTCGAGGAGTTGAATTTCCCATCCATAGCCATACCAGTCCTGCCCGGCGTGAACAACAGACATGTAAAGAAACCAAAGAATAATAAGCATTGGTGCATTAGCGTAGCCCGCTACTACCACTAAGGAAAGAGCAAACCCAATCCATGAAACGGTAAGTAGCGCCGTATCAGAATGAACGAACCAAAACAATGATGGAAGGCGCATAAATCCGGCACCCGTTGAACCGAGAGCATTCCTTACTTGTTGAAAAAAAATATTTACCGGAGTAAGTCCATCGGAACCTATGAGCGGAACGATTTCATTTATTGCTACCAAAAAAGCTACTGCATATACTATTCCCAGCAGCCGAAGAATCATAAACCGGGTAAGCCAATAGCTGGGTTTCTTCGTCTGCTCATGAAAGGTTGATTCGATTGCTATCGAATGAGAATCTGTGGAATTTGTTTGTTCACTGTTAATGATATTGCTGTTGTGATCCATTGCATTTGGCTTAATCGAGACCCGACGTTGTAATGCGTCACAAGAATTGAAATATTTTAGTCCTTTAATTTAATAAGAGTAAACTGTCTTTTTTTTAATTATAAAGGACCTCAGAGAAATTACTAAGATGAAAAATCATGGCTTCAAACTTATGATCTGTAAAACAGGGTTTTCAAATCGATAGGAAATTTTTAAAGAAAAGATTCAATTGTTTTTTCTCCTTCAAAGACCAAAAAATATAGCACAATCTATATATTTTCTTTTTATTCGCAAAAAAAAGGCGCCCTCATTTCCATCCCTTTAATTTGAAAACAAATAGGAAGGAATTTTATGTGAATCATGTTGGAACAAAGATCCCGGAACTATTGCATGTAAGTCAATGTATTGTTTCAGACTTCAAAATGACATTAGCTAAGAGTGAATTAAACACTAATTTGGTGGGGATTGAAGTTTGATGAAATGCCGTAATCTTCCGCTTGTGTTTTTCGATTTATCAAAATGAAAATCCCCGGAATTTATCGTTTTACTGTATTCTTAATTTCAGCCTATAATCGATAAATGCGACAAAAGCTTAGCTTTTAGATTTTACTGATGTCAAAGTAATGCTTTCTGTTCTCAGCGTGGTAGGCAATATGCAGATGATTCACATCGGCAATTTTCTTTACAAATGCGAGTCCAAGGCCATTGGAGGTTTCACTGTTTTGTTTAGAGGTATTCAGGCGCATAAATAATTTTTCGGACGGTATTGGTTCCAGCATACTAGTATTACTAATTTGATAATCGCTTTTAGAGATGGTTATCTCAATGCTACCGCCGGTATAGTTATATTTAATTGCATTTCCCAACAGATTTTTTATTAACGAATCAGCAAGTACGGGGTGAAGTTTTATTACAAACGGATGATTAAAATTTGTCTGTATCGTTAATTGCTTTTCTTTGATAAATTCATCAAAAAGCTGTAAATACTTTTTAGTTATTTCTACGAGGTTAATTTCTTCTTTTGTTTCAAATTGATTGTTCTCAATTTTAGACAATAATAATAAACTTTCATTTAGCTTGCTTAGCTGTCTTAATGCATTTACAGATTGAAGAACCCATTGCACCTGTTCGTCTTTTAAATTGGTATCCTGTAACAAAAGTTCGAGTTTACTAAGCACCACAGCCACCGGTGTTTGCATTTCGTGGGCAGCATTTTCAGTAAACTCTTTCATGTTTATGTAATCCTTGGATATTTTACCGGTCATGTAATTTAAAGAGGCATTCAGTTCATTGAACTCATAGATGTTGGTTTTCTCAAAATGAGTCGCTTCCATCTTTTGCAGTTCTGCACTTCTTATTTTATTAAGCGAATGCCTGAATGGCGTCCATAATTGTTTACTAATTACCCAGTTAAAAATTAAAGTGGCCACAAACAAACCGATAAGTACAAATAGCATGATTCGCGTAACATCGGTAACCAGTGCGGCTTTTTGCTCCTGCGGTTGCCTTATGATAACCTGGTACGCGACTCCACTAACCGGCACTACCTGCGATAGTTGGCGATAAGGTATTTTATCTTCATTTGAACCCAATCCATTTATATTGATAATGGTTGGATTATCGGTTACACTGGCATCCGTAAGGAAAATAGAAAGGTCCGGCGTTTTTAAAATGACTGTAGTTCCATTGTCAACTTCATTTTCAAGATATTGGATCCAGGCTATTTCTTCACTTATTAATTCTTTATCGCTGTGATAGTTTATTTGTTTACTGAATTGCTTAACTAAAAAAAATCCTGCCAGCCCAAGTAAAGGAACCATTGCAATCAAAAAATACAGCGTTGTTTTTGTGAGGAGTTTCATTGTTTATTTTAATTGAAAACAGTGTATGCATTAACTGTCGGTAAACCTGTATCCTGAGCGGTGTTCGGTTTTGATATAATCCTGGCTGCCGGCATCTATCAATTTTTTTCTAAGATTTTTAATGTGAGCATAGATGAAATCGAAATTACTTGCATTTAGATATTCATCGCCCCAAATATGTTCTGCTATAGCGCCCTTGGTAAGAAGCCTGCGTCTGTTAGCAATAAAGTATTCAAGCAGCTGGTATTCCTTTTCTGTGAGATCAATTGGTTTATCGTGTACAGTTACCCGTTGTGCATCTGCCTCCAGTTTAATTTCATTAAAATTGATCGCTTTATTTCCATCAAAACTTCTTCGCCTGATAATTGCGTTGATACGTGCAGTTAGCTCAGACAAATAAAATGGCTTCGCGAGGTAATCATCTGCGCCGAGGTCAAGACCATTCAACTTATCTTCAAGTGCGTTTTTTGCAGAAATAATAATAATCCCCGCTTTGGATTCCATATCTTTTAATTCCTTTACAATATCAAGGCCGCTTCCATAAGGCAACCCAATATCTATCACGATGCAATCATATACAAATTGCCCAACTCTTTCCCTGGCATTTAAAAAATCACCCACTGCCTCGCATACAAAACCCTGGTGCTCCAGGTATTGCAAAATAGATTCCTGCAATGCTTTTTCATCTTCTATGATCAATATTTTCATGGTAAAAATTTACCTTATTATTGTACAATGTACTTAACAAAATGCATAAGCTAATATAGCAAAAAACCCGCCTTTTTTATGGCGGGTTCCGGCTTCATAGGAATAATTATATTTCGATAAAATACTTCAAATAAAAAATGTGTTGCAAACTGCATTTTCCTTGTGCGCGCGTATTCCATTTAGCCATAATGCATTTAAGTTTTTCTTTTCTTTATTTACTGATCGCCATCAGGTTGTTGCTGCTCTTGCTGCTCTTGCTGCTGTTGTTGTTGTTGAAGTTGCTCTTGCTGTTGTTGTTGCGGATAATTACCCGGATTTCCCTGCAAAGTAGCTGTAGTAGTATTTTCTTCGCCGTTGCGCATATAAGTGATGTTCACTTTATCACCGGGGCGAAGGGCTGAAATTTTACCGACTAATTCGGTGCCTGTGTTAATTACGGCTCCGTTTAGTTTAGTAATGAAATCACCTTTGCGTATACCTGCGTCACTAGCTGCACTGCCATTCGCTGCATCCATTACATACACACCATTGCCATTAGGAATATTATTTTTCTGACGAACTGCTTCGCTCATTTGATCGTTGCCAAACATAATTCCCAGGTAAGCCCTTTTAGCACTTCCGTATTTTATAATGTCTCCTGCTACTCTTGCTACTATGTTAGAAGGGATGGCGTAAGAATAACCCGCGAAAGAGCCTGTGGGTGAGGCGATAGCGCTATTGATGCCAATTAATTCGCCATCGGTATTTACCAGCGCACCTCCGCTATTTCCGGGATTTACTGCTGCATCTGTTTGAATAAATGATTCAAGCGGAGCCTGGCTGTTCCGGCTGTTAATATCAATGCTGCGTGATAAGGCGCTCACGATACCAGAGGTAACTGTACTTTGCAAATCCAAAGGATAACCGATTGCCAAAATCCATTGGCCTACACGAACCTTGTCTGAATTTGCAAAATTCAGATATGGAAAATTGCTTCCTTCAATTTTTATGATGGCCAAATCAGAGGCTGGGTCCGTGCCTATCACTTTTGCCTTATAATCATTTTTATCGTTTAATGTTACGGTCAATCCATCTGCATGATCCACCACATGATTATTGGTGACGATATAGCCGTTTGCGCTTACTAAAACACCAGAGCCTGATGCCACCTCACGTGCCTGACCGCTGTTACTGTTGCCGGGCATGTTTCCGGAACCACCCTGGTTGTCAAAGCCAAAAAAGCTAAATCCCTGGTCTCCCATTTTTTTCATCACTTTTATATGTACCACTGCAGGGGAAGCTTTAGCTGCAGCACTTTCAAAATCTGTGGTCGGCACATTGGATGCGTCGTCCGTATATTTTGCCGCTGTATAAATTGAAGTATTTGTTCCATTGGCTGCGGTCAAAGAATTTTGATCTTCGTAATGGCCATACATCCATCCACCGCCGGCGAAAGCTGCTGCGCCTATAAGCATTGCAACTAAGAATTGTTTAATTTTCATGTCTTTAGATTTTTTATTTGAAAACAAATTTGGCATACGGTTCTGAACTGATTCTGTAGAAATGTGTAAAGGGCATGTTAAACGTAAAGGGGGTTACAAAAGTTAAGTAATGACACGTTGATTTTTCGATTCCAGCAAACGCACAAATTTTACGTTTTTGTATTTACCTTCATTTTTTATTGCATTCATGCAGTCTGAATTTATTTATTATGGCGCTTCGCAGAATGTTTTATCGTTGCGTCACCTGTGCACCGATAATTAATGAGGCATTAACCTTCTATTGTAAAAAATATAAATCTTTAAATCAAAATGAAACAAGATCGCATTGAACTTATCCTGGTTTTTAAAAAAGAAATAGGATTACGGAAGGCTCAAAACATTTTAAAAGAAATTGGGGCCAAATACAGAGAAGGTATGGATTCCAGCAGAGGTAAAAAATATTTTTATAATACTGGTCCAAAATTTATTTTGACTTTTGAAACTGCCGAGGAAAAAAATAAATTTGAAAGCAAATATCAGGGCTTAACAGAGGTACATGAGATTTATGCTCCGGATTGGGGCATTCAAAAAGATTAAAGGTCAAGGAGAGGAATTCGAATAATCAAATTGTTTTGTATAAAAAATATCCTGTTACCTTCTATAGCCGTTGACATCCCCCGTAAAAAACGCCTCTTACATTTACCTTCATTTTTGAGCTGGTTAATATTTTCATGTGCTGTAATTTGTAATGCTTCAATTCATTTGTAAATTTCACTCCCCGAATTTCTTAGAAATAAAGTTATCTGTTCCGGAGGAACAAGTGAAATGATTTTCATAGCATGTCAAAATATTAATTAGCCCGGAGCAACAATCTTTTATCTTCCCAGCAAACAAACAAATTTCACCTTTTTGTATTTACCGTACTTTGTCAGCAGGCAGACAGCGGGAATTCTTATTTTTAAAAAATAGAAAGTTGTATTTGCGCAACTAAATTAACTTTAATGTGTGCTTCGCAAAAGTGATACAATTCATTGGTAATGAATAAAACATTTTTTTGGGAGAATGTGTTTGCATGTTCGTACTTTCGGAAATACAAACATTACCTGCAACTATTTTTTGCGACACCGCAAACTTTGAACTGACGAGCTTTTAATCAATATAACAATTATAGAAAATGTTTGAAACAATTTGCATAAAGCCAAACGAACACACTTTTCCAACTGACATTGGTTTCATTGCGGAGAACTTACTTTATTATCAAAATGTAAAAATCATTGCAGGGACTGACACACTTCCAATTCTAATAAACAATTGCGGTATTGAAACACTTTTAGAACTTCTGACAAATAGAAATCTCAAAATACTTGTAAGAGAAAATCTTTTAGGAGTTTCTTCAGCACAGGCAAACACGGGGCAATCATTAAATGACGTAGTGTTGATGTCATCTGAAAGTTTGAATAAAGAAGAAATTATTTTCAGAGGTATTTTTAAAGCATCAGGTAGACGTGGTTACAGTAAGCGAACTACACAAAGGTTGCTTCCATTGATTGACACAATCAAATATCAAAACAACATTTGTGATTTAGTTAGAGAAGACCTTAGCAACTCTGATTACATTAAGCGGTCAATCATCGACGCAATAAATTTTTACAACCCTGCACTTACGTTAAGACCAGAAGAAATTGACTATGCTTTTGTAAAAAGTACGGAGGTTTCATTTTCCAAACCAACCTTAACTATCAGGAAATAAATAAAAATATCCCGAACAATCCTGACGGAAAAATAATTAACCCTACAGGAATAATTTTAAACATTTTGGAAACACGAGGTGACATGCATCTCGCTTCTGACTTAAATGCTGAAATTGCAACGACAGGAATTCAAACATCATTAATGAAGTTAAAGTTCCATGATATTTACAGACGAACAACAAAAAGTTCAACGGATTTATTTCAATTTAACGACTTCATCTTATCAAAAGGACATGCAATAAGTGAAGTAATTAATAACGGAGATAAAAATTTTGACGACTTCTTTTCGGTATTAGACAAGGCAGACAAATTCAAGGATTGGCTAAAGAATATTGGTGATGACAAGGATATAATTAGAGAATATCATGCAGCAGTAACAAAAGGAACTTGGATTGATAAGTTGCCATCAAAATCTCTTAGGTGGTCATTTTTTACAGGAGCGGATTTATTGGCAGATATCATTGCGACAGGCGGAGTTGGAACTGCAATTGGGCTTGGACTAAGTTTAGGAGACGAATTTTTGCTTGACAAGGTTTTGAAAGGATGGAAACCAAATGTGTTTGTTGAAAATGAACTCAAGAAACTTGTAACGATAAAGCAATAAATGTAAATCGCTTAGGACAAAATGGGTATAGACTTGAAACAGTTACGCTGGGAGAAGAAAACACGGCAGCAGGTAACATTCGCATTTATGCAAGCCTGGCTAAAGTACTAACAATGAGCTGTGGTGCATCTTTCCACAGTGGTTCCAGCTGAAAAAGCTCTATTGAGCGATAGAATAAACAATGAACTTTTTATTATAAATTTGGCAACGGTTCCGGGCAGAAAGGAATTCTGATTCCAGTCCTGCATAAATGCGTGACCGTAAGCTGCAACCAATTGACAATTCATTTATGAAACTAACATTCGCAGATTCTCCAGGAATAAGTGAACTTGATTTGAAAAGACTATTATTAGTCAGTGATGAATTAGCATTCTTTGATTGGCCTTCTATAAACTTAGGAGGCACTTTTGGCTCTGTTGGACAGAGGTCTCCTTTGGGTAATTTTATTAAAGAATTTGAAGGAAGCCCGATTAAGCTAATTGTGGACGAACCCCCAAATTCATCTTTTAATTCCGGATTCTATCATAAATATTTTGAAAAAGACTTAGAAAGTAAAGAGTTTATAGGCGTAATATTAAAAGGAATTGAAAAGGGGTGGATCAATGATCATCATTTTGATGATAAGCAGAATCTTAATTCTGGAGAATTTAAGGATTATAAAGCTTGGATACTAAATAACAAAAATGAAATTTTAAATAGCAGTCTTTATGATATTGAATCCCCGACTGGCGGGTTTGAAATCACAAATAAACATCAGGCCTTATTTGCTTTTAGACTTATTGCATCATCGAAATCAATGTCCGTTAGCTCAACTTTATTTATTTGTAATAAATACAACAATTCTCCCGTTTGCGTAAACCCTTCATTAAATGAGCTAATTTCTTTAAGACTGTCAAATGATGTATACAGTGGAGTGGAAACGAGATCAAGACAACTTGGTCTAAAACTCATGGATTGCTTAATACCTGATGAGGCATTGTCTCAAATTCCTTGGCAAGACATTTTGGTTTTCCGAGAAAAGACTAAAGAATATTTTGAAGCTTGGGACATAGAATTAAAAAAAATTGAAGCTATTTTGTTTAAAGAAAACTCTTCACTATCTGACTTAGACATATTAAACTTAGTTGACTCAGACATAAACCCAAGACTTTTTGAACTGAAAAGGGAAATAGGTAAAATCAAAGAAGATAGATAGAAAAACTTAATGAAAACAGTAAAAAATGTGGTGCTCAGTAGTATTGCTTTTGGAACCTTATCAGGATTAAGTATACCCGGAGCCATTCTTAGTTTTATTGGAGCTAATATTAAAACTCCTCAAATAACAGACGAAATAATAGATGCTCATTTTGCACTTAAAGATAAAAAACGCTCAAATGGTTTAACCTATTTATTGAAAGTGAAAGAAAAGTTCCAGTAAGGTATGCTGCTTACATTAGGTTTGGCAATAGTCTGCCTGAAGGAATAACAATCGGCTGTAGTTCGCTATCAGCAATAGTTCCAGCAGACGAACAAATATCGGCTTTTTGTATTTACCTTCGGCTTTGGTTTTTCAACCGATAGCTATCGGGTCGGCAGATCTCCGGGCGAAACATACATTGAATGCCAGGCCATCGCCTTAAACGTTAGACGAAATCAAAAGACCTCTGAAATAAATGATACAATCAAAATTTCAACATACCGCGATTCCGGCTTTTTGGATCCTACTCAGCATGATAATTCTTTTATGGGTTGGAGAATTGTATTATGTATATAGCCGCTTTACAAATTTTCAAAGAGGGGAAATTCATAGAGACGTAATTATCGGCCTGGTAATAATATCTGGGTTTCTTTTATATATTTCTGTATGGTTGAAAAAAAACGCGACAATAATTACAATTGACACTGAAAAAAACACGATTTCTTTTGAAAATATTTTTACTAAAAACACAAAAACTTATTTCTTTAGCGACTTTGATGGATATATTCAAACCGTTGAAAAAAACAGTAAGACGCATGTTCAATATAAGGCTCTTTATTTAGTGAAGGACAAGATAACGAACAGAAAGATACCAGGTTCCCTTTATTCCAATATAGAAGATTTACAAGAAGGTTTAAAGTCATTGAATTATCTTGGATTTCAAAGTTTTGGAATTGTAAAACAATTGAAAATTTTATTTAAGCAACCAATTTTAGAATGAATCAACCAGCAACTAACATTGTTATTTATAGGAGCCTTACTGAAGTGCTAACAATGAGCAGTCAGCAAGGATTCCAGCAGACGAACAAATTTTAGCTTTTTGTATTTACCTTCATCTCTTGTTTTGTTATCGGTTTTGATGCGCCTCATTTCACACACGCGTTATATGACACTCATAGAAATTTTATTGCTCGTAATCCTGCTCTTGCTAATCGTAAATCTCATCCTCACCTTTACAAAAAAATCAGGCAACAATTCTGGTGAACTTAAAACAGAAATTAATAAAGTGAATACAGAAATCGCAAGAATTGATCCTTTGATGAGAAGTGAATTTTCTAATAACCGCGATGAGATTCAACGTGGCGCAAGAAACACACGTGAAGAATTAAGTAACTCCTTGAAAGATTTTAATGAAACGCAACGTCAAAAATTTAATGATCTTTTTAATAAACAAGACCAGTTAAAAAATGATACAGAAACCAAACTTGAAAAAATAAGAGAGACCGTTGAAAAAAAATTGCAAACACTCCAGGAAGAAAACATAAAGAAACTGGAAGAAATGCGCAATACGGTTGACGAGAAATTACAAACTACGCTCGAAAAAAGATTCAATGAATCGTTTACGGTGATTAGTGAACGGCTGGAACAGGTTCATAAGGGATTGGGAGAGATGCAAAGCCTCGCAACGAATGTCGGAGACTTAAAGAAAGTGATGACGAACGTAAAGTCAAGAGGTATTATGGGAGAATATCAATTGGCAAATATTCTCGAAGACCTGCTTACCAACGAACAATACGAAAAAAATGTAAAGACGAAACCGGGTAGCGGCGCAGTGGTAGAGTTTGCAATCAAAATGCCGAACAATAATAACCTGGAAAATACATTGTGGTTGCCTGTTGATTCTAAATTTCCAAAAGAAGATTATGAAGCCTTGGTGGACGCTTATGATGATGGAGACCCTGAAAAATTAGATTTACTAAGAAAAGCATTTAAAAATAGTATCATCAAAAATGCAAAAGATATTAAGGAGAAATATGTTGACCCGCCAAACACGATGGAATATGGAATTATGTTTTTGCCTTTTGAAAGTTTATATGCAGAAGTATTAAGAACGCCCGGTTTATTTGAATTGCTGCAAAAGGATTATAAAATCATCATCACCGGCCCTACTACATTAAGCGCTTTGCTGAGCAGCCTGCAAATGGGTTTCAGAACATTGGCCATCGAAAAGCGCAGCAGTGAGGTTTGGGATTTGTTAAGTGCCGTAAAAACAGAATTCAATCAATTTGGAGTCATTTTAGAAAAGACAAAAAAGAAATTACAGGAGGCTACCAATACCATCGACAAAGCCGGTGTACAAAGCAGGGCCATCGAAAGACAATTACGCAAAGTACAGGAACTGCCTTCGCCCGAAACGATTGCTAAAATTGAGGAAGAGATAAAAGAGGACAGCCTGGACATTCTGCAGGAAATTCAAGGTGATTTATTCGAGGCAGATGGCGATGAATAGCAGCAGGTGAAACCGGCGACAATAGATCGATCAGGGAATAAGAATAAGCTATGAACCGCTGCCATAGCTGATTACAGCAGACAAATAAATAATAGCGTTTTCTATTTACCTTCATGCAAGTTTCTAACGAAGAAAGCACTTTCAAAAATCACAATCTCATCATGAAAAAAATACTCGTTATTCCAATTTTTTTAGCTGCCTGTAACAGTCACACTCAACAACAAACTACAGTTGACAATACCAAAGATTCTGTAAGCACCGCAGCGCCTGTCAACAAATTCGCGGGAATAGATTTTGCATCTTCAAAAGATTTAGGCTGTGGAATGCCGCTGTCAGCTGGTGTAGAAGATACCGCACATTATCAAGGGAAAATTTATGGCTTTTGTTCTAAAGAGTGTAAAGAAGATTTTTTAAAAGATCCGGCCGGGCACATAGCAAAAAAATAGTTGCGGTGAAAAAGAGGAAACATTCAGGAAAGAATCCACACAATACTGCTGTAATCGTTATAGAATTATCTTTGTGTGTCTATGAAGGGAAGTGAAAGATTTTATACCATATTTACGCTTGGTCTGCTTTCGGCTATGGGCGCATTTTCTATTGATATGTATTTGCCGGGGTTCCCGGATATAGCCAGGGACCTTCATACAACTATTGCGCACATCACGCTTTCTATCACCAGTTTTTTTATCGGCATATCTGTTGGTCAAATGATTTATGGGCCATTGCTGGATAAGTTTGGAAGGAAGAAACCGCTGTATATTGGGCTGGTAGTGTATTTGGTTACGTCGTTTGCCTGCGCTTATGCACCTACAGCTAATGCATTAATTGGGATCAGGTTTTTACAGGCGCTGGGTTCGTGCGCGGGGATGGTGGCTTCAAGAGCGCTGGTGAGAGATATTTTTCCGGTAAGCGAGAATGCAAAAATATTTTCTTTGCTGATGCTGGTGTTGGCCATTTCACCTATCATCGCTCCAACGCTGGGCGGATATATGACTGCTTTATTTGGATGGCAATCCATATTTTTTATTTTGACGGGACTGGCTGCCGTTACGCTGGTGCTGGTGTATTTTAAATTACCTGAAGGCAGACCACCAAATCTTTCTCTTTCTTTACTTCCCCGGCCTATCATAAATGGTTTTTTGGAAGTAGCGAAAGTGCCTCAATTTTATACGTATGCTTTTGCCGGAGCGATTGCTTCTTCAGGCTTATATGCATACGTCGCGGGCTCACCTTTTGTATTTATGGATTTATACCAGGTGTCTGAAAAGCAGTATGGATGGATATTCGCGTTTGTGGCGATGGGGCTTATTGGCGCCAGCCAGGCCAATACCATTTTGCTAAGAAAATATTCGAGCGAACAAATTATCAGGGCTACTTTATTTTGTCAGTCAATGGCGGGAATGGCTTTGGTCCTCGGGACCTGGTTTCACGTTCTCGGACTGTTCTCCACTATATTTTTGATTTGGATTTTTCTGAGTACACAGGGTTTTGCATTTCCTAATTCGTCCGCACTGTGCCTGGCTCCGTTTAGCAAAAACGCGGGAGCAGCCTCTGCTTTGATGGGTGCGATACAACTTGGTTTTGGTGCTGTTTCTACTGCATTGGTAAGTGTTTTTAATGATGGCACTTCTATGCCAATGGCCGCTGTAATGTGTGTTTGCGCGATCAGTAGTTTTGTGGTGTTGTTGATCGGAAGAAAGATTATTGCTTCTCCGCAGAGGACAGGAGAACTTGCATAGCGTTACTGATCACAAACAGAAATCTTAATAATTGTTTCGGTCACTGTTGGAAAGGCATTACTTCTTTTTCAATGGGCTTCGCCAATGTTGATGTATTACGCCTTTACAGGGTTTTTTGTAGAATGAGCAGGA